>Ga0233425_10000175_pt1 | contig 164213 bp, 152 predicted proteins | sample Watercolumn_Towu_2_FD_181712 | JGI IMG/M metagenome (GOLD analysis project Ga0233425, IMG submission 181712) | Freshwater microbial communities from Lake Towuti, South Sulawesi, Indonesia - Watercolumn_Towuti2014_140_MG | ecosystem: Environmental > Aquatic > Freshwater > Lake | place...
ACAAGATCAAGCTGGAATCGACCGCAGGTACGGGTCATTTCTACACGACCACCAAGAACAAGCGCACCATGCCGGAAAAGATGGAGATCTCGAAGTTCGATCCCGTCGCCCGTAAGCACGTGCCTTACAAGGAAACCAAGATCAAGTAATTGATCCACGGTCTTCAGCCAAAAGCCTCGCAATTGCGGGGCTTTTTGCATTTGGGGCACCGCGCCGCGGCCCATGCCGCAACCCTTGTCAGACAAGGGAAAGATGTCAGCAGTGTGGCAAGCGGGTGTAGACTTCCCAGCTTTCCTCCCAACGCTTTTCGCCCCCAAAGCGATTCACCTGCACCATGAATTTCGATGTCGCGATCGTCGGCAGCGGTCTGGCCGGCCTCACCGTCGCGCTGCAGCTGGCCGACACCCACCGGGTAGTCATCCTCAGCAAGCGCGCCATGACCACCGGCGCTAGCGACTGGGCCCAGGGAGGAATCGCCGCGGTGCTCGACTCGGGCGACAGCCACGATGAGCATACCCAGGACACGCTGGTGGCCGGTGCGGGCCTTTGCGACGAAGAAGCGACGCGCTTTATCGTGGAGCACGGCCGCGAAGCCATCCAGTGGCTGATCGACCGCGGCGTGCCGTTCACGCGCGATGAACACGCCGAACTCGGCTTCCACCTCACGCGCGAAGGCGGACACAGCCGCCGCCGCATCATCCATGCGGCCGACGCCACCGGCCACGCCGTGGTCACCACGCTGGCCGACCAGGCGCGCAAGCACCCCAACATCACGATCCTGGAAGACCAGTTCGCGATCGACCTGATCACATCGGCCAAACTCGGCCTGGCGGGCAACCGCTGCTACGGTCTTTATGTTCTCGACGCGGCTTCCGGCGAAGTCCGCACCATCACGGCAACCCACACGGTGCTGGCTGCCGGTGGCGCGGGCAAGGTCTACCTATATACGACCAACCCGGACACCGCCACCGGCGACGGCATCGCCATGGCATGGCGCGCCGGTTGCCGGGTGTCGAACATGGAATTCATCCAGTTCCATCCGACCTGCCTTTACCATCCGTACGCCAAGTCGTTCCTGATTTCCGAAGCGGTGCGCGGCGAAGGCGGCTTGCTGAAATTGCCCGACGGCACGCGCTTCATGCCCGAGCATGACGACCGCGCCGAACTGGCGCCGCGCGACGTGGTGGCGCGCGCGATCGACTTCGAGATGAAAAAACGCGGCCTCGATTGCGTCTATCTCGATATCACGCACCAGCCGGAAGCATTTCTGAAGGAACACTTCCCTACCATCCATGCCCGCTGCCTGGAGCTCGGTATCGACATCGCACGCGAGCCGATCCCGGTCGTGCCGGCGGCGCACTACACCTGCGGGGGCGTGGTCACCGACACCGCGGGCCGCACCGACATAGGCAGCCTGTACGCCGTAGGCGAAACCGGCTGCACCGGGCTGCATGGCGCCAATCGTCTCGCGTCCAACTCGCTGCTCGAATGCATGGTGATTGGCCGCGCCGCCGCCGCGGACATCGCAGCGCACGGCAAGGCCGGCGCGCCGGACATTACGCTGCCCGCCTGGGATGAAAGCCGCGTTTCCGATGCCGACGAGGAAGTGGTCGTCTCGCACAACTGGGACGAACTGCGGCGCATGATGTGGAACTACGTCGGCATCGTTCGCACCGACAAACGGCTGGAACGCGCCCAGCACCGCATTGGCCTGTTGCGCGAGGAAATCGCCGAGTACTACGCCAACTTCCGCGTCACGCGCGATTTGCTGGAACTGCGCAATCTGGTCGAAGTGGCGTCGATGATCGTCGACAGCGCGTATTCACGCCACGAAAGCCGCGGCCTGCATTTCAGCCGCGACTATCCCGAAACGCTGCCCAAGGCACTGCCAACCGTGCTTCAGCCGCTGACGGGCCGGGCCGCCAGGCATCGCCAGCACAAGGCCCAGCGCTAGATGCGCCGCCGACAGAAATAGTCGAAGCAGAATCGTCGCACTGACGATCAGAAAGGTCTGAGGCTCGCCTAGCGCGCGCCTCAGACCTTTTTTGCGTTCTACGTTCGGAAATTTCCGCGCGTAGAGGGCGTATCGCCGGCAGGAGCCGGCACAAGATCAGCAACCGCGCCAAGCACGCCATCACATTCGCGGAACAGCGATTTCTATCGATCAGACTGCCCCGCAGAATTCGCGTTTCAGCTGCTTCCGAGCGCAGATCCCTCCGCCATTCCTCCATGAAAAGCGGATCCCGGGGACGCATCGATCAGCCAATGCGAGCCAGTGATGTCATCCCGCTTTCCGGCCTTTTCCCTGCGCGGCCCCTCATGTTCAGAGGCAGGGATCCCAGCAAACCAGCCTTCAGCCGCGCCAGCCGACAAGGCACCTGGCATGCGCTTGAGTGCGTTCGCGCTGCTGATGGCGACCTGCATGCCGTGCTTCGCACTGAGCGTTCCCGTTCCGGTCGATCGCAACCTTCAGGATCAGCAGCAAAAACGCATGCTCGACCAGGCCCGCGAACAACGGGAAAGCCTGGACCAGCAGCGCCAGACATCGCCCGCGCCCGCCCGGCGCGCGTCGCCTGACGACGCGGCTCCCGCTGACGGCCCGTGCATGGAGGTGCGCGATGTGGAGTTTCGCGGCGCAGCGCTGGTACCCGCATCGCTCAAGGAGCAGATTTCCGCGCAAGCCGCCGGGCATTGCCTCGGCAAGGTAGCCGTCGCGCGCATGCTGGACGAGATCAACGACTGGTACGTCGCCAACGGCTACATCACCAGTCACGCCTGGTTGCCGCCACAGAACAGCGCCGATCCCGGGCACATGATCATCGCCGCCGTGGAAGGCCGCACGGCAAGCGTGAAATTTTCCGGCGGCGACAACGCGGCAAACCGCACCGCGCGCACGGCGTTCGCCGGCATGACAGGCAACCCGCTGAACCTGCGCGATATCGAACAGGGCGTCGAGCAGATCGAGCGCGTGGCCAGGGACGGCGTGCAAGTTGCGGTGCGCGCGGCACCAATCGAAGGGTATTCCGATGTCGTCCTGAGCGGCGACGTATCGCCGGCCCTCCATGCGGCCTTCAGCCTGGACAACACCGGCCAGGAAAGCACCGGCAAGGACCAGGCGGGCGCAATTCTGTCGCTCAACAACGGCCTTGGCCTGGCCGAACAACTGAGCCTTTCCGCCACCAGCACCATGCCCGTCGACGGTGACCGGTTTCGCCGCAACTATGGCGCATCGGCGGTCTTGCCGGTCGGCCCCTGGACCTTCAGCTATTCGGGCAGCGTCGGCGACTACGCCATCCCGTTCGCGATCGACGACTTCACCTTGAGCTATCACGGCCACACGGTCAGCCATCGTGTCGAGGCGTCGCGCATCCTTTCGCGCAATGGCAGGCAGAAAACCGACGGGTTTCTCGCGTTTTCGCACTACACGGGCAACACCTATCTCGACGAATTCCGGCTGGACTACAGCTCGGAGCGTGTGGCGGCCGTGCAGGCCGGCATCAACTTCGCCACGCGCCTGGGAAGCAAGAGCTATCTGACACTCGGTCCGAAGCTGACGCAGAGCATTCCCCACTACACGGCGGACTTGAGCGCCGGTGGCGGCGCGCCCGCGGACTTTCGCAAAGCCGCGCTGAGCGCCAGCCTCTACACGCAGATTTCCCCGCGCCTGTCCTGGCTGTCCTCGGCTTACGGCCAGTGGAGCCGATCGCCATTATTCGGCAGCGAACGCGTATCCATCGGCGGCGACACATCTGTGCGCGGTTTCCGCGACGCCTATCTATTTGGCGACACCGGCGCCTACCTGCGCAACGAACTCAACTGGACTTCGCCCGCGCCATGGGGCCAGGGCAACGTGGCGCTGACGGTTGCCCTCGATGCCGGGCGCGTGGTTCCCGTGGAAGGCGAACCCCGTTCCGGCGGCAACGTGGTGGGCGCCGCGCTCGGCGTCTCGGCGTCTTACCGGCGTCTCAACGCCTCCCTTTCGATCGGTACCCCGCTGTGGGCTCCCACGCAGTTGAATGCCGATCCTTTCGTGCTCAGTGCACAGCTGAGCCTCGCACTATAAGGAAGTCAACCATATGTCTGAATTCAGACTACGCATCATCAGCTCCGCTGCTTTGGCGGTTTTCGCCGCGGCGAGCGCCCATGCCGCGCCTGGCATCGTTCCCAGCGGCAGCCAGACGCAGGTCGGCAACGCGGGCAATACCCCGGTCATCAATATCGCCGGCGCCAATGCCCGCGGAATTTCTCACAATACGTTCAGCCAGTTCAACGTCGACCAGAATGGCGTCGTGTTCAACAACCTGACCGCAGCCGGCGCAAGCCAACTGGCTGGCCAACTGGCGGCAAACGCCAACCTGGGCGGCAAGGCTGCCAAGGTCATCGTCGCCGACGTGTCGTCGAGCAAGGCATCCGAGCTCAATGGCGCGATGGAAGTTGCAGGCGCTCCGGCGCATCTGGTCATCGCCAACGCCGCCGGCATCTCGTGCAATGGCTGCAACACCATCAACGCACCCGTCGTCACGCTGGCAGCGGCGCGTTATACGCCCACGGCGGACGGCGCGCTGGCATTCACCGTCGATACCAGCCGCGCACAGCCGGCCACGATCTCTATCGATGGCGAAGGCATGAACGTCGGCACCGCGCAGCTGAACCTGCTCTCGCGCGCCACGCTGATCAACGCCGCCGTGAAGGGCTGGGATATTCACTCGTTGAACGGCACGGAGTTCGAAGCGGACAGCGACGGCAATTTCCAAAGCAAGCTCACCTACGACGCCGCAGGCACGAAGCCGACGGTCGCGCTCGATGTGTCCGAACTTGGCGGCATGTACGCCAACAAGATCTTGCTGGAAGGCTCCGAGTATGGCCTGGGTGTCAACAATGCCGGCACGATCTGGGCCGGCGACGGCGGCCTTGGCGTCGAGATGTTCGGCGCTGAGCTCACCCACGTCAGCCCAGGCATTTCGCATTCGGAAGGCGCGGGCTACGACGTTCGGACGGAACACTACAAGGGCCAGGCCGATGAAGCGCAGCTGTACGAGCGTATCCGGCACGATATGCGCGCCAACGCAGAAGCATCGCATCGCGCAAAAGGCTGGTCGCCGGAAGCCGAGGCGCGCCTGACAGATAACGCGAAGCAACGCAAGCTGGATGCGCTGGTAGAGCAGGCAACCTACCGTCCGCATATCGAGACGGCAGAAGAGCGCGCCGCCCGCGAAGCCGACGAAGCGGCGAAACGCGCCCAGGCCGACGCCGAGCACGAAGCGGAAAAGGCTGCCGCTATCGCGCGCGCCGAGGCAGAAGCACAGGCACGTGCGGAACAAGAGGCAGCGGATAGGGCGGCATGGGAAGCGCGAGCCGAGGCAGAGGCACGGGCACGCGCGGAACGGGAGGCAGCGGAGAGGGCGGCACGGGAAGCGCAAGCCGAAGCAGCCGCCAAGGCAGCCCAGGAGCAGGCCGCGGCGGATGAAGCGGCATGGCGCGAGCGCCAAGCCCGAGAGCAAGCCGAATACGAGGCGCAGATGGCTGCCGAGAAGGCACGCGCCGAGGCGGAAGCTCAGGCACGTGCGCAAGCTGACGCTGAACGCAAGGCAGAATGGGCCGAGTACAACGCGCAAAAACAAGCCGAGTACGAGGCACAAAAGGCCGCCGAACAGGCTGCCAGACAAGCACAGATCGACGCTGAAGCTCAGGCCCGTGCGCAAGCCGACGCCGAACGCGCAGCATATTGGGCCGAGGAGAATGCCCGCAAACAGGCCGAATACCAGGCGCAACAGGCCGCCGAGCAGGCGGCCAGGCAAGCACAGATCGACGCTGAAGCTCAGGCACGTGCGCAAGCCGACGCCGAACGCGCAGCATATTGGGCCGAGGAGAACGCCCGCAAACAGGCCGAATACCAGGCGCAACAGGCCGCCGAGCAGGCGGCCAGGCAAGCACAGATCGACGCTGAAGCCGCGGCCCGGAGGGTAGCGCAAAGCAACCCCGGCAACGACGCAAATTTGCTGACGGGATTCGCGCCAATGCCACCGATGCCGGAAATGCCAACGGCGCCTACGTTCACTCCGCTTGAGCCAGCGCCCCTCCCGGCAGTGGCATTCGTGCCAGTGACCACAGCGGTCGAGCCCGTGCTGGCGATGGTTCCAGCGTTCCCCCAACCGATTCCCCAAATGATCGTGGAACCGACGGTCGCCGAGATCGTGCCGCCGAGCCAGACGCTGCCGACGATTACGCCGAAGCCGCTGCCGACGCTGCCGTCTATCTCATCGACTACCAAGCTCTAAACAATCGCACGGCGCAGATGGAAGCGCCAAGCGAGACCGCAGCGATCTCGCGGGCTCCGCATAGACAGCGGCGGCCCGCGCTGGTGAAGGTGGCAGCCATTGCTCAAGGCACAACCACAAGCCATGCGTTGAGCCGGAAAATGGTGTGGCCGTCCGGGTTTGACAATTGATCGTCACGCCCTGGCGCGCGAAGGTCGGCCCCATATCCGGGCCGCATGAAGTGAAATCCGCGCACCTCCGCCAAAACCTGCATTGAAGTTCGCGCCCATGAGATTCTCCATGGGCGCGAATTTCCTTTTCGGGTTCTTTCGATGTTCGAACGATCTTGTTCGAACCATCTTTTGATCGAATTCTCTTTCGATCTGTTTCTGATCGACGGCCGGCGGGACGGCGGTTTCAACGTCCAGGCGCACCCCACGATGCGCGATCGGCTGCGCGGCCCAAGGCGTATCCGCGCGCCACTCCCGTCAATCGAAATCGACCCATACGCATTCGCGACAAGCATTCGCGAAACGCGGATACGCAGCGATTCGCAACAGTCGCTAGCCGACGATGCGCAGCGAGTAGTCCGTGGCGCGCACGTCCTTGGTCAGCGCGCCTACCGAAATGCGATCCACGCCGGTTTCAGCATACGCACGGATCGTGTCGTAGTTCACGCCCCCCGAAACTTCCAGCAGCGCGCGTCCACGATTGATCTCAACGGCCTCGCGCATCATGTCGATCGTGAAGTTGTCGATCAACACCGAAACCGCGCCAGCGTTCAACGCTTCTTCCAGTTCGGCAATCGATTCGACCTCGATCTGCACGGTCGCATCGCTGTCGAGCGCCAGCGCCGCGCGCATGGCCGCCGTGATGCTGCCAGCCGCCGCGATATGGTTTTCCTTGATCAGAATGCCGTCGTAAAGGGCAAGGCGCTGGTTCTCGCCTCCACCAATCCTGACCGCGTATTTCTGCGCCAGACGCAGGCCTGGCAGCGTCTTGCGCGTGTCGAGCACACGTGCGCGCGTATCGGCAATCAGGTCGGCATATCGGCGCGTCGCCGTGGCCACGCCCGAAAGCAACTGCAGGAAATTCAGCGACGGGCGTTCGGCCGTCAACAATGCGCGCGCGGGGCCGGTAATTTCGCACACCACGTCGTCAGGCGCCATCCGCGCGCCCTCTTCCATGCGCCAGCGAACCTGCAGCCGCGTATCGACGGCCGCCATGCACGCTTCAAACCACGGCTGGCCGCACAGCACCGCGTTTTCACGCACGATCACGCGTGCCTGCACAATCTTGTCGGCCGGGATCAGCAGGCCGGTCAGATCTCCGCTTCCCACATCCTCGGCAATGGCCGCGTTGACGTTGGCTTCCAGCGCGGCGCGCAACGCCGGGCCGTAGCTGTCGAATACCGAATTCACGCTCATGCCGGACCCACTCCCTGAAACAACGCCGATTCCTTTGCGAGATCCGCGGCAGGCCTTACATTGGCCTTCTGCTGCGCGGCGAAGTCGAGCATACGGTCGATACACGTGACAGCGCGTCGCCCAATGTCCGCATCGACGTGGATTTCGTTGCGGCCGGATTCCAGCACCTCGGCGAGATTGCCGAGCGCATTCATCGCCATCCACGGGCAATGCGCGCAGCTTTTGCATGTCGCGCTGTTGCCAGCCGTCGGCGCCTCGATAAACAGCTTGCCCGGTGCGGCCATGCGCATCTTGTGCAGGATGCCGTTATCGGTGGCGACGATGAATTCGGTGGCGTCGAGTTGCTGGGCCGCGGCGATCAACTGGCTGGTCGAGCCCACCACATCGGCCTGCTCGACCACATTGGCCGGCGATTCCGGGTGTACCAGGATCTTGGCGCGCGGATGTTCGCGGCGCAGCAGATCCAGTTCGATGCCCTTGAATTCGTCATGCACCAGGCACGAGCCCTGCCACAGCAGCATGTCGGCGCCGGTCTGCTTCTGGATGTAGCTGCCGAGGTGCTTGTCCGGGGCCCACAGGATCTTTTCGCCGCGCGCGTGCAGATGCTCGACGATCTTCAGCCCAATGCTCGATGTGACCATCCAGTCCGCGCGCGCCTTCACGGCAGCGCTCGTATTGGCATAGACCACCACGGTGCGATCGGGATGCGCATCGCAAAACGCAGTGAATTCGTCCGCCGGGCAGCCGAGGTCGAGCGAGCAGGTGGCATCCAGATCAGGCATCAGGATGGTCTTCTCGGGACTGAGAATCTTGGCGGTTTCCCCCATGAAACGCACGCCCGCTACCACTAGCGTCTGCGCCGCATGGTCCCGTCCGAAGCGCGCCATTTCGAGCGAATCGGACACGCAACCGCCAGTTTCCTCGGCCAGGTCCTGCAGATCTGCATCGACGTAGTAGTGCGCCACCAGCACCGCATTGCGCGCTTTCAGAAGCTTGCGGATCCGGTCCTTGAGGGCGCTGCGTTCGTCGGGCGACAGCACGGGAGGCACCTTGGCCCACGCATGGGCAACGCAGCTGCCGCCGTCGGCATGTTCGGCATCCGCCAAGTTCGGCTTTTCGAACTCGACAGTCTTGATCGTTTGTGGGGTCATTTGTGCAGTACTCCTCGGGGCGCCCATCGGCTGCCGCGCTCAACTGCGCGGTCTGTGCCGGAAACATGGGGGAGTGTAGCGAAAAGAAAAGCCCCGCCTGGGGCGGGGCTTTGTAGCCATGACGGGCGCGCTGCCGATTGTATCAGGCGTACCGGCGCAGGCGCAGCGAAAAGTCCTGCAAAGCCTGGATGCCGCTCGCTTCAGCGCGGTGGCACCACGCTTGCAGCTGGGCCAACAGTTGCTCGCGCGTCATATTCGAACGGCCCCAGATCACGGCCAGTTCGCGACGCATTTCCACATACGTGTGCAGCATCTTGTTCTGCTCGGTGATGCTGGCAAGCTGCTGGCGCTGCGGCGCTGCGAGCTTCACTTCCTCGCGATGGAACCACTTGCGCGCCGGCTTGTAGCTCTTGTACTCGGGCGAACGGCCTTCCTTGTGCTTGCGCAGCTCGGCGCGATATGCGGACTTCAGTGCCTTGGCGTAGCGGGCCATCACGTCGTAACGATTGGCGATGATCGCTTCCAGCGTGTTGTGGTCCACGGGCCGGGCTTCCACCAAACGTGCCTTGGGCGGCGTCTTCTTGACCTTTGCCAGGCCAACCGACTGCATCGCGCGGATATACCACCAGCCCACGTCGATCTCGTACCACTTGATCGAGAACTTGGCCGACGTCGGATACGTGTGGTGGTTGTTGTGCAGCTCTTCGCCACCGATGATGAAGCCCCACGGCGACACATTGGTCGACGCGTCTTCGCAATCGTAGTTGCGATAGCCCCAGAAGTGGCCCAGGCCGTTGATGATGCCGGCGGCATGGATCGGGATCCACAGCATCTGCACGGCCCACACGGACATGCCGACCAGGCCGAACAACGCCAGGTCGATGATCAACATCAGGCCCACGCCCTGCCAGGTGAAACGCGAATACAGATTGCGCTCGATCCAGTCATTGGGCGTGCCGTGGCCAAACTTGCTGATCGTTTCGGTGTTCTTGGCCTCCGCGCGATACAGTTCGGCGCCTTCCAGCAGCACCTTGCGGATGCCGCGCGTCTGCGGGCTATGCGGATCGTCTTCGGTTTCGCATTTGGCGTGATGCTTGCGGTGAATGGCGGTCCATTCCTTGGTCACCATGCCCGTGGTCAGCCAGAGCCAGAAGCGGAAGAAATGCTGGGCAATCGGATGCAGATCCAGCGACCGGTGCGCCATGCAGCGGTGCAGGAAGATGGTCACGCCTGCGATGGTGATGTGCGTCATCACGAGCGTGTAGATCACGATCTCCCACCAGGACCAATTGGCAAGGCCGTTCGCGGCCCAGTCAAGAATAATGTCGAACAAACTATGTTCTCCGTCGTAAAACGAATGGTTGCAGCGCGCCACCAGCGTGGGGCGCACCTGTCGCGCAGAAAAAGGCCTGCGAAGTCAGCGATTGCGATAGCTTTCTGGCGCTGGCGCAATCCTGCGAAAGTGGCAGGGAGCCGGGCCGAGGTACGAACCGCTGCAATCTGGCGGTTGTCTGGTGTGGGGCTGCAGGATGTCGGTATACACCCGCGACAACCCGGCATTGTACCGAATCGCAACAGGGTAGACATCCGCTTTTTCCCCCACTTTGATGCACTCTGTTGAACTTCGTTCCCGCACGTGATGCCGGAACGACTTCGTTCGCGCGTCAGCTTGCCGCTTGCGGGCCAGCCGGGAGTGATGTGGGCGCCTCGTTCAAGACGCGGAGTTCGCGCTGCGGATACGGGATCGACACGCCATGTTGCTGGAACGTGCGCCAAATCGCGCGATTCATGGCCGATTGGACGCCCAGCTTGCCGTTTTGGGGATCGGCGATATTGACCGCGACTTCGTATTCGATGCCGCTATCGGCAAAGGCCACGAGAAAGGCCGAAGGCTGAGGAGCGGGCAGCACACGTGGAATATCGCGCACACAATCCTGCAGCAGGCCGATGACTACTTCAGGGTCGGATGCGTAGTCGGCCTGCACCCGCACCGCCACCCGGACATTGGTGCCCGAGAACGAATGGTTTTGCACGGACTGCGCCACGAGCTGTTCGTTCGGCACCAGGGTCTCGCCATCGCCGTTGCGCACGACCGTGTAGCGCGTGCGGATCTGCGACACGATGCCCGTGTACTTGTCCACCGTGATCTGGTCGCCCAACTTGACCGAGCGATCGAGCAGGATGATGAAGCCCGAGATGTAATTGCTGGCGATCTTCTGCAAACCCAGACCGAGACCCACGCCGAGCGCGCCGCCGAACACCGACAGCACGGTCAGGTCGATCCCCACCAGCGACAGGCTCAGCAGCAGCGACACCAGCAGCAGCAGCGCCTTGGAAATGCGCGTCAACACCACCTTGAGGTTCGCGTCGAGGGTGGGCGCCCCCATCAGACGGTCTTCGAGCCACGACCCGAACCACATCGCCACCAGTACGGTGAGCAGAATCCACACCACGCCCAACAGTGCGTCGGCCACGCTGATCGGGTGCTTGCCGCCTACCGAAAAGCGCATGCTTTCCATCCAGGCGATGACATCGGGCAGCACGCCGACCACATACAGCGCCATGGCGATCCACACCGTCGTGGTCAGCACCTTCTCCACCAGCACCAGCATGCCGTGCAACTGGCCTGTGGCGGACATTCCGCGCCGCAGGATGTAGAACGCAACATAAAGCGCCGCGATGCCGAACAGCGGCACCAGCGCCAGCCGCAGCACGCTGACCGAGGCAAAGGGCGCGAGGCCGTAGCGCGCGGCCAGTACCAGCAGCCAGCCGAACAACGGGAACATGGCGCGTTCCAGGCTGACCGTTGCAAAGCGCAGCGCGAAGCTCGACGACGCGTGCCGCGCTTCGAGCCGCTTGACCACGTGGCGCGCCAATGGCCATGCAATCACCAGGCACGCCGCCAGCACGCCGATCTGCCAGAAGAAGCCCTGGCCGTTGGTGTCGTGGATCAGGTCATCGAGCATGCGGCCCAGTACCGAATGGGACTGGGTCAGCGCCGCCAACGCGTTCGGATTCATCGGTTCGCTTTCTGTCCAGATCCGCGCTTAGCGCGTCCGCTCCAACACCGCGGCGAAGAAGCCGTCGGTCTGGTGGATATGCGGGAACAGCGCAAGCATGCCGCTTTCGGCCGGCAATTCCGGCACCGTGATCTTCTGCTCGGCCAGCACCTCAGCCACCGGCACGAGCCGGAAGTTTTCGTTCTTGGCGAGGAAGTCGCGCACGATCGCTTCGTTTTCGGCTTCCAGCACGCTGCACGTGGCGTAGACCACGCGACCGCCGCCCTTCACCAGCTTTGCGGCCGCCTCAAGGATCGCCGCTTGCTTGGCCGTCAGCTCGACTACCGATTCCGGCGACTGACGCCATTTGAGATCGGGATTGCGACGCAATGTCCCAAGTCCGCTGCACGGCGCGTCGACCAGCACGCGGTCGATCTTGCCGGCCAGGCGCTTGACCTTGGCGTCGCGCTCCGAATCGATCAGCACCGGATGGACGTTCGACAGCCCGCTGCGCGCCAGGCGCGGCTTCAGATTGGCGAGGCGTTTTTCCGACACATCGAAGGCGTAGAGCCGACCGGTCGATCGCATGGCCACGCCGAGCGCCAGCGTCTTGCCGCCCGCGCCCGCGCAGAAGTCGACCACCATTTCACCGCGGCGCGGCGCCAGCAGATGACATAGCAACTGGCTGCCTTCGTCCTGAACCTCGACACCCCCGTTGATGAACAGCGGCAGCTGGTTCAGCGCGGGCTTGCCTTTGAGCCGGATGCCATCGGGCGCCATGGGCGTCGGCTCGGCCGCGATGCCGGCGTTGGTCAGTTCGGCCAGCGCCTCTTCCTTCGACACCTTCACGGTATTCACCCGCAGATCCAGCGGCGCCGGACGCAGCCACGCATCGCCCAGCGCGGCGGTGAACGCTTCGCCGTGCCGCGCGACGAGATCGTCGTAAAGCCATTCGGGCAGGTTCGCGCGCACGCGCGGCGCCAGGCTCGAGCGCTCGATCGTCGTCAGGCGATCGAGCCACTCGGCTTCGTCCGGATAGAGGAACGGCGACAGCGTGTCGCGCCCCAGCGTTGCGGCAAGACCGAGCAGAGCCAGGCGGCGCGTGGCCGACCCCGTGCCACTTTCGGCAAATTGACCAAATTCGACGCGTCGACGCAACACGGCAAAAATTGCTTCTGCGATGATTCCGCGGTCGCGGTGGCCGAGTTTGCTATTTTCACGGAAGTAAAAGCTCACCACCGCATCGGCGGGCCGCGCGAACAGCAGCACCTTGCCCAGCAGCCGGTCGATGTGCTGCAGATGGAAAGCCTGCAGCCCGCCCGGCGTGCGCGGCGTGGCGTCTGCGCCATGTGCTCGGGGCTGACGAATCGGACTGCCCTTGCCTTTGCTGCCACGCGAACGCTGGCGATTGTCCTGGGGTGTTGCGGAATTGCGACTCATGGCTGTTTTCCTGCCGTTGCGGGCGAGTTGGCCATGAACCATTGGGGCTCGGCCGGTTGAACTTGAACGATACCGCGCTGCACGTGCAGACGATCCTCGACGAACCAGCGCACAGCGCGCGGGTAAATGACATGTTCGCTATCGAGCAAACGATCGGCCAGCGACTCAGGCGCGTCGCCAGGCAGAACATCAAGCGCGGCCTGTATCACGATCGGGCCGTGATCGAGTTCCGGCGTAACGAAGTGCACCGTGGCGCCGTGCAGTTTCACGCCTGCCTCCAGCGCTTGGCGGTGCGTATGCATGCCGGGGAAACTCGGCAGCAGCGACGGATGGATATTGAGCATCCGCTGCGCGTAATGGGCCACGAATTCCGCCGTGAGAATACGCATGAAGCCGGCCAGCACCACCAGATCCGGTTGATAGGCGTCGATCGCGTCGCGCATCGCGGCGTCGAAACTGGCGCGATCGGCAAACTGCTTGTGGTCCACCACGCCCGTGGCAATGCCATGGTCGGCAGCGAATTTCAGGCCCGAAGCGTCGGGCCGGTTCGACAGCACCGCCGCCACGCGCGCCGGCCATCGCTCGGCTGCGCAGGCCCGGACGATCGCTTCCATATTGGAGCCGCGCCCGGAAATCAATATGACAATATTTTTCATCGCCGCGATTCTACCGCGCCGCAGGGTAAACGCCCGCAAACCGTACGCATTAGGCACTTAATTACCCCGAAACGTACACCGGGCAACGTTTTCACGTTCAAATGCAACGCGAAATACCCAAGTGCCATGGATTGTGACGCGCACCCCGCTCTGTTAGAGTGGGTCCTACGTCCACGCGCTGCTTCTCCAGAAGACGGTGACAACAAGGACGAAACGGGAAATTAGACGGGAATACGCATGTCGAACGCTGCACCGACTCTGTTGGTGGTCGATGATCATCCTATGGCTCTTTCCGGCACCACCGCATTTCTTGCGGAGGTGATGCCCGACGTCGCAGTCCACGCTGCCGGTAGCGCCAAGGAGGCTCTCCATACGCTGAATCAGGGACTTCGTCCCGATATCGTGCTGCTTGATATCTGGCTTAATGACGGCACTGGCTTCGATGCCATGCAGGCCTTCAAGACCGTGATTCCGGCCGCGCGCTTTATCTTCATGTCCGCCGAAGCCACACCGGAAATCGTGGGACGCGCCCGCGCGCTGTCCGCCTGCGGTTTTGTCGGCAAGCATCTGGACGCCAACGCCTTCACCGCCGCGGTACGCAAGGTGCTGGCCGGCGATACGAGCTTTCCGTCGGACGAGGCCCTGTCCGGCCGCTCGCAATCGTTCGGCCCGGCCCATGGCATTCCTGTCACGCCCGCCGAACTGGGCCTGACGCCGCGCCAGGGCTCGGTGCTGGCGTTGGTGCTGGAAGGCCTGCCGAACAAGGTCATCGCGCGCAAGCTGGGGCTGACGGAAAACACCGTCAAGGAACACGTTTCGGCCATCCTGCAACGCTTGGGCGTGCGCACGCGCATGCAGGTGATGTCGCGCATGGAGCGATTCCGCCTGCGGCAGTAACGCGCGTCGCGGCAGCGGCGGAACACCACGCCGCTTCCCCGCTCTACCACCCCGTCTTGCAACGATGCCCCGCGGCGCCTACGCCGATGGCGGCGTTTGCCGCGCTGCCGGTTTTGCGCCGTGCGCGAGGCCACCAGTTATCAGCGTCAGGCTGGTTGCAGCCAGCGCCGCAACAACATCCGCAGATTGGCCGGATCCACCGGCTTGGGCAGCACGAAGTATCCGGCGTCCTCGGCGGCCAGCAGCGCGGCCGATTTCAGGTCGCCCGTCAGCAGCGCGCTGCGCGCCTGCGGTTGCGTGGTCTGCCAGCGTTCCAGCAGATCCAGGCCGTTTTCGTTGCCGGGCAAACGCAGGTCGCAGAAGATGATGTCCGGCTTCAGGCCCTTGGCGAACAGCGCATCGGCTTCCTGGCCATGCGCGGCGCATGCCACGCGGATTCCCCACGCTTCCATCAGCGCGATCCACGCCTTGCGGATCTGGCTGTCGTCGTCCACCACCAGCACCGTGCCGCGCAGGCGGTCCTGGCGCGCATCCTCGGCCCGCGCATTGGCGCGCATGGCGCGCACGCTGGCCACGGTTTCGGCCGGCACGGGAGCCAGCGCAAACCAGAATACCGAGCCCTTGCCCGGCACCGACCGCACGCCATACGTCCCGCGCATCAGGCGCACGCATTCCTTGAAAATCGCCAGGCCCAGGCCGAGTCCCTGCGACGGATCGCGCTGGGGGTTATGCACCTGGTAGTACGGCGAGAAGATCTCCGGCAGATGCTCGGGCGTGATGCCGGCGCCGGTGTCCCACACTTCGACGCGCACATGTTTGCGACGCTGCCGCGCGGTGACCAGAATGCCGCCGCGCTTGGTATAGCGCAGCGCGTTCTGCACGAGATTGAACAGCGCCCGCCGCAACAGCACCGGTTCGGCCATCGCGTAAAGCTCGTCGGGCACACGCGGGGTCAGCGTCAGCCCGCTTTCGCGCGCATCGGCGGCAAACTGGCTCATCACGTCGTGGATCAGCGCGTTCAGTTCGCAGGGCTCCAGCGTCGGTAACACCTTGCGGCCCTCGAGCTTGGAAAGGTCGAGCAGCGAGCGGAACAGCAAATCGATGGTCTGCGTGCCGGCGGCCACCTGCTCAACCAGAGGATGCAGCGAACTCGACTGGTTGCGCGCGCGCAGCGCTTCCACCAGCATGACCAGCGCGTGGACGGGCTGGCGCAGATCGTGGCTGGCGGCGGCCAGGAAGCGCGATTTTTCCTCGCTGGCGTGCAGCGCGCGCTCCTTTTCTTCCTGGAACTGTTTTGCCAGCCGCCGGCTTTCCGATTCCAGCTGGATGGCCCGCACCAGCGTGTGCTGCAAATTCAGCGAATGGCGCGCCAGCATCAGCGCGTAGATCACCAGCAGGATCTGCACGAAGCCGCCGTGCTGCGGGAACGCAAAGTCGGCCAGCATGATGTTGGGCACCAGGATCGGCACGCCGGCAAACACCAGGTTGGACGGGATTGGCGATTGCGAAGTGGCGCCGCCCGCCAGCACGCCCAGCGTCAGCAAGTACAGCACGCTCGAAAACACCACGGAGTTGGTGTAGAGATGCAGCAGCGCCGAACTTCCCCACGTCAGGCCGGTGAGAAAGGCAATCGCGCGCATGTTGTTCCACCACTTGCGCGTGTGCGCCGAGCGGCTCATTTTGCCGATGTCCCGCTGGTAGCCGAAATAGAACCAGCTGCCGCCCGCGGTGAGCATCAGCATGATCGCGCACCACGCCAGCAACGCGGCGTGGCTGGCGTGATTCCAGAAGGCACAGGCGGTCAGCGCCGGCAGCAGGACGGACGATGCGATGGCCGTGGGCGACACCCGGTGCACGGTGGCCAGCAGCTTGGCCCGTGTCTCGGTGTCCAATTGCGGACCGGGCGGCAGGATCTTGTTGAGCAGCGCGTTCAAGTGTGGCCTGGCATGTAAGGCGACGACAATCGGCTGAAGGAGCCGCGTCTCGGCGGCAACCGTTGCAGTATTCGCGCGGTTTTTGTTCTGAATCGCGCATATCATGCCGATTTTTGCGGCGCTGCGCCATTACCGGGTGGGCGGATCGGCCACAAATTCGCCATTTGTGGGCAGCCGACCAACACCGGCACCACGCCGGCGCCGGGGAAACTGCCAATCGGGCGGCAAGTGTGGCCATTCGCCTTATAATGCTCGCTTTCCCTAAAACGCTCGTCCGCCGTCCTCGTGAAAGTCTTCCGCGGCCTGCCCAACGCCGAAAGCCGGGCGCCCTGCGCGCTCACCATCGGTAATTTCGACGGTGTGCATCGCGGCCACCAGTCGCTGCTGGCGCGCGCGCGCGCCGCCGCCGACGCGCGCGGCCTGCCGCTGTGCGTGATGACGTTCGAGCCGCATCCGCGGGAATTTTTCTCCCCCGAACACGCCCCGACCCGCATCGCCCTGCTGCGCGACAAGCTCGACGCCCTGCGCCGCAATGGCGTCGATCGCGTGGTCGTGGAGCACTTCAACGCCCACTTCGCCGCGCAATCGCCGCAGGCCTTCGTCGAAAACGTGCTCTGGCACGGGCTGCACGCGCGGTGGATCCTGGTGGGCGACGACTTCCGCTTCGGCGCCAGGCGCGCGGGCGACTTTGCCTATCTGCAGGACGCGGGCCGCCAATTCGGCTTCGATGTCGAGCAAATGGGTTCGGTGTCCGAGGGCGGCATCCGCATTTCCAGCTCGGCGGTGCGCCAGGCCCTGGGCGATGGCGATCTCGAACACGCGCGTCGCCTGCTGGGCCACGGCTACGCGATCAGCGGCCATGTGATCCATGGACGCAAGCTCGGCCGCAATCTCGGCTTCCCGACGCTGAACCTGAAGATTTCGCACAAGCGCCCGGCCGTCAATGGCATCTTCGTGGTGCAGGTGCATGGCCTTGCCGAGCATCCGCTGCCAGGCGTGGCAAGCATCGGCGTACGCCCCACGGTGGAAGACGCCGGCCGCGTGCTGCTGGAAGTGCATCTTTTCGACATCAATGAAAACCTCTACGGCAAGCTGGTCCGGGTGGAATTCATGAAGAAGCTGCGCGACGAGATGCGCTACGACTCGCTGGACGCCCTCACCGCCGCGATCGCCAAGGATGCCGAGGACGCGCGTGCGTTCTTCGGCATCGCCTCGCCGGGCGCGAGCGGCGGCCGGCGCGACTTTGCCACTTCCGCTACGGATCGAATTAGCTAGCGGCCGGCGGCTCGCCAGATGCGCGCCGCCGGGGCCCGCCCTGCCTTGCTCCGAAACCGACACGCGCGCGGCGGTCATCTACCGGCCGCGCCTCACGAATTGCCCTGAGAATCGAACATGTCAGACGACAAACGCGCCAAGCCTGAAAAAAGCAAGTATTCGGTCAACCTGCTGGACACGCCGTTCCCGATGCGCGGCGACCTGCCCAAGCGCGAGCCGCTGTGGGTCAAGCAGTGGCAGGACAAGCAGATCTACAAGAAGATCCGCGCGGCGCGCAAGGGCGCGAAGAAGTTCGTGCTGCACGACGGCCCGCCGTATGCCAACGGCGACATCCACATCGGCCATGCGGTCAACAAGGTCCTGAAGGACATGATCATCAAGGCGCGCGGCCTGACCGGCCTGGACGCCGTCTACGTGCCGGGCTGGGACTGCCATGGCATGCCGATCGAAATCCAGATCGAAAAGCAGTTCGGCAAGGGCCTGCCCGTGCAGGAAGTCCAGGCCAAGGCGCGCGCTTACGCGACGGAACAGATCGCCCGCCAGAAGAAGGATTTCGAACGCTTGGGCGTGCTGGGCGACTGGGACAATCCCTATCTGACCATGAACTTCAGCAACGAAGCCGACGAGCTGCGTGCGCTGGGCAAGATCATGGAGAAAGGCTACGTGTTCCGCGGCCTGAAGCCCGTGAATTGGTGTTTCGACTGCGGTTCGGCACTGGCTGAGGCGGAAGTCGAGTACAAGGACAAAGTCGATCTGTCGATCGATGTCGGCTTCCCGTTCGCGGAACTCGACAAGCTGGCCCATGCGTTCCACGTGCCGTTGGCGCAGCTGCAAGGCAAGCCGGGCTGGATCGTGATCTGGACCACCACGCCCTGGACGATTCCGTCGAACCAGGCATTGAACATGCATCCGGAAGTGGAATACGCGCTGGTCGACACGCCGCGCGGCTTCCTGATCCTGGCCAAGGATCGCGTCGAGGAGCAGCTGAAAACCTACGCGCTGGAAGGCACCATCGTGGCCACCGCGCGCGGCGATGCGTTGACCGAAGTGCGCTTCCATCACCCGCTTGCCAAGATGGACGCGGGATACGCGCGCACGTCGCCGGTCTACCTGGGCGACTACGTGACCACCGACACTGGCACCGGCATCGTCCATTCGGCGCCGGCCTACGGTGTGGAAGACTTCCAGTCATGCAAGGCGCACGGCATGCCCGATGCGGACATCATCAGCCCAGTGATGGGCGATGGCGTCTACGCCAGCACGCTGCCGTTGTTCGGCGGACTGTCGATCTGGGATGCCAACCCGAAGATCGTCGAGGTGCTGCGCACCTCGGGCAACCTGTTCAACGCCCATAAGTACGAACACAGCTACATGCACTGCTGGCGTCACAAGACGCCAATCATCTATCGCGCCACGTCGCAGTGGTTTGCCGGCATGGACGTGGATCCGGCCGACAACGGCCCGACCCTGCGCGAGACCGCGCTGGCGGGCATCGAGGCCACCGAGTTCTATCCGTCGTGGGGCAAGCAGCGCCTGCACAACATGATCGCCAACCGCCCGGACTGGACGCTGTCGCGCCAGCGCCAATGGGGCGTGCCGATGGCGTTCTTCGTGCACAAGGAAACCGGCGCGCTACACCCGCGCACACCCGAGTTGCTCGAGGAAGTGGCCAAGCGCGTCGAACAGCACGGCATCGAGGCATGGCAATCGCTCGACCCCAAGGAATTGCTCGGCGACGAAGCCGCGCAGTACGAAAAGAACCGCGACACGCTCGACGTCTGGTTCGATTCAGGCACGACCCACTGGACCGTGATCCGCGGATCGCACCGCGACGAACTCTACGATCCGTCGGCCGACACCCCTGACGGCCGTCTGGCGGACCTGTACCTGGAAGGCTCGGACCAGCATCGCGGCTGGTTCCATTCGTCGTTGCTGACCGCATCGATGCTGTATGGCAAGCCGCCGTACAAGGCGCTGCTCACGCACGGCTTCACGGTCGACGGCGAAGGCCGCAAGATGTCGAAGTCGGTCGGCAACACGGTCGCGCCGCAGGACATCTCGAACAAGATGGGCGCCGAAATCATCCGGCTGTGGGTGGCGTCGACCGATTACTCGGGCGAGCTGTCGATCTCGGAGGAGATCCTCAAGCGCGTGGTGGAAGGCTATCGCCGCATCCGCAACACGCTGCGCTTCCTGCTGGCCAACCTGACGGACTACGACCACGCCCGCGACGCACTGCCGGCGTCGGAATGGCTTGAGATCGACCGCTACGCAGTGGCGCTGACCGAGCGCCTGCAAAAGGAAGTGCTGTCGCACTATCAGGCCTACGAATTCCACCCGGTGGTGGCCAAGCTGCAAACGTTCTGCTCTGAAGACCTGGGCGGCTTTTACCTCGATGTGCTGAAGGATCGTCTCTACACCACGGCGGCCGATTCGAAGGCGCGCCGCGCCGCGCAGAATGCGCTGTACCACATCACGCAGGCGATGCTGCACTGGATGGCGCCGTTCCTGTCGTTCACGGCCGAGGAAGCCTGGCAGATCTTTGCGCACGGCACCGAACACACGGACACGATCTTTACGAGCACCTACTACGACATCCCGTCGGTGGACGATGCGGACAACCTGCTGATGAAGTGGCACGAGATCCGCACCGTGCGCGCCGAGGTCACGCGCCAGCTGGAAGCCGTACGCGCCGAGGGCGATATCGGATCGTCGCTGCAGGCGGAAGTCACGATTGCCGCGGGCGGCCCGGTGCTGAGCGCACTGCAAAGCCTGGAGGACGATTTGCGCTTCGTGCTGCTGACGTCGGCCGCCAAGGTCACGCCGGCGCCGGAAGGCGGCGATCTGATGGTGACCGTCACGCCTTCGCAGCATGCCAAGTGCGAGCGCTGCTGGCACTATCGCGCCGATGTCGGCCACAACCCCGAGCACCCGACGATTTGCGGCCGCTGCGACAGCAACCTGTTTGGCGCCGGTGAACATAGGAGCCACGCCTGATGGCAACGTCTTCCACGCGCTCCGCGCGCTCGACTCCGGCGCGCAGCAAGGGCAAGGGCAAAAGCAACGTCACGCCGTGGCTGTGGATGGCCTTTGCGCTGCTGGTCGTCATGATCGACCAGTTCTTCAAGATCCTGATCTCGCGCTCGTTCCAGTACGGTGAATCGCGCCCGGTCACGAGCTTCTTCAATCTCGTGCTGGTCTGGAACAAGGGCGCGGCGTTCAGCTTCCTTGCCGACGCGGGCGGCTGGCAGCGCTGGTTCTTCACGGTGCTGGGCGTCGCGGTGGGCAGCTTCATCGTCTGGCTGCTGTATCGCCATACGGGCCAGAAGCTGTTCTGTTTGGCGGTGTCGTTGATTCTTGGCGGCGCGGTGGGCAATGTGGTCGACCGTGTCATCTACGGTCACGTGATCGACTTTCTCGATTTCCACCTGCGCAACATGCATTTTCCGGCGTTCAATGTCGCCGATTGCGCGATCACGGTGGGCGCGGTCCTGCTGATCGTCGACGAGTTACGGCGCGTTCGCCGGCACTGACGGCGACATCGTCGGCGTTGATTGACGGCGGTGATTGACGGCAAATTCTTGCCGCCGGCAATCTCCGCCTTCCCGTTCTTCCCTTTTTCGTTTCTACCGGCAGCAACTTTCCCCGGCCACCTCTGGCGCGCGCGCCAGAGGTGCGCTCCGGCGGCCCACGCCTGCCCGGCACATCCATCGCGCCAGCGGTATGATGCGGAACTCAAGTTTCCTCGAGAGCGTTCCCCATGGATTTGCGCGGCAAGCACATCGTTCTTGGCCTCACCGGCGGCATTGCCTGCTACAAGTCGGCCGAACTGGTCCGGCTTCTGACCAAGGCCGGCGCCACCGTACAGGTGGCGATGACCGAGGCGGCGACGCATTTCATCACGCCTGTCACGATGCAGGCGCTGTCCGGCCGACCGGTATTCCTTTCGCAATGGGATGCGCGCGTGGACAACAACATGGCGCATATCGACCTCTCGCGCGAGGCCGACGCCATTCTGATCGCGCCGGCTTCCACCGATTTTCTGGCCAAGGTCGCCAACGGGCTGTGCGACGACCTGCTCACCACGCTGTGCATCGCGCGCGAATGCCCGCTGCTGGTCGCGCCCGCGATGAATCGCCAGATGTGGGCCGCCGCGCCCACCCAGCGCAATGCCGCGCAACTGCGCGCTGACGGCGTGGCGATTCTGGGGCCGGGAACCGGCGACCAGGCCTGCGGCGAAATCGGCGACGGCCGGATGCTCGAACCGGAAGAAATCGTTGAGGATCTCATTGCGTTCTTCCAGCCGAAGCCGCTTGCCGGCAAGCGCGTACTGATCACGGCGGGCCCGACCTTCGAGGCAATCGATCCCGTGCGCGGCATCACCAATCTGTCGTCGGGCAAGATGGGGTTCTCGATTGCCCGCGCCGCGCGCGAGGCCGGCGCCGAGGTGCTGCTGGTGGCCGGGCCGACCGCGCTCGGCACACCTCGCGGCGTGGTGCGGACCGATGTACGCAGCGCCCAGCAGATGCACGATGCGGTGATGGCCCAGTTGCGCGAGGTCGACGTGTTCATCGCCGTGGCTGCCGTGGCCGACTGGCGGCCCGCCGCAGTCGCGCAGCAAAAGCTCAAGAAAGCCAACGACAGCGACACGCCCACGCTGCAGTTCGTACAGAACCCCGACATCCTGGCGGCCGTGGCCGCGCGTGCTGACGCGCCCTACTGCGTTGGCTTTGCTGCCGAGAGCGAGAACCTGGAGCAGTACGGCGAACAGAAACGCCAACGCAAGGGCGTGCCGCTGCTGGTCGGCAATATCGGACACCATACGTTCGGTCTCGATGACAACGAGATCGTGCTGTTCGATAGCCACGGCATGACGCGCCTGCCTCGCGCCGACAAGCTTTCGCTGGCGCGCCAGCTCATCAACGCCATCGGCCAGCGGCTGCCGCGCAAGTCCACATAACGTCCATATAGCGTGCCGTGTCTGCTGCCATGAGCCAAACTCGTCCCAAGTTGCGACTGTCGGTCCTCGACCAGAGCCCCGTCATCCACGGCCATAGCGCGCGCGACGCGCTGGCGGCCACTGTCGACCTCGCCCAGATGGCCGACGCGCTCGGCTATACGCGCTACTGGTGCGCCGAGCACCACGGCCTGCACGGCGTATGCAATCCCGCGCCGGAAGTCATGCTGGCGCGCCTGGGCAGCGTTACGCAGCGCATCCGCCTGGGCTCCGGCGGCGTGATGCTGCCGTACTACAGCCCGTTCAAGGTTGCCGAGCAGTTCCGCATGCTCGAAGCACTGTTTCCGAACCGCATCGACCTGGGCGTGGGCCGCGCACCCGGCGGCGACATGCGCACGGCGCAGGCGGTGGCAATGGGGCAATACAATCGCGGCGATCAGTTTCCGCAGCAGGTGCAGGACCTGTCGTTCCTGTTGCGCGGCGATGTGCCGCCCGACCATCTGGCCGAAGGCGTGCTGCTGCAACCGGCAATCGCCACGCGGCCCGAGCTGTGGGTGCTGGGATCCAGCGATTTCGGCGGTGCGCTGGCCGCGCGGCTAGGTCTGCGTTTCGCCTTTGCGCACTTTATCAACGCGCATGGCGGCCACGCCGTGGCGCGGCAATATCGCGACGATTTCAACGCCGGCTACCACGACGCGCCGTATAGCGCCGCCGCGGTCTTCGTGATCTGCGCCGACACCGAAGCGCAAGCCGCGATGCTGGAAAGCGCGGTGGACATCCGTCGCCTGCAGATGGCCTACGGCGTGAACGCGCCGATTCCGTCGCTGGCACAGGCAGCGGACTTTACGCCCAGCGAGCGCGATCGTCTGATCATCGAACGCGAGCGGCCGCGCACCATTTGCGGCACCCCGGCCCAGGTGGCCGAACGCATGCTGAGCCTGCGTGATCGGTTCGCCGCCGACGAGTTGATTGTGCTGAGCGTGACAGCGTCGTACCAGGCGCGCATGCGCACCTACGAACTGCTGGCCGACGCCTTCGACCTGGCGGCATAGGCGCCGGCGATTCGGGCGTCACAGTGCTGCTCCGAAGTGCTGAATCGGCAGGGGCGCCACGGTATCATGCCGCCTTTGTCCGATTAACGCGCCAGCGCATTGCAGGAAACATATCCATGACCGTAGCCGTGAACCCGACCGTCGAAATCAAGGTACTCGACGCCCGCCTGAACGACTGGGGCCTGCCAGCCTACCAAAGCGACATGGCGGCAGCCATCGACCTGCATGCCTGCGTGGATGGCCCCGTGACTATCGAGCCGGGCACCGCCGCGCAGCTGGTGCCTGCCGGGATCGCCGTACACATGGCCAATCCGTACATGTGCGCGACGATCGTGCCGCGCTCCGGGCTTGGCCACAAGAAGGGATTGGTGCTGGGCAATTCCATCGGCGTGATCGATGCCGACTACCAGGGTCAGATCATGGTCAGCGTGTGGAACCGCAATGCGCCCGGCACCGAGCCGATCGTCATCCAGCCCGGCGAGCGCATTGCGCAAATGATGTTCGTGCCGGTACTGCGCCCGGTTTTCACGACGGTGGAAACGTTCTCGGAAGATTCCGCGCGCGGAGCGGGTGGATTTGGATCGACCGGCGTGGCCCACGCCAAGGCAGGCTGAGCGCGTCGATCCACCACCGCGGAACGCTCCGACCGACTACGCGCGCTGTTCGAAGATCAGCGCCACGCCGTTGGCCTGCGCAGCGGGGATCAGCGTGATGCTTGGCGAGAGATCGATGGCCCGCACGCCGTTCGTGCGCCAGTGCGCCCGCGCCAGTGCCAGATCGGCCGTTGCGAGCCGGATTGCCGCATAGCCGGGCGTGGCGCGCTCAACCTGCGGCGCGTCCGTGGCATCGCCCAGCGCTTGCGGCGCGGTGATGACAAACGAGGCGCCATCGACGGCCAACACCGCGATCTCGCCCGTCGCGTGCGTGATCGGGGCGCCGGTCAGCGTGGCATAAGCCTGCGCCGTGCGCGCCAGATCGGCGGCCTCCACGACCAGATACGTCGCGTTAATCGCCTGTGCGCCGTTGGCGTGGCCCATCCATTCCGGACGCCAGAGCAATTCGGGCGTGCGATGTTCGCAGACGAAATACCGCGCCCCGGGGGCCTGATCCAGTGCGGTCACGCGGAACGTCGCCGGGTGCTCGCTGCCGTCGTCAAGCCGGACGGGCCGCGAAAACTCAATCGGATCCGACACTTCGAAACCCGCGGCGCGCAACCTGGCGGCCGTCGCAAAGGCGTCGCTGCTCTTGCACGACATCGCCGCACAACCGTCGCCGCGCTGCTGGGCATCCCAGTAATACTGGCGGCTGGGGCTCGGCGCCGTGACGTGCAGCAGTTCGAGGTAGTCGCGCCCCAGCATGATGCAGTGGTTTTGCGAGCCCAGCGTGTGATAGCCGCGCGGCGTCAGCGTGAAGCCGAGCGCGCGCCAATTGGCGGCAGCCGCGTCGAGATCGTTGCAAACGACCACGGCATGATCGAACGGTTCGGGCAGTATGGGCATCGGTTATTCGAACTGGATATTGGCCTTGCGGGCCACGGCCTGCCACTTGTCATGCTCGTGGCGAACCAGGTTGCCGAGATCGGCGGGCGAGCCGACTGCGATTTCGAAACCCTGCGCGGTCAGCGCCTCCACCACCTTGGGCTGCTTGATCGCCGCGCCGAGCGCATCGTGCAGTCGCGTGACGGTGTCCGGTTGCATATTGGCCGGGCCGAATACGCCGATCCAGGAATAGGCCTCGAAGCCCTTGAAACCCTGCTCGGCCACGGTGGGCACTTGCGGCATTTGCTTGATGCGGCTGGTGCCGGTCACGCCGAGCACCTTGATCGTCTTGGCGGCAATATGCGCCTGGACAGCGGCATAGCTGCTGAAAAACAGGTCGACCTCTCCGGCCAGCACGGCCTGCACGGCCGGGCCGCCGCCCTTGTACGGCACATGCAGGAAATGTACGCCGGCATCGGTTGCCAGCGCTTCCGCCGCGAGCTGGTTCAGGCTGCCGATGCCAGACGATGCATAGCGCACAGCGCCCGGATTGGACTTGGCCAAGGCAATCAGTTCGCGGACGTTCGATGCGGATAGCGCCGGGTTTGCGGCAATCACCAGCGGAAACCGCACGAGCTGCGTGATCGGCGTGAAGTCCTTGAAGGTGTCGTAGGGCAGGTTCTTGTACGCAAATGGATTGATGGCATGGGTGTCGAACGCCATCAGCAGCGTATTGCCGTCAGGCTTGGCGCGCGCCACGGTGCTGCTGGCGATCAGGCCGCCTGCGCCGGGCTTGTTGTCGACCACCACGGTCTGCCCAAGGCTGGTCTTGAGTCCGGGCTGAAGCTGACGAGCGACGATATCCACGCTGCCGCCCGGCGGGAACGGCAACACCATCGAGATCGGCCGGCTGGCGGCGGCGGGCTCCGCGGCATGGGCGGCTTGAACGAGACTGGCCAGCGACGCCACGGGCATGGCGCCCATCGGCAACGACTTGAGCAGCAGGCGGCGCAGCCGCGTGCGGTCTGGAGAGGACATCGGGGACTCAGGCTGGGTGGCCAAACGGCCACCGGACAAAAGGAAAGGCGGTAAGCGCCGTCCCGTATTTTGCCCGATGATCGGTCAACTTGCAGAATGACCGTCGCTGATCGCCCAAAACTGGAACAATCGGGCAAGAAAACGGCCGGGACATTGCCCGGCCGTTGTGTCGATGCCGCACCCGGTGCGGCGCCCTCGGAGCGCGCTCAGGCTTCTGCGCGCTGTTCGCTCTCCGGCGCCTCGGGGGGCTCCGGATCGGCTTCCGAAAAGCTCAGCAGGATCTGGTCGTTGTCGTCCAGATCGACCGCCACCTTGCCTCCGGTCAGCAGCCTGCCAAACAGCAGTTCGTCGGCGAGCGCCTTGCGGATCATGTCCTGGATCAGGCGCTGCATTGGCCGTGCACCCATCAGCGGGTCGAAACCCTTCTTGGCCAGATACTTGCGCAGCTTTTCCGAGAAACTGGCTTCCACCTTCTTCTCGTGCAGCTGCTCTTCGAGCTGCATCAGGAACTTGTCCACCACACGCAGGATGATCTCCTCATCGAGCGCACGGAAGCTGATGGTGGCATCGAGCCGGTTGCGGAACTCGGGCGTGAACATCCGCTTGATGTCGGCCATCTCGTCGCCCTGCTCGCGCGCCGTGGTGAAACCGATCGTCGCCCGGTTCATCGTTTCGGCTCCCGCATTGGTGGTCATGATGATGATCACGTTGCGGAAGTCGGCGCGACGGCCGTTGTTATCGGTCAGCGAGCCATGGTCCATCACCTGCAGCAGGATATTGAAAATATCCGGATGCGCCTTCTCGATCTCGTCAAGCAGCAGCACACAATGCGGCTTCTTGGTGACGGCCTCGGTCAGCAAGCCGCCCTGGTCGAATCCGACATAGCCCGGCGGCGCGCCGATCAACCGGCTGACCGCATGGCGCTCCATGTATTCGGACATGTCGAAGCGCAGCAACTCGATGCCCATGATGAACGCCAGTTGCTTGGCCACTTCGGTCTTGCCCACGCCGGTCGGGCCGGAGAACAGGAACGAGCCGATAGGCTTGTCGGTCTTGCCCAGCCCCGCACGCGACATCTTGATCGCCGCGGACAGCGCCTCGATCGCGGGATCCTGACCGAACACCACCGATTTCAGGTCGCGTTCCAGCGTCTGCAGCTTGCTGCGATCGTCCTGGTTGACGCTCTGCGGCGGAATGCGCGCGATGCGCGACACGATGTCCTCGATCTCGCCCTTGCCGATCGTCTTCTTCTGCTTCGACTTCGGCAGGATCCGCTGCGCGGCGCCCGCCTCATCGATCACATCGATAGCCTTGTCCGGCAGATGGCGGTCGGTAATGAAGCGCGCTGACAGTTCGGCTGCGGCAGTCAGCGCCGACGCCGCGTACTTCACGCCATGGTGTTCCTCGAAGCGCGATTTCAGGCCGCGCAGGATCTGCACGGTCTGGTCGACCGACGGTTCGACCACGTCGATTTTCTGGAAACGGCGCGACAGTGCGGCGTCTTTTTCGAAAATGCCGCGATATTCGGTGAACGTGGTCGCGCCGACGCACTTGAGCTGCCCCGACGACAGCGCCGGCTTGAGCAGGTTGCTGGCGTCCAGCGTGCCGCCCGACGCGGCGCCCGCGCCGATCAGCGTGTGGATCTCGTCGATAAACAGGATCGCGTTCGGATTGTCCTTGAGCGACTTCAGCACACCCTTCAGGCGCTGCTCGAAATCGCCGCGATACTTCGTGCCGGCCAGCAACGCGCCCATGTCGAGCGAGTACACCGTGGCCTTTTCAAGGATATCGGGCACTTCGTTCTTGGTGATGCGCCAAGCAAGGCCTTCGGCGATCGCGGTCTTGCCTACGCCGGCCTCGCCCACCAGCAGCGGATTGTTCTTGCGCCGGCGGCACAGCACCTGCACCACGCGCTCGACCTCGCTGTCCCGGCCGATCAACGGGTCGATCTTGCCGGCCTTGGCCAGCGCGTTCAGGTTCTGCGTGTATTGCTCGAGCGGGCTTTCCTTGCCGTCGCCGCCCTCGCCCTCGGCATTGCCTTCGCCGTGCTTGGCGGGCTCCGCCTGATCCTTGCGGATGCCGTGGCTGATGAAGTTGACCACGTCCAGGCGCGTCACGCCCTGCTGCTGCAGGTAGTACACCGCGTGGGAGTCCTTCTCGCCGAAGATCGCCACCAGCACGTTCGCGCCGGTGACTTCCTTCTTGCCGTTCGACGTCGATTGCACGTGCATGATGGCGCGCTGGATCACACGCTGGAATCCCAGCGTGGGCTGCGTGTCCACCTCGTCCGTGCCGGGCACGACGGGCGTGTTATCGGCAATGAAGTTCTTCAGACTGGTGCGCAAGTCCTCGATATTTGCCGCGCACGCGCGCAGCACTTCGGCCGCCGTCGGGTTGTCGAGCAACGCCAGCAGAAGGTGTTCCACGGTAATGAACTCGTGGCGAGCCTGGCGTGCCTCGACAAAGGCCATGTGCAGGCTTACTTCCAATTCTTGCGCAATCATGCTTCCTCCATCACGCACTGCAGCGGGTGGCCCGCCTGCCGCGCATGGGTTGATACAAGCTCGACCTTGGTCGCCGCGATATCCCGCGTGTAGATACCGCAAACGCCCTTGCCTTCCCGGTGAACGGTCAGCATGATCTGCGTCGCCGTTTCCCGGTCCCTGCTGAAATACTGCTGCAGGATCATCACGACAAACTCCATGGGAGTGTAGTCGTCGTTGAGCAGGAGCACCTTGTACATCGCCGGCGGCTTGAGCTGCTGCTCTTTCCGCTCGATTACCGTGCCTGCATCGCGTTGGGGGGTGTTCGCCAGCCGTGTCGCCATGGCTTTTATTCTAACCCTTACTCACAAGTCTGCAATTTGGGGAACTGGACCCGTATTCAAGTCCCGCTCATTGGAAAATTCCGGAGGTGGGCCACCGTACAGAAGCCGCCCAGCGCACGTTTGCGGTGCATCCGGTTGCCGCCGCGCACCGTACCGGACCGGAAATGCCTGCGCCGCAACGGGACGGACGAATCCGCGCACCACGGCAGCTAAGGTACCATCTGCGGCCGTTTCAATCCCGCCACACCCCACGCCGAGTGGGGAATCTGCCAACTTGACAGTGTGTAGGTTTGCCAGAAAAATCGATCGCACATCTGCTCCCGGCCAGCGAGCCAAGCATACAGGCCGGATCGGATGTTTCCGTGAGCAGGGAGGCCCACGACCGGCGTTGGCCAGTTGTTACCGGCCCGCATCCAGGCGGGCGCCGAGCGACTGACCACGCGAATTTCATTTGCGCGGCGCTGTTGTTGCAGCCCCTCCGGGGACTGCATGCACAAGCCCGTCGAGGTGGTGTTCGGCTGGCCATTGGTTTCCCCGCTTGAAATCAGCTTTTTCGTTGGGGGAGTTTATGGCAAGCGGTATCGTCAAATGGTTCAATGACGCCAAGGGTTTTGGCTTTATCAAGCCGGACGACGGCGAGGAAGAACTGTTTGCGCACTTTTCGGCCATTCAGATGGCGGGTTTCAAGACGCTGAAGGAAGGCCAGCGCGTTGTGTTCGAAGTCGTGCAAGGCCCGAAGGGCAAGCAAGCGACGAACATCCAGGACGCCAACCAGTAAAGTGCGCCGCGACCGAACGCGCCATAGAGCGGTGTCGGTCCATGCGGATGTGAAGGGAACGTTCTTCCCTTCGGAACGGGATCCTGTGCGACGGTGGACCACGTCCTGCCGCAGCACGCTGCAATAGCGGTACGCCAGCATCCGACAAGACGCCCGGCGCATGTCATCCATGCGCCGGGCGTTTCTGCTTTTGTTTCCGCATTGGCGGAAGGATGGAAAAGCGGCCGCTTGGGCCGCCCTTCGATGCCACACCCGGCCGGGCCGCGATGTTCGCGCGCCATCCGGACCGGGCCATCCGGCGTCACATGTTGTCGATCATTACCTGCCCGAACCCGGAGCACGATACCTGCGTGGCACCTTCCAGAAGTCGCGCAAAATCGTACGTGACCTTCTTCGACTGGATCGACTTCTCCATCGCGTCGATGATCAGGTCCGCAGCCTCCGTCCATCCCATGTGACGCAGCATCATTTCCGCGGACAGGATTTCAGAGCCCGGATTCACATAGTCCTTGCCCGCGTACTTCGGCGCGGTGCCGTGGGTGGCTTCGAACATCGCCACGGAATCCGACATGTTCGCGCCGGGCGCAATCCCGATCCCGCCGACCTGCGCCGCAAGCGCGTCCGAAATGTAGTCGCCGTTCAGGTTCAGGGTGGCGATCACCGAGTATTCGGCCGGCCGCAGCAGGATCTGCTGCAGGAAAGCGTCGGCGATGGCGTCCTTGACGACGATGTCGCGTCCGGTCTTGGGATTCTTGAACTTGCACCACGGGCCGCCATCCACCAGCTGGGCGCCGAATTCCTGCTGCGCGAGTTCATAGCCCCAATCGCGGAAGCCGCCTTCCGTGAATTTCATGATGTTGCCCTTGTGCACCAGCGTCACGGACGGCTTGTCGTTGTCGATGGCGTACTGGATGGCCTTTCGCACCAGGCGCTGCGTGCCCTGCTTCGACACGGGCTTGACGCCGATGCCGGACGTGTCCGGGAAACGGATCTTCGTCACACCCATTTCGTTGCGCAGGAAGGCGATCAGCTTTTGCGCGCCCTCGCTGCCGGCCTCCCATTCGATACCCGCGTAGATGTCTTCGGAGTTCTCGCGGAAAATCACCATGTCGGTCTTTTCGGGCTCGCGCACGGGCGAAGGCACGCCCTTGAAATAGCGAACCGGGCGCAGGCAGACGTAAAGGTCAAGCTGCTGGCGCAGCGCCACGTTCAGCGATCGGATGCCGCCGCCGACGGGCGTGGTGAGCGGACCCTTGATCGACACCACGTATTCCTTGACGACGTCGAGCGTTTCGTCCGGCAGCCAAACGTCCGGGCCGTAGATGCGGGTCGACTTCTCCCCGGCGTAGACTTCCATCCAGGCGATCTTGCGCTTGCCGCCGTAGGCCTTGGCGACCGCGGCATCCACCACCTTCAGCATCACCGGCGTGATATCCACGCCCGTTCCGTCGCCTTCGATGTACGGGATGATCGGGTTGTCGGGCACGTTCAGCGAGAAATCGGCGTTGACCGTGATTTTTTCGCCTGCCGGCACCTTGATGTGCTGATACATAATCGTCTCCAACTGCGGATGGGGTGATGACTGCCCGAGCTTGCCGCCGGGCCACGCGATTGTGTTGTGCGAGGCATTGTAGCGGGCGTTTCAGCCTCGTCACATGGCGGCGGACCTGCAGGCCGTGCACCGCCAAGTATCTCGCACATGTCTTATATAAGACATAAGACTATTCTCAATATTATGCATAAAGCGATGGCGCGCGCCAACTTGCGGACGCGGAATACTGGCGCGCGCGGCCTTGGGAGATAATGCGCGCCCATGACCCTGATCGCCCTCAACAAGCCCTTCCAGATGATGAGCCAGTTTTCGGCGCACCCCACGCGCGCGACGCTGGCCGATTGCGTCGATGTGCCCGGCGTGTACCCGGCGGGCCGGCTCGATGCGGACAGCGAAGGCTTGCTGCTGCTGACCGATGACGGCGCGTTGCAGGCGCGCATTGCCGATCCCCAACACAAACTCACCAAGACCTATTTCGCGCAGGTGGAAGGCGTGCCGGACGAGGCGGCGCTGCGGCTGTTGCGCAGCGGGGTGGATCTTGGCGATTTCAAGACGCTGCCCGCGAAAGTGTCGATCGTTGACGCGCCTGCATGGTTGTGGGATCGGGATCCGCCAATCCGGTTTCGCGCCGCCGTTCCTACTACCTGGATTCAACTCGCGATTCGCGAAGGCAAGAATCGTCAGGTGCGTCGCATGACCGCGGCCGCGGGTTATCCAACGCTGCGACTGATCCGCGCATCGATCGGCGATGTGTCGCTGCCCGCATTGCATCTGACGCCCGGCCAATGGTGCGAACTGGATGTGCGCACATTAGGACTTACACACAACGTTTCGCCTGTGCGCAAGACAAAACCTGCACAGACGGCGCGGGTGATGCAGGTAAAACATGGTTACAAATCCCGGCCGACATGACGTCAACGCACAACGCAAGCGCGTCGTTTTTGCGAGTGACACGTCTACTGCGCGTCAAACCTTCCAAATACTGGATACAAATTCTTCGAGGTACTCGCAATGAAAAAACTGATCGCTGCCCTGGTTGTTGGCCTGTTCGCTACTGGCGCCTTCGCCCAAGCTTCGGCACCCGCTGCTGACACTGCAGCGCCGGCCGCCAAGGAAGCCGCGAAGCCGGCGAAGACCACCAAGAAGAAGACCACCAAGAAGAAGCACGCCAAGAAGGCGGAAGCTTCGGCACCGGCCGCTCAGTAAAGGCGGCACGCGCGCGGGCGGCGGCGCAAGCCGCGACCCGCGTGGATGTGAAAGGCAGGCACGTTCGACACGTCCTGCCTTTTTTCATGTCCGCGCACCCGCTGCCGCCGACACACACCTGATCGGCTGCGCTATGCTTTGGCCTACTGCGGACTCTCAACGACCAGAATCAACCCATGCACATCGTGCTCAAGTCTCTGCTTGCCATCGGCGCCACGGCGCTCACCGGCCTGGCCCACGCGCAGGCGGCAATGCCCGTGATTCCCTTGACTGCCGGAATGTACGCGATCCAGGCCGAAGTGGCGGCGACCCCGGAACAGCGTGAACGCGGGCTGATGTACCGCAAGAGCATGCCCGCCAACGCCGGCATGCTGTTCCTGTTCGACGAAAAGGCCGGTCACTGCTTCTGGATGAAGAACACGAACCTTCCTCTGTCGATCGCCTTTCTGGCCGACGACGGCAGCATCGTCAATATCGAGGACATGGCGCCGCAAACAGAGGACAACCACTGCCCGCGCGCAGCTGTCCGTTATGCGCTGGAGATGAACAAGGGATGGTTCGCGCAGAAGGGCATCAAGCCCGGCGCAAAGATCGGCGGCCTGCCGCAGCCGCGACAGGCGCAGTGAGACGCGGCGGCGCAGCGCGCCGCGCGATCAATCGCGGAAGTTGTTGAAATCGAGCGGCGCTTCGGCAACGTCCTTGCGCAGCAACGCAATCACCGACTGCAGATCGTCGCGCTTGGTGCCCGTCACGCGCACGGCATCGCCCTGGATGCTGGCCTGAACCTTGATCTTGCTGTCCTTGATCATGCGTACGATCTTCTTGGACAAATCTCCGGTCACGCCCTTCTTGATCGTGATGACCTGCTTGACCTTGTCGCCGCTGATCTTCTCGACCTTGCCGTAGTCCAGGAAGCGCACATCGACATTGCGCTTGGCCATCTTGTTGATCATGACATCCTTGACCTGGCCGAGTTTGAAGTCGTCATCGGCGAACGCGGTCAGTTCGCCTTCCTTTTGCTCGACACGGGCGTCGGAACCCTTGAAGTCGAACCGCGTGGAAATTTCCTTGTTGGCCTGTTCCACGGCGTTCTTCACTTCGACCATGTTGGCTTCGCAAACTACGTCAAACGACGGCATATCGATTCTCCTGGTGTTGCGATGGCGCAGCCGGCAAGCGGCGGCGATCCGGATCGGTTACGTATAATCGGGGGCTGCCCCGGTCCGGGGTTCTCCTCCCCGTCCTTGCATGGCAGATTTCCACGAATTTTATCCCCTGCGCACCCACAATACATTCGGGTTCGATGCCCAAGCGCGTCTGGCAGCCCACATCCGCAGTGAATCAGATCTGGTGGACGCCCTGCGCGACGCTCGCATCGCCGGCATGCCCGTGGTGGTGCTGGGCGGCGGCAGCAACGTGGTATTGACCGGCGACCTCGATGCCTGCGTGTTGCTGATGGAAATCCCCGGCTATGACGTCACGCAGGACGACGAAGCGTGGCTCGTCACGGCCGGCGCGGGCGAAAACTGGCACGCGCTGGTCGGCCGCACCGTTGCCGATGGCATGCCGGGGCTGGAAAACCTGGCGCTGATCCCAGGCACGGCCGGCGCGGCCCCGATTCAGAACATCGGCGCCTATGGCGTGGAACTGCGCGAGCGCTTTGAGCGCCTGCGCGCGTTCGATCGTCAGTCGGGCGAGTTTGTCACACTCGATCTGGACGCGTGCGCTTTTGGATATCGGGACAGCCTGTTCAAGCACGAAGGCAAGGATCGCTACATCATCACCGCGGTGACGCTGCGTCTGCCCAAGGCGTGGCGCCCGGTGCTCAATTACGGCGAACTGACGCGCGAACTCGCGGCCCATGGATCGCCTAGCGCCGCGCAGGTACGGGATGCCGTGATCGCCATCCGCTCGCGCAAACTGCCCGATCCCAGCCAGATCGGCAACGCCGGATCGTTCTTCAAGAATCCGGTCGTCGATGCGGTCAAGCGCAACGCCTTGCTCGACGAGTATCCGGCGCTGGTGAGCTATGCGCAGCCCGACGGCAGTTACAAGCTCGCGGCGGGCTGGCTGATCGACCAGTGCGGATTCAAGGGATTCGACGACGGTCCGGTGGGCGTCTATGACAAGCAGGCGCTGGTGCTGGTGCACCGTGGCGGCGGCAGCGGGGCCGCGCTGCTGAATCTTGCCCACCGCATCGCCGATGCGGTGCAGGGGCGTTTCGGTGTGCGGATCGAGCCGGAACCCGTCATTCTCTGAGTTCCGGCGCAAGCGGCGCGAAAATCAGGCGAAATGGCAGACGTAGTCGAGCGTGTCGGTCACCTCGATGTCGAAGCTGCTGTTGCCCGGTACGTCGAACTGCTGGCCCGCACCGTAGGTCTTCCATTCTTCCGAACCGGCCAGACGCACGCGGCAGCTGCCCGCGTTGACTTCCATGATCTCGGGCGCGCCGGTGTTGAAGGTCAGCGATGACGGAAAGATCACGCCCAGCGTCTTGCGGGTGCCGTCGGCAAACAGCACGGTGTGGCTCACGCACTTGCCATCAAAGTACAGGTTGGCCTTCTTGACGACGGACACATTGTCGAACTGGCTCATTTCAATCTCCTCGAATCGATCGGTTCAGGTTTCGTAAGACGTAAAAAAGGGAGCCTGCGCGGCCCCCTTCCATTGATGCTGGCACCGCCTCAATAGCGGCCGCAGAGCAGGTATTCCATCAGCGCCTTCTGGACGTGCAGGCGGTTTTCGGCCTCTTCCCACACGACGCTGCGCGGGCCGTCGATCACCGCGGCCTCCACTTCCTCGCCGCGGTGGGCGGGCAGGCAATGCATAAACAGCGCGTCGGCGCTGGCGCGGTCCATCATCGGCGTGGTAACCATCCAGTCCTTGAAGGCGCGCTTGCGGGCTTCGTTCTCGGCTTCGAAACCCATGCTGGTCCACACGTCGGTGGTCACCAGGTGCGCGCCGGCGCAAGCCTCGAGCGGATCGGCAAACACCTTGACGCGCGACGCGGCGCTGGCCGGCACCATGGCAGGGTCGAGCTGATATCCCGGCGGCGCGGAGAAATGGAACGTGAAGTCCAGCCGTTCGGCAGCCTGGATCCACGTGTACGCCATATTGTTGGCGTCGCCGATCCACGCCACGGTCTTGCCGGCGATGCTGCCGCGCTGCTCGATGTACGTAAAGATATCGGCCAGCACCTGGCAGGGGTGGTATTCGTTGGTCAGGCCGTTGATCACCGGTACGCGCGAGTGCGCGGCAAAGCGGTCGATGATCTCCTGCCCGAACGTGCGGATCATGATGATGTCGACCATGCGCGAAATCACCTGCGCCGCATCCTCGATCGGCTCGCCACGACCCAGTTGCGAATCGCGCGTATTCAGGAACACCGCATGGCCGCCCAACTGGTGGATGCCCGCTTCGAACGACAGGCGGGTACGCGTGGAATTCTTCTCGAAGATCATGGCCAGCGTGCGATCGTGCAGCGGATGCCAGGTTTCGTAGTTCTTGAACTTCGCCTTCAGAATCCTCGCGCGGTCCAGCAGGTACTCATATTCCTCGGCACCGAGGTCGCTGAACTGGAGGTAATGCTTGATCGGGGATGGGCTCATAAAACAAAGAAGGCGGCTCGCTGGGGACTCGTGGCCGGCGCGCCGGGAACGGCAATCGCCTGGGACCAGAGCGTGTCGCGGAGCCGCCTTGCGCGTCGCTTACGCAATGTAATTGCAAGAATCATAAGGGATTATTCCAGCTTTGGCGAGCCCGCTCCGTTAACCCGGACAGGCGCGGCGCGCGCCCGGCTGACAGCTTCCCGACAGGATTTCCTCCTATGCGCAAGTCTTATATAAGATATAATACTGGCTGATTCACGCGGGGCCCGGCATACCCTTGCCGACCGCCCGCCGCCGGCATCAAAAGTGCCCCCGCCGAGACCATCGCCCCGCTGCAAATTCCGGATGCACGCGAACCAATCGCTCAACGGATGCGTCAAACGGGCGCCCGTTCAAGGCGGGTTTACCGTCGAGTCACCAAGCAGATCCCCGCAGTCCCATGACCACCCCCCAAGTTCGCGAATACTTTATCCAAGGCGTTACCAAGGAAGGCAAGACCTTCCGCCCAAGCGACTGGGCTGAACGGTTGTGTGGCGTGATGGCGCAATTCCGCCCTGCTGGCGACACTGGGGATCCCCGACTGACCTATTCGCCGTATGTACGGCCGGTGATCGTCGCGGGCGTCAAGAACGTGGTGGTCGATACGCGGCTGCGCGAAATCGAGCCGAAAGCGCTCGATTTCGTGCTGAACTTTGCGCGCGACAACGACCTGCAAGTGGTGGAAGCCTGCTCGCTGGGCGAGTGAGCATCTGCCGCCCGCCGCCTGCGGAGCCGGCTTTCCAGCCGCCCCAGCTGGCAACCAATGCAGACCCGGCCGTGGCGCCGGGTTTTTTATCGCCCGAGCGCTGCGATCAGCCGGATCGCAGGCGACGGAAGGACACCATATCCACCGACACGGCCGCGGCAATCGTCAAATACCGCGCTCGCCCCGATCCACCGCGCGCGCCAGGAACCAGCCAGAAACAAAAAAGCCCGTCCGAAGACGAGCTTTTTAGTGCAGGGCCACCGGAGTGGCCGCGGCAATTGCAACTATCAGGCAGCCATGGCCTTGATGGCAGCCGACAGGCGCGACTTGTGACGTGCAGCCTTGTTCTTGTGCACGATCTTCTTGTCGGCAATGCTGTCGATCACGGTTTGCGACTGCTTGAAGATTTCAGCGGCAGCGGCCTTGTCACCGGCGTCGATGGCCTTGCGGACAGCCTTGACGGCGGTGCGCAGGCGCGAGCGCAGGCTGGAATTGTGGGCGTTCGCGGCGACGGCTTGGCGCGCGCGCTTGCGAGCTTGTGCGGAATTTGCCATGTATCTCTTCCTGAATTCAGAGTGCGCGCCCGGGGCGACGCAAATAATTTGGGACGCAACAATTAAGTCACATCTTGCGACCCGGGATGTTTCGACAAACGAATCCTGGACGCGACTGTCCTTGCGAATCGGCGATTATACACACATGCCGACGCCGCAGGCAAGGCCGATTCGTATACCCCGCACCACGGTCGTCGGACGCCAGCCGATCCGTATAATACGCGCCACATCTTGCGACGCGTGGCCGCACCGGGCGTGGCGCCGCGGCAACTTTATGATCCGGCGGGCGTCTGAATGGCGTTCGTCAACCGTGCAGGCCACTCCGGCTTCCGACGCTTCCCCCGATTTCTCATCTTGAACCTGCTCAAAGCGCTTGCCACCATCAGCAGTCTGACGATGCTTTCACGCATTACCGGGCTGATGCGTGAAATCCTGATCGCCCGCGCGTTCGGCGCGTCGGACATGACAGACGCCTTCAATGTGGCGTTCCGCATTCCCAACCTGCTGCGCCGCGTGTTCGGCGAAGGCGCGTTTTCTCAGGCGTTCGTACCGATTCTCAACGAATACCACGGCAAGCGCGGCGAAGCGGAAACCCACCAGTTGATCGATGCGGTGGCCACGATCATGGCGTGGGTGCTCGCGGCGGTCTCGCTGCTGGGCGTGATCGGGGCGCCGATCGTGATGACCGTCGTGGCCACCGGCTTTCGCGGCGACGCCGAAACCTACAACGCCGCGGTGTTCATGACGCGCGTGATGTTCCCGTATATCGGCTTGATCTCGATGGTCGCGCTGGCCTCGGGCATCCTGAACACTTGGCGCAATTTCGCGGTGCCCGCATTTACGCCGGTGCTGCTGAACGTTTGCCTGATCGTCGCGGCGCTGTTCGTCGGCCCGCATATGAGCCAGCCGATCTACGCCCAGGCCTGGGGCGTGCTCGCCGGCGGCGTGCTGCAACTGGCGATCCAGGTCCCCGCCATGCGCAGGCTTGGCGTGCTGCCGCGCATTTCGTTCAACCTGCGCCAAGCGTGGGCGAATCCCGGCGTGCGGCGCGTGATCCGCCAGATGGCGCCGGCGCTGCTGGCTGTGTCGGTCGCGCAGATCAGCCTCATCATCAATACCAATATCGCGTCGCGCCTGGCGGCCGGCAGCGTGTCGTACCTGACCTACGCGGATCGCCTGATGGAATTCCCCACCGCGCTGCTGGGCGTGGCGCTGGGCACCATCCTGTTGCCAAGCCTGTCGCGCGCCAGCGCCAACGACGATCGAGAGGAATACTCGGGACTGCTCGACTGGGGCCTGCGGCTGACGTTCCTGCTGGCCGTGCCCTGCGCCGTGGGGCTGTTCGTATTCGGCACGCCGCTGACCTCGGTGCTGTTCAATTACGGCAAGTTCGATGCACACGCCGTCGAGATGACCCGCCAGGCGCTGGTCTCCTACGGTGTCGGGCTGCTCGGGCTCATCCTCATCAAGATCCTGACGCCGGGTTTCTACGCGCGCCAGGATATCCGTACGCCGGTCAAGATCGCGCTGCTCGTGCTGGCCATCACGCAGGCGTCGAACTTCGTCTTCGTGCCGATGCTGGGTCATGCCGGGCTGGCGCTGTCGATCAGCTTCGGCGCAACGGTTAATGCGCTGCTGCTGTTCTTCGGCCTGCGCCGCCGCGGCTTCTATCAGCCGGCGCCGGGCTGGACGCTGTTCCTGCTGCGGCTGGTGGCGGCAGTGCTGATTCTGTCCGGCATGCTGCTCTGGCTGGCGCGCAATTTCGACTGGGTCGCCATGGGCGCCACGCCGGGCCTGCGGATCGCCTTGATGGCGGCATGCCTGGTACTTGCGGCGGCGGTCTACTTCGGTACACTGTGGCTCATGGGCCTGCGCTATGCGGCCTTCCGGCGCCGCGCCGGCTAGTCAGGAACATCGCCCCCATGACCTCCACGAAAGTCCTGGATTACTTTGCCAGCCTCGTGGCCGACGACGAAGCCATTCCGCTGACGGAAACCGCGCTCGCAATCGCCCAGGACGCCTATCCCGATCTCGACTTGCAAGCGGAACTGGCCGCCATGGATGTGCTGGCCGTCCGCCTCAAGCGGCGCATCGCCGAAGGCACGCCGGCCATCCAGCGCCTGCGCCTGCTCAACCATTTCTTCTACCGCGACCTTGGCTTCGGGCCCAACGCCAACGACTATTACGATCCGGACAATTCGTATTTGAACGTGGTGCTCAAGCAGCGCCGCGGCATTCCGATCTCGCTCGCTGTGCTGTATATGGAACTGGGCCAGCAGATCGGCCTGCCCCTCAAGGGCGTATCGTTCCCGAGCCATTTTCTGGTGCGCATGACGATCCCGGCCGGTGAGGTCGTGCTCGATCCGCTGACCGGAGAAACCTTGTCGCGGGAGCAGTTGCAGGAAATCCTCGACCCCTACCTGGAACGGGAGGGCGTGACCGATTCCAACGAGGTGCCGCTGGGCCTGTTCCTGCATGTGGCCAGCCATCGCGAAATCATTGCGCGCATGTTGCGCAACCTGAAGGCGATCTACCTGCAGGAATCGCGCTGGCAGCGGCTGCTCGCGGTGCAGAACCGGCTCGTGATCCTGCTGCCCGATTCCATCGAGGAAGTGCGTGATCGCGGGCTGGCCTACGCCAATCTGGAATGTTTCCGCCCCGCGCTGGAAGACCTGGAGGCCTACGTCCAGGCGCGTCCCGATGCCGCGGACACTACGCAGATCCGCGACCGGATGCCAGCCCTGCGGATGATGAGCCGCAGTCCCGGCTGAAGCCGCCGACGTCCATCGGAACGTCGGCCTTCTCACCGGCTTTTTCAGGCGCCTTCACCGCATTCACGCGCCTTCGCGCGCGACCGCAAATGGGCCGCTCAGCGGTCCGCCGGCGCGCGCGGCGTGCGGCTTTTGCCGCGCACCAGTTTCCACAGCCCGCCCAGCACCAGCGGCACCACGGCCGCGCCGATCCCGGCCAGCACGATCAGGTTCAGGTACTGCTTGATGAACGGCAGGTTGCCGAAGAAATAGCCCGCGAACACCAGTCCGAACACCCACGCAGCGGCGCCGATCACGTTGAACATCTGGAAGCGCGCAAACGTCATCTGCGAGACGCCCGCCACAAAGGGCGCAAACGTCCGCACGATCGGGACAAAACGCGCCATCACCAGCGTCTTGCCGCCGTGACGCTCATAGAAGTCATGGGTTTTGCGCAGTGCGTTCTGATCCAGAAAACGCCAATGCTGTTCAAACACCTTGGGGCCCACCCAACTTCCGACGAAGTAATTCACCGTGTTGCCGGTCACCGCGGCCGCGAACAGCAGGCCACACAGCACCCATTCGTTCATCGCGCCTGTCGCGCACATGGCGCCCGCAATGAACAACAGCGAATCGCCGGGCAGGAATGGCACCACTACCAGGCCGGTTTCGGCGAAAACGATCGCAAACAGGATGCCGTAGACCCAGACGCCGTAGTCCAGGACGAACTGACCCAGGAATTTGTCGACATGCAGAACCATGTCGATAAGCTGCAAAGCGGTATCCAAGATTGTCCCCACGTAATGAAGGTCCACATCATACAAGAGCCATTCGCGGAAACTCGTTACGTTCCTGCAATCCTTGTGACGGAAACGTGTCTGGCCGCACGTATAATCGCCGCATGCCTGCCGACGCCAAACCCGCCAGCCTCCGCACCGCCCACCCCGGGCGCCCAATCCGCCCTCTGCCCGACCAACTGATCAGCCAGATTGCCGCTGGCGAAGTGGTGGAACGGCCGGCGTCGGTCGTGAAGGAACTGCTCGAAAATGCGCTCGATGCGGGGACCACGCAACTCGGCGTGCGTCTTGAAGAAGGTGGCGTGCGCCGTATTGTCATCACCGATAACGGCTGCGGCATCCCCGCCGACGAACTGCCCGTCGCACTGATGCGCCACGCCACCAGCAAGATCGCGTCGCTGGACGAACTCGAGTCGGTGCTGACGCTCGGATTTCGCGGCGAGGCGTTGGCGTCGATTGCATCGGTGTCGCACCTCGTCCTGACCAGCCGCACCGCCGATGCGCCTCACGCGACGCAGATCAGCGCCGATACCGGACACCTGCAGCCGGCGTCGGGCGGCGTGGGCACGATGATCGACGTGCAGCACCTGTACTTCAACACGCCGGCCCGCCGAAAGTTCCTGAAGTCCGAGCAGACCGAACTGGGCCACTGCCTCGAAATGATCCGCCGCGTGGCGCTGGCGCGGCCCGACGTGACGATCTCCGTTCACCATAACGGCAAGCCGCTGGAACACTGGAATGCCGGCGATGTGTCGGCGCGCACGGCGCAAGTGCTGGGCAGCGACTTCGCGCGCGCGCGACTGGCGCTGGACGAGCAGGCCGACGCGCTGCACCTGTACGGCTTTGCCGGACTGCCCACCGCCTCGCGCGGCCGTCCGGACCAGCAGTATTTCTTCGTCAATGGCCGCTTCGTGCGCGACAAACTGCTCACCCATGCGGTGCGCAGCGCCTACCAGGACGTGCTGCACGGCGATCGTTTCCCATCCTACGTGCTGTGCCTGGACCTGCCGCCCGAGCTGGTCGATGTGAACGTCCATCCGTCGAAGATCGAAGTGCGCTTCCGCGAGTCGCGCGCCGTGCATCAGTTCGTCTACCACGCGGTGCAGCGATGCCTGGCGCGGCAGGCCGGCGAGCAAGGCGACAGCCTGCATTCAGATACCGGCGACGGCGCGGGCATCGCGCCGCGGCCTGGAGCCAGTGCGTCGTCCGGCGTCGCCAATGCCGCGCCGCAATGGATCAACTATTCCGCCGGACGCCAGTCCGAACTTGGCATCGCCCAGCCGCGCCAGGCTTACCTTGGCATGGTGCGCGACGCCACGGGCGGCCCGTCGTCGAATGCGCCACGCACCTGGCAGCCATCGTCGCAACCGCCGGCGTGGCTGGCCGACGCGGCGGCCGCGCGCGCCGACGAACCGCCCAGCCTGCTCGACCGCTTGCCGGCGCGCGTCTCCGCGCTGCCCGACGCAAGCGACGAGGCGAGCGACGACGACCATCCGCTTGGCTACGCGATCGCCCAGTTGCACGGCATCTACGTGCTGGCGCAAAACGCGCGCGGACTCGTACTGGTCGACATGCACGCCGCGCACGAGCGCATTCTGTACGAGCAGATCAAGGCCGGTCTGGACGCGCGCGAACTCGCCGTGCAGCCGCTGCTGATTCCGGTCACGCTGCCGGCCAGCCCGGTGGAAGTCGGTGCGGCCGAGGAACATCAGGAAACGCTGCAGTTGCTGGGTTTCGACATCGCCCCGGTGTCCCCAACCACGCTCGCGGTGCGCGCCATTCCGGCGCTGCTCAAGCAGGCCGATGCCGAAGCGCTGGCGCGCGACGTGCTGCGCGACCTGCAGTCTTTTGGCGGCTCGCGCGTGCTGGCCGAGCGCCAGAACGAACTGCTCGCCACGCTGGCCTGTCATAGCGCGGTGCGCGCCAATCGCAAGCTCACGCTCGAAGAAATGAATGCGCTGCTGCGCCAGATGGAACAGACCGAACGCGCCGACCAATGCAACCATGGACGCCCGACTTGGGTCCAGCTGACGGTGACCGAACTCGATCGCCTGTTCCTGCGCGGCCAATAGGCGCGCTGCGCACTGCTCCGACGATGTCGCCGCAAACCTCCGCCTTCCCGCCCGTCGTCTGCCTGCTCGGCCCGACGGCCTCCGGCAAGACCGCTGCCGCGCTGGAGCTGGCCGCGCGCAAACCGGTGGAGATCATCAGCCTGGACTCCGCGCTGGTCTATCGCGACATGGATATCGGCACGGCCAAGCCGACGCGCGCCGAACTGGCCAGCGTGCCGCATCACCTGATCGACATCATCGATCCGGCCGACAGCTACTCCGCCGCGCAGTTCGTGGCCGATGCCGAGCGACTGATCGACGAGATCCGCGCGCGGCAATGCACGCCGCTGATCGTCGGCGGTACGATGCTCTATTACAAGGCGCTGACGCAGGGCCTGAACGATTTGCCGCAGGCCGATGCGTCGGTGCGGGCCGAACTCGATGCGCTGGCCGCCGAGCGCGGCTGGCCGGCCCTGCACGCGATGCTGGCCGAAGTCGATCCCGTCACGGCCGCGCGCCTGGCGCCCAACGACGCCCAGCGCATTCAGCGCGCGCTGGAAATCCATCGCCTCAGCGGGCAGCCGATGTCGACGCTGCTGGCCCGGCAGGCGGATTCGCGCACGTTCACGGGCGCCGCCGACGCGCGCTTTCGCGTGATCGCGCTGGAGCCCTCCGATCGCGCCGTGCTGCATGCCCGCATCGCCGAACGTTTCGACGCGATGCTCAACGGCGGCCTGATCGAGGAAGTCCAGGCACTGCGCGCGCGCGGCGACCTGCACCTTGGGCTGCCGTCGATGCGCTGCGTCGGCTACCGCCAGATCTGGGAATTCCTTGACGGCGCCTGCAACGTCGTCGACATGCGCGAGCGCGGCGTGGCGGCCACGCGCCAGCTCTGCAAGCGCCAGCTGACATGGCTGCGCAGCACGCCGGAACGCATCGCCGTCGATTGCCTGGCGCCCGACTACGTGGCGCAGGTGGCCCGCGCCGCGGGCTGGTGATCGCACGACATGTGAACGATAATCGTCGCTCACATTTTCCGATGCACACCGCGATGACTGCCTTCTCGATCCGCCCCGCCACGCCCGACGACAGCGCCACGCTGTTTCGCCTGATCTCGGATCTGGCCGAATACGAAAAACTCACGCACCTGGTGGAAGCCACGCCGCAGAAGATCCGCGACGCGCTGTTTGGCGCCACGCCGCATGCCGAGGCCGTGATCGTGGAAGTCGAACAGGATGGCGCCAGGCATGCCGTCGGCTTCGCGCTGTTCTTCCACAATTTTTCGACGTTCCTGGCCAAACCGGGCCTGTATCTCGAAGACCTGTTCGTCGAGCCGGCCTGGCGCGGCCACGGTCTGGGCAAGGCGCTGCTGCAGCATCTGGCCGCGATTGCGGTGGAACGCGGCTGCGGCCGCTTCGAGTGGTCGGTGCTCGACTGGAACCAGCCGTCGATCGACTTCTATCGTGCGATGGGCGCCGATGTCATGCCGGACTGGCGGATCTGCCGGGTCACCGGCGACGCGCTGACCCAGCTCGGCAGCCAGCCGTAACGGCGCAAATCCACCGCTCGCAAAAACAAAAAGCCCGATCTCGACGATCGGGCTTTTGCTTGCGGCAGTTAGGCGATGGCGCTCAAACCACCACGGTCTGCGCCTGGCCTTCCTGACGTTGCTGGATCTCACCGATTTGCCACACGGCTTCACCGGCGGCCTGCAGGTGACGGATCGCGCGTTCGGCGTCTTCCTTCGCCACGATCACGACCATGCCGATGCCGCAGTTGAATACGCGATGCATTTCGGCGTCGGCCACGCGGCCCTGCGACTGGAGCCACTGGAACAGCGGCGGCAGCGTCCAGGCGTCCTTCTGGATCACGGCCGTGAGGGTGTCGCCCAGCACGCGCGGCACGTTCTCGGTCAGGCCGCCGCCGGTAATGTGCGCCATGCCCTTGACCGGCAGCGTTTCGATCAGCGACAGCAGCGGCTTCACGTAGATGCGGGTCGGCGCCATGATGGCGTCCTGCAGGCGCTGGCCGTGGAAATCGGCGTTCAGGTCCGGCTTGGCCACGTCGATGATCTTGCGCACCAGCGAATAACCATTGGAGTGCGCGCCCGACGAGGCCAGGCCGAGCACCACGTCGCCCGGCTGGATCGTGGTGCCGTCGATGATCTTCTTCTTTTCCACCGCGCCGACCGCAAAGCCGGCCAGATCGTATTCGCCATCGGGGTACATGCTCGGCATTTCGGCGGTTTCGCCGCCGATCAGCGCGCAGCCGGCCAACTCGCAACCATGGGCGATGCCCTGGATCACGGTGGCGGCGGTGTCCACGTCGAGCTTGCCGCAGGCGAAGTAGTCGAGGAAGAACAGCGGCTCGGCACCCTGCACCAGAATGTCGTTCACGCTCATGGCGACCAGATCCTGGCCCACGGTGTCGTGGCGGTTCAGCTGGAAGGCCAGCTTCAGCTTGGTGCCCACGCCGTCGGTGCCAGAGACCAGCACGGGCTCCTGGAACTTCTTGGAAAGTTCGAACAAGGCGCCGAACCCGCCGATGCCGGCCATCACGCCTTCGCGCATGGTGCGCTTGGCAAACGGCTTGATGCGGTCGACCAGTGCGTCGCCGGCATCGATGTCAACACCGGCATCGCGGTAGGAAAGGCCTGCCTGGCCGGCGGTCGGGGATGCGCTCATGAGAACCTGCTTGTCTTTGAGGAGGTGAAGTGTGGAATCCGGCGCATTTGAACAACGCTTCCCGGGGCGGTGAGGCCAATCGGGCGCGGAGAGCGGACGCGACTCCAGTAAAATCGCGATTTTAACGGATACAGGCTCCCGGCGACCAGTGATCGGCGGACGAATCCATCTGCCCCACTGCCAACCCGTGACCCGCCGGCCCCTCCGATGACCGCTCCGCTGCTTTCGCAAGACTCCAAATGCATCCTGTTATGGATAGCCGTGGCCATCGCGCTGATCGCCCTGATCCTGGCGCTGGCCGTGGTGGCGGCGCTGTTGCAGTTTGGTAACTGGTACGGGCTTGGCGCGGTGGCGGTGGTATATGGCATCGGCCAATTTGTGGAAAGCTTCCACCTGACGCCGCGCCTGGTGGGCGAGCGTATTGGCCTGCATCCGCTGGTTGTGATCTTTGCGCTGCTCGCGTTCGGGCAGCTGTTCGGCTTTTTCGGCGTGCTGCTGGCATTGCCGACTTGTGCGGTGCTGCTGGTCGGCGCGCGTCAGCTGCGACGCGTTTACCTGGCCAGCGACTTGTATCGTCACCAGATCGGCTGCGTCTTCAGCAGGCACGTTTCGCGCAAGTAACGGATTCGTCATGTCATCGCGTCAAAGTCATAAGCAGCTGTCGCTCGAACTGGGCAGCCCGCCGCCATCCACGTTCGAGAACTTCTTCGTGGCCGCCAACCGCGAGCCCGTGCAGCGGCTGCGCGAACTGCCCGTGGCGCTGGCGCGCGAGCAGGCCAACGACCGGTTGATCTACCTGTGGGGCGAAGTCGGCTCGGGGCGCACGCACCTGTTGCACGCGGTGTGCGACGCTGCGCTGCACCTGGGACTGAACTGCCGCTATCTGAGCCCGCACCATGCGCTGTCCGATTTCATCTTCGACCCGTCGTGCCAGGTCTATACCGTCGACGACGTCGAACTGCTGGACGAAGCGCGTCAGATCGCGGTGTTCTCGCTGTATAACGAGGTGCGCGCGCACGTGCGATGCGCCATCGTGGTGGCCGGCGGGCTCGCTCCGCGCGCCATGCCGGTGCGTGAAGACCTGCGCACCCGGCTCGGCTGGGGCCTGGTCTACCAGCTCGAATCGTTATCCGACGAAGACAAGATGGCGGCACTGCTGCAGGCTGCCCGCGAACGCGGCCTGCAGCTGTCGCCCGAAATTCCACACTGGCTGGTGACGCGCCACTACCGCGACATGCCCAGCCTGATGGCCTTGCTCGATGCACTGGACATGTACTCGCTCGAGCGCAAACGGGCCGTGACGCTGCCGCTGCTGCGCGAAATGTTTGCCGAATTCCGCGAGTAGCGCGGCACCGCAACCGGGAGCTGGCATGCATGCCGCTCCGCTCACGCCGGGCGCCCACGACCGCCCCCGGCACCTTAATGTAAAATCGCGCCCCATGAATCTGGCACTGTTTGACCTCGACCACACCCTGATCCCGACCGATAGCGACCACGAATGGGGCCGCTTCCTGGTCCGCCTTGGCGTCGTCGACGAGGAATCGTACCGTCGCAAAAACGACGAGTTCTATACCCAATACAAGGCCGGCACGCTCGATATCCAGGCGTTCCTGCGCTTCGCGCTGGCCCCGCTGGCGGCCAATCCGCGCGACCGGCTGGACCAATGGCGCGTGCGCTTCATGCATGAAGTGATCGAACCCGTAATCACGCCGCAGGCCCGCGCGCTGGTGTACAAGCACCTCGAAGCAGGCGACTTGTGCGCCGTGGTGACCGCCACCAACAGCTTCGTGACGTCGCCGATCGCCCAGGCCTTCGGCATCAAGCATCTGATCGCCACCGAGCCGGAAACCATCGACGGCAAGCCCGAAAGCGCGTTCACCGGCGAAGTGGCCGGCGTGCCGAGCTTCCGCGAAGGCAAGATCACGCGCGTGGACAGCTGGCTCAAGAGCATGGGTGCGAAGTGGGACGACTTCGGCAGCACCACGTTCTACAGCGACTCGGCCAACGACCTGCCGCTGCTGGAAAAGGTCAGCGAGCCAATCGCCGCCAATCCCGACGACCGCCTGCGCAACCATGCGGCCGCGGCCGGCTGGCGCATCATGGACCTGTTCTGACGTGATCAAGAAGCTCATCAATCGGCTGCTGGGCAAGCCCGGGCCCAAGCAACGCCGCGCCGGCCGCGCCCACATGCCGCGCATCGTCGCCGTGGACGAACACCGGATCGACCCGAGCCTGATTTCCCGCAACGCGGTCAAGGTCACTTCCACGCTGCAACAGGCCGGCTATCAGGCGTTTATCGTCGGCGGCGCGGTGCGCGACCTGCTGCTTGGCATCAAGCCCAAGGATTTCGACGTGGCCACCAACGCCACGCCAGAACAGGTGCAGGCGTTGTTCCGCCGCTCGCGCATCATCGGCCGTCGCTTTCAGATCGTGCACGTCACGTTCTACGGTGGCCGCGAGCAGGAAATCATCGAAGTCTCGACGTTCCGTGCGCTGGTGGACGCCATCGCCAGCGAAACGCTGCCCGAAGGCCGTCGCCTGAAACGCGCCGAACTGGACAGCAAGACCCATGCGATCGACGCCAGCGGCCGCGTGCTGCGCGACAACGTCTGGGGATCGCAAGCCGAGGACGCAGAGCGCCGCGATTTCACGATCAACGCGATGTACTACGATCCGGCCGCGCAAACCGTGCATGACTACCATCACGGCATGGAGGACATCCGGGCGCGCACGCTGCGCATGATCGGCGATCCGGTCACGCGCTATCGCGAAGATCCGGTGCGCATGCTGCGCGTGGTGCGCTTTGCCGCCAAGACCGGCTTCGGCATCGACGAGCAGACCCGCGAACCGATTCACGAACTGGCGCCGCTGATCCATAACGTGCCGAGCGCGCGGCTGTTCGACGAAATGCTCAAGCTGCTGATGTCGGGCCACGCCTGGGCGTCGCTGCAGGAACTGCGCAAGGCCGGGCTGCACAAGGGCCTGCTGCCGCTGCTCGACGTGGCCATCGAACAGCCCATGGGCCAGCGCTTCGTGCAACTGGCGCTGGACAACACCGACCGCCGCGTGCAGGCCGGCAAGCCGGTGTCGCCGGGCTTCCTGTTCGCCTCGCTGCTGTGGCACCACGTGCTGCAGCACTGGACGAAGCTGCGCGAGGCCGGCGAGCACCCGATTGCCGCGCTGAACACGGCGATGGACATCGTGCTGGAAAGACAGACCGGCCAGCTGGCAATCCAGCGCCGCTTCGTCACCGATATGCGCGACATCTGGGGCATGCAGCCGCGTTTCGAAAAGCGTGTCGGCCGCATGCCGTTCCGGCTGCTGGAATCGCCGCGCTTCCGCGCCGGCTACGATTTCCTGCAACTGCGCTGCGAAGCCGGCGAGCAGCCGGCCGAACTGGGCCAATGGTGGACCGACTTCCAGAACTGTCCGCCGGACCAGCGCGAAGCGCTGATCGAAGCGGCCCGCGGGCCGCGCGGCAAGGGTGGTGGCAAGAGCGGCAGCAAGGCGGCGGGCGACGCCGACAGCGGCAACCAGGAAGATGCCGAGACCCACGAAGGGGATGCGCCGGCACGCAAGCGCCGTCGCCGACGCGGTCCGCGGAAATCGGATACAGTGTCTTCCCGCAGCGAGGCGGGTTCGGCGGAATCAGCGGCAGAGGGTCAGCCGCAGCCAGGACCGCGCCGCGCCAAGCCGGAGGAATAACATGACGCTAGCCTTCATCGGCATCGGCGCCAATCTGGGTGATGGGCGCCAAGCCTTGAAAGACGCGATCGTATGCCTGGCACAGCATGCCGGCATCACGGTGCTCGCCAAATCTTCGTTCTATCGCACGGCGCCAGTGGACGCCACGGGCGACGACTACTTCAATGCGGTGGTCAAGCTGCAGACGACGTTTTCGGCGCCGCAACTGCTACGCATCTGCCATCACATCGAAGACCAGTTCGGACGCGAGCGGCCGTTTCGCAACGCGCCGCGCACGCTGGACCTGGACCTGCTGCTGTATGGCGACGCGTCGATCAACACCGAGATTCTGACCGTGCCGCATCCGCGCATGACCGAGCGCGCGTTCGTGCTGGTGCCACTGCTGGAGCTTTCCCCGGCTATCGAGATTCCCGGCGCAGGCCGCGCCGCCGATTATCTCGCCGGCGTGCAGAATCAGCGTATCGAGAAGATTTCCTCATGCAAATGCACACGCCTGCAGGAAGGCGGCACGCCGGCGTGAGCACGCGGCCCATCTGAGCCATGCTCGATCACCTGCGCCGCATCGTCGTGGAAGGCCCGATCGGGTCCGGCAAGGCGGCGCTGGCCCAACGCCTGGCGCAGCATCTGCGCGCTGGCGAACTCCCCGACGGCGCCCGTCACAATCCATTTCTCGAACGTTTCTATCGCGATCCGCAGCGCTATGCGTTGCCGATGCAGCTGGCCTGCCTGCACCAGCGCGCCACGCAGCTGCAGCAATGGCACGCGGCGATGCTGGCCGGCCAGCGCATGATCGCCAATTTCCTGCATGCCCGCGACCGACTCTATGCGTCGCTGACGCTCGAGGCCGACGAGCTGGCGCTCTACGACGCGCTGGCCGCGCACTTGCAGGCGCCACAGCAGCGCGTCGATCTGGTGATCATGCTGCAAGCCACGCCGTCGCTGTTGCGCGAGCGCATTGCGCGGCGAGCACTGCCTGGCGAAACCAGCATCGACGAACAGTATCTGCAAAGGCTGACTGACGCCTACGGCGAACTGTTTCATCGCTACGACGAAGCCCCGGTGCTGATCGTCGATACCGCGCATTTCAATCCGGTGGACAACGACGGCGATTTCCGTACACTACTGTCGCGCATCGAGAACATGCGAGGCCGCAAGGCATTCCTGAATCTCGCCGCATCCTGAACTGCCCCGAAGACACGCCGAAGGTCTCACGGCAGCACAACACACGATAACGACAACGGCCGGCCGCCGAAGCTTTTTCGTGCGAGCCACGGTCGCCACTCCTACGGGCACTGCCATGAGCTACCTTCTCGATCCCTCCCGCAAGACCGTCACCATCCCGAAGCTGCAAGCCATGCGCGACGCCGGCGAAAAGATCGCCATGCTGACCGCGTACGATTCCAGCTTTGCCGCGCTGCTCGACTATTGCGGCGTCGAAATGATCCTGGTTGGCGATTCGCTCGGCAACGTGATGCAGGGCCAGCAAACCACGCTGCCCGTGACGCTGGAGCACATGGCGTATCACACCGAATGCGTGGCGCGCGGCAATCAGACCGCGTTGCTGGTGACCGACCTGCCGTTCGGCACCTATCCGACGCCCGAGAAGGCGTTCGAAAGCGCGGCGACGGTCATGCGCGCCGGTGCGCAGATGGTCAAGCTCGAAGGCGGCGAATGGCTGGCGCCGATCGTGAAATTTCTGGTCGAGCGCAGCATCCCGGTGTGCGCGCATATTGGCCTGACGCCGCAATCGGTGCATGCATTTGGCGGATTCAAGGTACAGGGCAAGACCGAGGCCGGTGCGGCGCAGCTCAAGCGCGATGCGCATGCGCTGCAGCAGGCCGGCGCGCAGGTCGTGCTGATGGAAGCCGTGCCGGCCAAGGTGGCGGGCGAAGTCACCGCGCTGCTGACGGTGCCGACCATCGGCATCGGTGCTGGCGTGGACTGCTCGGGTCAGGTGCTGGTGCTGCAGGACATGCTGAACATCTACCCGGGCCGCAAGGCGAAGTTCGTGCGCAATTTCATGGACGGCCAGCCGTCTATCGAAGCGGCCGTGCGCGCCTATGTCGCGGCAGTCAAGGACGGCAGTTTCCCAGCCATCGAACACACCTTCGCAGCCTGACCGGGCCGCGCCGATCCAGGACCGATCTCCGGCGCGATATGCGGACCGCCTCTGCCGCAGCGGCAGGGGCGCGCGGCCTCAGCGATCGATGCGCAATTGCGCGCGCAGCGTGCCACGCAACGCATTCGCAATCACAATCGCCTGCGCTCGCAACAACATTTCGCGCGTGATCGTCGCCTCGACAACGGGACCGTCGACCAGCGCATCGCCCTCCTCGATCACCACGGCGCGCATCACGCCCGGCAGGATGTCGGCCGACAGCGGCGGCGTCAGCCACTGACCCTCTAGCTTGACGAACACCGAACTGCGCCCGCCTTCGAGCAATTCATCGCGCGTATTGAAGAACAGGCAATCGAACGCGCCATTGCGTTCAGCCGCCTGCCAGCCGTGATCGAACACCGCGCGCACGCTGATCTTGTGGCGGCGCAGCGGATCGACCGCGGCCAGCCGTATCGGCGCCAGTTCCACCGCGACTGGCGCATCTTGCAGCGGCACGAGCGCGCCCGAGGCAAACGCCAGCGCGCCGCGTTTGTCGACATTCATGCGCAGGCGCCAATCGCCGTCGCCCAGGCGCGCGGCTTCGGCCTGTAACGCGGCGCGCGCCGCGGGCAGGTCGAGCGCAAAGCCAAAACTGCGGCACGATTGCGCGATGCGCCGCAGATGCCGTTCCCGGTGCAAGACTGCCCCGTCGCGCGCATGCATGGTCTCGAACAATGCGAATCCCGGATCATGCCCGGTAAGAAACCGCGCCTTCCATCCGCACTCGGCGAATTCGTCGTCGGCGATGCTGTCGTAGACGATACCGCCGCCGACGCCCATTTCGCCACGCCGCAGGCCGTCGGCGCCCCGCGGCGCGAGCACCAGCGTGCGAATCGCCACGGACATGCCAAACGGGCCAAGCCGTGCGCCGTCGCGCGGTGCATCGAGCCAGCCGATCGATCCGGTGTAGAGGCCGCGCGCAGATGTCTCCAGCTCGGCGATGATTTGCATCGTGCGACGCTTGGGTGCGCCCGTGATCGACCCGCACGGATACAGGGCCCGCATCACGTCTGCAAACGAGGTCTCGGGACGCGCCGTGGCCACCACCGTCGACGTCATCTGCAACACACGCCCGAACGGCTCGACGACGAAGCGGTCGGGCACGGCCACGCTGCCGGGCGTCGCGATACGTCCAAGATCGTTGCGCAGCAGGTCGACGATCATCACGTTTTCGGCGCGATTCTTGGCGTCGGCCGCCAGCAGCTTGGCCGCCCGCGCATCGGCCTGCGGGTCGCCGCTACGCGGCGCGGTGCCCTTCATCGGGCGCGCCACCATGCGCCCGTGGCCGTCGTGTGCCACGAACAGTTCCGGCGACAGCGACAACACCCAGTGATCGCCCGGCAATTGCGCCAGCGCGCCGAACGGCACCGGTTGCGCCGCGCGCAATGCCGCATAGAACGTCACCGGATCGCCGAACGCATCGAAGCGCAGCCGCTGCGTGAAGTTGACCTGATAGGTGTCGCCAGCGGCGATGTAGTCGCGGATCCGGGCGATGGCATCGGTGTACTGCTGGCGCGACAGGTTTGCCGCGATATCGAGCACGCCGGCCGGCCCCGTCGACGCCTGCGCGTCTATCCACTGGCGCGCCTGCGCGGCATCGAGCATGGTCAGCGAGCGGAACCAGAACAGGCGCAGCGCGCCGTCATGGAAAGGCAGGCGCTCGTCGGCATGCATCGGCGCGCCCACCAGCGGGCCGCCAAATTCGTACGGTGCGAACAGCGTGACGTGCAGGCCGTCGCGCCAGCCGTCGGCCAGCAACGCGTCGAGCACGGCCGGCTCGGTGCCGGCGGGCACCACGTCCTGGCGCACGAAATCGCTATACAGACGCGATGCGGCAGCGCCCGGCGCGTGCGCGTCGTCGAGCAGGACAAAAGGGGAATTGGTACGGGACGGCAGGACCACGATCGGCAGAGGCAGACTGGATACATCAAGCCCGCATTATCGCCGCGTCGCCCATAAAAAAACGGCCACGTTGCTTTCACGTGGCCGTTTTCATTGTCCCGCTCGGGAACCTTGCGCAATGGAGCGCTCGCTTAACTGAAGAAGCTCTTCACCTTGTCGAGCCAGGATTGCTCCTGCGGGCTATGGCGCGATCCGCCCTCGTGCACCGAGCGATCGAACTGGCGCAGGATTTCCTTCTGCGCATCGGTCAGCTTGACCGGCGTTTCCACATTCACGTGCACGTAGAGGTCGCCGGGATAGCCCGAGCGCACACCCTTGATGCCCTTGCCGCGCAGGCGGAACGTCTTGCCACCCTGCGTGCCTTCGGGCACCGGGAAAGACGCCTTGCCGCCCAGCGTGGGCACTTCCAGCTCGCCGCCGAGCGCCGCCGTGGCGAACGAAATCGGCATCTGGCAATGCAGGTCGTCGCCGTCTCGTTCGAACACCTCGTGCGGCTTGATGTGAACCTCGACGTACAGGTCTCCGGGCGGCCCGCCGTTGATGCCGGGCTCGCCGTTGCCCGACGAACGGATCCGCATGCCTTCGTCGATACCGGCCGGAATCTTCACCTCGAGCGTCTTCTGCGATTTCAGCTTTCCCTGGCCGTGGCACTTGGTGCAAGGCTTCGGGATGAACTTGCCGCTGCCGTGGCACTTCGGACACGTCTGCTGCATCGTGAAGAAACCCTGCGACACCCGCACCTGGCCCACGCCATTACAGGTTGGGCAGGTTTCCACCGACGAACCGGGCTCCGCGCCGTTGCCGTGGCAATGGTCGCAATCGTCCCAGTGCGGCACGCGGATCTGCGCCTCGTGGCCATGCGCGGCCTGCTCCAGCGTGATTTCCATGCTGTAGCGCAGATCGGCGCCGCGGTACGCCTGCGGACCATTGCCGCGGCGTCCGCCGCCAGCCGCCTGGCCGAAGATATCGCCAAAGATGTCGCCGAATGCTTCAGCAAAGCCGCCGCCGCCGAATCCGCCGGCGCCAAAGCCGCCAGCCATGTTCGGGTCCACGCCCGCGTGGCCGTACTGGTCGTAGGCAGCCTTTTTCTCGGGGTCGGAAAGCATCTCGTAGGCTTCCTTGACCTCCTTGAACTTCTCTTCGGCTTCCTTGTTGTCCGGATTGCGGTCCGGGTGAAACTTCATCGCAAGCTTGCGATACGCCTTCTTGATCTCGTCGTCGCTCGCGTTCTTGCCTACCCCGAGCACTTCGTAGTAGTCACGTTTTGCCATGGTGGCTCATACCTGATTGGCCCGGCGGGTCACGGAATACCCGCCGCGCGATAAGCAAAAAAGCCGAGCGCGGTGTCCGACCGTGGTTTCCACCTTGAGTCAGACCACCGTCGCCCGGCGTCGGGAACGGGCGGCGGCGCCGGCTATCCCGGCGCCGCCGCCCCCTTCCCGCTTACTTCTTGTCGTTGACTTCCTTGAATTCGGCATCCACGACGTTGTCGTCCTGCGGCTGGGCCTGCTGCTGGCCGCCCGCGGCGCCGGCGCCAGGTGCGGCGCCCTCGCCAGCCTTGGCCTGCATCTCGGCGTAGACCTTCTCGCCCAACTTCTGGCTGACTTCGGACAGCGCAGTGACCTTGGCGTCGATCTCGGCCTTGTCGCCGCCGCGTGCGGCGTCTTCCAGTTCCTTGATCGCCGATTCGATCTTGTCCTTCTCGCCGGCCTCGAGCTTGTCGCCATGCTCGGTCAGCGCCTTGCGCGTCGAGTGGATCAGCGCATCGGCCTGGTTGCGGGCGTCAGCCAGCTCGCGGGCCTTCTTGTCTTCCTCGGCGTTGGCCTCGGCGTCCTTGACCATGCGCTGGATCTCGTCTTCCGACAGACCCGAATTCGCCTTGATCGTGATGCGGTTTTCCTTGCCGGTGGCCTTGTCCTTCGCGCCGACGTGCAGGATGCCGTTGGCGTCGATGTCGAACGACACCTCGATCTGCGGCGTGCCACGCGGCGACGGCGGAATGCCTTCCAGGTTGAACTCGCCCAGCAGCTTGTTGCCGCTGGCCATCTCGCGCTCGCCCTGGAACACCTTGATCGTCACGGCCGGCTGGTTGTCGTCGGCGGTCGAGAAGACCTGGGCGTGCTTGGTCGGGATGGTCGTGTTCTTGGTGATCATCTTGGTCATCACGCCGCCCAGGGTTTCGATACCCAGCGACAGCGGCGTCACGTCCAGCAGCAGCACGTCGGTACGATCGCCCGACAGCACCGAACCCTGGATCGCGGCACCCACGGCCACGGCTTCGTCCGGGTTCACGTCCTTGCGGGCTTCCTTGCCGAAGAACTCGCGCACCTGTTCCTGCACCTTGGGCATACGGGTCATGCCGCCCACCAGGATCACGTCGTCGATGTCGCTGACCTTGACGCCCGCATCCTTGATGGCGGTGCGGCACGGCTCGATGGTGCGCGTGATCAGGTCTTCGACCAGCGCTTCCAGCTTGGCGCGCGTGATCTTCAGGTTCAAGTGCTTCGGACCCGAGGCGTCCGCCGTGATGTACGGCAGATTGATTTCGGTCTGCTGCGAGCTCGACAGTTCGATCTTGGCCTTTTCGGCCGCTTCCTTCAGGCGCTGCAGGGCCAGGACGTCCTTCGACAGATCGACGCCCTGTTCCTTTTTGAACTCGGCAATGATGTAGTCGATGATGCGCTGGTCGAAATCTTCGCCGCCCAGGAAGGTGTCGCCGTTGGTCGACAGCACTTCGAACTGCTTTTCGCCGTCCACGTCGGCAATTTCGATGATCGAGATATCGAACGTGCCGCCGCCGAGGTCATACACGGCAATCTTGCGGTCGCCCTTCTCGTTCTTGTCCATGCCGAACGCGAGCGCGGCTGCGGTCGGTTCGTTGATGATGCGCTTGACGTCCAGTCCGGCGATGCGGCCGGCATCCTTGGTGGCCTGGCGCTGCGAATCGTTGAAGTAGGCCGGCACCGTGATCACGGCTTCGGTCACGGGCTCGCCCAGGTAGTCCTCGGCGGTCTTCTTCATCTTGCGCAGCACTTCGGCGGAAACCTGCGGCGGGGCAAGCTTCTGGTCGCGCACGCCAACCCAGGCGTCGCCGTTGTCGGCCTTGACGATCGCATACGGCATCAGGCCGATGTCCTTCTGGACTTCCTTTTCCTCGAACTTGCGGCCGATCAGGCGCTTCACCGCGTACAGGGTGTTGCGCGGATTGGTCACCGCCTGGCGCTTGGCCGGGGCGCCGACCAGGATCTCGCCATCTTCCATGTAGGCGATGATCGACGGCGTGGTACGCGTGCCTTCCGAGTTTTCAATGACTTTCGGCGTGTTGCCTTCAAGGACCGACACGCAGCTGTTGGTGGTACCGAGGTCGATACCGATGATCTTACCCATAGTGTTCTCTCCTATTGAGCCCTGTCTCTCTGTCAGGGACTGCAATTTCAACCTGAGTGCGAAATGTGGCCGGACCGGGCCATTTCAAGGGCGAATCACGCTTTTCCGAGTAATTTTCTCGGTTTATCGCCTGCGCGCGCGATCCAGCCAAAAAGTTATCGATAAATCACTGCAATCATGTGCGTTCGCGCTGCCATAGCACGTCGGTGCCGCCGCTCGCGCGATTGAGCACCCGGGCCAGCACGAAAAGCAGATCGGACAGCCGGTTCAGGTACTGGCGCGGCGCCTCGTTGAGCGCCTCGGCGGCGCCCAGTTCGACCAGCGCGCGTTCAGCGCGCCGGCATACGGTGCGGCACACATGCGCCTGGGCGGCCGCGCGGCTGCCGCCTGGCAGAATGAACTCGGCCAGGCGCGGCAGGCTGGCGTTGTAGTGTTCCAGCCAGGCGTCGAGCTGCGCTACCTGAGGCGTCTTGAGCAGCGTGAAGCCGGGGATCGACAGCTCGCCGCCCAGATCGAACAGATCGTGCTGGATGTCTAGCAAGGCGCCGCGCACGTCCGCCGGCAGGTCCGGCTCGGTCAGCAGCAGGCCGATATGGCAATTCAGTTCGTCCACATCGCCGATGGCGGCGATACGCAGGCTGTTCTTGCCGACGCGGCTGCCGTCGCCGAGCCCGGTGGTGCCGGCGTCGCCGGTGCGCGTGGCAATCTTGGACAGGCGGTTGCCCATGCCGGTCTCCTCATTTTGTTGATCGACTGCGAAGTGGCGCAATTATGGACCGCTTCGGGCGTGCCATGGCCGTTAATCGGCGCGCGATCCGCGGTGGCGCGCCAGTCCTGTGACGCGGGCGCCCAAGCCGGCCGTAGAATAGCGGCATTCCACTGCATACAGAGCCATACGGCCCGCCGGAGACCCGCATGAACCACCCCACCCCCGCATCAGCGCTGGCGCGCCGTCCGTTTCCCACCCAACTGGCCGACGCCCTCGCGGCCCGCTTCGGCGAGCGGTATTCCACCTCGCACGGCGTGCGCGAGCACCATGGGCGCGACGAATCGCCATTTCCACCCGCGCTGCCAGACGCCGTGGTGTTTGCCCACAGCACCGAAGAAGTGGCCGAACTGGCCCGCTTGTGCAACGCCCACCGCGTGCCGCTGATTCCGTATGGCGCCGGATCCTCGCTGGAAGGCCATCTCCTGGCCGTGGCCGGCGGCGTGAGCCTGGACCTGTCGCAAATGAACCGCGTGCTGGCCGTCCACCCCGAAGACCTGACCGTGACAGTCCAGCCGGGCGTCACACGCAAGCAGCTGAACCAGGAAATCAAGGACACCGGCCTGTTCTTCCCGATCGATCCGGGCGCCGACGCGTCGCTGGGCGGCATGTGCGCCACACGCGCGTCCGGCACCAACGCCGTGCGCTACGGCACGATGCGCGAGAACGTGCTGGCGCTGACCGTAGTGACCGCCGACGGCCGCGTCATCCGCACCGGCACCAACGCCCGCAAGTCGTCGGCCGGCTACGACCTGACGCGCCTGTTCGTGGGCAGCGAAGGCACGCTCGGCATCATCACCGAGGTGACGGTGCGCCTGTACCCCCAGCCCGAGGCGATTTCGGCGGCGGTTTGCGCGTTCCCCAGCATGGGCGATGCGGTGCGCGCGACGATCCAGACCATCCAGCTTGGCGTGCCCGTGGCGCGGGTCGAATTTGTCGACGCGCTGGCGATCCGCGCCATCAATCGGCACGACAATCTCACGCTGCCGGAAATGCCGCATTTGTTCTTCGAATTCCACGGCACCGAGGCCGGCGTACGCGAGCAGGCCGAGACCGTGCAGGAAATCGCCGCGGAACATGGCGGCCAAGGCTTCGAATGGGCCACCCGTCCCGAAGACCGCTCGCGGCTCTGGAATGCGCGCCACACGGCGTACTTTGCGATGCTGCAGCTCAAGCCCGGATGCAAGTCCGTCACTACCGACGTATGCGTGCCGATTTCGCGACTGGCCGACTGCGTGACGGAAACGGAAAAGGACCTTAACGCATCGTCGCTGCCCTGCCCGATCGTCGGACACGTCGGCGACGGCAATTTCCACGTGGCGATTCTGGTCGACCCGGACCAGCCCGCCGAAATGGCCGAAGCCGAGGACATCAACCGCCGCATCGTGCAGCGCGCGCTGGCGATGGGCGGCACATGCACCGGAGAACACGGCGTGGGGCTGCACAAGATGGGCTTTCTGGCGCAGGAACATGGCGAGGACGCGCTGGACCTGATGCGCGCCATCAAGGATGCGCTCGATCCGAACCATATCCTGAACCCGGGCAAGATCTTCAACGCCACGCGCTGAGGCACCGGTCATGGCATCGGCCTTTCATCGCGTCCCGCCGCTGCACCTGCTGATTGCGTTCGAATCGGCGGCGCGGCTCGGCAGCTTCGCGCGCGCCGCCGAGGAACTCTCGGTCACGCCCAGCGCGGTCTCGCACCGGATCAAGAACCTTGAGGAACTGTGGGGCGAAGACCTGTTCGTGCGCTCGAACGCAGCGCTGCGGCTGACCTCGGCCGGCATGCGCTACCAGCGCAATGTGGAGGACGCGCTCAAATCGCTCAACGAACTGGCGCGTCCTGAATACAACAAGCTGCGCGCGCGCCTGCGCGTGGCCATTCCGCCCACGTTCGGCCGCCAGCACCTGGTGCCGCGCCTGCCCGAGTTCACGGCGCTGTATCCGCATATCGACCTGGAACTGCACCTGGCCGTGCCGTTTCTCGATGTGAAGGCGGAAGACACCGATCTGGAAATCCGCTACGGCACCGGCCGGTATCCGGACCTGAAGACGACCCGGCTGCTGGTCGAGCCCGTGTTTCCGGCATGCGGCCGCGAATACTACGAGCGCGTGAACGGTTTCGCGATCAAGCGGCCCGACGACCTGCACAACCTGACGCTGCTGCGCAGCCCGCTGGAGCCTTGGCGGCCCTGGTTCGAAACCGCCGGGCTGGACTGGCCCGAACCGCAGACCGGCGCGCAGTTCAACGATATCGGCCTGATGCTCGAAGCCATCGTATCGAACCAGGGCGTGGGGCTGGTGCGCCAGCGCATGGCGCGGCAGTGGCTGGCCGCGGGACAGATGATCAAGCTGCTCGATATCGAATCGGTCTCGCCGCACGGCTACTACATCGTCGAACGCGAACAGGCGCCGCTGATGCCCGAAGCGCGCTATTTCATTGACTGGCTGCTCGGGCTGGACTGGTAGCGCCGCAGCCACTACGCTGGAACTGGCCGTCCGCGCCCGGCATGAACCATTTTGATCGGGTTGCCATGCCGAATTCACGCGCCCTGGCACGCGCGTGGCCAATTGCCTGCGCTATAGTCTGCCGTCCCGGCCGTGCGTGAAGGCGACGCGCGGCGCCCGGTCCGTCACAGGAGTAGCTGCCATGAACGCCCCGCAAGACGCCCACACCGTTGCCGGTGCATCCACCGAAACCCGCCGCACCGCGCTGCTGGCGCGGCTGGCCGACATCCTTCCCGAATCGGCCGTGCTGTGGAAGGCCGAAGACACCGTGCCCTATGAGTGCGACGGACTGGCCGCGTATCGGCAAGTGCCCGACGCCGTGGTCCTGCCCAGCACCGAAGAGCAGGTCTGCGCGGTGCTGCGTCTGTGCCATGAACTTGGCGTACCAGTGGTGCCGCGCGGATCGGGAACCAGTCTTTCGGGCGGCGCCATGCCGATTGCCGGCGGCCTGGTGCTGTCGCTGGCCAAGTTCAAGCGCATCCTGTCGGTCGATCCCTATTCGCGCACGGCCGTGGTCCAGCCCGGCGTGCGCAACCTGGCGATCTCCGAGGCCGCGGCGTCGCACAACCTCTACTACGCGCCCGATCCATCATCGCAAATCGCGTGCTCGATCGGCGGCAACGTGGCGGAGAATTCGGGCGGCGTGCATTGCCTGAAATACGGCCTGACCGTGCACAACGTGCTGCGCGTGCGCGCGGTGACGATGGAGGGCGACGTGGTGGTATTCGGGTCCGAAGCGCCCGACGCGCCCGGGCTCGATCTGCTGGCCGCGCTCATCGGCTCCGAAGGCATGCTGGCCGTGGTAACCGAAGTCACCGTGCGGCTCATTCCCAAGCCGCAACTGGCGCAAGTCATCATGGCCAGCTTCGACGACGTCGAAAAAGGCGGCAATGCCGTGGCTGACGTGATCGCCGCCGGCATCATTCCTGCCGGACTCGAGATGATGGACAAGCCCGCCACGGCCGCCGTCGAGGAATTCGTCAAGGCCGGCTACGACCTCGACGCCGCGGCGATCCTGCTGTGCGAATCCGACGGCACGCCCGAGGAAGTGGCCGAGGAAATCGGCCGCATGAGCGAAGTGCTGCGCGCGTCGGGCGCCACGCGCATCACCGTGTCGCAAAGCGAAGCCGAACGCCTGCGCTTCTGGAGCGGCCGCAAGAATGCCTTCCCTGCGGCGGGCCGCATCTCGCCCGACTACTACTGCATGGACGGCACGATTCCGCGCAAGCATATCGGCACGCTGCTCAAGCGCATCGAACAGATGGAGCAGAAGTACGCGTTGCGATGCATCAACGTGTTCCACGCCGGCGATGGCAACATGCACCCGCTGATCCTGTTCGACGGCGCTGACGCCGACCAATGGCACCGCGCCGAACTATTCGGCGCCGACATTTTGGAAACCTGTGTGGAACTGGGCGGCACGGTGACCGGCGAACACGGCGTCGGCGTAGAAAAACTCAATTCGATGTGCGTGCAGTTCTCGCGCGCCGAATGCGAGGCGTTCTTCGGCGTGAAGGCGGCGTTCGATCCGGCGCGGCTGCTGAATCCGGACAAGGCCATTCCCACGCTGGCACGCTGCGCCGAATACGGCAAGATGCACGTGAGCCGCGGACTGCTGCCGCATCCCGATCTGCCACGTTTCTGACCCGTTCCTGATCCACACACACCGGTAGGCACAGGCAGCATGTCGTCTCTGCGCAAACCGTTGATTTCCCAGATGCCGCACCGCAACCAGACCGCGCTCAACCGCCAACGGCTGGGCCTGCCCGAATCGGGCTGGCGCCAGCGCTGGTACACCATCATCTTCGAAGCCGACACACGTCAGGGCCGGCTGTTCGACGTGCTTTTGCTGATCGCCATCGTCGCCAGCGTGGGCGTGGTAATGCTCGACAGCATTCCATCAATCCACGCGCGGCTTGGCGGATTGTTCACCGTGCTCGAATGGCTCTTCACGCTGCTGTTCACGGCCGAGTACATCATGCGCCTGTCCGTGGTGAAACGGCCGCTGCGCTACGCGCTGAGCTTCTACGGCGTGATCGATTTCATTTCGATCATGCCGACGTGGGCGTCGTTCTTCGTGCCCGAACTTGCGTTCCTGATCGACGTGCGCCTGCTGCGTCTGATGCGTGTCTTTCGGATTCTCAAGCTGACGGTGTACTTCGAGGAAGCCGAGATCCTGGCGCGCGCACTGGCCAACAGCCGCCGCAAGATCTTCGTTTTCCTCGGCACGGTGTTCATCATCACCGTGATCCTCGGCACCGTGATGTACGTGGTGGAAGGCCCGCAGAACGGCTTCACCAGCATTCCGCACAGCATGTACTGGGCCATCGTGACGCTGACCACCACGGGCTTTGGCGACATCGTGCCCAAGACGCCGGTAGGCCAGTTCATCACGTCGCTGACGATCCTGCTGGGCTACGGAATCATCGCATTCCCGACCGGCATCGTCGGCGCGGAACTGGCCGCCAGCATCATCAAGCGGCCGCTGACCACGCGCTCGTGCGAACACTGCCTGACCGAGGGCCACGAGCCCGACGCGCATTACTGCAAGCATTGCGGCAGCGCGTTGCCGGACTATCACGTGGAGGCGATGCCCGACAACGCGCCCGGCCCCCGCACGCCGCCGAAAGACAACTGATACCAATACCGATAACCATACGTCCTCATGCAAGCCAACCTCGACGCCACACTCGCGAGTTTTCGCGATGCGATCCGCCAAGCCGGCGACAGCCGCACGCCGTTGCGCCTGCGCGGCGGCGGCAGCAAGGATTTCTATGGTCAGGCGCTGGCAGGCGACGTGCTCGACACGCGTGCCTATCGCGGGATCGTCGATTACGACCCGGCGGAGCTGGTGATCACGGCGCGCTGCGGCACGCCGCTGGCGGAGATCGAGGACGCGCTCGCGGCGCGACGTCAGATGCTGGCCTTCGAGCCGCCGCATTTCGCTGCGCGCGGACAGGCCAGTGCCGCCACGCTGGGCGGCGCGGTGGCGGCCGGATTGTCCGGGCCGCGCCGCCAGTCGGTGGGCGCGTTGCGCGATTTCGTGCTGGGGGCGCAACTGATGGACGGCAAGGGCGAAATCCTAAATTTCGGCGGTCAGGTCATGAAGAACGTCGCCGGCTATGACGTCTCGCGCCTGCTGGCCGGATCGCTCGGCACGCTCGGGCTGATCACCGAGGTGTCGCTGAAGGTGCTGCCGACACCGTTCGACGACGCCACGCTGCACTTTGCGATGTCGCAGGCCGATGCCATCGACCAGCTCAACAAATGGGGCGGCAAGCCGCTGCCGATCGCCGCCTCGGCGTGGCACGACGGCGCGCTGCACGTGCGGCTTTGCGGCGCCACGGCGGCCGTATGCGCGGCGCGCGATGCGCTGGGCGGGACGAACGTCGACGGCAGTCACGCACTGCAGTTGTGGTCGGCGCTGCGCGAACAGACACATCCGTTCTTCGCCCCGGCGCACGACGCCGCGCGCGCGCTGTGGCGCATCGCGGTGCCGCCCGTGACCAAGCCGCTCGATCTGCCGGGCGCGCAACTGGTGGAATGGGGCGGCGGCCAGCGCTGGTGGATCGCCCCGGACGACAGCGCCGCCAGCGCCGATCAGGTGCGTGCGATCGCCCAGGCCGCAGGCGGGCACGCCACGTTGTTCCGCAATGGCGACAAGTCGGTCGGCGTGTTCACGCCGCTCTCCGCACCACTGGCCGCGATCCACAAGCGGCTGAAGGCCACTTTCGATCCTGCCGGCATCTTCAATCCGCAGCGCATGTACAGCGGGCTCTGAAACCTCGCCAATATAACGACCCCACCACGCAAACCCCCCTGGTCGAATTCCTGCGTGACACGCCCGAAGGCGAAGAGGCAAAGTCGATCGTCGGCAACTGCGTGCACTGCGGCTTCTGCACCGCCACCTGTCCCACCTATCAGCTGCTCGGCGACGAGCTCGATGGTCCCCGCGGGCGCATCTATCTGATGAAACAGGTGCTGGAAGGCAATCCGGTGACCGAAAGCACGCGCCTGCATCTGGACCGCTGCCTGACCTGCCGCAACTGCGAATCGACCTGCCCGTCCGGCGTCAGCTATGGCCGGTTGGTCGACATCGGCCGGCAGATCGTCGACGACAGGCTGGCCGCGCAAGGCGTGCAGCGCCCCGCCGGACAGCGCTTCACGCGCTGGTTGCTGCGCGAAGGGCTGACGCGCCCCGCGCTGTTCGGTCCGGCGCTGAAGCTGGGCCAGGCCGTGCGCCCGCTGCTGCCGCAAACGCTGCGCAACAAGGTGCCCGCGCATCGGTCGCCAGAGGGCGTCTGGCCGCGCAACGAACATCCACGCAAGATGCTGCTGCTCGATGGCTGCGTGCAGCCGGCGATGTCGCCGAACATCAACGCCGCCACGGCGCGCGTGTTCGACCGGCTCGGCGTGCAGCTGGTGGTGGCGCGCGAGGCGGGCTGCTGCGGCGCGATCCGCTTCCATACCGGCGACCATGCGGGCGGGCTCGACAACATGCGGGCCAATATCGACGCGTGGTGGCCCCATGTCGAAGCCGGCGCGCAGGCCATCGTCATGACGGCATCGGGCTGCGGCGCGATGGTGAAGGACTACGGCCATTTGTTGCGCAACGATCCAAAATACGCCGAACGCGCCGCGCGCATATCGGCGCTGACGCGCGACCTGTCCGAACTGCTGCCCGACTTCGCCGACGACCTGCAGCGGCTGGCCGGCGCGGTGCCGCGCGACGGCCGCCGCGTGGCGTGGCATCCGCCCTGCACGCTGCAGCACGGCCAGCAAATCCGCGGCAAGGTGGAGTCGCTGCTGACACGGCTGGGCGTGGACGTGCGCCTCTGCGCGGATAGCCACCTGTGCTGCGGATCGGCGGGAACATATTCAGTGTTGCAGCCGGAATTGTCGTACCGCCTGCGCGACGACAAGCTCGACAAGCTGCAGGCCACGTCGCCCGATTCAATCGTGTCGGCCAACATCGGCTGCATCACGCATCTGCAGAGCGGCACGCAGACGCCGGTGATGCACTGGGTGGAGCTGGTCGACCGGATGCTCGCGCCGGCGGTCGCCGCGCAGGCCGCCTGACCGCCTGACGACCCGAAGCGTCCGGTTGCACGCATCTTGTACGGGAGTACCATGTCGGCACATTTGCTCCCCAAGCTGCCCCCATGCTCCAGACGTTTGCCATCCTGCTGGTCTTCCAGACCGTGGGCGAGGTCATCAGCTATGCGTTGCACCTGCCCGTTCCCGGCCCCGTCATCGGCATGCTGCTGCTGTTCGGCTGGCTGGCCTTCGACAACCGGCTGTTGCCGGTGATCCAGGGCCCGGCCAGCGAACTGCTCAAGCACCTGTCGCTGCTGTTCGTGCCGGCCGGTGTCGGCATCATGGTGCACGCAAGCCGTATCGGCAGCGAATGGATGCCGATCGTGATTGCGCTGGTGATCTCCACCTGGGTGGCGATCGCCGTGACGGCGCTGGTCACGCGCGCGCTGATGCGCAAGCCGCCGGCCCAGACGCCCGCGCCCGCTAGTCCGGAGATGCAGCCATGATGTCACCGCGCCTGAACGAAATCTGGGTGTATCTGGCTGCCAGTCCGCTGATCGGGCTGACCGCAACGCTGCTCGCCTATGTGTTCGCGTTCCGCATCTATGAACGCGCAAAATTTTCGCCGCTGGCCAATCCCGTGATGATTTCGGTGGCAATCCTCGTCACCGTGCTGACGGTCACCGGCACGCCATACAAGACGTACTTCGATGGCGCGCAGTTCGTGCATTTCCTGCTGGGGCCGGCCACGGTCGCGCTGGCGGTGCCGCTGTACATGCAGCTGCCCAAGCTGCGCACCAACCTGCTGCCACTGCTGTGCGGCCTCGTGGCCGGTTCGCTGGCCGCCGTGGTGTCGGCGGTGGTAATCGCCTACGCGCTCGGCGCATCGCCGGAAGTGGTGCGCTCGCTCGCGCCGAAGTCGGTCACGATTCCGATCGCCATGGGCGTCTCCGACAAGATCGGCGGACTGCCTTCGCTGACTGCCGTGCTGGTCATGGCCACCGGGATCATCGGCGCGGTCAGTGCCACCTTCCTGCTGAACCTGCTGCGTATCCGTGACTACACGGTGCGCGGCTTCGCCACCGGCGTCGCTGCGCACGGCATCGGCACCGCGCGCGCGTTCCAGGTCAGCCAGGAAGCCGGCGCTTTCTCGGCGCTGGGCATGGGGCTGAATGGCGTGCTCACGGCCATCATGGTTCCGGTCCTGGCGGCGTGGATGCCGCGCTGATACCCTGACAGGCTCCTGACACGACGCTGTCAGGAGCGCCCGCGCATCATCCGGTCTCCCAACATTGCGAAGAGGAGAGCCACCATGTCCAATCCGTCCAACGCGCTGGTCAACTGGCTGGAAATCCCGGTGACCGACATGCAGCGCGCGATGCGTTTCTACGAGTCGGTGTTCGAACATCCGCTGCGCCGCGAAACTATCGGCGAAGTCGACCTGGCCGTCTTCACGCATGCCGAATCGGCCGGCGCACTGGTGCAGGGCGAACAGTACCGGTCCAGCGCGTTCAATGGTCCGGTGCCGTATTTCAATGCACCGCAGCTGGACGACGTACTGGCGCGCGTAACTTACGCCGGCGGCCGCACGGTGCGCGGTCCGGTGCAGTTGCCGGACAACATGGGGCGCTTCGCCCATATCACCGACAGCGAAGGTAACCGGATCGGCCTGCACGAGCCGGCCGCGCACTGATCGCGCATCGGAAAACACAGGACGACATTGCCGATGAGCCGACGCGCCGACCGCCTCTTCCAGATCGTGCAGGTGCTGCGCGGACGTCGCCTGACCACGGCGTCACTGCTGGCGCAGCGGCTCGGCGTCTCCGAGCGCACGGTCTATCGCGATATCCAGGCGCTGTCGCTGTCGGGCGTGCCGGTGGAAGGCGAGGCCGGCATCGGCTATCGGCTGCGGCCCGATTACGATGTCCCGCCGCTGATGTTCACCGCGATGGAAGTGGAAGCGATGGTGGCGGGCCTGCGCCTGCTCAAGGCCTGGGGCGGCGGCGCGCTGGCTGCCGCGGCCGATCCGTCGCTGGAAAAACTGATGGCAGCCCTGCCGCCGCCACGTCGCCTGGCCGCGCAGCAGAGCCGCATCTTTGCACCGGAATACGCCAACCACCCGGCCGTGCGCGAAGCGTTCGACATCGTGCATACCGCGATTGGCGCGCAACGGCTGCTGCAAATCGACTACAGCGACGCGCAACAGCGCGACACGGTGCGCGTGGTGCAGCCGCTCGGCCTGTTTTTCTGGGGCAACGTATGGCTGCTGGCCGCGTGGTGCACCGCACGCGAAGACTATCGGAGCTTCCGGCTGGACCGCTGCCGAACGCTGACGATGCTCGACGAGCGTTTTCAGGAAACCTCCGAACGCTCGCTCAATGGTTTCCTGCGTGCGGTGCGGGCCGATTCACACGGCTGACGCGCGCCTGCTCTCTCAGGAACCGGGGTCGGTCAGCAGCGTTTCGATATCGCCGCGGATTTCCTCGGGCTTGGTGGTCGGCGCATAGCGCTTGTAGATGGTGCCGTCGCGGCGCAGCAGGAATTTCGTGAAATTCCACTTGATGGCCTGCGTGCCGAGCAGTCCGGGCTTTTCCGCCGTCAGCCAGCGGTACAGCGGATGCGCATTGGCGCCATTCACGTCGATCTTCTCGAACATCGGAAACGTGACATGGAAGCGCGATTCGCAGAATGCGCCGATCTCATCCGCATCGCCCGGCTCCTGCTTGCCAAACTGGTTGCACGGAAAGCCAAGCACGTCGAAACCGCGCGTCTGATACGCATCCTGCAGCGCCTGCAGGCCCGCATACTGCGGCGTGAAGCCGCACTCGCTGGCCGTATTGACGATCAGCAGCACCTTGCCGCGAAAGTCGGTCAGCGACACGGGCTGGCCCGACAGCGAATTGGCTTCGAACTGGTACACGTTGCTCATCGTCAGGCTCCTGGAATCTGTGGTCGGTAACAGGCAGCAAGCATAGCGCAAACCACATCGCGCGCTGGTGGCGGCGCGCCCCGCGTTGCGCGCCCGCTCTGGTCAGGTCGCGCCGCTTCAGATGACGTTCAGGTGCTCGGTGCCGGCGCCTAGATCGGTATCGCGGTGCCGCACGCTATGCAGCTTGATCATCAGGCGCAGATCGTTGAGCGAATCGGCATTCTTGAGCGCGTCCTCGTAGGTGATCTTTTCCGATTCATAGAGCTCGAACAGCGCCTGGTCGAACGAAATCATGCCCTGCTCGCGCGATTTCTTGATGACTTCCTTGAGCTCGTGGATCTCGCCCTTGAAAATCAGATCGGCCACCAGCGGCGTGCCGATCATGATTTCCACGGCCGGCACGCGGCCCTTGCGGCCAGCGCGCGGCAGCAGCCGCTGCGAAATCATTGCCTTCAGGTTCAGCGACAGATCGATCAGCAATTGCTGACGCTTCTCCTCGGGGAAGAAGTTGACGATGCGATCGATCGCCTGGTTGGCGTTGTTCGCGTGCAGCGTGGCCAGGCAGAGGTGTCCGGTCTCCGCGTATTGCATCGCGTACTCCATGGTTTCGCGGTCGCGGATTTCGCCGATCAGGATCACGTCGGGCGCCTGGCGCAGCGTGTTCTTGAGCGCGACGTGCCAGGAATCGGTGTCGATGCCGACTTCGCGCTGCGTCACGATGCAGTTCTGATGCGCGTGGACGTATTCGATCGGATCCTCGATCGTGATGATGTGGCCGTACGAATGCGCGTTGCGGTGATCGAGCATCGCCGCGAGCGAGGTGGACTTGCCCGAGCCCGTCGCGCCGGTGACGATCACCAGACCGCGCTTGGACATCACGATCTCATGCAGCGAGCTGGGCAGATCGAGATCCTCGACGGACGGAATGCGCGTGTTGATGGTGCGCACCACCATGCCGGCGCGGCCCTGCTGGATGAACGCCGACACGCGGAAGCGTCCCGCATTGGGCGCGGTGATGGCGAAGTTGCATTCGCGCGTGTCGTCGAACTCCTTCACCTGGCGCTCATTCATGATCGAACGCACCAGGCCAAGTGCCTGCGTGGGATTGAGCGGCTGCTGCGAGACCGGCGTAATCTTGCCGTCGACCTTGATGGCCGGCGGAAATTCCGACGTGATGAACAGGTCCGAACCGCGGTTGTTCACCATCAGTTCGAGCAGGTCGTTGATGTACTTCGATGCGGACTCACGGTCGAGCATGATCGTTCCTTGTTTGCCTGACGCGGTTCCGCTAACCCATGAAGGCGTCGGGGTTCTTGGCAATTGCCCGGGCATCGTTGAAGTTGATCACGCCGCGCTTGATCAGATCGCTCAGGCACTGATCGAGCGTCTGCATGCCAAGGCCGCTCGACGTCTGCATCATCGAATACATCTGCGCAATCTTGTTCTCGCGGATCAGATGCCGGATCGCGGGCGTGGCGATCATGATCTCGTGCGCGGCGGTGCGTCCGTTGCCGTCGCGCGTCTTGAGCAGCGTCTGCGAGATCACCGCTTCGAGCGATTCGGACAACATGGTGCGCACCATGTCCTTTTCTTCGGGCGGAAACACGTCGACCACACGGTCGATGGTCTTGGCCGCGGAACTGGTGTGCAGCGTGGCAAACACCAGGTGGCCGGTTTCGGCCGCAGTCAGCGCGAGGCGGATCGTTTCAAGGTCGCGCAATTCGCCGACCAGCACCACGTCCGGATCCTCACGCAACGCCGAGCGCAGCGCGTTGGCAAACGAATGTGTATGCGGGCCCAGCTCGCGCTGGTTGATCAGGCTTTTCTTCGAGGTGTGCACGAATTCGATTGGGTCTTCCACCGTGAGGATGTGGCCCATGTCGTTGTCGTTGCGATGGTCGACCATCGCCGCCAGCGTGGTGGACTTGCCCGAGCCTGTCGGGCCCGTCACCAGCACCAGCCCGCGCGGCTTCATGCACAGGTCGGCGAACACGGCCGGCGCGTGGAGGTCGTCCAGCGTCAGCACCTTGGAAGGAATCGTCCGGAACACCGCGGCCGCGCCGCGCTGCGTGGTGTACGCATTGACGCGGAAGCGGGAGAGCCCGGAAATCTCGAATGAGAAATCGATTTCCAGCCGCTCTTCGTAACTCTTGCGCTGCACGTCGGTCATGATGTCGTACACCATGGCGTGCACGTCCTTGTGCGTCATGGCCGCGACGTTGATGCGCCGCATGTCCCCGTGGATACGCACCATCGGCGGCATGTCGGCCGACAGGTGAAGATCGGAGGCCTTGTTCTTGACCGCAAAGGCCAATAGCTGTGCGATGTCCATCTATAATGACCCCACCCTAAAAACCCGCTTATTGTTTTACTTCTTAGAATATGCTCGCCGGATTATGTCTGTAATCGCCGCCAACTTGCAAGCCGTGAAAAATGACATCGCGGCGGCTGCACAACAGGCCGGCAGGGCCGCTTCCGACGTCGCGCTGCTGGCAGTTTCCAAGACCGTTTCGGCAAGCCGCGTGCGCGAGGCATTCGATGCCGGACAGCACGCATTCGGCGAAAACTATGTCCAGGAAGGCATCGAGAAAATCGCCGCCCTCGACGATTTGCGAAGCCGCATTCAATGGCATTTCATTGGGCCGCTGCAGAGCAACAAGACGCGCGCGGTAGCCGGGCATTTCGACTGGGTGCACGCGATCGACCGCCTGAAGATTGCCGAACGCCTGTCCGAGCAGCGCCCGGCCGGCATGGCGCCGCTGCAGGTCTGCATCCAGGTCAATATCAGCGGCGAGGCCAGCAAGAGCGGCGTCGCGCCTGAGGAAGTTCCCGCGCTGGCGCACGCCATGGCGGTGCTGCCGAATCTGCAACTGCGCGGACTGATGGCGATCCCCGCGCCGGCGTCCGATCCGATCGCACAGCGTCAACCGTTTGCCGCCCTTCGCGCGTTGCTTGATCAACTACGTCAATCCGGGCTAAAGGTGGACACCCTGTCGATGGGGATGTCCGCCGACATGGGCGCGGCCATCGCCGAGGGCGCCACGCTGGTGCGCATCGGTACCGCAATCTTCGGTGAGCGGAGCTGATCGCTCCGTCAGGTCCGCACCACTTCTTCGCAACCCCACAAAGACAATAAAGCCGACGACACGTATCGCTTCGGCAAACCAGGAAACTTGATGCTCGATTCCCTCACCTTCGCCTTCCTTGGCGGCGGCAACATGGCCTCCGCGCTGATTGGCGGACTGGTCGCCCGCGGCGTGCCTGCCGGCGCGATCCGCGTGGTCGATCCGTCCGAAGATGCGCGCCAGCGCCTGGCCCGCACCGGCGTTCACGCGCTGGCCGCACCGGACGCCGCTTTCGGCGCCAGCGATGTGATCGTGCTGGCCGTCAAGCCACAACAGTTCCGCGATGCCATCGCCTCGCTGGCACCGCTGCTGACCGACAACCTGATCATCAGCGTGGCGGCCGGGATCCGTTTGCAGGACATGGCGCGCTGGGTTGGCCGTTCGCGGCTGGTGCGTGCCATGCCCAACACGCCGGCGCTGGCCGGCATGGGCATGACCGGCCTGGCCGCTGCGCCGGGATTGTCGGCCGCCGATCGCGATATCGCCACGGCCGTGGCGCAGGCGGTCGGCCAATGCGTCTGGGTCGAGAACGACGATCAGATCGACGCAGTGACGGCGATTTCCGGCAGCGGGCCGGCGTACGTGTTCTATTTCGTGGAAGCGATGGAGCGCGCGGCGACTGAAATGGGGCTCTCCGCGGAACAGGGTCGCCAACTGGCCGTCGAGACGTTCCGCGGTGCGGCGGCGCTGGCGGCGCAATCGCCGGAACCGGTGGCCACACTGCGCGAGCGCGTCACGTCGAAGGGCGGCACGACCTACGCCGCGTTGACCGCCATGGACGCCAGCGGCATCCAGGACGCCTTCGTCAAGGCCATGCACGCCGCCGCGGCCCGCGGCCGCGAAATGGGCGCCGAGTTCGGCAAGGACTGAGCGGCAAGAGCCGCGCAGCCATCGGGGGCTCACAAGCCCATAAAAAGAAATCGGGGCCGCGCATCCGCCGGCCCCGGTTTTTTATTGCAGCGCGTAGGCTGCAAGCGTCCCAACAAAGACGCAGGCGCCAAGCCAGTTGTTATGCCGGAACGCCGCGAAGCATTTCATCCGGTCGCGACCGCGGATCAGCGTGTAGTGATAGCCGGCCAGCACGGCGGCCGCGGCCAGGCCGGCAAAGTACGGCCAGCCGAGCCCCAGCAGCACGCCAGCCCACGCCATCAGGCCCAGAAACGCGGTGTAGCAGATCATGATCGCCGCCACATCGAAGCGTCCGAACGTGATTGCGGACGTCTTCATGCCAATCAGCAGGTCGTCGTCGCGGTCGACCATCGCGTAGGCGGTGTCGTAGGCCACCGCCCAGAACACGTTCGCCAGCAGCATCAGCCACGCCACGAACGGCACTTGGTCCTGGATGGCGGCGAACGCCATCGGAATCCCAAACCCGAAGGCAATGCCCAGATACGCCTGGGGAATGGCAAAGAATCGCTTGAAAAACGGATAGGTGCCCGCCAGCACGGCGGCGGCCACGGCCAGCCATTTGGTCAGCCCGTTGAGCGGCAGGATCAACGCAAACGCGATCAGCGCCAGCACGGCGGCCAGCGCCAGCGCTTCCCAGCTTGCGATCAGGCCGGCGGTCAGCGGGCGCTCGCGCGTGCGTTTGACGTGCTTGTCGAAATCCCGGTCGGCCCAGTCGTTGATGGCGCAGCCTGCCGAGCGCATCAGGAAGGTGCCGACGAAGAAGATCCAGAAGATCTGCCACGACGGCGGGCCTTCGGCGGCCATCCACAGCGCCCACAGCGTGGGCCACAGCAGCAGCAGCGTGCCGATCGGCTTGTCGATGCGAACCAGCCGCGCGTACAGCGCGAGGCGACCTGGATGTTGGGGGGCGGCGGAAGGATGGGACATGGCGCGAGCAGACTTCTAGGCAATTCCAGGCGATGCAAAGTAAAAACGCGCCGCTGCGTGATGAGCAGCGGCGCGTCGTGCCGGTTCAACCGGTGGCCGGCATGGCGCGAATCAGGCCAGCATCGAGCGCAGCATCCACGCGGTCTTTTCGTGCGTCTGCATGCGCTGGGTCAGCAGGTCAGCCGACGGCTCGTCGCCTGCGGCGTCGATCACGGGGAACAGCGAGCGCGCGGTGCGCACCACGGCTTCCTGGCCTTCCACGAGCTTGCGGATCATGTCCGTGGCTTCGGGCACGCCCTCTTCCTCGGCGATCGACGACAGCTTGGCGTATTCCTTGTACGTGCCCGGCGCCGGATAGCCCAGCGCACGAATGCGCTCGGCGATGGCGTCCACTGCCAGGGCCAGTTCGTTGTACTGCGTCTCGAACATCAGGTGCAAGGTATTGAACATCGGACCCGTGACGTTCCAGTGGAAGTTATGGGTCTTGAGATAGAGGGTGTACGTGTCGGCCAGCAGCTTGCACAGGCCTTCCGCAATCTTTTTGCGGTCCTTGTCCGAAATACCGATGTTCACGCTCATCTCATTTTTCTTTGCCATGGTCGTTCAGCTCCATTCTGGTCAAGCCACGAGGTTCGGCGCCCGCGGACCACGCGGGCGAGCAGTGCGCATTATCGCACTATGACTATGCCGCAAGGAAGGACAGCCCCCGCGCTGCGTCGACGAACATGACCATCGCGCCAAGCGCCACCACGGCCATGCCAATCTCTTTGCGGACCACCTTGCGGCGCAGCCGGGCGACGTCGTCGGGCGCGGTGCGATGGCCGGCGTCCGTCGCTGCGGCGCGAAGCTGCTGGAATTCGCTGACGAAAAGGTCGAGCATTGCCATGATGTTTCTCCACGTTTGTTGCGTGATCCGCGCGCGCTCCGCGAGGCACCGGATCCGATGGAGAAAGTCTATCGATCGGCTTTCTATAATTCAATTTAATTATTGAATTCAATTCGATAGCAAAAAACTATATTTACGAAGACCCGAGCGACCAACAAAAACGGCAGGACATGCCTGCCGTTCCGCTTGAACCGATATCCAACGCTGCCAATCAGGCCGCCACGGCCTCCGCGGCCGGCGTATCGCTGATCTTGCGGATGCCGGGCAGCTCGCATGCCGCGACCGCATTGGCCAGCGCGTCCATCGCGGGCAGCCGCGTAAAGCTCTTGCGCCACGCCAGCACCACGCGACGATCAGGCACCGGATCGGCAAACGGCACATACGCCAGCATATCGTTGCGCGGCTTGAGATCGGGCACCGAGGTGCGCGGCAGCACCGTGATACCGACGCCGCTGGCGACCATGTGGCGAATGGTTTCCAGCGACGAGCCTTCGAAGGTCTTCTGGATGCCGTCTGCAGCCTGCGAGAAACGCGACAATTCCGGACACACGTTCAGCACGTGATCGCGGAAACAGTGGCCGCTGCCAAGCAGCAGCATGGTCTGCTGCTTCAGTTCGTCCGGATCGACCTTTGACTGCTGCGCCAGCCGATGGCCGCGCGGCACGGCCACCACGAATGGCTCGTCGTAAAGCGGACGCACCATCAGGCCCGAATCGGCAAACGGCTCGGCCATGATGGCGCAATCGATCTCGCCCTGCTTGAGCAGTTCGATCAGCTTGTTCGTGTAGTTTTCCTGCAGCATCAGCGGCATCTGCGGCACGGTCTCGATCATTCGCTTGACCAGTGCAGGCAGCAGGTACGGTCCGATCGTATAGATCACGCCCACGCGCAGCGGCCCCGCCAGGGGATCCTTGCCCTGCTTGGCAATTTCGCGGATGGCCATGGTCTGCTCCAGCACGCGCTGGGCCTGCGCCACGATCTGCTCGCCGATTGCCGTCACCGAAACCTCCGACGTGCCGCGCTCGAAAATCTGCACGGTCAGCTCGTCTTCCAGCTTCTTGATGGCGACCGACAGCGTCGGCTGCGAGACGAAGCATGCCTCGGCCGCCCGGCCGAAATGCCGCTCGCGCGCAACGGCGACGATGTACTTGAGTTCGGTGAGCGTCATGATCAATCAGGTTCGGTTAGGCGATAGATTTTAGCTTCGAATCCGGCGTCTGTCAGATCGGCCGAACAATGCAGTCTATCGATCACTTTTCTGACAGATCAGATGCCTCCGAAGCGCCCTTGCGCCCTCAGGCCTTGAGGAAATGCTCGCGGCCGCCCAGCCAGCGCGAAAGATGCGCCTCGACCGCTTCGGGAAACCTTTCCAGCATCATTTCGGCGGCGGCCTGGGCGTAATCGACCAGCCAGGCGTCGGTTTCCAGATCGGCAAAGCGCAGCATGGCCTCGCCCGACTGGCGCGCGCCCAGAAACTCGCCGGGGCCCCGGATCTGCAAATCGCGCCGCGCAATTTCAAAGCCGTCGGTGGTTTCGCGCATCGTGGCCAGCCGTTCGCGCGCAGTCGGCGACAAGGGCGCCTGATACATCAGCAGGCAAACCGATTCCGCGCTGCCGCGCCCCACCCGCCCCCGCAACTGATGCAGCTGTGCCAGACCGAAGCGCTCGGCATGCTCGATCACCATTAGCGACGCGTTGGGCACATCGACGCCCACTTCGATCACCGTGGTCGCCACCAGCACCTGGAGCCGGTTGGCGCTGAAATCGTCCATCACCGCGGCCTTTTCGGCCGGCGGCAGGCGACCATGGACAAGTCCGACGCGCAGATCGGGCAGCGCGGCCACCAGCGTCTCGTAGGTTTCCACCGCGGTCTGAAGCTGCAGCGCCTCGCTTTCCTCGATCAGCGGACACACCCAGTAAACCTGCCGACCATCGGCCGCAGCATGATGCACGCGCTCGATAACCTCATCGCGGCGCGCATCGTTGACCAGCCGCGTGACGATCGGCGTGCGCCCGGGCGGCAGTTCGTCGATCACCGATACGTCGAGATCGGCGTAATAGGTCATCGCCAGCGTGCGCGGGATCGGCGTCGCCGACATCATCAGCTGATGGGGCACCTTTTCGTCGACGGGCCGGTGCCGGTCGCCCTCGCCCGCCTTGCCGCGCAGCGCCAGCCGCTGCGCCACGCCAAAACGGTGCTGTTCGTCGACTACCGCAAGGCCCAGGTTGGCAAAGCGGACGCCGTCCTGGATCAGCGCGTGCGTGCCGATCACGAGCCTGGCCTCGCCCGATTCGGCGCGCGCCACGGCTTCCCGCTTGGCCTTGCTCTTCAGGCTGCCGGCCAGCCAGACCACCGGCACGCCAAGCGGCTCGAGCCACCCCGACAGCTTGCGAAAGTGTTGTTCGGCGAGAATTTCGGTCGGCGCCATCAGCGCGGCTTGGTAGCCGGCGTCGATCGCCTGGCAGGCGGCCAGCGCGGCGACGATGGTCTTGCCGCTGCCCACGTCGCCCTGCAGCAAACGGTGCATCGGATGCGGACGCGCCATGTCGGCCGCGATCTCTTCCACCACGTGCTGCTGCGCGCCGGTCAACTGGAATGGCAGCGCCGTCAGAAAACGGCTGAGCAGTCCATCGTCGCGACGCGGCATCGAAGGCGCGTTCTTTTCGCGCCGCGCGGCCTGCGAACGTCGCAACGATATCTGCTGCGCCAATAGCTCGTCGAATTTGATGCGGACCCATGCCGGGTGCGACCGATCGGCCAGCGCGGCCTCGCTTTCCTGCGGCGGCGGGTTGTGCAGCAAGCGCAGGCAATCGATCAGCGGCGGCAGCTTCAGTTGCGCCAGCGGGCCGCGCAGGACCGCCTGCGGCAAGGTTTCAGGCAGGGCCGTGCGCAACATCGCGCCGCCAATCGCCTTGCGTAGATATGCCTGCGAGATCCCCGCAGTTGCCGGATATACCGGGGTCAAACGGTCCGGCAGCGGATCGTCCGGGGTGACGGTGCGAACCGTCGGATGGACCATTTCGGCGCCGAAGAACCCACCGCGGATTTCTCCGCGCACGCGCAGGCGCGCGCCCTCGGCCATCTGCTTGGTCTGGCTGCCATAGAAATTGAGGAAACGCAGCGTCAATTCGTCGGTTTCGTCGGCGATCTTGACCACCAGTTGGCGGCGCGGCCGGAATGTGACCTCGTTCGAGACCACTTCGCCTTCGACCTGGGCCGCCAGGCCCATTCCGGCACGGCGCACGGCCTCCCGGATCGGCTCGAGCGTGGTTTCGTCCTCGTAGCGCAGCGGCAGATGCAGCACCAGGTCGACAGGCCGGCGCAGCCCAAGCTTGGCCAGCCGGGCGGCCGCCGAAGACGCGTTCGGCTTGCCGGCGTTGGCCGGCTTGTCCACGTTGTCCGCCTTTCCCGTCTTATCGGACTTGTCCGATTTCGACCCCGCCGGGCTGCCACCCGCGGCGGCACGGGTGCGCGTCGGCCTTTCCGGAGCGGCGGCGGATGGGTCGTTCGGGTCGGTGGCGGTGCCGGGCATCAGAGCGCGAATATGGACGGTAAACGAGGCCGATGGGCGAAGCCAGGCGCCCAAGCCTTACAATGTCGGATTCGCCGATTGTACCCACGCTATGCCGATGACTGCGGCGGCACTCCAGCCGGAATGCCGCCCAGCGTTGTTTTGTCTTGCTGCTGAACCATGCTGACCCTGTCCGATTTCGATTTTCCGCTGCCGCCCGAGCTGATTGCCCAGTCCGCCCTGCCCAACCGCAGCGCCAGCCGCCTGCTGGTGGTGGAACGGACCGCGCCGGAGGACACCGCCGACGCCGTGCGGCTGATCGACCGCGCATTCAGCGACATCCTCGACTATCTGACGCCGAACGATCTGCTGGTGTTCAACGACACCCGTGTGATCAAGGCGCGCTTCTTCGGCCAGAAGCCCAGCGGCGGCCGCGTGGAGGTGCTGGTCGAGCGCGTACTCGACAGCCATACCGTGCTGGCGCAGGTGCGCGCGTCGAAAACCCCGGCCGAAGGCAGCGCGCTGCATCTGGCCGACGACGCCTTCTCGGTCACGGTGGGCCCGCGCGTAGACCAGTTCTTCACGCTGCGCTTTCCGGAACCGGCGCTCGACCTGATCGAACGTTATGGCCGGCTGCCGCTGCCGCCGTACATCACGCACGACCCCGACGCCTACGACGAAACGCGCTATCAGACCGTCTACGCGCGCAACCCCGGCGCGGTGGCCGCGCCGACGGCCGGCCTGCACTTTGACGACGCGCTGTTCGCGCGGCTCGATATGGCCGGCATCCGCCGCGCTTTTCTGACCCTGCACGTAGGTGCCGGCACATTTCAGCCGGTTCGCACCGAGAATCTGGCCGAACACAAAATGCATTCGGAGTGGTTTGCCATCACGCCCGAACTGGCCGATGCGGTGAGCGAGACTCGCGCGCGGGGCGGCCGGGTCATTGCGGTCGGCACGACGTCGCTGCGGGCGCTGGAATCGGCCGCCGGCGAGGACGGCGTGTTGCGCGCCGGCCAGGGCGACACCGATATCTTCATCACGCCCGGCTACCGTTTCCGCGTGGTCGACGCACTTATTACAAACTTCCATCTGCCCAAGTCCACGCTGCTCATGCTGGTGTCCGCGCTGGCGGGCGTCGAAGCGATTCGCGCCGCCTACCGGCACGCCGTGGCCGAGCGCTATCGTTTCTTCAGCTATGGCGATGCCATGCTGCTGACCCGCCGCGACTGACTGGATCGAGAACACATCATGCTCAATTTCGAACTGCTGACCACCGATGGCAACGCGCGTCGCGGCCGCGTCACGCTCAACCACGGCGTTGTCGAAACGCCAGTCTTCATGCCGGTCGGCACCTATGGGTCGGTCAAGGCCATGTCGCCGCTCGAACTGAACGAGATCGGCGCGCAGATCATCCTCGGCAACACGTTCCACCTGTGGCTGCGCCCCGGGCTGGACGTGGTGCAGACGCACGGCGGCCTGCACAAGTTCATCGGCTGGGACAAGCCGATCCTGACCGATTCCGGCGGCTTTCAGGTGTTTTCGCTTGGCGAACTGCGCAAGATCACCGAAGAAGGCGTGACGTTCGCATCGCCGGTCAACGGCGACAAGCTGTTCCTGTCGCCCGAGATCTCGATGCAGATCCAGCGCACGCTCAATTCTGACATCGTGATGCAGTTCGACGAGTGCACGCCCTACGAGATCGACGGCCGGCCCGCCACGCACGACGAAGCGGCGAAGTCGATGCGCATGAGCCTGCGCTGGGCCAAGCGTTCGCGCGATGAATTCGACAGTCTTGCCAATCCGAATGCGTTGTTCGGCATCGTGCAAGGCGGCATGTTCGAGGATCTGCGCGACGAATCGCTGGCGGGGCTTTCCGAACTGGATTTCCACGGCTACGCGATCGGCGGGCTGTCGGTGGGCGAGCCCAAGGAAGACATGATGCGCGTGCTGGAACACGTCGGCCCGCGCCTGCCCGCGCACAAGCCGCACTATCTGATGGGCGTGGGCACGCCGGAAGACCTGGTTGCCGGCGTCGCGCATGGCGTGGACATGTTCGATTGCGTGATGCCAACCCGCAACGCGCGCAACGGCTGGCTGTTCACGCGCTTTGGCGACGTCAAGATCCGCAACGCCGCGCACCGCAACGACGCGCGCCCGCTGGACGAACAATGCGGCTGCTACACCTGCCGCAATTTCTCGCGGGCCTACCTGCATCACCTGCATCGCGTGGGCGAAATCCTCGGCGCGCGCCTGAACACGATCCACAATCTCTATTACTACCTGGAACTGATGAGCGAGATGCGCGCCGCCATCGAGGCGCATCGCTTTGAGGCGTTCCGGCGCCAGTTTGCCGAGAACCGCGCCCGCGGCGCGCGCTAATGTGTTGAAGACCAGACAGGCACGCGAACTTTTCGCGGCCTGATGGTCGAATACCTGCCCCGCAGGCATCTGTCCGGCGCGTTTCGGCAACGTCCGCAAAGTACGCCAAACGCACCCCGAACAAACCCGCAATCCGCCCTAGAATGCCAAGGCGGGACAACAACCGGGTGATAGAATGCCCGATTCCCTGATAGACCTTTGTGACGGAGAAGTAACGTGCTGATTTCCAACGCTTTTGCCCAGACTGCCGGTGCCGGCGGCGCGGCTGGTGGCCTTATGAGCTTCCTGCCGATCATCCTGATGTTCGCCGTGCTGTGGTTCATCATGATCCGCCCGCAGATGAAGCGCCAGAAGGAATCGAAAGCTATGCTGGAAGCGCTGGCCAAGAACGATGAAGTCGTCACCGCCGGCGGCATCCTGGGCCGTGTCACCAAGGTCAATGAGAACTATGTGACGCTGGAAGTGGCCGAAGGCACGGAAATCACCGTGCAGAAGAACGCCGTGACCACCGTGCTGCCGAAAGGCTCGCTGAAGTCGCTCTGACCGGGTCTTTCCTGCAAGCCTGACCCCGGCATGCGTCATGTGGCATCCGATGCCCCGCGACCATGCCCTGCGCAGCCGCCTGGACCAGCCCGCGGATCCTCCGGGATCCGATTCCGGGCGGCCAGGCGGCTGTTTGCCAACCGGTCCGGCCGATCCGGCGTGCATGTCGCACGACTATCGGCCATGCCAACCGCAATGACTGGCCAAAGATGAATCGTTACCCGCTTTGGAAATACATCGTGATCCTGGTGGCCCTGGCCATCGGCATCATCTATACCCTGCCGAATTTCTTCGGCGAGGCACCCGCCGTCCAGGTCTCGTCGGCCAAGGCCACGGTCAAGGTCGACCTCTCCATGCAAAAGCAAGTGGAGGAGATCCTGGCGCAGAACCAGTTGCAGCCGGACGGCATGTTCTACGACGTCGCCGGCCAATCGGGTTCGGTCAAGGCGCGCTTCCGCACCACGGACGAGCAGCTCCGGGCCAAGGACGTGCTGTCGCGTTCGCTCAATCCCGATGCCAGCGATCCCACCTACGTGGTGGCGCTGAACCTGCTGTCGGGCTCGCCGCGCTGGCTGACCGCGCTGCATGCGTTGCCGATGTATCTGGGTCTCGATTTGCGCGGCGGCGTGCACTTCCTGCTCCAGGTGGACATGAAAGGCGCCGTCGATAAAAAACTCGACAGCCTTTCCGGCGACGCCCGCACGCTGCTGCGTGACAAGAACATCCGTCATGCCGGCATCGACCGCGACGGCGACCGTCTGACCGTGCGCTTCAACAACGCCGACGACGCCAACCGCGCACGCGCGCTGCTGGCAGACAACCTACGCGAGCTGGCGTTTTCCGCGGACGGCAACAATATCGTCGGCGTGTTCACCGACGCCGCCCGCAAGGCTGTGCAGGACGCCGCGGTCAAGCAGAACATCACCACCCTGCATAACCGCGTGAACGAGCTCGGCGTAGCCGAGCCGGTGATCCAGCAGCAAGGCGCCGACCGTATCGTCGTGCAACTGCCGGGCGTGCAGGACACCGCCAAGGCCAAGGACATCATCGGCCGCACCGCCACGCTCGAAGCGCGGCTGGCCGATCCCGACGCGCCGCGCAATCCGCGTCCGGGCGACCCCGTGCCGTTTGGCGACGAACTGTTCACGCAAGGCAACGGCGCGCCGGTGATTCTGCGCAAGCAGGTGATCTTCACCGGCGACCGCATCGAAAGCGCGTCGGCCGGCTTCGACCAGAACCAGCGTCCGTCCGTGAACATCAAGCTCGACGCCCAGGGCGGCCGCGTGCTGCGCGACGTATCGCGCGAAAACATCGGCAAGCCGATGGGCATCGTGCTGTTCGAAAAGGGCAAGGGCGAAGTTCTGACCGTGGCGACGATCCAGTCCGAGCTCGGTTCCAGCTTCCAGATCACCGGCTCGTATTCGACCGAAGCCGCCAATGACCTGGCGCTGCTGCTGCGCGCCGGTTCGCTGGCCGCACCGATGGAAATCATCGAGGAACGCACGATCGGCCCGTCGCTCGGCGCGGACAACATCAAGAAGGGCTTCGACTCGGTGGCCTATGGCTTCGGCGCGATTGCGGTCTTCATGGTGCTGTACTACATGCTGTTCGGCGTGTTCTCGGTGCTGGCGCTCGGCATCAACCTGCTGTTGCTGGTTGCGGTGCTGTCGATGTTGCAAGCGACGCTGACGCTGCCGGGCATTGCCGCTATCGCGCTGGTGCTGGGCATGGCGATCGATGCGAACGTGCTGATCAATGAGCGGATCCGCGAGGAATTGCGGGCGGGCGCCTCGCCGCAGATGGCCATCGCTGTCGGCTTCGACCGCGCATGGGCCACGATCCTGGACTCCAACGTGACCACGCTGATCGCCGGCCTGGCTCTGCTGGCGTTCGGCTCCGGCCCGGTGCGCGGCTTTGCCGTGGTGCATTGCCTGGGCATTCTGACTTCGATGTTCTCGGCGGTGTTCTTCAATCGCGGCTTGGTCAACCTCTGGTACGGCCGCAAGAAGAAGCTGCAGAGCGTGGCGATCGGCCAGATCTGGAAGCCGGGCACCGACACTACGCCGGCGGTCAAGTAAGCCAGGACACATCAGGAATACATCATGGAATTTTTCCGCATCAAGCGCGACATTCCGTTCATGAAGCACGCGTTGGTCTTCAACGTGATCTCCTTCCTGACGTTTGCCGCCGCTGTCTTCTTCCTCTGGCACAAGGGCCTGCACCTGTCGATCGAGTTCACCGGCGGCACGGTGATGGAGGTCAACTACCAGCAGTCCGCCGACCTCGAAAAGATCCGCGGCCAGGTCAGCAAGCTCGGCTACTCCGACGTGCAGGTGCAAAACTTCGGCACCTCGCGCGACGTGATGATCCGCCTGCCCCTGCAGAAGGGTCCGGACGGCAAGCCGGTGACCTCGGCCCAGCAGAGCGAACAGGTGCTGGGCGCGCTGAGCGCCGCCGCGCCGGATGTGAAGCTGCAGCGCGTCGAGTTCGTCGGGCCGCAGGTTGGCAAGGAACTCGCCACGGACGGCCTGCTGGCATTGCTGTGTGTGGTCGCGGGCATCGTGATCTACCTGTCGTTCCGCTTCGAATGGAAGTTCGCGGTGGCCGGCATCATCGCGAACCTGCACGACGTGGTGATCATCCTGGGCTTCTTCGCGTTCTTCCAGTGGGAATTCTCGCTGTCAGTGCTGGCGGCCATTCTGGCGGTGCTCGGCTACTCCGTGAACGAATCGGTCGTGATCTTCGACCGGATCCGCGAGAATTTCCGCAAGTACCGCAAGATGTCCACGCACGAGATCATCGACAACGCGATCACGAGCACGATGTCGCGGACCATCATCACGCACGGTTCGACCGAAATGATGGTGCTGTCGATGTTCTTCTTCGGCGGTCCGACGCTGCATTACTTTGCGTTGGCTCTGACGGTGGGTATTCTGTTCGGTATCTATTCGTCGGTGTTCGTGGCCGCGGCGCTGGCGATGTGGCTGGGCGTGAAGCGCGAAGACCTGGTGAAGGGCGAGAAGAAAGGCGGCGACGTCACTGATCGCAACGATCCGAACTACGGCGCACAGGCCTGACGGCCCGCAGCACCTGACACACGCGAAAGGCGCCTACGGGCGCCTTTTTTGTGGCCGTCATTGCCGTCCGATGCGCGGCGCGGCGGCATCGGCAAAGGCAAGAAAAAACCCCGCCGCGGCGGGGTCTGGACATCGTGCTGAAGGGAGCGGTGACGACGCGGTGTCGGCGTCTCTCAAGCCTCGACCAGTTGTTCGATCCATACGGCCAGGCGGTCTGATGCGAAAGATTCGGTGCGCGGGCCGGGGCGGGCAGTGATCGATTCGCCCTCGCGCGCAAGCTGCAGCGCGCCGCCGGCCTCATCGAGCCACAACAGGACAGCCAGCCAGGCGGCATGATCGGCGGAAACCGCCTCGCCAACCGGCTTCGACACGAACTCGTTCAACGCGCTCAGCGAAGTCCAGGTGATAGCGTCAGCGTCGCGGCGCACCGACGCACCGAGCGCCTCGGCAAGCACCGCGGCCACGTCCGCGGCGCTTCGGCCCGACGCACGCAACTGCGCCAGCTTGCTGCCCACCGCATGGCCGAATGATCCGCTGCGCTGGCTTTCCGCGCCGACCAGATCGGCGTAGTCCAGGCGCTGCCAATCGGGCTCCGCGTTCTGCGCGCCGGACAGCTTTGCGCCCGACAGATAGGTCTCCACCGGCTGGAAGCGGCCCGGGCCGATCAGGCTCGCGCACAGCGCATGCACCATGCCCACGCGCGTGGCCACGGTCTGCGTCTGCAACACCATCAGCTTTTCGCGCACCAGTTGGTCGCGCTCCCTGCGCAGGCCGGACAGCTCCAGCGCCTGCTTCAGTTCCATGCGCAGCGCGGTGATGTCCCACGGCTTCTTGATATAGCGATGGATCTGGCCCTGGTTGACCGCTTCGACGGTCTGGTCGAGTTCCGAGTAGGCCGTGGTCAGGATCCGCACGATATGCGGATAGCGCTCGCGCGCATATCGCAGCAGTTCGTTGCCGTATTCGCCCGGCATACGCTGGTCCGATACCAGCACGGCCAGGCTGTCGGCGTGCGCATCGAGCAGGGCCTTGCCTTCCTCGACAGACTGGCCGGTCACCACTGGCGCCAACTGGCCAATGGCGCGCTGGAAATATTTGACGGCAGTTGCCTCGTCATCGACGAACAGAATCGCCGGGGGTGCCTGCGTAGTATTCAGTTCGCTCATCGATCACTCCTGTGCATACGATTCTTGAAATTGGGGAAATCGAGGGTAACGGTCGTTCCGGCGCCGGGCGCCGAAGCGATCCGGATGCCGCCGCCGAACGACTGCATCACGCGGTTGCAAAAAATCATGCCCATGCCGTTTCCGCCGGCCGATGCATGGGTGGTGACGGGATCCACCAGCAGCCGGTCCATGACCTCAGGCGGAATGCCGGGACCGTTGTCGGCAATGCGTATTTCGGGACGTTCGCCGGCGGCCACGACAAAACGCAGCGATGGGTCCGCCGTACCGCCCAGCGCCCGTAGCGCATTGCTCATCACGGATGACAGCACCAATGCGACGCAGTTGGGCAGCACCGGAACCACAAAATCGCCTTTCAGCTCGACCTGTACCCAGCTACGTTGGTTATCGGCAAATGGATAGCTATCGAGCAGGGATGCCACCAGCGCGCCGGCGCTGACTTCGTTGCCGGCGCCCGGGCGTGGCGCCGCGCCGCCCGCGCTGCTTCGCACCGACTGGAGAAACGACGACAGCACGGCCAGGCAATATTGCGCGTTGTCGTGCATGGCGGCCGCGGCTTGGCCGATCTCCGCGTTGCGCAACGGCGTCACCTCGGTGGCCACGCGCGACTGGATGCCATGCGCGAAGTTGGCGATGGCCGCCAGCGGCGTGTTCAGTTCGTGCGCAAGAAACGCCAGCGTTTCGTCGATCGCCATCAGCCGTTGCTGGCGCATCGTGCGCTCGCGATAGCGTTCGCCGGCCAGGCGCAATAGCTCGCGCACGTCGGCCACGGCAATCGGCTTTTCGAGAATGCGAAACACCTCGCCGGTGTTCACGGTCTCCAGCAGCATGTCCTTGTCCGCATAGGCCGTGACCAGGATCCGCACGATATGCGGATAGTCGAGCGCCACCTGGCGTAACAGGTCGCCGCCGTCCCGTCCGGGCATGCGGAAATCGGTGACCAGCACCGAAATTTTCGCGTGGTTTGCGCGCAGGATGCCGACGGCTTCCTCGGCGCCGCTGGCCAACAGGACCTCGTACTCGCTGCCGACAGCGCGCGCGAAATACTTGCACGCCATTTCCTCGTCATCGACGTAGAGAACCGTGGGGCGCACCTGCGCGATAGCGGTCATCACGGCATTACTCCGCGCGCGGCAAATCGAAGCTGAAGGCGGCCCATTGGCCGACTTCGCTCTCCGCGAACAGTGTGCCGCCATGGCGCTCGATCACCGCATAGCTGATCGACAGGCCAAGCCCCAGGCCCTGCCCCACTTCGCGCGTGGTGAAGAACGGCTCGAACACGCGCGCCAGATGTTCCGGCGCGATGCCGGGACCGTTGTCCCTGACCGTGACATGAAGCCGCTTTTCCTGCCAGCGCACCGTGGTGTGGATGGCGGGATCCTTGGTGCCCGCCTTGCGCATGGCGAGCGCGGCGTTGGAGAACAGGTTGATGAGCACGCCGATGATGGCGGCTTCGTCGCCGAGCACCAGCGTATCCACGGGCATTTCGCGAGTCATCTTGACACCGCGCAGCTCGTGCGCGGTCAGGCGCTGCGAGGAATCGAGCGCCTTTTCGAACAGGAAAGGCGTGCCTTCCACCTCCGCACCGGGCTTGCGGTAGGCAAAGGTTTTCAGGTCCGAAACGATATGCTGGATGCGCTGCATGCCCTGTTTGGCGTCGACCAGGCATTCCTGCAGCCCGGGCTCGGCCTTCGCCGCCGGCTCTTCCATCGCCACCTCGATGGCCATCAGGCAGAAATTCACCGGGTTGTTGACTTCGTGCAGCAGCCCCGCGGCCAGCGTGCCGATCGCCGCCATCTTTTCCTGCTGCAGCATCTGGCCCTTGATATCGACCAGCTTCCGGTTGATGACCTCGAGCTCGGTATTCTTGTCGGCAACCTCGGCCTTGAGCCGGAACAGCATGAAGCGCGCACGTTCGTTGAAGAACGTGTAGACGCCGCTGGCCGCCGCGGCAAACAACAGGAACAGCGAGTTGACGATGAACGTGCCAACCGGCTCGATGCCGCCCGGGTGCAGCAGGCACGCGGCGGCGTAAAGCAGGTACGAAAGGATGCCGAATACCAGGTTCTGCCACAGCCCGAACGGCAGCGCGATGCCCGAGGCGAAGATCGCCAGGTTCAGGCCCACGTAGTACGGCGATTCGACGCCCTCGGTGCGCGAGATCATCCACGCAATCATGATCTGCGGCAGCAGCAGCCACGTCATGGTCAGCCACGGGGCGAAGCGTCGCCCGGCCTGGCTGTAGAGCGCTACCACCACCGCGGCGATCATCAGCGACACCACCACGCGCGCCACCGCGAACGGCAGCTGGAAATGCGGATACTGGCCGTAGTCGAGCCCGACGCCGAGCATCACCAGCGCGATGGCCGTGTAGGCGCCGCCGCGGCTGAAAGCCAGACGAAAATCGGCGAGTTCCGACTGGTAGCCGGCGTAGAGCTGGTTCGAGCTCACGACCTTGGCAGGCGGCGCGGCCTCGTCCTCAGCGGATAGTGGCTTCGGCGAAGACATTGACGCCGGTTTCATCGACATAGAGTCGGTGGGCATGCGAGTTCTCCGGCAAAAGCGAGGACATTCCCGCCTCGTCGCGATAGATCAGGTACCACTCCAGCAAATGCTCCATCCCGAATTTCTCGGGGTTGTCGGAGTGGACGTTGGTGACCAGCAACTGGCCGCCGGGCTTGGAGCGCGATGCAAAGTACGACAGCAGGCGCGCGCAGACCTTGTCGGACAGGTAGTCGAATAGCCCCGCGCAGTAGACCGCATCGAATTCACGCACGCTGGGATCGTCGGCCGATATGCGGCGCTTGAGCAGTTCGTGCACGGATTGGTGCAGCATCTCCACCGATGCCTTGTGCCCGGCCGCCGCCGCGGAACGTTCGACGGAGTTGCGCGTGTATTCGAGGGTTTCCTCGCTGAAGTCGACGAGCTGGAACGACAGCAGTTCGGGATTCGGATATTCGCGCACGAAGCGCTGGATTTCGAAAGCCGGCCCGCATCCGACGTTCAGGATGCGGAACGTGCGGCCTTCCGCGCGTGCGCGCTCGGCCTGGCGCGTCAGGAAATCGATCAGCAGATCGATGCGGTTGCGGTGCGCCGTGGCCACCGCCGCCTTCAGGAACGCCGTGTTGACGATCTGGAAATACGTGGTCGGGCCTTGCTGCGGATCGCTGAGGATCTGGTTCACCATCTCGTAGTCGCCGGCATAGCCGAGCGGCTTGGTGAAAGTGCGATAGACGAACGGCGCGCGCAGCAGCAACGGGTGCAGCGCGGCCTGTGCGTAAGTGCGGTGCACCGGCGCCAGTTCGGGATCGACGCGCTGCGCCTCGCCTTCGAGCCAGTCCAGGTAGGTCTTGACCTTGCCCATCAGCGGCGACGCCAGTTCGTAGAACACGTCCTCGCGCAGCCGCCCTTCCTTCTTGGGCAGCGATTCGGTCAGGTCGACCTGCTCCACCCAGCGCGACACTTCCGACAGGAACGCCCGCATTTCGTTGACCACGATCTGGTAATCGCGCCTGATATTGAAGCGCGTATCCCAGTCCTGCACGAATGTCTCGGCTTCGCGCGCGACCGATTTCGGGGCGTCGTTGACGTCCGTCAGCTCGCGCCATTCGTCGATCAGCGTCAGGGAAACCACTGCGGTCAGGCCGGTGTTTACCAGGCTCATGACGACAGCTTTGCCCAGATAAGCGTTTTTCGCGCCCATTCGCACGGTCAGTTCGCTCAAGACCTCGCTGACCTGGACAATCGAATAGGGATTGTAGATTTCCATCACCAGCGACTTGCGCTGGAGATTGATGATCGTGCCCCGCACCTGCTCGCCCTGCGAGTTGCGGAAGCTAACTACCGGATCGATTTGCGTTTTGGAGTACACGGTATCGCGCCAGGGGAAATCCAAGAAACGCTGTAAGCCGCTACGCCTTCGGGCGTCGGCCAGGTACAGCTAGGCAAAATCTTGCGGCCAACTACCGAAAATCAGGGAATGCAGCCGATGCTCATATTGATGCGCGTGACCTGTTGCGGGAGCGCGCGCGACCGGCGGCACCGGTACGGGCGCGGCCCCAGAGGGTGGGACTGCGGCGAACCATTGTACTGTGGCAGTTCTAAACCGCACAACCGTGCACTCGCGGCCAGAAGTGGGGTATGCCGCGGTCAAAAAAAATGGCCCGGCAACCTGCCGGACCATGTCTTAGGGAAGTGACAACCTCCCGACCGGCGCTAATACGCCGGATTGAAGCGATACGCGATCAGTCGGCCTTGATGGCTTCCACCTGGATCGCCAGCTTCACGTCCTGCTTGAAGCCGTACTTGACGCCGTAGTCGAGGCCGAAGTCGGCGCGATTGAACGAGGCCACCGCATCGGCGCCACACGCTTCACGCTTGAGCATCGGATGCTGGATGCACTTGAATTCCTTGATCTCGAGCTTCACCGGCTTCGACACGCCGCGCAGCGTCAGCACGCCGTCCACTTCGGTCGGCACATCGCCGTTGAACTTCGAGAACTTGCCCTTGTACGTGGCATCGGGGAATTGCTGCACGTCGAACATCTCGGCGCTCTTGGCGTGTTCATTGAGCTTGCCGTTGCCGAAGTCGATCGATGCGGCGTCGATCTTGATGTCGACGGTGCCGGCCTTGGCAGCGCGATCGAGCGTGACCACGCCGGTGGACTTGTCGAACTTGCCCCGCCACTTCGACAGGCCGCCCATGTGGTCGGCCTCGAAGCTCGGATACGTGTGGGTCGGATCGATGTTGTACGTCGCGGCATTGGCCATGGCGGCGCCGGCGGCAAACGTGGCGGAAGCAGCCGCGGCGGCGGCGATCAGGGTGCGCATCTTCATGGAAAATCTCCCGTCAAAAAGTTGGAGAGTCAAAGCGAAAAAAATCGGCAAGGCGGCGTCGGCAGGAAATCCCGCATCAACCCTTCTTTGCCGGTGTCACGATGTGAAACTTGATCTGTACGTCATCGGCCACGACCGAGGTGTCCTTCCATTCTCCGTCGCCGATATTGAAGACGGTGCGCTTGATCGGCAGCACGCCGTCGAATACCTGGGCGCCGCCCTCCTGCCGATAGGTGGCGGGCACGGTGACGTCAACGGTCTTGCCCTTGATGGTCAGCTTGCCGGCCACGTCGAACTTGCCAGCCGCGCCGGCCTTGATGCTGGTGGACTGGAACACGGCCTTCGGGTACTTGCCGGCGTCGAACCAGTCCTTGCCCTTGACCTCCTTGGTGGTCTCGGCATCGCCGATCTCGAAGGTCGACACATCGATCTCGACCTTGGCGGACGACGTTGCCAGCTTGGCCGGGTCGAAGTCGACCGTGGCGTCGAACTTTTTGAACTTGCCTTCCATCGGCACGCCGATCTGCTTGGCGGTGGCTGTGACCGAGCTCTTCGCAGCATCGATCTGGGCCCAGGCGAGATTGGCGGCCAGACCGGCCGTGGCCACTGCGGCCGCCACGAACATCGTGCCGGGACGGGACATGCGTTTCATCTGAGAGACTCCACTGGTGACTGGCCCGTGCGGGCCGTTGATCGGATACAGGGCAATGCGCCTGCAATCCCGCGCGGTCAGCGCAGGAACGGAATCATGCGGCCAAGCGTGCCATCGCGATCGATGATCTGGTGCTTGATGGCTGCGGCCGCGTGCACCACGACGATGCCGGCCATCAGGTAGTTCAGCCAGACGTGCGCAAACTTGAGGATCGGCTTGAGCGTGTCGCTGGCTTCAATCAGCGGCGGCAGTTTCCACAGGCCCAGATACACCACGGGCACGCCCGCCGACGAGCTATAGAGATAGCCGGTGATCGGCACCACCAGGATCAACACGTACAGCAGATGATGCGCGGCCGCGGCGGCGCGGGCCTGCCAAGCAGGCGTGCCGGGCGCCACCGCAGGCGCTGCATGGGTGGCGCGCCACAGCACGCGCAGCACGGCCACCACGAAAATCGTCACGCCCAGCCACTTGTGCCAGGAATACAGCTTCAGCTTGGTAGGCGTCAGCCCCGGAATGCCGGTCATGTAGAGACCGAGACCGAAGGCGGCAAAGATGCCAAATGCGATCAGCCAGTGCAGGCCGATGGCCGTTGCGGTGTAGCGCGCTTCGCCGCGCGGCCACGCTCCATTGGAACCCATGTCAGTCAATCCCTTCGATTGTTGCTTTCGTTATGGTCAACAGCTGATGCCACCTGTTCCGACGGTCTGCTGCCTCAGGACGTGCCCGCCGTCGCAGCGAATTCTCGCATTATTATGGCGTCCGCATGGCCAGAGAAAGTACGAACTTCATTAAGTTGTTCAAATCGTTTGATGTGACGGAAGGCCGCACCCGTCGCTCGGACGACGATCCTAGCGCGCCGCAGGGCAAAACGGCAGCGGCGATTGGTCGCAGGGCGGCAAGGTCTGTCGATGCGCGGCACAAACAAAAAAGGCCGACCCGAAGGTCAGCCCTTGTTCAGCATGCCGCGCTGAGGTGCGCGGAATTCCCGCGCCCGGCGAGTGTCAGATGCGGTTTGCCAGTTCCACGGCCTTGCCGATATAGCTAGCTGGCGTCATGTCCAGCAGCAGCTGCTTGGCGTCGTCGGGGATCGCCAGACCCTGCACGAACGTCTGCAACGCCTCGCGCGAAATTCCCTTGCCGCGCGTCAGTTCCTTGAGCTGCTCGTACGGATTGGGCACGCCAAAACGACGCATCACGGTCTGCACCGGCTCGGCCAGCACTTCCCAGCAGTTGTCCAGGTCTTCGTTCAGACGTTCCGGATTGGTTTCCAGCTTGCCCAGGCCGCGCAGGCATGCCTCGTACGCCAGCAGGCTGTAGCCGAATGCCACGCCCATATTGCGCAGCACCGTCGAATCGGTGAGATCGCGCTGCCAGCGCGACACGGGCAGCTTTTCCGACAGATGGCGCAGTACGGCATTGGCCAAGCCCACGTTGCCTTCCGAATTCTCGAAATCGATCGGATTGACCTTGTGCGGCATCGTCGACGAGCCGATCTCGCCGGCCTTGGTCTTCTGCTTGAAGTAGCCCAGCGAGATGTAGCCCCACACGTCGCGGTTCAGATCCAGCAGGATCGTGTTGGCGCGCGCTACGGCGTCGAACAGCTCGGCCATGTAGTCGTGCGGTTCGATCTGGATCGTGTACGGGTTGAACGTCAGGCCCAGGCGCTGCTCGATCACCTGGCGCGAGAACGACTCCCAGTCGAACGACGGATAGGCCGAGAGGTGCGCGTTGTAGTTGCCAACGGCGCCGTTCATCTTGCCGAGCAGCTCCACGCGCTCGATACGGTCGATGGCGCGCGCCAGGCGCGCGGCCACGTTGGCGAGCTCCTTGCCCAGCGTGGTCGGGCTGGCCGGCTGGCCGTGCGTGCGCGACAGCATCGGCTGGTTGGCGTTGAGCTTGGCTAGTTCCACCAGGCGGGCCTGCACGCGCTTGAGCGTCGGTACGATGACGCCGTCGCGGGCGCCCTTGAGCATCATGCCGTGCGACGTGTTGTTGATGTCTTCCGAGGTGCAGGCGAAATGGATGAACTCGCTCGCTGCCTCAAGCTCGGCGTTACCCTTGACCTGTTCCTTGAGCCAGTATTCGACGGCCTTCACGTCGTGGTTCGTGACAGCCTCGATTTCCTTGATGCGCGCGGCGTCGGCCTCGGTGAAGTTGTCCACGAGCGCTTGCAGTGCGGCCTCGGACTGCGCCGAGAACTTCGGCACATCGGGCAGGCCGGCCTGCGCCAGCGCGATCAGCCAGTTGACCTCCACCTTGACGCGATTGCGCATGAAAGCCGCCTCGGACAGCCATTCGCGCAGCGCATCGGCCTTTGCGGCATAACGGCCATCGATGGGAGACAGGGCGGTGAGCGGCGAAAGGGATGAGGTGGACATGCTGGCAACCGGGAGAAATGGGGGTACAGGGGGCTCGCGCAGGAGGCGCTGGAACCATGGGAAGCGACCATAAGCGGCGATTTCGCCGCTCGTCCTTGCAAAGCAAGGGCCAGGACGGCCAGCGAAGGAGCGCAGCCGCCAAACGCGCAACGCGGGATTTTACCATCGGGCCATGGCGCTGTGCGGCTTGAGATCCGGCAGCCACAACGATCGGCGCGCCACGCTCCATTGGCCCCGCAGTCGCATCGCGCCGCAGGTATACTCCGCCTCGCTTATCGATCAAGGGGAGAACATGAAGCTGTACGCGTCGCAGTCCAGTCCATACGCGCGCAAGGTGCGCATCGTGCTGGCGGAAAAGAAGATCGAGTACCAGATGATCGAGGAGAACGTCTGGTCGCCCGATACGACGATTGGTCAGTTCAATCCGCTCGGCAAGGTGCCGTGCCTCGTCATGGAAGATGGCGGCGCGGTATTCGATTCACGCGTGATTGCCGAATACGCTGACACCCTGTCGCCGGTCAGCCGCCTGATTCCGCAAGGCGGCCGCGAGCGCCTGGAAGTGCGCTGCTGGGAAGCACTGGCCGACGGCCTGCTGGACGCCGCGTTGCTGGTGCGGCTGGAAGGCACGCAACGCCAGCCGCAGGAACGCAGCGAAAGCTGGGTGGCACGCCAGCGCGGCAAGATCGACGCGGCACTGGCCGCCATGTCGGCCGGTCTGGCCGACAAGCCGTGGTGCACCGGCATCCACTACACGCTGGCCGATGTGGCCGTGGGCTGCGCGCTGGCGTATCTCGATTTCCGCTTTCCGGACATCGCCTGGCGCGCGCAGTATCCGAATCTGCTGGCTTTCCAGGAAAAGATCGAGAAACGCCAGTCGTTCATCGATACCGCCCCGCCGGCAGCCTGACGCCGCCTTCGGCAATCCATACGACAACGGCCGCGCATGCGGCCGTTTTGCTTACCGGATTACCGGATTATTGAATGATTCCGCCGCCGAGGCAGACATCGCCGTCGTAAAGCACGGCCGACTGTCCCGGCGTGACCGCCCATTGCGCCTCGGCGAACGACAAGTCCAGCGCGCTCGCATCGGCTGCCACCACGGTGCATGCCGCATCGCTCTGACGGTAGCGCGTCTTGGCCGCCATCGCAGCGCCGGCGGCCGGGGGCTCGCCCGCCACCCACGACAAATCCTCGGCATGCAGCGCGGGCGTCAGCAGCCACGGATGATCGTGACCCTGCACCACATACAGCGTGTTGGTCGCCATGTCCTTGCGTGCCACGTACCATGCGTCGCCGGTGCCATCGCGGCTGCCGCCCAACCCGATGCCCTTGCGCTGGCCCAACGTGTAGAACGCCAGGCCGATGTGCTCGCCCACCACCTTGCCGTCGTCGGTCTTCATCGGGCCCGGCTTGGTCGGCAGGTAGCGATTGAGAAAATCGCGGAAAGGCCGTTCGCCGATAAAGCAGATGCCGGTCGAGTCCTTTTTCTTCGCATTGGGCAGGCCGATCTCCGCGGCGATTTCGCGCACGCGCGATTTGGGAATTTCGCCGAGTGGAAACAGCGTACGCGACAGTTGCGCCTGGTTCAGCCGATGCAGGAAATAGCTCTGGTCCTTGGTGTGGTCGAAGGCCTTGAGCAGCTCGAAGCGTCCGTTCGCGGCCCGGCGCACACGCGCATAGTGGCCGGTGGCGATGGTGTCCGCGCCGAGCGACATGGCGTGGTCCAGAAACGCCTTGAACTTGATTTCGGCATTGCAAAGCACGTCGGGATTCGGGGTGCGGCCCGCCGAATATTCGCGCAGGAAATCGGCGAACACGCGGTCCTTGTATTCGGCGGCAAAATTGACCGCCTCCACATCCACACCGATCACATCGGCCACCGATGCGACATCGAGCCAGTCCTGCCGCGTCGAGCAGTATTCGCTGTCGTCATCGTCTTCCCAGTTCTTCATGAACAGGCCGATCACTTCATACCCTTGCTGCTTGAGCAGCCAGGCAGTCACCGACGAATCGACGCCGCCCGACATGCCCACCACCACACGCTTGCCGCTCACGATGCGGCCCCCGAGGCGGTGGCGGCGGCCGCGGCGATCGGGTCGGCGACGGCGGTCGGATGGGTGTGCAGCATATCGAGCGCAAACCGTTTGCCTGCCAGATAGTCGTCGACGCAAGCCATCAGCAGCGGCGAGCGATGGCGCTCGGTGCACGCGCGCAGTTCCTCGGCGGTCATCCATACGGTGCGCACGATGCCGGCATCGAGCTGGCGGCCTGCGTCCAGCGCGCCGAGGTCGCCCGTGAAGGCGAAGCGGATATAGGTGGTATCGCCCTGGTCGCGCGACGAGCGGCCGCGACTCATGTAGCAACCGAGCAGCGCGCGCGGTTCGAACGTGTGCGCGGTTTCTTCCAGCGTTTCGCGCACCACGGCGCGGATCAGGCTTTCACCGGGCTCAAGATGGCCCGCGGGCTGATTCAGGCGCAAGCCGTCCGGGGTTTCCTCTTCCACCATCAGGAAACGGCCGCCGCGTTCGATAACGGCGGCAACTGTGACGCTGGCATTCCATTCTCGTGACATGATGCACATTTTTTAAGCAATCGGGCATTTTACCGGTTGCCGTCGAAACGTGCATCGTTCTACCCCGTCACGCAGCCCGCGCGACGGTTGCTGGCGGCAGCAACGCCATCGCTGCGTCCAGCTGTGCCGCCAGCGTTTTCGATGCCGGCATCAAGGGTCGACGCACTTCCGCGGTGGCCAGACCGCACAGCGCAAGAGCCGCCTTGACCGGCGCGGGATTGGGTTCGGCGAACAACAGGCCGATCAACGGCGACAATTGCCGGAACAGCGCGCGGGCGCCCTCTTCGCGCCCGGTGCGCGCCAGTTGCAGCAGCCGCACAAACAGCTCTGGGCGTATATGCGCGGCAGCCGGCACGATGCCCGTACCGCCGCGCAGCAGATGCTCGAGCATCGACGCATCGTCGCCGCAAAATGCACCGATGCGATCCTGCATCGCCAGCGTGCGCAATCCGGCCGGATCGCACTCCTTGATGGCGACGATCTGCGGATGCGTCGCCAACCGCCAGACAAGCTCAGGCGACATCGTGCAGCCCGTGCGTTTGGGCACGTTGTAGAGCATCAGCGGCTTGCCGGTCTGGCCGGCCACACTGCGCATGTGCCACGCGATACCTTCATCGGATACGCGCAGATAGTACGGCGGCGGCACGAGATATCCGGCCAGCGCCAGACGATCGAGCTTGCGCACCTGATCGCACACGGCATGCGTGGCCACGCCGCCGACGCCTGCGATCACCGGCACCGCGCCATCGACGGCTTCGAGCACGGCGGCAGCCAGCATCGAACGCTCGGCATCGGTCAGCAGGCCGCCCTCGCCGGTCGTGCCAAGCACGATCAGGCCGTCGACGCCAGCCGCGGCGTAGTGCGCGGCCAGACGCTGGGCCGTATCGAGTGCCACGCGATCATGTTGCAGCGGCGTGATCATCGGCAGCCACAAACCCTCGGCCAGCGCGCCGCGCGGCGCCTCACTGCGCGCCATGATCCTCTCCCAGCACAGACGCGGCGCCGAATTCCGCCGCCGGCAGCGCGGTCATGATCGCGTGCATCGCCGCATCGCGATCGGCACGTTCCACCTCCACATGCAGCGAGGTTTCGCCGTGGCGATGATCGACCTGCACGACGTAGATCCGCGCCATGCTGCCAATCGCGCGATGCAATGTCTGGCGCAGCGCAAACACCTGCGCCGACGACACCGCCAGCCGCAGGCGAATCCACTGATCGTGCGAAGGGGAGCGGCGTCGCGGAATCGAAGCAAACGCTACGGCGAGACTCGATGACTGTCGCATAAGGCGTGGTCCACGTTGCGCGGACCTTCTGTTGAACATGGCTTTATGCTAGGGATGCGCGCGTCAAGCTTGTGCATCGATTGCCGGGACGCGCATCAAGATCGCGTAAAGCCCGTAGGGTCAGAACGTCTTGGTAATCGATGCAAACGCCGTCGCCTTGCCCAGATAGCGGCCGCGCGAATTGGTGTAGACACTCTTGTCGGCATTGCTGCCGATATACGCAACGGCCAGCGCAAAGCCGTGGCCGAGGTCACGGGTCAAGCCGATTTTCCAGTCCGTGTACGACGCATCGCTGAAATGCTGCACGCCCTGGTATCCCACATGCGCATTGAGCGTGAGATCCCACACGTTGAGCGGAACGTTGGCCGTGAGGTCGATGTAGTAACTGTTCTTGCTGTCGGCAAAACCGAACAGGTTGGTCACGGCGTGTGAATACTTGAGAAACACGGGCCCCCAGCCGACACCGGCGTAAATTTCCGTGGTGTACGGACGCGTCGCGGTATAGCCGCCCGGATAGTAGTACTCGAGCACGCCAACGTCGTAATTGATGTCCTGCTCCGCCAGCTTGAACGTATTCCGGAAGCCGCCGTAGAAATCCATTTCGACCGGCGCCGACACCGATGCGTCGGCGTCGCCGAGCCAGCTGATGCTGGAATTCCAGTTTCCGAGATAAAAACCGCTGGCGTGCGCATAATCGAAGCCGCCCTGCACGGCCGGGCGCCGGTCAGTCTGGCTGATACCGCGATATCGATAATCCGAAACCAGCGACACATTAGCGGTGAACGCATGCGGCGAGGTATTGGCGACGTCCTGCGCTGGGGCCGGGGCTTCCTGTGCCAATACCGAGGAAAACGGCGCTGCAAGCAGCACGCAGGCGGCCAGCGCGGCGGGCGCGGAAGTGAACAGACGAGTTGCAATCATGAGGGAGCGATAACGTGAAGGCGTGAAGGCGTTTGAATGAACATCGCGAAAGCGACGCAAGCGCCACGATATCGATCCGCGCATCAAATCGGCGTCAAGAAATACTGTGATGTCGATGTCATTTGGTAAAAGCGTAATTAGAGGCAATCGGGTCCGAATGAAACGAGCCATTTCATTCCGCGAAAAAATGAGTCTCGACGAAAGCACAAATCGCTGACCACCCAGTCACCACCGGACGTAAGTTTCGGGTAAGCTGCGCAAAAATTGATGCTGCGTTCCGCGCTGCACCAACGGGCGAGGACGTTGGCCCGACCAATACATAAAAACGCCAGACAGGAGAAATTGACGATGCATATCGGCATCCCGCTCGAGACGCGGGCAGGTGAGACGCGTGTCGCCGCCACCCCGGAGACCGTCAAGAAATACGTCGCGCAGGGCCATCAGGTCACGGTGCAGTCGGGCGCAGGCGTACGCGCCAGCATTCCCGACGCCGCCTTCGAAGCCGCCGGCGCTCGCATCGGGTCCGTCGCCGACGCACTGGGCGCGGAGCTGGTGCTGAAGGTGCGCGCACCGGACGACGCCGAGCGCGCGCAGATCAAGCCTGGCGCCGTATTGGTCGGCATGCTCAATCCGTTCGATGTCGAGAACAACGCGCGCATGGCCAGCGCCGCGATCACCGCATTTGCGCTGGAAGCCGCGCCGCGCACGACGCGCGCGCAGAGCATGGACGTGCTGTCGTCGCAGGCCAACATCGCCGGCTACAAGGCCGTGCTGGTGGCCGCGCACCACTACCAGCGCTTCATGCCGATGCTGATGACCGCGGCCGGGACCGTCAAGGCCGCGCGGGTGCTGATCCTGGGCGCGGGCGTGGCCGGGCTGCAGGCGATCGCCACGGCGAAACGCCTCGGCGCGGTGATCGAGGCATCGGACGTGCGCCCCGCCGTCAAGGAACAGATCGAATCGCTCGGCGCCAAGTTCCTCGATGTGCCATTTCTGACCGACGAGGAACGCGAGATCGCCCAGGGCGTGGGCGGCTACGCGCGTCCGATGCCTGCGGACTGGATGCGCCGCCAGGCCGAACTCGTCCACCAGCGCGCCACCCAGGCCGACATCGTGATCACCACCGCGCTGATCCCGGGCCGCAAGGCGCCGGTTCTGCTGGCCGAAGACACGGTCAAGCAGATGAAGCCGGGCTCCGTCGTCGTCGATCTGGCAGCCGCGCAGGGCGGCAACTGCCCGCTGACCGTGCCCGATGAAGTCGTGGAGCGCCACGGCGTCGTCCTGATCGGCCATACCAATCTGGCCAGCATGGTGGCGGCCGATGCGTCGGCGCTCTACGCGCGCAACGTGCTCGACTTCCTCAAGCTGATCGTCGACAAGGACGGCCGCTACACCCTCAACCTCGAAGACGACATCGTCGCCGCCTGCCTGATGTGCAAGGACGGCCAGGTCGTCAGGCAGGCCGCCTGATTTCCGCGATGACACGCTGGCGCGGACCGGACCGTCCGCGCCGCCATCGCTGCCGCGGCGTCGGCGCACCTTGATCTTGCAGTGGCGATCCTTGCAGTCCCGATCGACGTGACGCACGGCAGCACGTATTCGAAAGCAACGGAGGAGAAGTCGATGGAGATGGTGAACCACACGGTGATCAACCTGATCATCTTTGTGCTGGCGATCTACGTGGGTTACCACGTGGTGTGGACGGTCACACCGGCGCTGCACACCCCGCTAATGGCCGTGACCAATGCGATCTCGGCCATCATCATCGTCGGCGCGATGCTGGCGGCCGGCCTGACCGAAGGCGGCGTGGGCCGCATCATGGGCACGCTGGCCGTGGCGCTGGCCGCCGTGAACGTGTTCGGCGGGTTCCTGGTGACCCAGCGCATGCTGGAGATGTTCAAGAAAAAGGAACCGAAAGCGAAGGCGGGATCGGGCGCAGGCAAGGAGGCGGCGTGATGGAACTCATCAGCATGAACCTTGTGACGCTGTTGTACCTAGTGGCGTCGATCTGCTTTATCCAGGCGCTCAAGGGCCTGTCCCACCCCGCCTCGGCGCGCAAGGGCAACACCTTCGGCATGATCGGCATGGCGATTGCCGTAGTGACCACGCTGGCGCTGATCGTCAAGCTCAAGAACGAATTCATCGCCGCAGGCGCGGCGCAATCGTCGATCGGCACCGGGCTGGCGTTGATCTTCGGTGCACTGGTGGTGGGCGGCGGCATCGGCGCCTATGTGGCGCGCAAGGTCGAGATGACCAAGATGCCGGAACTGGTGGCGGCGATGCACTCGCTGATCGGTCTTGCGGCGGTGTTCATCGCGGTGGCCGCGGTGGCCGAGCCGGCAGCGTTCGGCATTACGCCGGCCGGCTCGCATGCGATTCCGCTGGGCAACCGCATCGAGCTGTTCATCGGCTGCTTCGTGGGCGCGATCACGTTCTCAGGTTCGGTCATCGCGTTCGGCAAGCTGTCGGGCCGCTACAAGTTCCGCCTGTTCCAGGGCGCGCCGGTGGTGTTCGCCGGGCAGCACTGGCTGAACCTGCTGCTGGCCGTCGCGATGATCGGCTTCGGCGTGATTTTCTTCATGTCGCAGGCATGGCTCCCGTTCCTGATCATGCTGGCCATCGCGTTCGTGCTGGGCGTGCTGATCATCATCCCGATCGGCGGCGCGGACATGCCGGTGGTGGTGTCGATGCTGAATTCGTACTCGGGCTGGGCGGCGGCGGGCATTGGCTTCTCGCTGAACAATCCGATGCTCATCATCGCCGGCTCGCTGGTTGGCTCGTCGGGCGCGATTCTGTCGTACATCATGTGCCGCGCGATGAACCGCTCGTTCTTCAACGTGATCCTGGGCGGCTTTGGCGGCGACACTTCGGCGGCGGCCGCGGGAGGCGCGCAGGCGCAGCGCAATGTGAAATCGGGCTCCGCCGACGACGCAGCATTCCTGATGAGCAACGCGGAAACCGTGATCATCGTCCCCGGCTACGGCCTGGCGGTCGCGCGGGCGCAGCATGCGCTCAAGGAATTGACCGAAAAGCTGACCGAGCACGGCGTGACCGTGAAGTATGCGATCCACCCCGTGGCGGGGCGCATGCCGGGCCATATGAACGTGCTGCTGGCCGAGGCCGAGGTGCCGTACGACCAGGTCTTCGAGATGGAGGACATCAACAGTGAGTTCGGCCAGGCCGACGTGGTGCTGGTGCTCGGCGCCAACGACGTGGTCAACCCGGCGGCCAAGACCGATCCGAAATCGCCGATTGCGGGCATGCCGATCCTGGAAGCGTACAAGGCCAAGACCATCATCGTGAACAAGCGCTCGATGGCGGCCGGCTACGCGGGCCTGGACAACGAGCTGTTTTACATGGACAAGACCATGATGGTGTTCGGCGACGCCAAGAAGGTGGTGGAGGACATGTTCAAGTCGGTCGACTAATCTGCCGTTAATACTGACAGGCCGCTCGTCCGGCGTGTGAATAAAGCAGCGCGCAGACCTGTCATCAATAAAATCGAACTACTGCGGCCAGCAACCAACGCTGGCCGTTTCCTTTTGCGTGGTCCGGTTGCACGCCCAATCGCAGGCGCTATACTGGCTTGCCCCACTGTTTTCCCTTTGCGGCCGGCCGCCAGATTTGATCGCACCATGACATTCACTGCGCATGACAGGAACCTGTCGGTCTTCCATCACCCCGTCCTGACGGTGCTGGTCGACGATAGCAAATCGTTTATCGACAGCCTGGCGTTCCAGATGGATGCATCGCGCGCCGTGGTCAGCTTTACCGATCCGCGCGAGGCCCTGGGCTGGATCCGCGAAGCCTATGCCACGCGCCACCCTGCCTTCCTGCCGGTGCGCGTCACGCACGACGACCTGACCTTTCTTTCCGAGCGCCGCACCGTGCAGCTCGACGTCGACCGCATTCATCGCCAGATCCATGACGTGCACCGCTTCCTGCAGCCGGGCGTGATCGTGGTGGATTACTCGATGCCGCAGATGGACGGCCTGGAATTCTGCCAGTCGCTGGAAGACCTGCCCTGCAAGACCATCCTGCTGACCGGCACGGCGGACGAAAGCATCGCGGTGCAAGGTTTCAATCACGGCCTGATCGATCGCTACGTCAAGAAGCACGACCCGAACATGGTGGCGCGCCTGAACGAGGAAATCGACGCGCTGCAGCAGCAATACTTCGCCTCGATCTCGCGCACGCTGCGCGACCTGCTGACACGCCATTCCTACTCGTTCCTGTCCGATCCGGCGATGGCCGAGCGCGTGCGCCAGACCGCCGCGCGCTACGGTTTCGTCGAGTACTACCTGTTTCCGAATCCCGTCGGCATGCTGCTGCTGACGGCTCAAGGCCATGCCACGCTGATGGTGATCGAGACGCGCGCGGGATTGATGAGTCAGGTGGAATCGGCCGAAGCCTACGAGGCGCCGGCCGCGCTGATCGAGGGCCTGCGCGAAGGCCGCATCGTGCCGTTCTTCTGGCCGGGCAACGGCATGTACACGCCGGCCTGTGTCGATTGGGAGCAATACTGCCTGCCGGCGGAACGCTGCGAGGGCAACGAGGAATATTTCTACGCGCTGTTCGACCTGCCGCGGCATATGTTGCAGGAACCGGTGGTCAGCCTGCAGAGCTTCCTTGCAGAGTTCGCGCGCAATGCAGACGCGCTGACGGGGCGCAACCGGCACGCGTGAAGCGTGATGCGCAAGTTCCTGCGCGATCCCCGGGCCGCAGCGGCCTGAAGATCGCAGGGATGCAGCGCAACGTAGTCAGTCCTTCTTCTGCGGTTCGCGATTTGCGCCGCGCACCATATCGAAACGAAACAGCCGGCATTCGATATTGCCGTTGAACAGCGGCGTCCGCCGCGATTCCTTGAGACGCAGACGTTTTGGCATCGACAGATCGCCGGTAAATACCCACGCCTGCCAGCCTGAAAAATTCTGCTTCAGGGTCGTGGCGAAGGCCGTGGCGAACTGGTTTGCGGCCGCCTCCTCCGCTTCGTCGCGCGGCGCGTCCTGCAGCGCGTTGCGGCGATCCCCGCGCACCGCGATGCGCTCGCCGTAAGGCGGATTCATGATCAGCACACCGGCTTGCGCAAACGGCGGCTGCACGAAGCGCGCATCGACCTGCTTGAGCGGCACCTCTCCGGGCAAGCCGGCGCGCTGCCAGTTGGCATGCGCCATCGACAGCATGTCGGTCGAAATATCGGAACCCGCAATCTGCAGCGTGGCAGCACGGCCGGCCGCCTGTTCACGCGCGCGCTGCGCATCGGACCGCAATGCCTGCCAGGCCCGGGTATCGGTGCCTTTGAGCCATTCGAACGCGAAGGTGCGCCCCACGCCCGGCGCGATGCCGAGCGCCACTTGCGCGGCTTCCACCAGGAACGTGCCGCTGCCACACATCGGATCGAAAAACGGACGGTCGGTCTGTCCTTGCGTCCAGCCGGCCAGACGCAGAATGCCGGCGGCGAGATTTTCCTTCAGCGGTGCTTCGCCCTTTTCCATGCGCCAGCCGCGCTTGAACAACGGTTCGCCCGTAGTATCCAGATAGAGCGTGCAATCGGTCTCGCTCAGGTGCGCGTAGATCCGGACGTCGGGGCTCACCGTGTCCACGCTGGGCCGTGCGCCGAGCCGCTCGCGCATCGCATCGCACACGCCGTCCTTCACGCGCAATGCCGTGAAATTGAGACTGCGCAGCGCGGACTTGTGCGACGTGATATCGACCCGCAGCGTCTCGTCCGGCGAGAACCACTGCTCCCAGCGCTGCTGGCGCGCCAGCGTGTAGATATCGTCTTCGTGCCGATAGCCACGCTGCGCCACGCGCAACAGCACGCGGCTGGCAATGCGCGAATGCAGGTTCACCGCATACGCGGCAGCCATCTCGCCGGAGAACGACACGCCGCCCGGCATCTCGCGATGCACCTCGAACGGCGCCGTGGCCGCCACGGCCGGATATTGCGCAATCTCGCGCAGCTCGTCGGCCAGCGCCGATTCAAGGCCGCGCGGGCAAGGAGCAAAAAAGGCTTGGGTCATGGCGTGAGATTCCTGAAAACAAAAACGTCCGCAACGGCGGACGGAACAAATTTGGCCCGGCGCGTCGATCAGCCCGCCGCGAGCGCGCGATCGAGAAAATCGAGCCGGTCCTGGCCCCAGTAGGGCTGACCGTCATGGATAAACCACGGCGCGCCGAACACATTGGCCGAAATCGCGTCCTGCGTATTCTGCGCATAGGCCGCCTGCACCGCTTGCGCCTCGCTGGCCTTGAGCAGTCCCGCGCCGTCGAAATCGTTCTCGTCGGCGATCTGGGCCAACGTGGCCGCGTCGGCAATATTGCGCTGCTCGGCCCAGATTGCGCGCGAGATTGCGCCGGTCAATTCCAGCGCGCGGGCGGTGCCGTGCGCCAGCTGCGCGGCGATGATCAGCCGGGCCGCGGCGTCGCCGGAGACCGGGAAGTAGGTCGGATGCAGGTTCATTGGGATATCGAGAAACTTGCTCCAGCGCTCGAGCTCGATCAGCCGATACGCCTGACGCTGCGGCGGGCGCTGCGCCAGCGGCAAGCCGCCGGAGACCGCAAACACCTTGCCCAGATCGGCCGGCTTGAGCAGCACCTGCGCATTGTGCCGGTTGGCGATCGCCACTAAACGCGCATGGCCCAGGTAGACGAACGGAGACTGTGGCGCCAGGAAATATTCGACCTGCTTGCTCATCACGACCTCATCGAAAAACAGTGGAAACCCAATAGCCTAGAACGGCTTTACGACAACCAGAATCACGATGGCCAGCAACACCAGCACCGGCAACTCGTTGAACCAGCGATAGAACGTATGCGAGCGCGTATTGACGCCCCGCTCGAACTTGCGCAGCAACACGCCGCAACCATGGTGATAGCCGATCAATACCAGTACCAGCGCCAGCTTGGCGTGCATCCAGCCCTGCCCCGCGCCGCGCCCGATGCCGTAGCCCAGGAACAGCCACAGGCCAAACACCAGTGCCGGCACGGCGAGTATCGTCATGAAGCGAAATAGCTTGCGCGCCATGAGCAGCAGGCGCTTGACGCTTGCCGGATCGGTCTCCATCGCCAGATTGACGAAGATGCGCGGCAAATAGAACAGCCCCGCAAACCACGAGATGACGAACAGGATATGAAAGGCCTTGACCCAAAGCATCGACTTGTCCGTCCTTTCAGATGCGAATCTCGCCGTGACCGAACACGACGTACTTCAGGGAAGTGAGCCCTTCCAGTCCGACCGGACCGCGTGCGTGCAGCTTGTCATTCGAGATGCCGATCTCCGCGCCGAGTCCGTACTCGAAGCCATCGGCAAAGCGCGTCGATGCGTTGATCATCACGCTGGCCGAATCGACTTCCCGCAGGAAGCGCATGCCGGTCGTGTAGTTTTCCGTGACGATCGAGTCGGTGTGCGCCGAGCCATAGGTGTTGATGTGCGCGATGGCGGCGTCGAGGCCATCCACGGTGCGGATCGCCAGCACGGGCGCCAGATACTCCAGGCGCCAGTCTTCTTCCGTGGCGTCGACCAGGCCAGAGAATCCGGCGGCTTCAAGCGTGGTGCGTGTATCGGCGCAGACACGCAACTCGACGCCTTTCTCCTGGTAGATACGGCACAACGGCGGCAGGATCGCGGCCGCCACCTTGCGCGACACCAGCAACGTTTCCATCGTGTTGCACGGCGCGTAGCGCTGGGTCTTGGCGTTGTCGCAGATGCGCACCGCCTTTTCGGCATCGGCATCGTCGTCGATATAGACATGACAGATGCCGTCCAGATGCTTGATCATCGGCACCCGCGCCTCTTCCATCAGGCGCGCGATCAGGCTTTTGCCGCCGCGCGGCACGATCACGTCGACGTATTCGGTCATGGTGATGAGGCGACCGACTGCCGCGCGATCGGTGGTCTCGATCACCTGCACCGCTTCGGCCGGCAATCCGGCCGCGGACAGCCCTTCGGCCACCAGCGCTGCCAGCGCGGTGTTCGATTCGATCGCTTCGGAGCCGCCGCGCAGGATCGTGGCGTTACCCGATTTCAGGCACAACGCTGCGGCATCGATGGTCACATTCGGACGCGATTCGTAAATGATGCCGATCACGCCCAGCGGCACGCGCATCTGGCCCACCTGGATCCCGGTGGGCCGGAACTTCATGTTGGTGATTTCGCCGATCGGATCGGCCAGCGCGGCGATCTGTTCGAGGCCGGCGGCCATCGTCGCAATGGCCTTGTCCGACAGCGTCAGGCGATCGATGAACGCGGCGTCATGGCCATTGGCGCGGGCACGCTCCACATCGCGCGCGTTGACGGCCTTGAGCTGGTCGGCATCGCGCCGGATGGCTGCGGCAATCGTCAGCAACGCGCGGTTCTTGTCGGCCGTGGAGGCGCGCGCCATGGCGCGCGACGCCGCGCGGGCCTGCTGGCCGACGCGGTGCATGTAAGCGTGGAGATCGAACTCGGTCATGATGATGTCCCGGGCGATGCCCGGTTTGCTGTGGGTGCCGCGATGTCGATGTGCCGGCGCGGCTGCCAGCGATATTCTGATTCCGTCCGGTCTGGCGCTCGCCGTGCCGTGCTCAGGCCGGCCGCGCGACCATCAGCGCCAGTTCCAGCAGGCCATCCCAGGGCTCTACCGGCAAACCGCCGCCCGGACCGCCTGCGCCGGGCAGATCCGACAGACCCTTGACTTGCCGGTCGAGCCGCGCGGCCATCGCCAGGGCGGCTTCGAGTTGCGGCATCGACAGCCGCTGGGCCGCCTGTGGCACCAAGCGCTCGCGCGGGCCCCAGACACGCAGTTCGCGCATCAGCACGCCCGCGGGCTTGCCGGCCGCCAGCCCTTGCCGGACCTTGGATAATACGCGAATTTCCTCGGTCAGCGCCCACAGCACCAGCACGGTGGCCTCGCCTTCGCCGCGCAATCCTTCCAGCATCCGCACCAGGCGCGGAACGTCTGCCGCGAGCATCGCCTCGGACACCTTGAACACGTCGTAGCGGGCCACGTTGAGCACCGCATCGTGCACTTGATCGAACGTCAGCACGCCGGGCGGATAGAGCAAACCGAGCTTCTGAATTTCCTGATGCGCGGCAAGCAGATTGCCTTCGACCTTGTCGGCGATGAACTGCAGCGCGCGCCGGCCGGCTTCGCCCGGTTCCACGCGCTGCTGCTGCAGGGCAAGGCGGTCGCCCACCCATGCCGGCAAGCGCGTGCGATCGACCGCATCGACCTTGATCGACACGCCGGCTGATTCCAGCGCCTGAAACCACGCGGATTTCGATGCCGCAAAATCGAGCCGCGGCAGCGTGACCAGCATCACGACATCCTGCGACGGCTGGGCCGCGACGGCCCGCAGCGCCTCGCCGCCGTCCTTGCCGGGCTTGCCCGTCGGCACGCGCAACTCGACGATCTTGCGGTCGCCGAACAGCGACATCGATTGCTGCGCCTCGGTGAGCTGGCTCCAGTGAAAACCGCGTTCGGCCACCAGCACCTCGCGCTCGGTAAAGCCGGATTCGCGCGCGGCCCGCCGCAGGCGGTCCACCGCCTCGAGCACCAGCAGGTGCTCGTCGCCATGCACCACGTACAACGGCGCCAGGCCCTTGGTCTGGGCCTGCCGGAGATGGGCGTCGAGTCCGTCGAGCTTCAGCTGCATCGTGTCCTGGCGGATCTCCGCCTAGATCGTCTTGACTGCCGCAAGCCGGCGCATCAGTTGCTGCACCACGTCGCGCTGCATGTCGCGATAGAGCTGCTGTTCTTCGTAGTCCTTGGCCAGCGTGTTGGCTTCGTTGTACGTCAGGTCGCGCGTGAGCACCAGCGTGGACGGCCCGATCAGTTCCTTGCCCGAGGCATCGCGCAGGCGGAAGCTGAACCGCTGGGTCAGGCGATACTCGCGCACCACGCCCTCGGCGGTGATCGACAGGATCGTCTTGGCGCGCGTGTCGGCCAGCACGTCGAGCATCGCGTCGGCTTCCTTCGGGTCTTCGACGATCTTGGTGTCCGACCCGTTGCGGATATTGCGCCGCAAGTCCGCGCCCATCAGGGTATTCGACGGCAAGCCGATGTAGAGCCGCTTGAACGCGAAATCGGCATTACCGCGCATGTGAAAGCCGCAGCCGGCCAGCAGGCCAGCCGCCGCCATTGCGGCGCCGATGGCGAGAAATCCGCGGCGTCCCATGTCCGGTCGATCCATGTCTGTTCCTGACTATGTGCCTTACAGCACGACGTTGACGAGGCGGCCCGGGACCACGACGATTTTCTTGGGCGCCGCGCCGTTGGCAAACTTGGCGACGATTTCGTTGGCGGCGGCTGCGGCCTCGATCGCGGCGCGGTCTGCATCGGCCGGCACCGTGAGGCTCCCGCGCACCTTGCCGTTGACCTGCAGCACCAGTTCGATCTCGCTGCGCACCAGCGCGCCTTCGTCGACCTGCGGCCATGCGGCGTCGAGGATGTCGCCGAACTCGTCGGCATAGCCCAGTTCCGCCCACAGTCCATGCGCGATATGGGGCACCACCGGGTACAGCACGCGCAGCAGGATGCTGAAGCCCTCGCGGCGGGCAGCCGGCGACGCGGACTTGGCATCTTCCAGCGCATTGAGCATTTTCATCGTGGCCGATACCACGGTGTTGTACTGGATGCGCTCGTAGTCGTAGTTGGCCTGCTTGAGCACGCTGTGGACCTCGCGGCGCAGTGCGGCGTCATCGGCGGTCGGCGCAGTGCCCGCACCGTCGCGGATCGCTTGAGCGTTGGCATAGCCGTAGTTCCACACGCGGCGCAGGAAACGCGACGCGCCCTCCACGCCCGACCCACTCCACTCGAGTTGCTGCTCGGGCGGGGCCGCGAACATCACGAACAGGCGCGCCGTATCGGCGCCGTGCTGATCGATCAGCGCCTGCGGGTCGATGCCGTTGTTCTTGGACTTCGACATCTTTTCCACGCCGCCGATCACCACCGGCTGGCCGTCGGCCTTCAGCGTGGCGCCCACGGGACGGCCACGCTCGTCGGTCTTCAGGTCGACGTCGGCCGGGTTGTACCAGGTCTTCTTGCCCGCCGCGTCCTCGCGGTAGAACGTCTCGTTCAGTACCATGCCCTGCGTGAGCAGGTTCGTGAATGGCTCGTCGAACTTGAGTAGGCCCATGTCGCGCATGACCTTGGTCCAGAAACGCGCGTACAGCAAATGGAGAATCGCGTGCTCGATACCGCCGATGTACTGGTCCATCGGCATCCAGTAATCGTTACGCGCATCGACCATCGTGCCGGCGTCCGGGCAGGTGTAGCGCATGTAGTACCAGCACGAATCGATGAACGTATCCATCGTGTCGGTCTCGCGGCGCGCGGGCTTGCCGCACGACGGGCACGTGCAATGCAGGAAACGCGGATCCTTGGCGAGCGGATTGCCCGTGCCGTCCGGCACGAGGTCCTCGGGCAGCACCACGGGCAGGTCCTTTTCCGGCACCGGCACCACGCCGCAGCTGTCGCAATGGATCAGCGGAATCGGCGTGCCCCAGTAGCGCTGACGCGAAATGCCCCAGTCGCGCAGGCGCCACGTCACCTTTTTTTCGCCGAGGCCCTTGGCGGCCAGGTCGGCGGCGATGGCGTCGACCGCCGCCTTGTAGCCGAGGCCGTCATATTTGCCGCTGTGGATGCACCGGCCCGCTTCCTTGTCGCCATACCATTCCTGCCACGCTTCGGTGGAATAGGCCTGGCCCTTGACGTCGATGACCTGCTTGATCGGCAGCTTGTACTTGTTGGCGAAGGCGAAGTCGCGCTCGTCATGCGCGGGCACGCCCATCACGGCGCCGTCGCCATAGGTCATCAACACATAGTTGCCGACCCACACGTCCACCTGTTCGCCGGTCAGCGGATGTGTGACCTGCAGCCCGGTGGGCATGCCCTTCTTTTCCATGGTCGCCATATCGGCTTCCATGACCGAGCCGTGCTTGCATTCCTCGATGAATGCGGCCAGTTCGGGATTGTTGGCGGCAGCGTGCGTGGCCAGCGGATGCTCGGCGGCAACCGCGCAGAACGTCACGCCCATGATCGTGTCGGCGCGCGTGGTGAAGACATAGAGCTTGCCGTCGTTGATCGGCGCGCCGTCAGCGCCGCGGATGTCGTGCGGGAACGCGAAGCGCACGCCTTCGCTGCGGCCGATCCAGTTCTGCTGCATGATCTTGACGCGCTCCGGCCAGCCCAGGTCGTCCAGATCGCCCAGCAGTTCCTGCGCGTAATCGGTGATGCGCAGGTAGTACATCGGGATTTCGCGCTTTTCCACGACTGCGCCCGAGCGCCAGCCGCGGCCGTCGATCACCTGCTCGTTGGCCAGCACGGTCTGGTCCACCGGATCCCAGTTCACGGTGCCGGTCTTGCGATAGGCGATGCCGCGTTCGAGCATCTTCAGGAACAGCCACTGATTCCAGCGATAGTAGTCGGGGCTGCAGGTGGCGACTTCGCGCGACCAGTCGATCGCCAGACCCATCGACTGCATCTGCTTCTTCATGTAAGCGATGTTGTCGTAGGTCCACGCGGCAGGCGCCACGCCGTTGTTGAGCGCGGCGTTCTCGGCGGGCATGCCGAACGCGTCCCAGCCCATCGGCATCAGCACGTTGCGGCCGTTCATGCGCAGGTAGCGCGCCATCACATCGTTGATGGTGTAGTTGCGCACATGCCCCATGTGGAGCTTGCCCGACGGATACGGCAGCATCGAGCAGGCGTAGAACTTCTGCTTTTCCTTGCCGTCGGGTCCGACCGCGTGCTCCGATACCTTGTAGGCGTCGATGGCTTGCCAGTGCTGCTGGGCGGCTTGTTCTACGGCGGACGGAAGATATTTGTCTTGCATGGTCAGGACGACGGTCTGGACAACGGTCCGCGCGCGGCGACTGGCGCGTCGGGCGGCCGGGGGGATTGGATTGCGAAAGAGGCGATTATAACCGTGGCCGACCACCAAACCCGGCCGCCACGGCGCCCTGCAAAGGTAAAAACGGCCCGCCTGGGCGAGCCGTTGGACTTACTTCAGGCCCAGCACATCCTGCATGTCGAACATGCCGCTGGGCTTGTCGGCCAGGAACCGGGCAGCGCGCACGGCGCCATCGGCATAGGACTGGCGGCTTGACGACTTGTGGCTGATCTCGATGCGTTCGCCGATGCCGGCGAACATCACCGTGTGATCGCCGACGATATCGCCGCCGCGGATGGTGGCAAAGCCGATCGAATTCGGATCGCGCGGACCGGTGTGGCCCTCACGCGCGTACACGGCGCAGCTGTCGAGATCGCGGCCGATCGACTTGGCGATCACTTCGCCCATCGTCAGCGCGGTGCCGGACGGAGCGTCGACCTTATGACGATGATGGGCCTCGATGATCTCGATGTCGTAGCCCGTGGAAAGCAGCTTTGCCGCCACTTCGAGCAGCTTGAACGTAGCATTCACGCCAACGCTGAAGTTGGAGGCGAACACCACGCCGATCGATTCGGCCGCGTCGGCCAGCGCCTGTTTGCCGGCCGCATCGAAGCCGGTCGTGCCAACCACGATCTTCTTGCCCAGGCGCTTCGCGACGGCCAGATGTGCAAGCGTGCCCTCGGGGCGCGTGAAATCGATCAGGCAGTCGCTGTTACCCAGCACTGCGTCGATGTCGGCGGAAATTTTCACGCCCGTATCGCGACCGAGGAACATGCCGGCGTCCTGACCCAGCGCGGCCGAGCCCGGCACTTCCAGTGCTCCAGCCAGCGTGACGCCGTCGGTTTCCAGCACGGTCTCGATGAGCATGCGGCCCATGCGGCCGGATGCGCCTGCAATGGCGATTTTCATGATGCGACGATTCTGATGCCCGCGCCCCGCAAACGGCGCGGGCAGCGGGAGGGGTTGAAAGGGCTGAAGTGGCGGGCCGGGACCAGCCGCGCGCCGGCTCAGCTGGCCGGTTTGTCCTGCACGGCGCTGGCGGCCGGAGCGGGCGAAGCGGCCGGTGCCGGCGCAGCATCCGGCGATGCGGGCGTCGCTGGCGCGGCTTCAGGCGCGGACGCGCCAGCCGGCGTGGGCATCGGAGCCGGGGCCGAATCGGCAGGCGCGGGGCTGGGCGATGTGATCTTGCCCGGCGTCTGATTCTTCAGCGCAGCCTTCATGCCGTCGATTTCGGCAATCAGCTCATATTCGGACGGCAGCTCGCTGCCTTCCCACTTGACCAGCTTGTCGGCGTCGAAGAACACCGTGAAGTGGCGCGATTGCACGACTGGCGTGCTGCCGCGGCGGAACGAAAAGTAATAGTCCCAGCGATTGCCGTGGAACACGTCCTGCAGCAGCGGCGTGCCCAGCAGGAAGCGAACCTGGTCGCGCGTCATGCCTTCGCGCAGCTGGGAAACCGCTTCCCGCGACACGAAGTTGCCCTGAACGATATTGATGCGGTACGGCGTGATGGCGGAAGCCACCTTGCGCGACGTGCTGTCGTAAGCCGAGCAGGCGCCAGCGAGCAGCGCGGCTGCCAGCAGGGAAGACACCAGCGCCGGGCGCATGGCGGACGAACGGAATGAACGCATGTATCTCGCTTCCAGACGGGAATGATCTGTGCCGGAACCGGCGCACCGCATGATAGCGGTGGCTCCGGCACGGCCACGGCGCAACGGGTACGCCACCGCGCAGGCGGCGTCCGGGCGCCATGGCACCGGGGCGACTTTTGTCGCCAAAACCCTTATGATTCAACTATCCAGACATTGTACTCTAGGGAGTCACGCCCATGCCGAGTCCGGCGGACCTCAAAAATATCGGCCTGAAGGCGACTGTCCCCCGCCTGAAGATCCTTGAGATTTTCCAAACCAGCGAACAACGCCATCTGAGCGCGGAAGACGTTTACCGCATTCTGCTCAACGAGCATATGGATATCGGGCTGGCCACGGTTTATCGTGTGCTGACTCAGTTTGAACAAGCCGGCCTCCTGTCACGCAACAACTTTGAATCCGGCAAGGCGATTTTCGAGTTGAATGAAGGCAAGCACCATGACCATCTGGTGTGCCTGGATTGCGGCCGAGTCGAGGAATTTTTCGACGCGGACATCGAGCAGCGCCAGCAGAGCATTGCGCGCGAACGCGGCTTTGCGCTGCAGGAACACGCCTTGTCGCTGTATGGCAATTGCACGAAGGACAACTGCCCCCACCGGCCCAAGCGCTAAGCGGCGCGGCGCATGCGAACGCGGACATGAAAAAACCGGCTCGCGCCGGTTTTTTTTCATTCCATTTTGTCGCTTATTTTTGTCGCTCACTCGTGCACATCCTGCTCGGCCACCACACGCAGATTTCGCGTCGTCGTGGTTTGCGGCGGCCCTACGAATTCGCCAACTACCTGACGAAACAACGCGCGCGCCCAAACCAGCATCGGATGGGTGTTGCGGCTGCGGTGCCAGAACATATTGAGGCCCAGCGTGGTATTGAGCTCGGCGGGTAGCGGAAACGCCTTCAGCCCATAAGTCTCGCAAGCCATGTCCTTGGTAAGCGCGTTGACCGTGAAGATCATGTCGGTCTGCGCGGCCAGCTCTGCCTGCGCGCGCCACGAATGGACCGTCAGCGTGGCGTTGCGCTTGAGACCGCGCTGTTGCAAGGCATAGTCCAGCGGAATCAGCGCCGCGGCCGGACGGCCAGCACCACCCGAATGCGCCATGAAGATATGGCTGCATTCAAGATATTGCTCCAGCGTCCATTCATTCCTCAATACCGGATGATTCTTGCGCGCGCAAACCCACAGGTTCAGCGACGTCACCATTTCCTCGACAATCTCGGGATGGCGCGTGGGGAATGGCGAAAAGGCGAGATCGAGTTCATTGGCGCGCATCGACGCGACGTCGCTTTCCCACGAGTGCGATTCGATCAGGCGAATATGCAGATCGGGCGCCAACTGCTTGATACGCAGGACAAAACGGTTGAAAACCGTATCGCCAAGCTCCGCGGCAAAGCCGATGCTCAACGTGCCGGTCGCGATGGCGGGATCGAAGTTGTCGGCATCGCCTTCATTGATCGACGACCAGAGATCGAGCATGTCGCGGATCTTCGGACCGAGCTCCAGCGCGCGCGGCGTGGGCGTCAGGCCGTGCGGCACGCGGATGAAGAGCGGATCGTCGAAGATCTCACGCAGCCGGCCCAGCGAATGGGACACCGCGGGGGCCGTCATGTGCATTTTTTCCGCCACATAAGTGGCGTTTCGCTTGCTCAGCAGCTCGGTAAAAATCACCAGCAGCTTGGTATCCACATTTACCATGATCAGGCCCGGTTGTTATATCTCACGCTTCTGGATGGCCCCACCACTTTCACTGGCTGCACATCAGATATCAACATATCTTCCGAGTGTAAGAGAAAAAAACGGCAGGGAAAAGCAAATTCGGCACTTCTCGCACTACGCTTGTCAATATCCGCCGTATTTTTGACAGCATTGAGACAGATAATGTCAAAAATCGAGCTAATGGCGTTCGAGAGTGCCGTTATATTGGCCCACATGTGCTAGTTCGTGCCTTGAGCCTGCGCAGATTGCATCAGATTTTTCGGATTCCGAATATGAATTCCCACCGTCTCCCCGTCGATCTCGCCAAGGCTTATCGCCTGCTCAATCACGGCCCGACCGTTCTGGTCAGCGCGGCACACGGCGGCCAACGCAACATCATGGCCGCCGCCTGGGCCATGCCGTTGGACTTTGCCCCGCCAAAGGTCGCCGTGGTGCTGGACAAGGCCACCTGGACACGGCAGTTACTCGAAGCGAGCGGCGAATTTGCGCTGCAGGTGCCCACAGTCAGCCAGGTCGACATCACGCAGGCGCTTGGCTCGAGTTCGGGCCGCGAGATCGCCGAGCAACAAGGCATCGACAAGTTCGCCGCGTACGGCCTCCAGACGTTTGCCGGCAGTGTGATCGGCGCGCCTTTGCTGGAAGGCTGCGCGGCGTGGCTGGAGTGCCGGATATTGCCGGAACCGGCGATTCAGCAAGGCTACGACCTGTTCCTTGGCGAGGTGGTGGCGGCCCACGCCGATGCGCGGGTATTCAGCACAGGACGCTGGCACTTCGAAGGCCACGATGCGCTGCGGACCATCCACCACGTGGCGGGCGGGCATTTCCTAGTCGATGGCGCCAGCATCGACGCAAAGCCGATCGGCCCCTGATGCGCAGCGACCGGGCAATAAAAAACGCGCCCGAAGGCGCGTTTCCATGAGGCTGCAAATGCCAATTACTTGGCAACGACACGTGCCATTTCCAGGCACTTGTTCGAGTAACCCCATTCGTTGTCGTACCAGCTCACCACCTTGATGAACGTGCCGTCCAGTGCGATACCGGCTTCGGCGTCGAAAATCGAGGTGCGTGCGTCGCCGCGGAAATCGGTGGCCACGACCTTGTCTTCCGTGTAGCCCAGCACGCCCTTCAACGCACCTTCGCTTTGCGCCTTCATCTCGGCGCAGATTTCCTCGTACTTGGCCGGATTTTCCAGCTCGACAGTCAGATCGACCACCGACACATCGGAGGTCGGCACGCGGAACGACATGCCGGTCAGCTTCTTGTTCAGTTGCGGAATCACCACGCCCACGGCCTTTGCTGCGCCGGTCGACGACGGGATGATGTTTTCCAGGATGCCGCGGCCACCGCGCCAGTCCTTGTTCGACGGGCCGTCAACGGTCTTCTGCGTGGCCGTGGCGGCGTGCACGGTGGTCATCAGGCCGCGCTTGATGCCCCACTTATCGTTCAGCACCTTGGCAACCGGCGCCAGGCAGTTGGTCGTGCAGCTGGCGTTCGAGATGATCGCCTCGCCGTTGTACGTGTCGTGGTTCACGCCAAAGACGAACATTGGGGTATCGTCCTTGGACGGCGCCGACATGATCACCTTCTTGGCGCCCGCGTCGATGTGCTTCTGTGCGCCTTCCTTGGTCAGGAAAATACCGGTCGATTCGATGACCACGTCCGCGCCAACTTCGCCCCACTTCAGTTCGGCCGGGTCCTTGACGGCGGTCAGGCGGATCTTCTTGCCGTTGACGACCAGCGTGTTGCCATCGACCGACACTTCGCCGTCGAAGCGACCGTGCACCGAGTCGTACTTCAGCATGTACGCCAGATAGTCCGGCTCCAGCAGGTCGTTGATGGCGACGACTTCAATGTCCTTGAAGTTTGCGGCGGCCGCGCGGAACACCATGCGCCCGATACGGCCGAAACCGTTGATGCCGATCTTGATGGTCATGTCTATCTCCTAGAGTGCAATCGATAAAGCCAGTGGCCTGCGCCGGCAGCCGGCGCGTCGCACCGGCCTGCCGCGCGGGCGAATTTATTGGGCGAGCGTTGCGCGCACGGTGTCGGCCACGTTCTCGACCGTGAAGCCGAAGTGCTTGAACAGCACGCCGGCCGGCGCCGATTCGCCAAACGTATCGATGCCGACCACGGCCTGCACCTGATACTTCCACCAGAAATCCGTCACGCCAGCTTCCACTGCAATGCGCGGCACGCCGGCCGGCAGCACGCTGGCCTTGTAGGCGGCATCCTGCTTGTCGAACACGGTCGTCGCCGGCACGGAAACCACGCGCACGTGCACGCCTTCGGCAGCCAGCGCATTGGCGGCACCCACCGCCAAGCCCACTTCCGAACCGGTGGCGACGATCACGGCGTCCGGACGCTTGGTGCGCGGATTCTTCGCGTCGCGCAGTACATAGCCGCCGCGCGCGATGTTCGCGCGCGTGGCGTCGTCGCGTTTCTGGAACGGCAGGTTCTGGCGGCTAAAGATCAGGCAACTCGGGCCGTTCTCGCGGCGGATCGCCTCGGCCCAGGCCACGGCGGTCTCGGTGGTGTCGGCGGTACGCCAGACATCCATGTTCGGGATCAGGCGCAGGCTGGCAACATGCTCGATCGACTGGTGCGTCGGACCGTCTTCGCCAAGGCCGATCGAATCGTGCGTGAACACGAACAGCGAGCGGATCTTCATCAGCGCCGCCATGCGCAGCGCATTGCGGCTGTAGTCCGAGAACGTCAGGAACGTGCCGCCGTAAGGAATGTAGCCGCCATGCAGCGTGATGCCGTTCAAGATGGCGCTCATGCCGAATTCGCGCACACCGTAGTTGATGTGGTTGCCCCAGGCGTCGGCGCGCACGGCCTTGCTGCCGGACCAGTTGGTCAGGTTGGAGCCGGTCAGGTCAGCCGAACCGCCGAGGAATTCCGGCAGCACCGGGCCGAACGCTTCGATCGTGTTCTGGCTGGCCTTGCGGGTGGCGATGGTCTCGGCTTTTTCTTCGCACTTGGCGATGAAGGCGTCCACGGTCTCGTCGAACGCGGCCGGCAGTTCGCCGCGCATGCGGCGCTGGAATTCGCCGGCTTCGTACGGATGCACCTGTGCGTAGGCGTCGAACAGCGCGCTCCAGGCCGATTCCAGCGCCTGGCCGGTTGCCTTCGCGTTCCAGGCTTCATACACGGCCTCGGGCAGTTCGAACGGCGCGTGCACCCAGCCCAGCGCCTCGCGCGTGGCCAGCACTTCGGCGCCGCCCAGCGGTGCGCCGTGCACGTCGTGACCGCCTTCCTTGTTCGGCGCGCCCTTGCCGATCAGGGTGCGGCAGCAGATCAGCGTCGGCTTGTCGCTGGCCTTGGCCTGCGCGATGGCGTTATCCACGGCCACCACGTCATGACCGTCCACGCCGCGGATCACGTTCCAGCCGTAGGCTTCGAAACGCTTCGGGGTATCGTCGGCAAACCAGTGCACCACGTCGCCGTCGATCGAGATGCCGTTGTCGTCCCACAATGCAATCAGCTTGTTGAGCTTGAGCGTGCCAGCCAGCGAGCACGCCTCGTGGCTGATGCCTTCCATCAGGCAGCCGTCGCCCAGGAAGACGTACGTGTGGTGATTGACGATGTCGAAGCCGGGGCGATTGAACTCTTCGCCCAGCAAGCGCTCGGCCAGCGCCATGCCCACGGCGTTGGTGATGCCCTGGCCCAGCGGACCGGTGGTGGTTTCCACGCCCGGCGTGATGCCATATTCGGGGTGGCCGGCGGTCTTGCTGTGCAACTGTCGGAAATTCTTCAGTTCCGCGATCGGCAGGTCGTAGCCGGTCAGGTGCAGCAAGGCGTAAATAAGCATCGATCCGTGGCCGTTGGACAGCACGAAGCGATCGCGGTCGGCCCACTGGGGATTGACCGGGTTATGCTTCAGATGCCGGCCCCACAGCGCCACGGCGATGTCCGCCATGCCCATCGGCGCACCGGGGTGGCCGGAATTGGCCTGCTGGACAGCGTCCATGGCAAGCACGCGGATGGCATCGGCCATCAGCTTGACGGGTTGGTTGGCGTAAGGGCTTGTGGCGGGATGGGCGAGGGCAGACATGCGAGAACCTGACGGCGGGAAAACCGCAATTTTAGCAGAAGCAGGCGGCAATTCCGGGCGCGCGGGCACTTCCCGAAGGGGTGGTCAATCGTGGACGGAATGGCTGGCGCCGGGGGCAGGCACCACGCTTGGGGAAGTGAGCGTGCTGGCGGCGTCCCGGACGCGCCACCAGCAGGTGGAAATCGGCGAGAACGCGCATTTTGGGCGAATTTTCCGGCTCGATGGCCGCATCATGAGCACCGAGGCCGATGCCTACATCCAACATGAACTGATGACCGCGCCGATGGCGGCAGTGCACGGAACGCCACGTTCGGCGTTGGTGGTGGGCGGTGGCGACGGCGGGTCGGCGTTCGAGCTGCTGCGTATTCCCACCATGCGGGAAGTCGTGGTGGCCGAGCTCGACGGCGAAGTCGTCCGGCTGGCGCGCGAGTGGCTCGGCGGCATTCACCAGGGCGCGCTGGACGAGCCGCTGGATCCGCGCCTGCATCTGGTGATCGGCGACGGGCTTGGACTGATGGAGGCATCCGCCCGGGCTGGTCGGCAATTCGACCTGATCGTCTACGACCTGACCGACGCCGACGACGGCAGCCCTGCCGCCGGCCTGTTTTCGCCGCACGGGCTGCAAACGGCGCGTCGGTGCCTGGCGCCGGGCGGCGCCATCTCGCTGCATCTGGGCCCGCCGCTGCATCGGCCCGATGCCGTGCGACGATTGCTCGCGCGCGTGCGCCAGACGTTTCAGCATGTGACGCCGCTGACCACCTACGTGCCGGCCTATGGCGCGCTATGGGCCATCGCGCTGGCCAGCGACGCGCTCGACATCGCCGCCTTCCCAGCGCCACGCATCGCGGCGCGCCTGCATCAGTGGAAGCTCGACACGGCGCTGCGCGCCTATCGTCCCGAATGTCACGCCGCGCTGTTCACGCATCCGCTTCATCTTCAGGCGATCTTCGACAGCGCTGGCCGTCCCGCGTAACATGCACGGACGCCCCGCGCCCGGCCACGGACGCCGGGCTCATCCGTCCATCCGGGAGACCATCATGTCCAGACCGCCCAACACGCCCTGGCTGACGCCTTACCTGACGGTCGCCAGCGGTCGCTCAGCCATTGATTTTTATACCCGCGCGTTCGGCTTCACGATCGGGCACGTTGTCGACGAAAACGGCGTGCCCACCCACGCGGAAATGCATTACCAGGGCCAGCTCGTTGTCATGTTCGCGCCCGAAGGCGCCTGGGGCAGCACGGCCCGCACGCCGCGTTCGCTCGGCGTGGAAGCTCCGCAAACGTTTTACGTGTACTGCAATGATGTCGACGCCATCTACGCGCAGGCGATTGGCGCGGGTGCACTCAGCGTGATGCCGCCCGCGGATCAGTTCTGGGGCGACCGGTATTGCATGGTCGAAGATCCCGACGGTTACCGCTGGGGCTTTGGCTCGCCGCTTGCCCAGTCACCGGAAACCAGAAACGCCCCCTGATGCCAAGATTTTTTGTCGATGCGGCGTTGGCCGCCGATGCGGTACTCGATTTACCGGAAGCCGTTGTTCGCCACATCCACGTGCTGCGTCTGTCGCCAGGGGATGCGATCACGTTGTTCAACGGGGCTGGCGGCAGTTTCGAAGCAACGCTTGCCGATATCGGCAAACGCCACGCCAGCGCACGCATCGTCGCACATGACACGCGCGAGGCGGAATCGCCGATAGGCGTTACGTTGGCGCAGGGGCTTGCCGGCGGCGACAAGATGGATTGGCTGATCGAGAAAGCCGTCGAGCTGGGCGTGTCGGCAATCCAGCCGTTGCAGGCGAGCCGATCTGTGGTACGGCTCTCAGGCGAACGCGCGGAGAAGCGCCAGGCGCACTGGCAGGCGCTTATTCAGGCGGCGTGCGAGCAATGCGGTCGCAATCGCTTGCCGACGCTCACGCCGGTGGCTACGGTTGAGGCGTGGCTGGCTGGTGCCGCTTCCTCGCCCGGCGCGAAGCTGCTGCTGTCGCCGCGCGCGACGGGGTCGCTGCCAGATCTGGCGCGCGCGCACGGTGACGCGTGGCGCGACAGGGGCGTGACACTGTTGATCGGGCCCGAGGGCGGGCTTTCGCCCGAGGAAGAACAGGCCGCGCGTTCGGCCGGCTTTATCGGCGTGTCACTTGGGCCGCGCATCCTGCGTACCGAAACCGCCGGGCTGGCTTGCCTGGCGACGCTGAACGCCATTCTTGGCGGATTTTAAAGGAGCCTGTGATGGGACTACTCGATAGCGTACTGGGCGGTGTGCTGGGCCAGATGGGCGGCCAGCCATCCGAAGGCCAATCCACCGGCATGAATCCGAAGCTGATGATGGCGCTTGGGCTGCTCGCGATGCTGGCCATGCGACATAAGAGCCAGGGCGCCGATGGCAGCGTGGCCCCGACCGAAGCCGGCGAAAGCGGGCTCGGCGGTCTGGGAGGACTCGGCGGACTGGGCGGCATGCTCGGTGGCATGCTGGGCGGCGGCAGCGCCCCCGCGCCGGGCGGTCTCGACCTTGGCTCGCTGCTGGGCGGCCTGCTGGGTGGCCACGGCGAAGCCGCTGGCTCGGCCCAGGCAGTCGGCGCGGCGGCCGGCGGCATCGGCGCGCTGCGCGACGTGCTGGCGCAAGCGGGCCTGGGGCAGCAGGTCGATTCCTGGATCGGCACCGGCGCCAATCAGGCGATCAGCGCAACCGATCTGTCCAGCGCGCTCGGCAACACCGGCGCGCTGCAATCGCTGGCGGAAACCACTGGCATGTCATCGGACGATGTCGCCGCCAGTTTGAGCGAGGGGCTGCCCGAGCTGATCGACCGGCTCACGCCTGACGGACATCTTCCCCCCGCGGCATAACGCCAATGGCCCGGAAAGCAAAAAGCCCGCTGCAAAACCAGCGGGCTTTTTGTTTGCGGTTGGACTCGAACCGTCAGGCGAACGAGTAGAACACGCGGAACTGCACCTTGCGCTCGGCCCAGAATTCCGCGGCATCGCGGAACACGTCCAGCAGCACCTCGCGCGCTTCCTTGTCGAACTTCTGCGCGATCGGCAAGCCTTCAAGCACGATCACGAAACCGGGCTGCGGGCCGGCCTTGTGAATCATGTCGGTCAGGCAGTCGGACAGCGCATCGAAATTCTTTCCGAAATGCTTCGGGAACGTGAATTCCGTGGCGATGCGCTCCAGGATTTCCGCCTTGCTGGCGCAATCGGCGCAGTTGGCATACAGGAAATGCTGGTTCAGCACGGCGGCAGCCTGCGCCAGTTCGGGCACGCGGAACGCGCGGATCGACTGGACAATATTAGGGCGCACCGACTTGAACAGATTCATGGCTCCCTCGTTGGTGCCGTCATCAGCCCACGTGGCCATGGCAGGCGCGCAAGCAGGCGGAAGTCGTTGCGTCAGATCCTGGCGTGGCATCATCAGCACGTTGTCGTAAAGGTTCTGGGCCTGATGGTGGGCCCTTTGCCAGCCATCTCCGGCGCCGCGCTCCTCGCGGGCGGCAAGGGCGTCGCCCAATCCGAAAATGTCAGTCATCATTTGGTTATCCGTTTGAAACTGTTGTAGTGGTCTTCCGTGTAATAGCAGTCGTTGGCGGCGCGTTGATCACCACCGCAAACAATACGCTTGGCTCCCCGATTCCGGCTTTTGCTGTTCTTGACGGTGTATTCGCGGTAAAACCCGCGGGGCTGCTGCGGCAGGCTTCGCTCGTAATTGCCAAACCGCGAACCATCCTTGTCATACGGGAACGGCCCACCGGACTGGATCAGATCCAGTGTTTGCCGCGCCTCGTTTGGCAACTGCTGGGCGGCGATGGTTCCCACCACCCCCTGTACATCCGATTGCGCAGCGGACTGCCGCGCGATCGCGCCCTGCGGCGTCATCGCCAGCGCCAGCGACAATGCGGCGCCCGCGAACACATGGCCCAGGCTTCGCGCCAGGCTCAGGGACTGCCAAATTGACTGCCGCTGCGGCTGGCTCGGGAAATACCGGGGACCCACGTTATCGAAAAAGACTGGCTAAGAAGTAATTGGCAAGCCATTCCGGCCCGTTGGCGACTGTGCTCGCAACCCTCTGCGGGCTCAGACTCCCGCGATGCGAGCGTCTGCATTCAAGGGCGTAAGGTTACGCGCATGTCCACCATTAATCAATCCCCGCACTTTTGCCAGCGCGATTTTCTCAATTGTTTCAATATGTTATTGATATGTGTGCGCATACTAACCTCGCATGCGCCACGCTGACGCGGGTATGAAAAAAGCCGGGCGAACCCGGCTTTTACGGCACTTGTCCCGGAAAACCTAAAGAGGCGTCCGAATCCCTGAACTCAACACTTGGCCGCGGCGTCCACCACGACCAAAGCGGTCATGTTGACGATACGACGCACCGTCGCGGACGGCGTCAGAATGTGCACCGGCGCTTTCACGCCGAGCAGGATCGGGCCGATCGCGACATTGTTGCCCGCCGCCACCTTGAGCAGGTTGTACGAGATATTGGCCGCGTCGATGTTCGGGCACACCAGCAGGTTGGCTTCGCCCTTGAGCGCGCCATCGGGCACCAGCGAATCGCGCAGCTTTTCATCGAGCGCGCTGTCGCCATGCATTTCGCCGTCGACTTCGAGGTCAGGCGCGCGCTCGCGCAGGATCTTCAGCGTGTCGCGCATCTTGCGCGCCGACGGCGCCTCGGACGTGCCGAAGTTCGAATGCGACAGCAGGCCAACCTTGGGCTCGATGCCGAAACGCTTCAGTTCCTCGGCGGCCATGATCGTGATCTCGGCCAGTTCATCGGCAGTCGGATCGACATTGACGTGCGTATCGACCAGGAAGATCTGGCGACCCGGCAACACCAGGCCGTTCATCGCCGCATAGACCTTGTTGGTGCCGCCCAGCACCTGGTCGATGTAGCGCAGATGGGCCGCGGTCGTGCTGACCGTGCCGCAGATCATGCCGTCCGCCTCGCCCTTCTTGAGCAGCATCGCGCCGATCAGCGTGGTGCGGCGGCGCATTTCCAGCTTGGCGTACTGCTGCGTGATGCCTTCGCGAGCCATCATGCGGTAGTAGGCATCCGAATAGTCGCGGAAACGCTCGTCGTGCTCGGGATTGACCACCGTGAAATCGACGCCCATGCGCAGGCGCAGGCCGAAGCGCTCGATGCGGTGCGACAGCACAGCCGGACGGCCGATCAGGATCGGGTTGGCCAGCTTTTCGTCGACGATCACCTGTACCGCGCGCAACACGCGCTCTTCCTCGCCTTCGGCGAAGACGATGCGCTTCTTTTCCATCTCCACCTTGCGCGCAGCCGCGTAGATCGGCTTCATCAGCGTGCCCGAGTGGTAGACGAACTGCTGCAGTTGCAGGCGATAGGCGTCCATGTCCTCGATCGGACGCGAAGCCACGCCCGACTTCGCGGCGGCCTCTGCCACGGCCGGCGCGATCTTGACGATCAGGCGCGGATCGAACGGCTTCGGGATCAGGTATTCCGGTCCGAAAGACAGGTCCTGGATGCCGTAGGCCGACGCCACGATATCGCTCTGTTCCTGGCGCGCCAGTTCCGCTACCGCATTGGCGGCGGCGATTTCCATTTCACGCGTGATCGTGGTGGCGCCGCAATCGAGTGCGCCACGGAAAATGAACGGGAAGCAGAGGACGTTGTTGACCTGGTTCGGGTAGTCGGTACGACCGGTCGCCATCACGGCATCCGGGCGGATTTCCTTGACCAGTTCCGGCATGATTTCCGGGTTGGGATTGGCCAGCGCCAGCACCAGCGGCTTGTCGGCCATCTTCTGCACCATCTCAGGCTTGAGCACGCCGGCGGCGGACAGGCCCAGGAAGATGTCGGCGTTGTCGATGACTTCGGCCAGCTTGCGCTTGTCGGTCTTTTGCGAGAAGCGCGCCTTTTCCGGGTCCATCAGCTCGGTACGGCCCTCGTAGACCACGCCGGCCAGGTCGGTCACCCAGATGTTTTCGATCGGCAGGCCCATGTCGACCAGCAAGTCCAGGCAGGCCAGCGCGGCGGCGCCAGCGCCCGAGGCCACCAGCTTGACCTTGGAGATGTCCTTGCCAACCACTTTCAGGCCATTGATCACGGCGGCGCCGACAACGATCGCGGTGCCGTGCTGGTCATCGTGGAAGACGGGGATCTTCATGCGCTCGCGCAGCTTGCGCTCCACGTAGAAGCATTCCGGCGCCTTGATGTCTTCCAGGTTGATGCCGCCGAAGGTGGGTTCCAGCGACGCGATAATTTCAACCAGCTTTTCCGGGTCTTTCTCGTCGATTTCGATGTCGAAGACGTCGATACCGGCAAATTTCTTGAACAGGCCGGCCTTGCCTTCCATCACCGGCTTGGACGCCGCGGCGCCGATGTCGCCCAGGCCCAGCACGGCCGTGCCGTTGGTGATCACGCCAACCAGGTTGCCGCGCGCGGTGTAGCGGAACGAATTGGCCTGGTCGGCAACGATTTCCTCGCACGCGGCGGCCACGCCCGGCGAATAGGCCAGCGCCAGATCGCGCTGGTTGGACAGCGGCTTGGTGGGAGTGACGGAAATCTTGCCGGGGGTCGGAAACTCGTGATATTCGAGTGCGGCCTTGCGCAGCGCCTCACGCTGCTGTTGTTTCAGATCGTCTTGGGACGGGGACTGCTGAGGGCTTGTCATCTGCGCATCTTCCGATCGGTGGAGCCGCACTGAATAACGCTTTGCGACGAGTACGGGCCGGCTCCACGAACCCGCTGTCTCCGCTTGTAGGCGCTTTGGAATTGCGCATTTTATATTGTGAAATACTATTTCACAATAAGCGTTTTGCGCGGGGCACCTTTGCGTTTCGGTACAATATGCCGCATGCCGATGGGCTTGACCAGCCGGTATGTCCACTGAATCCGCGCTGGCCTTCATCAGCGCTTGCCTCCCGGGTTACTCAACGCCCAATGCCAGATCCCTCGCCCGCATCGCTTTCCGAATTCGACCTGATTCGCCGATTTTTCACGCGCCCGGTCCGCAAGGCCGCCCTCGGCGTGGGCGACGACTGCGCGTTGATCGACGCGCGTCCCGGTCACCAGTTGGCCATCAGCACCGACATGCTGGTGAGCGGGCGCCATTTCTTCCCGGACGTTGCGCCACGGGCGCTGGGGCACAAGGCGTTGGCGGTCAACCTGTCGGACCTGGCTGCGATGGGCGCCGAACCGCGCGCCTTCACGCTGGCGCTGGCGCTGCCGGAAGCCGACCCGGCGTGGCTCGAACCGTTTGCCGCCGGTCTGCTGGCGCTGGCCGACGACCACGGATGCGAGCTGATCGGCGGAGATACCACCAAAGGCCCGTTGACGCTGTCGATCACCGTGTTCGGCGACGTACCGCCGCGTCAGGCCTTGCGTCGCGACGCGGCCCGGCCCGGCGACGACCTGTGGGTGTCGGGCACGCTCGGCGACGCGCGCCTGGCACTGGGCGACTGCCGCGGCGAATGGCTGCTGCCCGAGCCCGATTTCACGCTGATCCGGCCGCGCATGGATTCCCCGACGCCGCGCGTGGCATTGGGACTGGCCTTGCGCGGCGTGGCCCATGCGGCGCTCGATGTGTCCGACGGACTGGTCGGGGATCTGGGACACATCCTCGCACGCTCGTCGGTCGGCGCCATCGTTGATGTGGACGCCCTGCCCCGTTCCGCGGTGCTGTCAGCGCAGCCGCTCGATCTTCAGCGCCAGTGCGTGCTGGCCGGCGGCGACGATTACGAGCTGTGTTTCACCGCGCCGGCTGGCGCGCGCGAAACGATCGCCGCCATCAGCCGGCAGCTGGACCTGCCGCTGACTCGTGTCGGCGCGATCACGGCGGAAGCCGGACTGCGGCTGGTCGATGCCAGCGGCAGCCCGGTCACCTTCACCGGCACGTCGTTCGACCATTTCGCGGCAACGTGACACGCGGCGCCCTACCCGTGTCATGATGCCGCCATGCGCGCAACAGGGAGAGCCGCACTTTGCGCGCCAGACATACCTACATAGACAGAGCCAAGTCCTTGATGTCCGCCTACCCTCCCGGGGCCGCACCGCGCGACCCCGTCAATCCCGTCACGCTGGAAGCCGGCCAGACCGTCAAGGTCACGCGGCCAACCGCCCGTTTCATGTTCGGGCATCCCGCACGCCTCGTCGCACTGGGCTTCGGCTCCGGGCTTTCGCCCGTCAGTCCCGGCACCGTCGGCACGCTGTATGGATGGCTGTCGTTCATCGTGATCTCGATGTGGATCGAGCCAACCACCTGGCTGTGGATCATTGCCGCGGCGTTCGTGGCCGGCATCTGGGCCTGTCGCCGTACCGCGCGCGACATGGGTGTGGACGACCACGGCGGCATGGTGTGGGATGAGATCGTCGCCTTCTGGCTGGTGCTGGTGTTTGTCATGCCGACCGGCTTCTGGGGCCAGCTCGCCGCCTTCCTGTGGTTCCGCTTCTTCGATATCGTCAAACCCGCGCCGATCCGCTATTACGACCGCACGCTCAAGGGGCCCGGCGTCACGGGCGCCTTCGGCGTGATGTTCGACGATATCTTTGCGGCGTTCTACACGCTGCTCGTCTTCGCGCTGTGGCGCTCGATCTAAGCGCACAGCGGACCGAACGCCCAACACGCACCCAAGACTCAGGAAAACGCCGCCATGTCCGTCAGCCGCCTGCTTGACCAGCTTGCCATCCAGGCCGGAACCGTGCTCGCGGAGCGCTCGCTCATGCTCGCCACCGCGGAATCGTGCACCGGCGGACTGGTTGCCGCGGCGATCACCGATGTGTCCGGATCGTCGGGATGGTTCGAGCGCGGCTTCGTCACCTATTCGAACGAAGCCAAGACGACCATGATCGGCGTACCGGCCAAGCTGATACGCGATCACGGCGCGGTCAGCGAGGAAGTGGCACATGCCATGGCGGAAGGCGCGCTGCTGAACAGCCGCGCGCAGGTGGCGCTGTCGATTACCGGCATTGCCGGACCGAATGGCGGCACACCGGAAAAACCGGTCGGCACGGTCTGCTTTGGCTGGAGCAACCGCATCACCACCCGCACCGAGACCCAGCGCTTCAAGGGCGACCGCGCGCAAATCCGCCGCCAGGCGGCCGAACACGCGATGCGCGGACTGATCGAGCTGATCCGCAACGAGGAGTAGGCCTGGTCCGCTTCAGCGGACCACAGGCTCGCCCGGCCATTCGGCCAGGCCGTCCTCGCGGACCGTTGCCGGCAGCGCCTGAAGGCCGCTCAGCCGTGGCGATAGCGGTTGATCGTCTCGCGCGTCTGCAGCGCCACATTGCGCGCCGCAGTGGCGAAATCCTTTTCGCGGCTCGCGTACAGGATCGCGCGCGACGAATTGATCATCATGCCGGTGCCGTCGGCGGTGCGCCCGGCCCGCACGGTGGCCTCGATGTCGCCGCCCTGCGCACCGATGCCAGGAATCAGCAGCGGCATATCGCCGACGATCTGGCGCACCTTGGCGATCTCGTTGGGGAAAGTCGCGCCGACCACCAGGCCCATCTGGCCATTGGTATTCCAGCGCTCACGCGCCGCTTCGGCCACCACCTGGTACAACGGCTTGCCGTCGACCTGCAGGAACTGGACGTCCGAGCCGCCCGGATTCGAGGTGCGGCACAACACGATCACGCCCTTGCCCGGATGCGCCAGATACGGCGACATCGAATCGAAACCCATGTACGGACTGACGGTGACGGCGTCGGCCTTGTACCGGTCGAACGCCTCGATGGCGTAGTGTTCGGCGGTGGAACCGATATCGCCGCGCTTGGCGTCCAGGATCACGGGAATCCCGGGATGGGCGTCGTGGATATATTCGATCAGCTGCTCTAGCTGATCCTCGGCGCGCTGCGAATGGAAATAGGCGATCTGCGGCTTGAACGCGCAGACCAGATCGGCCGTGGCGTCGACGATTTCGCGGCAGAACGAGAAAATCGCGCCGCCCGTGCCGGTCATGGACAACGGCAGCTTGGCCGGGTCCGGATCGAGCCCGACGCATAGCAGGGAATCGTTACGCTGCCACGCGGCGGACAGCTGCTCGGTGAAGGTCATGGGATGCTCGGTATCGGATGGGAGCCGGAGGCCCGGCTGTCGACGAGTGTATGGACAGCATAACGCGGGCGCACGCCGGCTGGTTGGCTGACTGCGAAGGCACATTCCTGCAGTACAGCATATGGCGTTGGCGGCAATTCTACCTGTTGGCGTGATATTGTTTGCAGCTTCCGCTTAAAAGAGCGACATCCACGTCGCCCGTCCCATGACACTCGACCGCCGCGGTCTCATCCTGCTTGTCATCCTGACCGTCGCCTGGGGCCTGAACTGGCCGATCATGAAAATCGGCGTCGCGCATTTTCCCGCGATGGGCTTCCGGCTGCTCTGCATGGCCGGCGGGCTGGTGGCGCTGGGCCTGGCGCTGAAGCTGCGCGGCGACTCCCTGCACGTGCCGCGCGAGGCTTGGCCGACGGTGGTGAAGCTGGCGATTCCGAACATGGTGATCTGGCATCTGTTCGCCATCTGCGCGGTCAAGATGCTGTCATCGGGCCGCGCCGCCATCCTTGGCTACACGATGCCGATCTGGGCCGTGGTCTGGGGCCTTGTCATCTTTCGCGAGCGCATCGCGCTGTCGGCATGGATCGGCATCGCCTGCGCGCTGACCGGCACCGTACTGCTGCTGTCGGGCGAGATCGCCGCGCTGACGGGCAGCCCGGCGGGCACCCTGCTGATGCTGGTGGCGGCGGCGGGCTGGGGCTTCGGCACACAACTGATGAAGCGTACGCAGGTCGACGTTTCGATTGGCGCGCTGACGTTCTGGATGCTGGCCATCACGCTGCCGTTTCTGGCGCTCGGCACGCTGCTGTTCGAAACCGGCTGGCGCATGCCCACCGCTGTCGAATGGGGCGCGATCGCCTATAACGCCGTGGTGGTGTTCGCGTACTGCCATCTCGTGTGGTTCGCGCTGGCGCGCAGCCTGCCGCCGGTGGTGTCGAGCCTGTCGATCATGTTCATCCCCGTTGTGGGCGTGTTTTCGGGCATGTGGCTGCTTGGCGAAACGCCGCATTGGCAGGATTACGCAGCCATCGTGCTGATGTTCGCGGCGCTGTCGTCGGTCATGCTGGCGCCGCTGCTGCGCCGGCGCCTGTGAGCAACAGCGGCGCAGAGATTTCGCTTAACAAGCCCCCCCGCGTTGGATTACACTCGCGGCCATCAGAATCCCGGAGAAATTACGTGGGCAGTAGCATCGGGTGTTCGAGTTGCCGCGAAAGATTCGCGACATCGTCGGATGCCATGTCACTGCGGGCTGCGTAACGTCGATCCGCGTGGGGCCATCGCCCCGCACGTCGCCGTGCTTGCCCGCAGACAACTGCGGGTGAGTGTCTTTCCGTTTCCCCTTGCGGCGGCCGTCCGGCCTCCGTGTCGCGCCTCGGATCTTCCCTCTCCCGGCTTGCCAGCCAGATATCGGCAACAGGCAAACGTCATCGTCTTGCAACGGATGCGCACTTGCGCCGTCCGTACGCAGCGCGATCACGCTTGCCGGCCGCCTCATGGTCGCACCGCTGGCGAGCCTTGCCTGCGCCTGTCTCCGATGCATCGACAACGCGCAATCAGTAACAAGGAATCCAAGGGATGATCAATCTGTTCGTCCTGCAGAAAGGTCGGCTTGCCCAGGAGCAGGTCGACGAGCGCAACGAGCTGCTGCAGCACAAGCCCATCTGGATCGACGTGGTAAGCCCCGATGACGAGGAGCTCGCGTGGATCAAGGAAGCGTACAACGTGGTACTGCCCGAGCTGGAGGACCTTGGCGACCTCGAAGCATCGGCGCGTTATTTCGAAGGCGAAGACGAGAACATCCACATCCGCACGGATTTTCTGCTGGCCGAAGACGAGGCCTCGCGCAACGTGCGCGTGGCGTTCGTGCTCACGCGCGACGTCCTGTTTTCGATTCACGACGAAGACCTGCCGGTGTTCCGCCTGGTGCGGCTGCGCGCGCGGATGCGTCCGGGATCGGTGCGCAACGCCAAGGACGTGCTGATGGATCTGTACGCGACCGACGCCGAATACTCGGCCGATTCGATCGAGGAAATCTACGAGCGTCTGGAAGAAGCGAGCCGCCGGGTGCTGGCCGAAAACGTGACCGATGCCGCCGCGGCCGACGTGCTGGAAACCATCGCGCGCGAGGAAGACTTGAACGGGCGCATCCGTCGCAACGTCATGGACACGCGCCGCGCGGTGTCATTCCTGATGCGCAGCCAGTTACTGTCCGCCGAACAGCAGGACGAAGCCCGGCAGATCTTGCGCGATATCGATTCGATCGAGAACCACACCGCGTTCCTGTTCGACAAGATCAACTTCCTGATGGACGCCACGGTCGGCTTTATCAACATCAACCAGAACAAGATCATCAAGCTGTTCTCGGTGGTGTCGGTGGCGCTGATGCCGCCTACGCTGATCGCCAGCATCTACGGCATGAACTTCAAGCTGATGCCGGAACTGGACTGGGCTATCGGCTACCCGTGGGCCATCGCGCTGATGGCCGTCTCGGCGGCGATCCCGCTGGTGTATTTCAAGAGGAAGGGCTGGCTCAGCTAGCGGCGCGCGCCGGCGGCACGCCGGCAAACCCGTCCCGACTGTTACGCATACCACGGGACAGGGGATCGCCCAGGCAGGGCGAGCGCAATCAGTCGGGCAGCGTCGCCGCGCCCATCCGCCGCGCGATGATCGACGCCTTGGCCCGGAAGTTGACGTGGACGTTGGCGCAGTACTGCTTCTTGTCGAAGCACTTCGGCGCCGGCAGCGCCGCCGCCAGCCGCGCGGCCTGCCCAACGGTGAGCTTTGAGGCCGACGTGTGGAAATAGTGCTGCGCGGCGGCTTCGACGCCAAACACGCCTTCTCCCCATTCCACCGAATTCAGGTAGATCTCGAAGATCCGCTGCTTGTCGAGCCAGAATTCCAGCATCCATGTGATGGCCAGTTCCTGGCCCTTGCGCACGTAGTATTGCTCCGAGGCAAGAAACAGGTTCTTGGCCAGTTGCTGAGTGATGGTCGACCCGCCGCGCACGATGCGCCCGCGCTGCTTGTTGCGCTCCCAGGCATCGAGCATCGCGTCGAGTTCGTAGCCGGGGTGATTGACGAAATCGGCATCCTCGCTGGCAATGACCGCGCGCTTGATATTGCGCGACATCTCGTCGTAGCTCACCCACTTGTGGTCGACCGTACAGCTCCAGAAATTGAAGCCGCACAGCCGCCAGCGCTCGGCGCGCAGGAACGAGGTGGAAGACGGATTCAGATACTGCCAGGCTGCAATCTGCAGGAAGAAATAGACCTGCATCGCCAGCACGCCAACGATCAGGCATTCGCCGAAATAGCCGATCCAGCGCAGCGGATTGGCTGCACCCGAGGATCTGGCCGGCACCCGGGCGGCCGCTGAGCGCTGACGGGCCAAGGCGGTCTGCCGCTCAGCGCGCCGCTTCGGCCTGCAGCGCCGCGCGCAGCTCGGCCAGCACCGGCGTCGTGTTCGGTCGCACGCCCCGCCAGTTGTAGAACGCCTCGGCGGCCTGTTCGACCAGCATGCCCAGGCCGTCGGACGTCGTTGCGCCGCACTTCGCCGCGTAGGCCAGGAACACGGTGGGTTTCGCGCCGTACATCATGTCGTACGCCAGCACGCCCTCGCCCAGCAGATGGTCCGGCACAGGGGGAAGTTCGCCCTGCAGGCTGCTGGCCGATGCATTGATGATGACGTCGCAGCCTTCGTCGTCGGATAGCGCACCGAGCGCGTCCAGTCCGCCCGCCCACAGCTCGACGTTGTACTGGTCCGCCGCCTCGACAAACTGCTCGACCATGTCGCTGGCCTTTTGCGCGGTGCGGTTGGCTACAACGATGCGCGCCGGGCGACATTCGATCAACGGCAGCATCGCGCCCATCGCCGCGCCGCCCGCGCCCAGCAACAGGATGCGCCTACCTTCGAGCAGCACGTCGAGGTTGTCCTGGATATCGCGCACCAGGCCGATGCCGTCGGTGTTGTCGCCGTGGATCAGGCCATCCTCGATCCACATCGTATTGACCGCGCCCGCCGCTTCGGCGCGCGGCGTCAGCCGATCGGCCAGATCGTAGGCTTCCAGCTTGAACGGCGTGGTCACATTGAAGCCATGGCCGCCCTCGGCCAGAAAACGGCGCACGGTATCGGCGAACGCGTCGAGCGGCGCTTCCAGGCGCTCGTACTGGAGAGCCTCGCCGGTCTGGCGCGAAAACGCCGCGTGGATGGCCGGCGAGCGGCTGTGCGATACGGGATTGCCAACCACCACGTAGCGATCGATGGTGGTGTCGGGCGTGGAATTCTGTTCTGCGGTCATCAGCGGCCTTGCAGGCGGACGTCGAGTCCGCTGCGGGTGAACTTGAAAGTGGAAATGACTTCGAGGATGTCCTGCCGGGACTGCATCTCCGGCGTGAACACGCCGAATGGTGCGGCGGCGCGGACGATGGCAACGGCCTGGCGATCCAGCGCCGCGTCACCCGAACTCTTTGCCACGTCGATGCTCTCGATGTTGTAGCCGTCGCGGTTGTAACCGAGCTTGCCCTGGCGATTCACGTTGATCACCAGAATCAGCTGGCCGTAAATCGGCTTGCCATTCTTCTGCGGAAAATCGCTCGTGCCGCGCGCTTCGATCTTGCGGCGCAGGCGATCGTAGTACTGCGCGTAATCGACGCCCTGTGCGCTGGTCGCCGTCAGTTGCATCCGCTTGGGACGCTTGGCGTAGTGTTCGAGGTTCCGGCCGATCTCGGCTTCGAGCCGCGCCATCTCGTCGGTGGACGTGCGCTCGTCCTGGCCGCGCGTGGGTGCGTCGGCGCGCTGCTCGCCCGGCTTGAGCGGCTGGCTGCGCACCGACTGCGCGGCCTCGCGCGACTGCGTCATCAGGCGGCGCTGCTCTTCTTCGAGCTGTTCGAGGCGACGCTGTGTCAGCTTAATCAGGTCGCCATCCTTGGACTCGGTCTGCGCGGGCAGCGGCGTGGTGGCGCGCTGGGCGTCGTGGTCGCCGCCGCCGTCGAGATTGGCTTGCGCCAGCACCGTGGGATTGCGCGGCTTTTCAGCCGACTTCGAGTTCACCAGCACCACATCGAGTTGCGGATCGGACCGCTTGATCTCGAACACTTCAGGCGCGGCAATCCGCACCATCAGCAGCACCGCGTGAACGACCACGGACAGGACCAAAGCCTTGGCCAGCGTACTGCTGGATTGCCACCAGTCACGGGGGTGGCGCGGAGCAGAAAGTACGGCGTTCACGATGGAATGGACGGGCCAGGGAAGTCGGCGGGGAAACTCGATCGAAAACCGGCCCCCTCGGGCGAGGGATGGCCGGAACAGGGTTCGATTGTAAGTGAGCCGCCCCGTTTACCGAAGCCTGGGCGAAGCTTCAGGGCGCGGTGCCCGGTCCGGTGTCGCGCGCTGCCGACGCATCGGCCGGCGCGTCGTCGCCGGACGGCGCCACGGCGTCCGCGGATGGCGCTTGCGGCGCTCCTTCGGCCCCGTCTTCGGCGGCTTGCTCCGCCACATCCTCGGCCGCGGCTTCGGCGGCCGCCTCAGCGGAAACTTCGGCCATTTCCTCGTCGCCGGCGTCGCCTTCGAGCTCTTCTTCCGGCAATTCGCCTTCACCGGCAAAGATTTCGAGCACCCGGCACGACACTTCGAGCGAAATCTCGTCGGTGGCGCCCAGCTCCAGCAACACCTGCGTGCCGCGCGAAGCTTGCGCCAGTTCCGGCACACGCGTCACCAGCGGAATCTCCGCAAAACGCACCGCGCCGTCCTTGAGCACCGTGGCCATGAGCTTGTTGCGGTTTTCCTGCTTGATCCAGCGCAGGCACCAGTAGCGTTCCATGGTGGACTGGTGGTCCGCATAGGCCGCATAGGTGCCTTCGAAGTCGGCCACGGCGGCCAGCAGGTCGGCGTCCTTGGGCTTGAACGGCGCAACCAGCTTGGCCGTGACGCCGTGCTGGGCCACCGCCAGGATCTGCCATTGATTGACCAGATCGACGTAGCGGCGCAGCGGCGAGGTGCTCCACGCATACTGCGCCACGCCCAGGCCCTCGTGCGGCGCCGGATACGTCTGCATGCGCGTGCGATGCATGCCCCACGCCTTTTGTGTGCGATAGATGCCCGGCACGCCGTGGTCCGCCAGCAGCTTGCCCCAGGTGCTGTTGGCCAGGATCATCAGCTCGGCCACGATCTTGTCCAGCGGCGATCCGCGGCGGCGTTGCTCGATGCGCACGCGTTCGCCGCCGCCATCCAGCACGTCAATATAGAAATTAAAGTCCGCGCGGTTATGGCTTTCCGGGCGCAATCCGCTTGCCAGGCGCGCCTTCTGGCGCTCGTCGTGCAGATGATTGGCCAGCCGATACAGCTCGGTCAGTTCGTCGCGGAACGGGTAGTCGCCCGTGCCAGCGGCCAGCGCCGCCTCGGTCACCACATCCTCGAGCAGGTTGTGGCGCAGGTTGGCGGCGATCGGCACCAGTTCGGCCCGGGTTTCGCTGCCAAGCACGGCCACGCCGTCCGGCCCATTCGGGTCGATCGTCACGTACAGCGACAGCGCCGGGCAGGTGCGCCCTTCCTGCAGCGTGTAGCGATCCACCACGCTGTCGGGCAGCATCGTGATCTTGTCGCCTGGGAAATACACCGTGGACAGCCGCTGGCGCGCGATGGCGTCGAGCGCGTCGCCGCGGCGGATGCCAAGCCCCGGCGCGGCAATATGGATGCCAACGCGCAGCTTGCCGTCGGCGGTGCGCGTCACGGACAGCGCATCGTCGATTTCGGTCGTCGTGACATCGTCGATCGAAAACGCCTGCACGTCGGCCACCGGCAGGTCGGCGGACGGCTCGGGCACGTCGACATCGGCAAAGCCGGTGCCCTTGGGAAAGCAGTCAGCCAGGAACTTGGCCTCGTGCAGCGCGCGCGGGCTTTCCACGCCGCCCACGGCCACCATCAGCCGCATCGGCATCATGCCCAGCGCCGTGCAGGCGGCATCCATCGCCTTGTATTCGAGACTGTTCTTGTCTGGCTTGAACAGCAATTGCAGGACCTTGCCGCGGAATGCCTCGGGCAGCTTGTGCGCCTTCAGTTGCGCTTCGTACTCGCCCTGCAGTTGCAACTGCTGCTTCTTGCGCTCCACCGCGGCCAGCGCGGCCTTGAGCTGGTCCTCGGGCGCGCGCAGATAGCGCCCGCGGCCCTTGCGGCGGAAGTAGACCGGATTGCCATGCAGCGCCATGGCGAGCGCCGCCTGCTGCACCGCGCCGGCATCCGCGCCATAGTATTCGGCCGCCAGTTCGGCAAAACCGAATTCATCGGGCGGCGCGCACTCCCAAAGGAAGTCGAGATCGATCTCGGCGGTCAGGTCGCCGGTTTGCCGCACCATTTCGATTGCCGACGGCTGGGCAAACTGCAGCAGCACGTCCTTGGACTTGACCTTGGTGCGCCTGCCCGCGGGCAACTCCACCTGGTAAGCCTCGCCCTGTTGGGAAAGGACGGTGCCGGCGCGAATTTCGCCGCCTTCTTCGAACAGCAACTGCATGGATCGGTACTTTCAGAAGTGCCGGGGCAGCGCCTGGGCGGTGCGCAGTAGCGCACGCGCAGGCGGCATGCCCCGGACGGATATTCGACCGTGGATGATACCGCACCACGCCGGGCGTCCGCCGACGCCCGGACGGATCAGAGCGACATGCCGCCGCTGGCCTCGATCGCGATGCCGTTGACGTAGCTGGCGTCGTCGCTGGCCAGGAAGGCGTAGATCGCGGCGATTTCCGACGGTTCGGCCAGGCGCCGCATCCAGCAATGTTCCTTCATGCCGTCGAGCACTTTCTCCGGCACGGTCTGCAGGATTTCCGTGTTGACGAATCCCGGGCACACCGCGTTCACGCGCACGCCCTTCGGACCCAGTTCGCGCGCCCAGGTCTTGGTGAAGCCGATCACGCCGAACTTGGTGGCCGCGTAGTTGGTCTGGCCGAAATTGCCATACAGCCCCACCACGCTCGACGCGTTCAGGATCACGCCGCCGCCCTGCTCGGCCATGATCGTGGCCACGGCCTGCGCGCAGTTGAAAACGCCCTTGAGGTTCACGTCGACCACGGCGTCGAACTGCGCCTCGGTCATCTTGACCAGGCGGGCATCCTTGGTGATGCCGGCATTGTTGACCAGGATGTCGATCCGGGCATGGCGCGCCAGCGTGGCGGCCACCATCGCGTCGACTTCCTCGCGGCGCGTCACGTCGACCTTGTGCGCATCCACGCTCGCCCCACTGGCGGCCAGGCGGTCGGCGGCTTCGCGCACGCGCGCCTCGTTCACATCGCACAGGACCAGTTTTGCGCCTTCCGCGGCAAAACGTTGCGCTGTGGCAAATCCAATACCGGCTGCAGCGCCGGTGATGATGGCAACCCGTCCTTCCAATTTCATGATGCTTGTCTCAGTTCCTGCCTTGGCAGTGTGTTGTGGGTGTCGATACGGCGGGGCAGTCTGGTGCCGCCCGCGCCGGTGTTGGCTGGCGCAACCCGTTCCAGCAGGTCGGGAAGAAAGACCTCTGTCACGAGCATGGCGCCGCCGCCGCGCCGGAATACCGAACGCCGCGCGGGCAGCATCGGTACCGACGCCAGCGTCGGCAGCACCCGTTGCAGCGCCTGACGCAACGGGTGGTGCTGCGAGAGCCGCGCAAACTGGAACGGATCGCGTCGCACGCGCGGATCCACGAACAACGCGCCCCCGAGCGGCCGGTTGCCGAGGCCGCGCAGGAACGGCCAGTCACGCCGCGCGCGAAATGCATCGACGATGGTGTGCGCAAAAACTGCCGGCACATCGTCGCAAATCAGCAGCACTTCACGTGTGATGGCCGGCAGCGGCCGATCCAGGCCCAACGCCTGCCACTCGTCGGCGAACGGTACTTGCGGCGCCTGGGCCAGCCGTTCGACGCGGAAGCGCGACGAAGCCGACATCAGTCGCGCCGTAAGCGATCCCTCACCGGTCGCCCAACGTCGCTGGTTCAGTGGAATCGCCGCGTCGAACGGCAGATGCGCATGCCACGCCGCCCGCAGGCGCTGCAGTCCCGGCAATCCGGCCATCCGCTCGCTCATGACGGAAGCCGCCCGCCCGGTGTGTAGCCGCAAAAAGCCAGTACGTCGTCGACGTAGTCGTCGAATTCCGAGATGCCGTGATCGCTGCCTTCGATGATGCGGATGCGTGCGCCGGGGTAGGCGTCAACCATCTCGCGATAGTCGAGCACTTCGTCGCCGGTTGCCGCCAGCAGGTAATAGCGTTCCGGGCGCGTGATGGTATCCACGCGCAGGTCGAGCAGTTCCTGCAGATGTTCGGGCTTGACCACCACCGATCCGCCACCGTGATACAGCGGCTGCTCGCCGAGATATTTCTCAAGGTCGGTCCAGGGGTGGATCGCTGGATTGAGCAGTACCGCGCGGCAGCCATGGCGTTCGGCCAGCCAACGCGCATAGAAGCCGCCCAGCGACGAGCCGACGATGGCGATATCGGTCTCGCCGCCGGCCTTTGCGCCGCGAATGGCGGCTTCGGCCTGGGCAATCGCCGCCGAAGGCGACACATTGAGCATGGGGCAGGCGAAGTACTTTTCGAGGCCCCAGCGACGCATGCGCTCCTGCACGAGCCGGGATTTCATCGACTGCGGCGAGGAGCGGAAACCGTGCAGGTACAGCAGCATGTCTGTTCCCGCCCGTTATGGCTTGGCGCCGATCGCGTCCAGCAATTTCTGATGCACGCCGCCGAAGCCGCCGTTGCTCATCACCAGGACGTGATCGCCCGGTCTGGCGGCGGCGGTCACGGCGTGCACCAGCGCATCGAGATCCTGGAATGCCGTGGCCTTGTCGCCCAGCGGCGCCAGCGCTTCGCCAAGGTTCCAGCCCAGCGCGTCCTTGCCCGCCGGCGCGCCGTAGCCGAACACCAGATCGGCGCCCTCCAGGCTGGCCGGCAACTGGGCGGCCATCACGCCAAGCTTCATGGTGTTCGAGCGCGGTTCGAGCACCGCCAGAATGCGCGCATTGCCGACGCGGCGGCGCAGGCCGTCGAGCGTGGACTGGATGGCGGTCGGATGGTGCGCGAAATCGTCATACACGGTCACGCCGTTGGCCACGCCGCGCACTTCCATGCGTCGCTTGACGTTGGCGAAACGCGCCAGCGATTCGATGGCCTGGGCCGGCGGCACGCCGACATGGCGCGCGGCGGCAATCGCGGCCAGCGCGTTCATGCGGTTGTGGGTGCCCTGCAGGTCCCACACCACGGTGCCCTGGACGGCCTCCTGGAAGTACACGTCGAACACGTCCTTGCCTTCCGGCGCTGGCGTGCGGGCATCGCCTTCGCGCCAGTCGCCCACGCCGAACTGCTCGGCTTCGCTCCAGCAGCCGCGCTCCAGCACGCGGGCCAAGGCCGGCTCCATGCCGTTGACGACAAGGCGCCCCTGCCCCGGCACGGTTCGCACCAGATGATGGAATTGGGTCTCGATCGCGGCCAGATCCGGGAAGATGTCGGCGTGATCGAATTCGAGGTTGTTCAGGATCGCGGTACGCGGACGATAGTGGACAAACTTGCTGCGCTTGTCGAAAAACGCCGTGTCGTACTCATCGGCCTCGATGACAAAGAAGTCCGATTCGGTCAGCCGCGCGGAAATACCAAAATTCTGTGGCACCCCGCCCACCAGGAAGCCAGGGTTGTAGCCGGCGTCCTCGAGAATCCACGTCAGCATCGACGTAGTGGTGGTCTTCCCATGGGTGCCCGCAACGGCGAGTGTCCACTTGCCGTTCAGCACATGCTCGCCCAGCCATTGCGGGCCGGACACGTACGGCAGGTTGCGGTTCAGGATCGCTTCCATCAGCGGATTGCCGCGCGACACGACATTGCCGATCACGAACAGATCCGGTTCGAGCGCCAACTGAGCGGGGTCGAAGCCTTCGATCAGGTCGATACCTTGCGCTTCGAGCTGCGTGCTCATCGGCGGATAGACATTGGCATCGCAGCCGGTCACGCGGTGGCCGGCCTGACGGGCCAGAACCGCAAGGCCGCCCATGAACGTACCGCAGATACCGAGGATATGAATATGCATGGGAGCTTCGGGGGGAGACTTGAGGCCGCGGCGGGCGCGGCGCGAAATAAGGCTCCGATTGTACCCGCATGTCCCGTGCACGCCGCGCCCATGGCCCCTCCGCGGGCTGCGTCGCCGCGCCGCACGGCGCGCAAACCAGGCATGCGGGTATCATCGGGCCATGTCCCGACGTATGCCTTCCGACCCCACCCGCCTGCGCGAAGAGATTGCCCAGGCCGCCGCCCGCATGATCGCCGAAGATGGCGCCGACTACGCCACGGCCAAGCGCAAGGCCGCCCGCCAGGTGCTGGGCGACATCCGCGTGGCCGGCGAGTGGCTGCCCGACAACGACATGATCGAAGACGAGGTGCGCGCCTACCAGGCGCTGTTCCAGAGCGAGCACCAGCCGCGCATCCTGGCGTTGCTGCGCCAGTTGGCCTTGCTGGCCATGGACGATCTGGCGGCCTACCGTCCGTATCTGGTCGGTGCCGTATTGAACGGCACCGCGTCCGAGCATTCCGACGTCTATCTTCAGTGTTTCTGCGATAGTCCCAAGGACGTTGCGCTGCATTTCCTGAATGCCGGCGTCGATTTCGACACGAGCGAAAGCCGCCACTTTGCCGGGCGCGCCGACGTCGAGACACTGAGCTTTCTGTGGCGCGGCCAATGGCCCGCATCGCGCGAGGCGCGCCAGCTTGCCGGCGAGGTGCGCAGCACGTTGGGGGCGCCGGTGGGCATCCACGTCGCGCTGTATGATGCCGACGACGAACGCGGCGCCGCCAGGGCAGACGCCACCGGCCGCCCGGCGCGCGCGGACCTCAAGGCGGTCCGCGCCCTGGTCGACGAGACCAACGCGGCGCAGTGAGCCGGCCTATCTATATAGAACTGTCACCATCGACTTCGAATATGACTGCATCCGCACCCCGCTCCATCCCGACGCGCCGTTCTTCCGTCATGCTGTGGATCGTCATCGCGATCGTCGCTGCGGCGGCGGGCGTTGTAGCCGCCAATTTCGTCCTCAAGCCCAAACAGGCGTCCGAGCACGCCGTCGAAGCGCTTTTTCAGGCAAAAATGCCCGATCCGGCGGGATCGGAGCTCGATCTGTCGAAATTTCGCGGCAAGACTCTGGTCGTCAATTTCTGGGCGCCGTGGTGCGGCCCCTGCGTGGAAGAGATGCCGGAACTGACGGCGCTGCACGCCGAGTACGCGCCACGCAATGTTGAGTTTGTCGGCATCGGCATCGATTCCGCCAGCAATATCCAGGAATTTCTCAAGAAAACCCCGGTGCAGTATCCGCTGGCGGTCGCCGGTTTTGCCGGCACCGAACTGTCCAAGAGCTTTGGCAACGCGCAGGGTGGCCTGCCATACACGGTGGTCATTTCTCCTGATGGTGCGGTGAAATTCCGCAAGATGGGTCGGGTGCATGCCGACGAATTGCGCAAGGAATTGCCGGGCGCATAGGGCACCCCTGCTCGGCAGTCGCAACGACGCAGATCTGCACCCAACTCGCGTACAAAAGCTACGATTTCGTTGCGAACTTGCAGACATGCTGCGGTGTTTTGGGGTTTTGCGCCTGACTCATCACAGATCTTGCCGAATATGCCGATTTCCCGACATAAGACCTTGTATCGCGTGCTAGACAAATCCCTCTAAGCTACGGTAATCTCCGCGCAATTTCGTTGAAATGGTCGAGCCGCCGTGTCATCCACCCCTACCGTCAGCCGCTCCGCCCGCTACCGCAAAGTACTGGTTCTGCATGGTCCGAACCTGAACCTGCTGGGTACGCGAGAGCCCCAGACCTACGGGCACACGACGCTTGCCGATATCGACGAAGCGCTGGCGAAACGCGCCGCCCTTGCGGGCATTGGGCTGGACACGTTTCAGTCCAACCACGAGGGCGCGCTGGTGGATCGCATTCACGCGGCGCGCACGGAAGGCGTGGACTTCATCGTCATCAATCCCGCCGCGTACACGCATACCAGCGTGGCGCTGCGCGATGCGCTGGCGGGTGTGGCCATTCCTTTTGTCGAAGTGCATTTGTCCAACGTGCATCGCCGCGAGCCGTTCCGTCATCACTCCTATTTCTCCGACCAGGCGATTGGCGTGATCTGCGGACTGGGATGGCAGGGATACCTGCTGGCGCTGGAATACGTGCTGGCACAGGAGCAGGACGCCCCGGCAGCTGGCGCCTGAGCCATTCATATAGAGATCGAGACAACGGGGCTTTGCCGCACAACGTGTGGCAGAACCAATCAATGACTGACCACCGCCGTCCCTTCTCAACAAGGAAGTGACCGGACAACCCGATTCTGGAGGATAAGAAGATGGACCTGCGCAAGCTGAAGACGCTGATCGACCTGGTGGCCGAATCCGGCATTTCGGAACTCGAAGTGACCGAGGGCGACGGCAAGGTGAGGATCGTCAAGCAACCCCCGCAGGTCGTGGCCGCGCCGATGGCCATGCCGCAGATGCAAGCCATGCCCGTCGCGGGCGCGCCGGCCGCCGCCGCACCGGCTCCTGCCGCCGCCGAAGCCGCGCCGCAGTTGCCGGCCGGCCATATCGTGACCTCGCCGATGGTTGGCACGTTCTATCGCGCCCCGTCGCCGGGCGCCGCGCCGTTCGTCAACGTCGGCGACACCGTCAAGGAAGGCCAGACCGTCTGCATCATCGAAGCCATGAAGCTGCTCAACGAGATCGAGTGCGACAAGGCCGGTGTGATCAAGGAAATCCTCGTCGAAAACGGTCAGGCCGTGGAATACGGCCAACCGCTGTTCGTGATCGGCTAAGCCGGCGTGACCGGCTGACGCGGCGCATCGGCCCGATGGGCCACGCCGCATGCGTTGGTCCGGCCGCGCCAGCTGGCGCGCGCGGGCCCGCCCCTGTTCTCGCAGAGAGAGACCATGTTTGAAAAAATTCTGATCGCGAACCGCGGCGAAATCGCCCTTCGCATCCAGCGCGCCTGCCGCGAGCTGGGCATCAAGACCGTAGTGGTGTACTCGGAAGCCGACAAGGAAGCCAAGTACGTAAAGCTGGCCGATGAAGCCGTCTGCATCGGACCGGCTCCGTCGCCACTGTCATACCTGAACATGCCGGCCATCATCTCGGCGGCGGAAGTCACCGACGCGCAGGCAATCCACCCCGGTTACGGCTTCCTGTCGGAAAACGCCGATTTCGCCGAACGTGTCGAAAAATCCGGCTTCGTCTTCATCGGCCCGACCTCGGACAGCATCCGCCTGATGGGTGACAAGGTGTCCGCCAAGCAGGCCATGATCAAGTCCGGTGTGCCGTGCGTGCCGGGCTCGGAAGGCGCCCTGCCGGACGATCCGAAGGAAATCCTGGCCACCGCGCGCCGTGTGGGCTATCCGGTGATCATCAAGGCGGCTGGCGGCGGCGGCGGACGCGGCATGCGCGTGGTGCACACCGAGGCCGCGCTGATCAACGCCGTCAACATGACGCGCGAGGAAGCGGGCCGCGCCTTCGGCAATCCCGAGGTCTACATGGAGAAGTTCCTCGAGAACCCGCGCCATGTGGAAATCCAGATCCTGGCCGACCAGCACAGGCAGGCCATCTGGCTGGGCGAGCGCGATTGCTCGATGCAACGTCGTCACCAGAAGGTGATCGAGGAAGCGCCCGCGCCGCACATTCCGCGCCGCCTGATCGAGCGCATCGGCGACCGCTGCGCAGAGGCGTGCAAGAAGATCGGCTACCGTGGCGCAGGCACGTTCGAATTCCTGTACGAAAACAACGAGTTCTACTTCATCGAGATGAACACGCGCGTGCAGGTGGAGCACCCGGTCACCGAGATGATCACGGGCATCGATATCGTGCAGGAACAGATCCGCATCGCCTACGGCGAGAAGCTGCGCTTCCGCCAGAAGGACGTGGAACTGCGCGGCCACGCCATCGAATGCCGCATCAATGCCGAAGATCCGTTCAAGTTCACGCCTTCGCCGGGCCGCATCACTGCCTGGCACATGCCCGGCGGCCCCGGGGTGCGCGTCGACTCGCACGCGTATGATGGCTACTTCGTGCCGCCCAACTACGATTCGATGATCGGCAAGATCATCACGTACGGCGCCACGCGCGACCAGGCGATTGCCCGGATGCGCATTGCGCTGTCGGAAATGGTGGTCGACGGCATCCTGACCAACGTGCCGCTGCACCGCGATCTGATGCTCGACGCCAACTTCGTGGAAGGCGGCACCAGCATTCACTATCTTGAACACCGCTTGGCCCAGAAGGCCAACGCCCACGGCGAAAAGGCCTGAGGCGCGGCCATCCTGGCCGGCATGCAGTCATAAAGGATCCTCGTGGCTTTCCAGGAATGTGTGATCGAAATTGCGCAGGATCAGGCCGAAGCCTGGTCCGATGCATTGTTCGACCTCGGCGCGCTGTCGGTATCGGTGGAAGACGCCGACGCCGATACGCCTGACGAGCAACCGCTCTTTGGAGAGCCCGGACTGGAGCCCACCAAGCTCGCGTGGAACCGCTCGCGCGTGGTGGCCCTGTTCGACGAGGAAACCGACCCCGCGCTGGTGGTGCTGGCTGCGGCGAATGCGCTCGGCGTCGAGGCGCCGTCGTACACGTTGCGCGACGTGGCAGATCAGGATTGGGTGCGGCTGACGCAGTCCCAGTTCGAGCCGATCCGCATCGGCGAGAAGATCTGGGTCGTGCCTTCGTGGCACGACGCGCCCGACCCGGCCGCCGTGATTCTGGAACTCGATCCGGGCCTCGCCTTCGGCACCGGCAGCCACCCGACCACGCGCCTGTGCATGCAGTGGCTCGAACAGAACCTGCGCGCGGGCGAAACCGTGCTTGATTACGGCTGCGGGTCGGGCATCCTGGCTATCGTGGCGAAGAAGCTCGGCGCCGGCGATACCGTTGGCATCGACATCGACCCGAACGCGGTCGAAGCCTCGCGCTACAACGCCGAGCGCAATCGCGTGCAGGCCACCTTCGCGTTGCCTGAATCGGTATCCGACGCCACCTATGACCTGGTTGTGGCCAACATCCTTTCCAATCCGCTCAAGCTCATGGCGGCGATGCTGTCGGCGCGCGTGCGTCCGGGTGGCCGCCTGATCCTTTCCGGGGTGCTTGAACGGCAGGCCGACGAAGTGGCGGCGGCATATGCGCCGTGGCTCGAAATGTCCGTCTGGCGCAGCGAGGAAGGCTGGGTCTGCCTGCACGGCACGCGCGCCGCATCCGACGATTTACCCGGCAACTCCGCCGCTCGCTCCTGATTGCTCACCATGGCCGCTGCCAAGCTCGTCACGCGCTGCCCGGCCTGCCGCACCGCGTTCCGGCTTGTCGCGGATCAGTTGCGGCTGCGCCAGGGATTGGTCCGTTGCGGACAATGCGACACCGTCTTTGACGCGCGCGAACATCTGATCGAAGTCCCCGCGCGGCCCGCACCCGCTGCATCGCCTACACCGGCTGCATCGCCCGTACCGGCCGCGCCGGCCGCGCAATCCGCTGCCAGTTCTGCGTCCGGTGCGCCTGTCGCGCCGCCGGCCCGCCCTGCATCCGCCTCTGTCAGCATCGCCGCCGCGCTGGCGCATGCCGAGCAGGCACAGGCGATGGCGCGCGCAAGGGAAGGCGAAGCGCCGTTCGATCCGGGGTTCGATCCGGGTTACGAAGTGCCCGCGCTCGACTCTCCGACCACGCTGATGTCGGATGCGGACGAGATCGCAGCCGCGGCACGGGCGCCGACGGCTGACGACGCGGCGCCATCGCACACCGAAACCACGAGTACGGAACACGCGCGCGACCACGGCCGCGCCGACGAAACCGCGCCGATTGAAACGCCGCGCCCGCCCACCGCCACGCCTCCGAGCGGGTTCAACGGCATGGCCGTCGACGTCGGTGCCGCGCATGCGATTCCTGCGCGCGACATCGACGCCCCGCAGCCGTCGGCCTCCGACACGACATCGACGGAATATTCCACGCCGGCTGTCGAGCCACGCGATACCGCAGCACCAGCCGCCGCCGAGGCGGACGACCAGGATTCGGTCTCGTCCGACGCGCATGCGGCCAATATCGGCGACGCAGCCGACGCAGACGAAGCGCCCGAGGCCGTTCCGCCGCCCGCGGCAGCCGATGCCGCGCCATCCGCATCGACGTCCTCCGCGCCGTGGCCGACACTCGACCACTCCGCGTTCGATGACGAGCCGGCGCGCCCGACCGGTCACTCGTCGCTGGATCCCGCCGCCGCATTTGCGCCCGCCACGCCCTCCGGTTTGCCGCCCGCCGGCGCTTATAGCGCAAAGCCGATTTGGCCGCCGTTGCAGACCGCGCAGCCCTCCGGCCAAGGCGCCGGCTTCCCGGCACTGGATGCAGAGCCGGCGAGCGAATCCGACATGGCGCGCGACACGGATGCACCTGTGCCGCCGCATGGCCACACGCCAACGGCAGGCGACGCGGCCGGCGCCGTCGGCGATGGCAACCCGGTCGACGATATCGGCAATGTCGACCATCACGGCGCTGCCAACGGCATCGGCGATATCGAGCCAGCTGCACGCGCCGCCGATCCCGCCGATGCGGCGCCTTCAGCCCATCCATTTCCTGCCCCGGAGCCCGTGCGCAGTGCGAGCGGATTTCTGCGGGCCGCGGATCCCGCCGATCCCGAAGCCGAAGCGTGGGCTGCGCAGGCCAAGATGGGGCTCGAACAGGTGTCTGACGATGCGGATGAATTGCCGCGCGACGACGCGCGCGATCCCGGGGCGCGCGAATCCGCGATGCGACACTGGCTGCGCCGCGACACGTCGGCCACGGCCGCTACGGGCCCCCTGTTCGCCCCGGACTTCCTGCGCCATTCCCGCGGGCGCGCCGCACCGCGCACGGAGCGGAAATCCACGCCCTCGCCGGTCAGCAAGCGCACATGGATGCGTATCGCAGCCGTCGTGCTTGGCCTTGGCGTCATCGTGCAAGGCGTGTTTCTGGCGCGCAGCCAGGTCGCTGGCAGCCTGCCGGTGCTGCGTCCGGTACTTGAAGCCGCGTGCGCGCCGTTCGGCTGCGAAGTGCCGCCATGGCGCGACCTGGAATCGCTGCGTATCGACACCTCGCAACTGCAGAAGCAGGACGAAGCCAGCGACGTCTATCAGCTCGCCGTCACGCTGCGCAACCAGGGACGCGCGACCACGGCGCTGCCCGCGATCGAGCTGGTGATGACCGACCTGCAGGACCAGTTGCTGCTGCGCCGCGTGCTGCAGCCTTCCGAATATCTCGAGCCGGTGCAGCGTGGATTCGCCGCCACCGGGCTGCGCGCGGGCAGCGAGCTACCGGTTCGGGTACGATTCCGGACGCAGCAGACGGTAGCGAACTACCGCGTGCTGATCTTCTACCCCTGAATTCCAACGCCCCCGCCACGCCGGCCGGCCATGCACCGGGTCGGCGTGCCGTATTTACTTTTCCTGACAGGAGAGACCATGAGCAATGTGACCCTCGGCGGCAACGCCATCGAAGTTGGCGGCAAGTTTCCCCAGGCTGGCGACAAGGCCCCGGCCTTCACGCTGGTCGGCAAGGACCTGAAGGACGTGTCGCTGGCCGACTTCGCGGGCAAGCGCAAGGTCCTGAACATCGTGCCGAGCCTGGACACGCCGGTGTGCCAGGCATCCGCGCGCAAGTTCAACGAAGCCGCCAGCAGCCTGGCCAACACCGTCGTGCTGACGATCTCGGCCGACCTGCCGTTCGCCATGGGCCGCTTCTGCACGGCTGAAGGGCTGACCAACGTCGTCACGCTGTCAACGATGCGCGGTGCCGAATTCAAGAACGCCTACGGCGTCGATATCAAGAGCGGCCCGCTGGCGGGCGTTTGCGCACGCGCCGTGGTGGTGGTCGACGAGAACGACACGGTGAAGTACAGCGAACTGGTTCCGGAAATCAAGCAGGAACCGAACTACGACGCTGCCCTGGCCGCGCTCAAGTAATCTGTGCGGTAGCACACAGTCGTTGATGCGAATCCGCCCGTCACGCACGGGCGGAATTCTTTACCGTTTATGCAAATGGCCCAACGCCGGGCCACATGGAGAATCAATGTCCAGCCTGATCTGCGGCTCCGTCGCTTACGACACCATCATGACCTTCGACGGGCGCTTCCGTGAACACATCCTGCCGGACCAGATCCACATGCTGAACGTGTCGTTCCTGGTTCCCGGCATGCGGCGCGAATACGGCGGCTGCGCCGGCAATATTGCCTACACCCTCAAGATGCTGGGCGGCGATCCGGTTGTAATGGCCACCGTCGGTCAGGACGCGGGACCGTATCTGCAATATCTGCGCGACCTCGGCATCGGCACCGACCACATCCGCACGCTGCCGGACACGTTCACCGCGCAGGCCATGATCACCACTGATCTGGACAACAACCAGATCACCGCATTCCACCCGGGCGCGATGGGCCAATCGCAACTGAACAGCGTGCAGGATGCGCTCGGCGCGGGCAAGCGTCCGGCGCTTGGCATCGTCGCGCCGGACAGCCGCGAAGGCATGCTGCACCATGCACAGCAGTTTGCCGAAGCCGGCATTCCGTTCATCTTCGATCTTGGCCAGGCGATGCCGCTGTTCAACGGCGAGGACCTGCGCCAGTTCGTTGAACTCGCCAGTTACGTGACGGTCAATGACTACGAAGCGCAGGTCATGCTGTCGCGCACCGCGTGGACCAGCGCCGAGGTTGCCGCCAAGGTCCGCGCCTTCATCGTCACGCACGGCGAGCGCGGCGCCAGCATCTTCGCGGATGGTCAGCAGTTTGCGATTCCTGCGGTGCAGGCCGAACGCGTGGTCGATCCCACCGGTTGCGGCGACGCCTTCCGCGGCGGCCTGCTCTACGGCATCGAAAACGGACTGGACTGGGAAACCACTGGCCGACTCGCTTCGTTGATGGGCGCGCTCAAGATCGCCCAGCAAGGCCCGCAGAATCACTGGGTCTCGCGCGACGAAATCGGCAATCGTTTCGAGTCCGCTTTCGGATACCGATACGCCTAAGATAAAACGGTGCACCGCGCGCACCGAAATTCGATGAACCGCGCGGCATTCAGACGGGAGTTGCCATGAATCAGATCCTTCGACTTAGCGGCGCAGCGGTGCTGGCTACCGCGGCCCTGGTGACCGGCTGCGCCAACTACTCCAATTCAAACAGCGTCTATTCGCCGGGACAGGCACAGCGCGAGCAGGTGGTGCGCTTTGGCGTGGTGGAGGGTGTACGTGAAGTGATGATCCAGGGCGGCTCGACCGGCGCCGGGACCATCGCAGGTGGTGCCATCGGCGGCGTGGCGGCCGGCAGCACCATCGGCAGCGGCGGTGGATCGGTCGCAGCCGGGCTGCTGGGCGCCGTGCTCGGCGGCATCGCCGGCAGCGCGGCTGAAAACCGTCTGACGCAGCGACGCGGCCTGGAAATCACCGTGCGCCTGGAAGACGGCGACATGCGGGCTATCACGCAGGAAGCCGACGAGGTGTTCCGCCCTGGCGACCGGGTGCGTCTGCTGTCCTCGGGCGGGACGACGCGCGTCACACACTGATCGCGACATGACAAAGCTGTCATGAAGAACGCCGCGAGCCCCTGGGCCGCGGCGTTCTGCTTTGTGCCCTTGCCAATCGGCCTGCGCCCTCCTGCCGTTGCCCTTGCGCCGATACCTTGCTGCACGCTCCCTTCTTCTGCCTGCTTTCTTTCGCCTACCCTCGGCCGCCTGAGCCTTCCGCCATCGCCCAGCCGCTTCGCCAGAGCACGCGCCCACGCGCTGCCGATGCCGATGCCGATGCCGATGCCGATGCCGATGCCGATGCCGATGCCGAAAGCATCCAATGCTGACTGACCAATAAAAAACCCGCCGGGCACGGTGGCCATCGGCGGGTTGGCAAGACTCGCTGTCTTGCGGACCGGATACGAGGTATCCGGTCAGTGCGGCACGCGATGCGTGCCCAGGCATTTCCCAGTTGTCATCGCTCGCACGAGGCGAGTCAATTACGGACGGTTGCCCGTCGGGAACGGCCAGGCCGCAGCCGGGTTCAGCGCGGTCTTTGCAGCAGCGGCAGGCGCAACGGCAGGCGCAGCAGCAGGCTTGGCAGCCTTCTTCGCAGCCGGCTTCTTCGCAGCGGCAGGCTTGGCGGCCTTCTTCGCGGCAGGCTTCTTGGCAGCGGCCTTCTTGGCAGCCGGCTTCTTGGCGGCTACTTTCTTGGCTGCGGCCTTCTTGGCCGGTGCTGCCTTCTTGGCGGCGACCTTCTTGGTTGCGACCTTCTTGGCAGCAACCTTCTTCACTGCAGCCTTCTTGGCCGGTGCCGCCTTCTTGGCGACGGCCTTCTTGGCGGCGACCTTCTTGGTTGCAACCTTCTTCGCGGCTACCTTCTTGGCGGCCGGCTTCTTGGCGGCGACCTTCTTGGCAGCTACCTTCTTCGTTGCGACCTTCTTGGCAGCAGCCTTCTTGGCGGCCGGGGCAGCCTTCTTGGCGGCGACCTTCTTCACAGCAGCCTTCTTGGCGGCCGGCTTGGCGGCCTTCTTAGCCGCCGGCTTTTTCTTTGCAGCAGTTGCCATGGATAACTCCTTCACTAGCGTGAAATATCGAATGACCTAAATGGACGACCCGACCGACCCGAGGCGCGTTTGCCGCGAACCCCAATCGAGCGAGCGATTCATCGGCGCACGACTCAACTCAGACCGCACGCTAATGAATTCGGTGACAGGGAAACCGCCGTGGATGACGTCGCACAGCGCGGTACTTTCACCGCGGCCCGAAATCCGCGCGCCAGCTTCGAAGCCAGCGTGCAGGCGGATTTCCGGGGCAGGCGGTGCCCTGAAATATTCGATTGGCCCGCGCCGGCCGTTGTGTCGGCGCGCGGCCAGGAAAGAGGAGATATCGGTCAGCAGGCCTGCAGCGCGGGCATGGCCTCGCGCGCTGCAGACAGCAATCATCAAGGGGTAGTTCGCCCATCCCGAGACAGGGCTACAGGAGACTGCACGCGTTGTAAGAAGCCGGATCGGCTCGGTCTGCGTCAAAGTTCTAGTGCTCCTCGGCTACCCGCATTCACTTGCATCAACGCATCGCAATCATCGCGACGTCTTGCTTGCTGGCGACGCCACGCATCGTTGGTGTCGATGCAATGAAGTGAGACTCTTGTCAAGGCGAATCATAATTCGTTTGTTCGATGATGTTAAGAAAAAAGTGCAAAAAAACTTGCGCGCAAGAACGAATCGATCTACTCCGCGCAGACACCTCGATGCCAACACCATCGACACACATGTTGATCTCGACTTTCGTCTCGCCAACGAAGTTCCATCGCGATCGAATTTGGCGGGTCGCGATGGACCGTATCGCGTCGCGCATCGACTGATTTTCGGTCACGCTCGCGCAGCGCGTTTGACCTCTCCATCGCTATTGCGCAACGGCTTTCGAAGCGTCCGCGCAAACCTGACGATCGTCTCGAAACCCGCATGAACATTGGCTTTGCGCGAGCGCACCGAGGCTTCGTCGCAGCGCGTCGCACCGCTGCAAACATTCGTCGCACGCGATTGCAGACACTGCAGCTGCACCACGTGCGAGGAGCGCGTCGTCGTCGCATCGCAACGCGTGCGCGACCATCGCGCGATGCGTGTGTCGGACCTCGCGCGCATCGATCGGACAGTTGCGCGAGTACGACGAAAGAGTGATGCGTCGATGCAACGGTTTGCCAAGTCGATCGTGCTTCGCGATGGTCTTCCGACGCGTTCACCAACTCGAAACGATGTGAATCGCATCGATGACGATGGTCGTTGCGCGTTCGAATCGGACCCAATCGTGCGTGCCAGGATGCGCGTGGTTCGTGCCGCGTTGTGCGTCACGCCCGGAGCATGACGCGCGCGGTGGCGAGATCGAATCGCATGCCGTGCCCGCCCCGTGCGACGCAAGAATGTCGGCTGCGAGGTCAGACATCGCCCCACATCGGCGCGATGCTTTCGCATCCGGGTTCGCCGACGTGCCATAGCCGTAGATGTTCGTCGGCACGCGTCGTGCGCGTGCGCATTCTGGCGCGCATCTCGGACGCGCACATTGCTCGCGTATCGGCAACGAGTCGGCGCGTATCCGGGTTCCTACCGACATCGGCGCGCGCTGTGCACGCGCTCCTGATTGGCGGCTCCGACGCGGCCGCTGTTGCGCCAGTGCGCCAATGCGCGGCTCGCTAGAGGAATGTCTCGGGTATGACATCCGCCCGCGTTTTGTTGCGCAACAGAATCCCGCCGCACCGCAGCCAGCGGTCGATTCCGGCCAGCGCCCCGGCGTGCTTTGGTGCGTACGCAAACGGATGTTGGAGATTGCGGCGCGGGATGGCCCACAGTAGATTGGCGGCGCGGTGCTGCTGCCGGCCGGGCGGCGATGCGTGCGGCGATCGTCGCCCACCATCGTCGGTCGTGTGCGGATATCCTGCACGACTTACGTGTACGACTTGCAAGACGGCCATCGCCGTACCATCCGGCAAGAGCACTCCGCGATCGGCATTGTGCCGTCGCGAAACCGAACTGGAGATTTCCATGCGCATGACCGCCCCCCGCGCCTTCGTCCGGGCGACCGCCCTCGCCGCCACCTTCGTAACGATGATGACCGCCAGTGCCGTGGCGTTGGCGCAATCGACCCCCGCCGGCACCTGGCACACCATCGACGACGCCACCGGCAAGCCGCGCGGCGTGATCGAGATTGCGGAGAAGGACGGCGTGTACAGCGGCAAGCTCGTGAAGAGCCTCGTGCCGTCCGAGGGACCGCCGAAGGTGTGCGACAAGTGCACCGACTCGCGCAAGGACCAGCCCATCATTGGCATGACGCTGCTGACCGGCTTGCGCAAGACCGGAGACAACGAGTGGAGCGGCGGCGAGATCCTCGATCCCGAAAGCGGCAAGCTTTACAAATGCGAGATGTCGCTTGCCGACGACGGCAAGAAGCTCAACGTGCGCGGCTTCATCGGCATCAGCCTGATCGGTCGGACGCAGACCTGGGTGCGTCAGCAGTGACCCACGAAGATGTTGCCGATCGCTTGCCACCACGCGTCTTGCAAGCGAAGCGGCGACAGCCATCGGCGGCGTGCCACCAGCACGGCGGCGCTTAAGGCAACTGACAGGTTCCTTCGGTAAGATCGGCATCCCGAGCCTCACAACAACTACCGGAGACTGACTCATGCGCACATCCGTTCGCCGCCGCAAGCTGGCCCTCGCACTGGCCGCCGCCCCGCTGTTTGTCACCACGGCCCACGCGGCCGATGCGTGGCCAAACCATGTCATCAAGTTCGTCGTGCCGTTCACCGCGGGCGGCGCCAACGACCTCGTGGCGCGTGCTGGCGCCGACGCCGTCAGCAAGCGCATCGGCCAGCCTGTGGTCATCGAAAATCGTCCCGGCGCGGGCGGCATCGTCGGTGCGGATTACGTGGCCAAGAGCAAGCCCGATGGGTACACGTTTCTGGTGGGCGCCGTGGGTACCGTGACCAACGGCCTGATTCGCACCAAGATGCCGTACCAGCCCGACGACCTGGTGCCGGTGGGGCTGATCGCGGTCAGCCCTTCGGTGATCGTGGCATCGCCTTCGCTGCCGGTGAACAACGTCAAGGAACTGATCGAGTATTCGAAGAAGCAAGGCGGCGTGCCGTTTGCCACCGCAGGCAGCGGCAGCACGCCCCACTTCGTTGAAGAGATGCTCAAGGAGAAAGGTGCGGACCTGACCGTGGTGCCGTACAAGAGCGGTTCGGAAAGCATCACCGCGGTGATCGGCGGCCAGGTGGCTGCCACGTCGGAAGCGTCGATCGTCGTGCTGCCGCAAATCAAGGCAGGCAAGCTCAAGGCGCTGGGCGCGACGTGGGACAAGCACATGCCCGCGGCGCCGAATATCCCAACCACCGCCGAGCAAGGTTTGCCGGAAGTGCGCATCGGCCATTGGGCCGGCATTTTCGCGCCGAAGGGCACCGACCCCGCGATCATCAAGCGCATGAATGCCGAGCTGACTGCGGGCATGCAGAATGCGGAAATTCGTGAGCGCCTGATCCAGAACGGCATCGAGCCGGCGGGTGGTTCCGTCGACAGCTTCGTTGCGTTCATCAAGAGCGAACGCGAACGGCTCGGACGTATTGCCAAGAATGCCCACATGACCGCCGAGTAACCGATCGGTGAGCAAATAAAAATAAAGTCTGTTATCCGAATGTATTGCCCGACGGCCCGCGACATGCGGGCCGTTTCTTTTGCGCAAACCGCTTAATGCGTCGAATAAGCCATAAGAAATATCAGATCGCGCAGAATTCGGCCCTCGTATGTATTTTGAATAAGTCATTCGACATCCAGATCTGTTGTCTGTGAACGCCAAACAACGCAATTGCAACGAGAATCGTTCGTATTTATATTCCCGAATCGCCCGCACATATGCCCCGGATATCGAGCCGGTAAGGGCCCGGCCACACGGGGCGAACTGGACTCGAGAATGAATCGTCGCACCCCCGGACTGACCCCTGTTGCCGCTGCGCTCGTCGCGTTGTTTGCAGCGCCCTCGGCATTCGCCCAAGCGGCGCCCGCGCCCGCATCACAGACGCCCGTAGCGGCGGCCCAGGCAGCCACGCCGAAAGGCGAAACCGCGCCGGTGACGCTGCGCGAGATCACCGTCCAGGGCGCGGCGTCGCGCGACGATTTCAACCCGTCAGGCAGCCAGTTGTCGAAATTGCCTGCCGACCTGCGCGACGTGCCGCAATCGGTCACGATCGTCAATCGCGCGCTGATGGAATCGCAAGGCGTCAGTTCGCTGGCCGATGCGCTGCGCAACGTGCCGGGCATCACCATCGGCGGCGCGGAAGGCGGCCAGATCGGTAACAACATCAACCTGAACGGCTTTTCGGCACGCACCGACATCTATCTCGATGGCTTTCGCGATCGCGGCCAGTACTATCGCGACACCTTTGCGCTCGATCAGGTGGAAGTGCTGATGGGCCCCTCGTCGATGCTGTTCGGCCGGGGCTCCACGGGCGGCGTGATCAATCAGGTCAGCAAGAAGCCGCAGTTGAAGGCCGCCACGGAGGTGACAGGTTCGGTTACGACCAACGGTCTGGTGCGCGCCACCGCGGATGTCAACACGCCAACCGGCGATACCTCTGCATTCCGCATCTCGGCCATGGCGCAGGACGGCAAGCCGAGCACGCGCGACGAAATGACGGTGCAGGATTTCGGCATCGCGCCGTCGTGGCGCTATGGCATCGGCACCTCCACCGAAATCACGTTGTCGGCGTTGCTCCAGCACAACGAAGACATGCCCGACTATGGCCTGCCAGCGATCAACGGGCACCCGGTCAATGTCGATCGCAACACCTACTATGGGTTCAACAATGACCGTACACGCCAGAACATTGCGTCGCTGTCGGCCGGGGTCGATCACAAGTTCTCGCCCAACCTGCGCCTGCGAAACGTCACCGCGTTCAACTATGTGGAAACCGATGCGCGCGAGACGGCTCCGAACGCCGTGGGCACGATCAATGCGGCGGGCGCATTCACAGCATTGACCACCACCAATCTGCCGCTGTCGCAGCTCTATGTGCGCCAGCAGAGTCACGATCGCAACATTCGCGACTATTCGATCTTCAACCAGACCGAGTTGACCGCGAAATTCGACACCGGTCCGATCAAGCACACGCTGTTGACGGGCCTGGAGTTTGGCCATGACGGCTACAACAACCAGAACTACTACCGCAACGGCAGTTGCGGCACCACGCCGCTGAATCCGACGGGCACCACAGCCGGCTACGTCGCCTGCACGCCAGTGGTGAATCCGGTCTATCGCGACTCGCCGGGCAGCGTGGCTACCAGCACTGGAAATCTCCAGGGCGGATCGGCCAATACGGTGGCGGTGTACGCCAACGACTCGATCGAATTTACGAAACAGTGGAAGGCCGTGGCGGGGCTGCGTTACGACAAGTACATCGCCAGCATCAGCAACTCGATCAACGCGGGCAATACCGCCGGCAACACCGCGCTGGCCAACGCCGATCAGTCGGTCAACTTCACGAGCGTGCGGCTGGGTGGCATCTGGCAGCCGTCCGAGCAGCAGTCTTACTACATCTCGTACGGCACATCTTTCAATCCGTCGCTCGAACAGCTGGTGGGCACGGTGGGACAGCAATCGCTGGATCCCGAAAAGAACAAGTCGTACGAGGCTGGCGGCAAGTGGGATGTGATGGATGGCAACCTGTCGCTGACATCGGCGGTCTTCCGCATCACCAAGGACAATGCGCGCAGCCAGATCGACGCCACCACCTACGCGCTGACCGGCAAGATCCAGGTCGATGGCTTCCGCGCCGGCGTGACCGGCCGCATCACGCCAAAGTGGCAGGTGTTTGCCGGCTACACGTATCTCGACGCCGTGATCAAAAACGGCATTGCGGCAAACACGCAAGACAAGGTACCGACCAATACGCCGAAGCACACCGCCACGGCCTGGACCAGCTACCGCGTCATGCCGGACTGGGAAATTGGCGGCGGCGCGTTCTATATGTCACAGCGCTATGCCAACAATACCAATACGGTGCAGGTGGGAGGATTTGTGCGCTGGGACGGCATGATTGCCTACCATCAGCCAAAGTACGATGTGCGCCTGAATCTGTTCAACATCTTCGACAAGAAGTATTACGATGCGCTGATTCAGTCGGACGGCGGCCGTTCGGTGCCCGGTACGGGCCGCACCGCCATGCTGTCGTTCGCTTATCGCATGTAAGGCCCCGGCGCCGCGCTGCTCGCGCAGGTCGCGTTCGCCGGCGGTCCCAACCGGATTCCCGCATGCTGGTTCGTATTCCGAAAGTTCTCGACGTCGCGCAACTGGCGACCGTGGTGCAACAGCTCGAGCACGCTGGCGATGCCTGGGTGGACGGCCGCGTTTCGGCTGGCTACTCCGGCGCGCCGGTCAAGTTCAATCAGCAGATCGACGAGCGGTCCGAGGTTGCGGCGCAATGCCAGCACCTGATCCTTGCCGCGCTGGAACGGCATCCACTATTTATTAGTGCGACGCTGCCGAACATCGTCTATCCGCCGATGTTCAACCGCTATGGCGCCGGCATGACGTTCGGCGCGCATGTCGATGGAGGCGTACGCATTCATCCGCACAATGGCCGCAAGCTGCGCACCGATGTCTCGGCAACGTTGTTCCTGTCAGACCCGGCCAGTTACGACGGCGGCGAATTGCAGGTGGAAGACACCTACGGCGTGCACGCGGTGAAGCTGGCCGCCGGCGACATGATCGTTTATCCCGCCACCAGTCTGCATCAGGTGACGCCGATCACGCGCGGCACGCGCCTGGCCGGTTTTTTCTGGATCCAGAGCCTGATTCGCGATGACGGCCAGCGCGCGCTGCTGTTCGACATGGACAACGCCATCCAGACGCTGAACCAGACCAACGCCGACGAGCGCGCCCGCCGCAGTCTGATTGGCTGCTATCACAACCTGCTGCGCCAGTGGAGCGAGACCTGAGCCGAGCTCCGCAGGCGCCATCGCCGGTCGACGGCAGGTTGGCCGGCGCAGCCTCAGCCAAATTGCTCCGCCAGCGCCTGGCGGGCCTGGCCGATGAAATCGCTCTCGCCAGCTCGCGCGCCTAATAGATAGAACTCGGCCGACGGCAACGCAGGCAACTTCCAGCGCGCGACGGCTGCCGCATCGAGCGGCGTCACGCCCGGGCCGATTGCCGACGCATTCAGGCACGACACGCCAAGCCCGGCGGCCAGCGCCAGATGCAAACCCGCCACGCCCGACGCCGAATGCGCGATCTCGAATTCGCGTTTGCGGCGCATCAGCAGTTGCACCACAAACTGATGCATCGAACAGGTGTCCGGCAACAGCACCAGCGGCATGACATCTTGCGGCGCATCGGCCAGCTCCGGCGCGGCCACCCACGCCAGCGCTTCCCGCCGCAGCACGACACCGCGGCGCGCGGTCGTCGCCTTGTCGCCACCGCGCATACCGATCAGCCGCATGCTCAACCCGATGTCGAATGCATCCATGTCCGCAGCCGCTTCGATGGCAGCGCTCTTCATGACCGTCACATGGAGTTTCAAATATGGATATCTGTCGCGCAGGCGTCGCAGCATGCCAGCAATTTCGCCGGGACGGAAATAGTCGGTCACCGCGAGACGCAGTTCGCCATCGAGCGATTGCCCGCGCAGTTCGGCCATGGCCAGCGCGTTCAACGACAGGATGCGCCGCGCATAGTCGAGCAACCGCGCCCCGGCAGGCGTCAGCGCTGCGCCCTTCTTCCCACGCGTGAGCAACGGCACGCCGGCACGCTCTTCCAGCTTGCGGAGTTGTTCGCTGACTGACGACTGGGACAGGAACAAGCGCGGCGCCGCGGCCGACAGGCTTCCGCTGTCCGCCACCGCCACGAACGTTTTGAGCTGGTCGGTTTCGAATGTGCGCATCGTTTTTTCCATCGGATTTACCGATGGATCATATCGTATATTCCCGCTTTTCCGATATCAAGACGCGGCCTACCATGACATCACTGCAGCACCAAGACGCTGCAAATCGAAACAGATCAAGGAGCCTGTCATGCCCCACGTCACCCTGCAAATTTCCGGCCATCCCGATACCGAACTGATGCATAGCGCCGTCGCCGCGGTGGGCGATCTGACCCAGCGTGTGCTGGGCAAGGACGCGCCGGTGATCGCCACCACGATTACGTTCATTCCGCGCGAGCAATGGTTTATCGGCGGGAAGCCGCTGTCCGAGCACCGCACGGCGCGCAACGCGTTTCAACTGGATATCAGCGTCACCGACGAGACGAACACCAAGGCAGAAAAAGCCGCGTTTCTCCAGCAGGCGTTTGAGGCATTGTCGGAAGTGATCGGCGATGTCAACGAAGTGTCTTACATCCACGTGATCGATGCGCGTGCGGCGGCCTATGGTTATGGCGGCAAATCGCAGGAATTCCGCCACCAGCATCGCTAATCCGCGTCCCATTGTTCAGCGCGGTTAAAAGGGTCGTGCGGGTAGCGGGCTTGTACTGCTTCGCGATGTTCACTAGTGTGAAGGGCTGCAATTCCTTCCGGAGACATCGCATGAAGTACGTCACGCTGCCCGGCGGCGAGCAAGTTCCCGCGCTGGGCATGGGCACCTGGAACATCGGGGACCGCGCTGGCACGCGCGCCGAAGAATTGGCCACGCTGCAATTGGGTCTGGAGATGGGCTTGCGGTTGATCGATACCGCCGAAATGTACGGCGAAGGGTTGTCCGAATCGCTTATCGGCGAGGCCATCGCCGGACGCCGCGACGACGCATTTCTGGTCAGCAAGGTGTATCCGCACAACGCCAGCCGCAAGGGCGCCGTTGCCGCATGCGAGCGCAGTCTGCGCAGGCTCGGCACCGATCATCTGGACATGTACCTGCTGCACTGGCGCGGCGACGTCCCGTTCGAGGAGACCATCGAGGCGTTTCTCGCGCTGCAGCAGGCGGGCAAGATCCGTCATTTCGGCGTCAGCAATCTCGATCTGGCCGACATGGAGGAATTCTGGGACGTGCCCGGCGGCGACGGCGTGGCCGTGAACCAGTTGCTATACAACCTCGGCCGTCGGGGCATCGAGTTCGATCTGCTGCCATGGTTGCGTGAACGCAACGTCCCGATCATGGCCTATTCGCCGATCGAACAGGCGCGGCTCCTGCGCAACAACGGCCTGCAGCGCTTTGCCACCGCGCACGACATGACGGCGGCTCAGGCCGCACTGGCCTGGCTGCTCTCTTTCGATGACGTCATCGCGATCCCGAAGACCAGCCACCGCGAGCGCCTGCGCGAGAATTTTGACGCGCTGACGATCGACCTGACGCCCGAACAAATGGCCGAACTGGACAAGATCTTTCCGCCGCCCCGGCACGCCCAACCGCTGGCAATGCTCTGAGCAGCGGCACTCTGAACGCAGCGGCATCTCCTGGCTTGCGACCCAGGCGCGCGACGCGGCGGGCTTGGCGCCGGCGCGCGGCGACACTCAACGCTGGCCGGCCTTGTATCGTTCGACTTCGACGTAGCGCGTGAGGTAAGTGCGCGCTTTTTCCCTGGTATCGGTGGTAACGCGGTCGGCCGCCTGCCGCGCACTGGTCTGGCCATGGGCCGTGCTCATCTGCGCTGACAGATAGGAATGGAAGGCGTCGTGCATGACCTTGAGCTGGTCCTTGCACGCATCGATGGCGCCGGCTGCCACGTCCTTGGGCGTACCCTTGCCCCGGGCGCCGTCGTCTGCCTTTTGTTGCACGCAGTCCATGTACTTCGCGCGCTCGGCTTGCCAGCCGGCGTTCATTTGCGCCACTTCCTGCTTGGCTTCGGGAGTCTCCACGCTCGGCGCACTTGAGCAGGCGGCCAGCATCAGCGTGGCCAGCGAAAGCGCGGCAACACCCAGGCCGGCGCGGCGTTGGGATTGGCGCTGCGGCGCAGCAATATTGCTCAGGGCGTTTTGGAAATCGGCGTGGCCGGCGGAAATGGCGGGGGGCGCGGATATTTTTTGCATGCTGCACAGACACAGACGTTTTAAGCGGGTTCCGGCAATGGTAAGGCGGATTTGCAAGAAAGTATGACGATGCCATGTCAGAGACTCGCCCGGTCCGTGTCAGACAACTTCGCATTGGCGGATGTGCTCTGCGCGCCTATGCTGTAGAGGCGGTTGCAACACATGACACCCTCCTGGAGGAAACAATGAAACGACGAACCTTCCTGTCCGCTGGTAGTGCTGGTCTTGTCGGCCTGACGGGCCTTTCCCTGGGCGCGATGTCGCTCGCCGGCTGTAGCGTGACCGGACCGAAAGATTCCGGCGATGCCGCATCCAAGCGCCGCGAAATCGACACCGGCGCCACCGACACGCTGAACCGACTGTATGCCACTGCCAAGGGCGCGCGAGACCTGGGTGCCAAGGCCAAGGGCATCCTGATCTTCCCGAAACTGCTCTCCGCCGGCTTTATCGTCGGTGGCGAATACGGCGACGGCGTATTGCGCTCCGGCGGCGCGGATCGCGGCTATTACCGCGCGATCTCCGGGTCGGTGGGCTGGCAGATCGGCGCTCAGTCCAAGGCCTTCATCCTGATGTTCATGACGCAGGAAGCCTACGACAAGTTCGTGCGCAGCAGCGGCTGGCAAGTGGGTGCCGACGCGACGGTAGCACTGGCGACCATCGGCGCAAACGGGCAGATCGACACCAACACGGCGCAGCAACCGATCATCGGCTTTGCGATGACCAACGCCGGGCTGATGGCGGGCCTGAGCCTGGAAGGCACCAAGATCTCGAAGCTCGATATCTGACGACCCTGCGCCGCGGCGGCATCGGCGGCGCATCTCATGCAGTGCCCATGGCGCGGAATTTCCTGTTCCCGCGCCATGGGCATTTTTTTTCGTCGCGGTAGCCGCGCACGTTGACCCGTTAGAATTCGTCCCTCTCACAATTTTCCAATCCGTACGCGAGGCCGAATTCTCATGTGGTTCAAGAATCTCCAGATTCATCGTTTCTCCGCCCCGTGGACGTTAAGCGCCGACGACGTCGAGGCCTGCCTGGCCAAGCACGCGTTCTATCCCGGCACCAGCCTCGAAATGCAAACGCAGGGCTGGGCATCGCCGCGTGACAACGATCGTCTGGTGCATTGCGTCAATCGCCAGATTCTGCTGGTGCTGCGCACCGAGAAGAAGCTGCTGCCCGCCACAGTGGTCAACCAGGTCACCAAGGCCCGCGCCGCCGAGCTGGAAGAGCAGCAGGGATTCAAGCCGGGCCGCAAGCAGTTGAAGGAACTCAAGGAGCAGATCACCGAGGAACTGCTGCCGCGCGCCTTCAGCATTCGCCGCGACACGCGGGTCTGGATCGACCCGACCAATGGCTGGCTTGCCATCGACGCGGCAGGCACGGCAAAGGCCGACGAAGTACGCGGCATGCTGTTCAAGGCCATCGATCCGCTGCCGGTCGTAGGCCTGCAAGTCAACCTGTCGCCCGTGGCGGCGATGACCGAGTGGCTTGCCACCGATACCGCGCCGGCCGGCTTTACGGTCGACCAGGAAATCGAACTGCAGTCCAGCAGCGAAAGCAAGGCGACGGTGCGCTATGTGCGCCACCCGCTCGATCCCGAAGACCTGCGCCGCCACATTGCCGCCGGCAAGCGCTGCACGCGTCTGGCGATGACTTGGAACGACCGCGTTTCGTTCGTGCTCACCGACGCCCTGGCAGTCAAGCGCGTGAACCCGCTCGACGTGATCAAGGAGCAGGCGGACGCCACGCTTCACGACGAGGACGAGCGCTTCGACGCCGACTTTGCGCTGATGGCCGGCGAACTGGCTGGCCTGCTGAGCGACCTGACGGAAGCCCTGGGCGGCGAGCGCAAGGCCGAATCGGCATCGGCGCCAGCCGACGTACGCAAGGCCGCCTGATCCGGCCAGCCGCCCCGCCCCAGACGCCCCGCCACCGGGGGCATGCGGGCGTGGGCGGTCCGCGATCACGGCGCCCCCAGCGTCAGGACCACCCGCCGCTCGGGCGCCTGCGCAAGTCCCCACGCACTCTCCACGTCGGCCATCGCCATTTGCTCGGTGTCGACGGCGAGCTCGCCGTCGCGCATGCAGCCGAGAATTTCTTCGACGAGCAGCATCAGGTCTTCGGCCGGAGGATGATTGGCCGGTCCGCAGCCGATCAGTGTCACGCGCGAATCGCGCAATGCCGTGGGCGCCATGATCAGGCTGCCAGCCGAGCGGTCCACCACCGACACGATCCGGACGCCGCGATCGTTGCCGTACATCGGAATGCCATCGGTCTGGATCAGCGCCGATAGCAATAGCTCCAGCGTCTTGCCCCAGACCAGATCGACCACCACGTCGATTCCGTCGTCGGCGTAGGTGGCAAAGGTGTGCTGCAACACGCTGGGCGGCTGGGCGAGGTCGATCAGCGCATCGGCGCCGAGTGCGGTCAGCATGTCGATGCGATGCCCGGCTGCAATCACCCGTCCCGCGCCTTGCAGCCGCGCCGCCTGAACGGCCAGCCGCCCGACCAGCCGCGAGGCACCCAGCACCAGCACGGTTTCTCCGGGATACAGGTCGGCGCGCATGGCCAGCGGCAGCCAGGCCGTCATCGCCGGGCCGACCAGCGCCGCCGCCATGGCCGAATCGACGCCGTCCGGCACGGGCACTACCCATTCCGCGGGCACGTACTCGGCCATCGATCCGAACGGACTGCGCGCGGCCCGGAAGTAAACGCGCTGGCCGCCCTGCCGGACATGCTGCCGGCCGGTGTGCGGGACGTCCGCCAGCCACCCCACGCCGTCACGGCCGCAGATGTATGGAAGTTCGCGCGGCATGTGCGCGTGGCAGCCGCGCGCGATGGCAAGGTCGGACGGACGGACCACGGCGGCGCTGGCGCATACGAGGATCTCGCCGGCGCGCAGATCGGGGTCGCGAAATGCGCCAAAGCGCGGAGCCTGGCCAAGCTGGTGCAATACAACGGCTTGCATCGTGACGCTCTCCTTGGTGATGTCTGCCGTCGATCGTAGGCAGTCGCCGGGCGCGCGTCTTTGAGCCGATTCTGAAAATGCATGAGGCGTAGAATCTGGCCGAAAGACGCCATGGACAAGGCGTCAGCTGTATTCCACAACCCGTTGAAGGAGACCTCCTTGAAGTCGTTGCGCCCCCACCTTGGCCTGCCGCTGGCCGCATTGCTGCTGGCCGCCGCCGGCACCGCCCATGCCGCCTGGCCGGAACGGCCGATCAAACTGATCGTGCCCTTTCCGCCGGGGCAAGCCACCGACATCTTTGCGCGTGCGCTGGCCGAGAAGCTGGGCAAGCAACTGGGCCAGTCGGTGATCGTGGAGAATCGGGCCGGCGCGGGCGGCAATATCGGCATGGAAGTCGCGGCAAAGGCCGCGCCCGACGGCTACACGATCGTGATGGCAGGCAGCGCGATGGCCATCAACCAGACGCTCTACAAGAAGCTCAATTACGATCCGCGCCAGGATTTCGCGCCGGTTTCCGGCGTGTTCTCGGTGCCGCTGGTGTTCCTGGCGACGCCGCAATCGGGCTTCAGATCGCTGCGGGACCTGATCGCCAAGGCCAAGGCCGCGCCGGGCAAGTACAGCTACGCCAGCGCCGGGATTGGCGGCACGCAGCACTTGTCGGCGGAAATGCTCAAGGTGCAGACCGGCACCTTTATCGTCCATATCCCGTACAAGGGCAGCGGCCCGGCCCAGGCGGATTTTCTCGGCAACCAGATTCCGCTGATGGTGGATTCGGTCACGGCCGCGATGCCGCTGATCCAGACCAACAAGGCCGTGCCGCTGGCGGTGACCACGGCCAGGCGCGTGCCGCAGTTGCAGGCGGTGCCGACCGTGCGCGAGGAAGGCGTGCCCGGCTTCGAGGCGCTCGGCTGGGCGGTGATGATGGCGCCGGCGGGCACGCCGCCCGCCATCGTCAGCCAGCTCAACGCAGAAACCGTGAAGGCACTGCAATCGCCGGAGCTGCACAAGTTCATCACCGACCGCGGATCCGAGCCCATGCCGATGACGCCGGCCGAAACCGGCAAATTCGTCGACAGCGAAATCCGCAAATGGTCGACAGTGGTCAAGCGCTCGGGCGCGACGGCCGATTGATCCCAGCCGACTGATGGGAGCCGACTGACCCGGCGGATCGGCGCGACGCGCGCGCCGGGTCGGCATGCGCATCGGCATCGCCCCAAAGAAAAACGGACACCGGGCCCTCGCCCGATGTCCGCCTTTCACCCGTTCTGGCTGCTCGACAGCAGCCGACCCTTCAAGCCGTCGAGGCGCAACGAAGCGCGCCGCGCACGGCAGGCGCCATCAATCCCACGACAGCGCGCCGCCGGTCTGATATTCGATCACGCGGGTTTCGAAGAAATTGCGTTCCTTCTTCAGGTCGATCATTTCGCTCATCCACGGGAACGGGTTTTCCTCGTTCGGGAAGAGCTGATCCAGACCGATCTGCTGGCAGCGGCGGTTGCAGATGAAGCGCAGATAGCCCTTGAACATCGGCGCGTTCAGGCCCAGCACGCCGCGCGGCATGGTGTCCTCGGCGTAGCGATATTCCAGATCCACGGCCTTCTTGAACAGCTCGGTGATCTCCGCCTTGAATTCCGGCGTCCACAGGTGCGGGTTTTCGAGCTTGATCTGGTTGATCAGGTCGATGCCGAAATTGCAGTGCAGCGATTCGTCGCGCAGGATGTACTGGTACTGCTCGGCGGCGCCGGTCATCTTGTTCTGGCGGCCCATGGCCAG
>Ga0233425_10000176_pt1 | contig 164127 bp, 139 predicted proteins | sample Watercolumn_Towu_2_FD_181712 | JGI IMG/M metagenome (GOLD analysis project Ga0233425, IMG submission 181712) | Freshwater microbial communities from Lake Towuti, South Sulawesi, Indonesia - Watercolumn_Towuti2014_140_MG | ecosystem: Environmental > Aquatic > Freshwater > Lake | place...
TAGAGAGTTGCTCGAGTGGTTGAAGAGGCACGCCTGGAGAGCGTGTGTGCGTGAAAGCGTACCAAGGGTTCGAATCCCTTACTCTCTGCATTTTTTTTGTTTACTCATTTATTATGATTTTTGAATTATTATTTAAAATTAAATATCAAAAATCAAAAATTAATATTAAAATTTAAACATTTTCAATACAAGAATTGTTTAATTAATTTTTTTGGGGGAAGTTCCGAAAACATAATCCCATAGAGGAGAACTTACTCCAAATGATTTTGAAGGGTCATTATAGTGATGACGGAGGTGATATTCTTTTAAAAATTTTGAAATACCTTTATTCATTTTAAAATGATGTGTTGCATAATGAATAGAATCATAACATAAATATCCGATAACCAATCCTGCAAAAAAATTTAGATTATAATTTCCTGCAGTATAAAAAAATAAAAGATAAAATATGATAGCAAGCGGAACGCTTACTATTAACGGCATTACAAGCCTTGTACTGTCCCTCGGATAATCGTGGTGAACCCCGTGTACCAGGAAATGGATTTTTTTTCCATTCTCAGAAGAAGGCATATAATGAAAGATAAATCTGTGAATTATATATTCCAGAATAGTCCATAAAAGTATTCCGATTAAAACAAAAAGAGTACCGTACTGAACACTGCATTTATTATATCCAAAATATACAGAAATTAAAACCACCGGAATATAAATTACTAAAGGAGTTACCGGATGTACATGTGAAAAAAATTCCAGAAATTGATTTTTAAAAAGCCGTACTGATTCGTCTCTATTAGACACAAACAGTTTCATATTTTACAATTTTTTTATAAATAATTTTTAATTTTAGCACAAAATTATAACATAATAAATTCATTTATTTTTAAGAAAACTTAAAAAAAACGTTGAATTTTTATTAATACTGTGTTATCTTTGTATTTAGAATCGTTATTTATTAACTTAAACAAAAACAAAATGAACAAAGAGCAACTAATAGGAAAGATTGCTGATGATGCAAAATTAACTAAAGTAGATTCAAGAGCAGCTTTAGATGCATTCATCGATGCAGTAAAGAAAGCAGTAAAAAAAGGAGATAAAGTTGGATTAGTCGGATTCGGAACATTCTCATTAGGAAAGAGGAAAGCGAGAACCGGAAGGAATCCACAAACCGGAAAAGCAATTAAAATTGCAGCAAAGAAAGTGGCGAAATTCAAAGCCGGGAAAGAGTTTGCCGATTTTGTAAATAAAGGCAAATAGTTTTAAAGAGAGCACATTTTGTTTTAAAGCATCTTAATTTTAATAAGATGCTTTTTCATTTTATAATTACGAATTTACCTATTTTCTCATTTACATCAATACCATTTGAGTTTTTTCCCGTAGCACGAAAAATATAAACTCCACTTGGTACAAGATTATTTTTCGTGTCTTTTAAATCCCAAATTACTCCCCCGTTTGCATCAGATTCAATTACTTTATTAATAAACTCACCATTAAGATTAAAAATATTAATTTCGGCATACGGCGTTAATCCGGCAAAATTTAAAAAATTATTAGTACCAGATTTACAGGGATTCGGAAAGACATACATATTATCGAGGTTTTCATTTTTAAATATTAAGGCAATTACCGAACCTGCACCGTCAGAAATTTTTATTCCAGAATTAGAGTAAAGATTTTTAATTCTTAAAATATAAGTTTTTCCAGTTGCTCCGATAAGCCCTCTGTGTTCGAGATTTAAATATATAATTCTTTTATCTAAATTATCAAACTCTACCGATAATACTTTCTGTAAGAATGGTTCGAAAATATAATTATTAAGATTTAATGCTGTGGATGAATCGACAGTTAAATTGAACACAACCTTCAGTTTATAATTTCCTAAATAATCTAATTTCTTTGCAATAAAGGAAGAAGTGTCGGTTTGATTAACAACAAACGATAAAGAGTTCGAATCTACAGGCGAATAATAAAAATCTAATAAACCAATTGTTTTTATATTATATGTTCTATTTGGTATTCGCTTACCAAAACTCAGTAAATACTCAAAGTTATTATTTATACCTGCATTCACTGGATTAAGATTTGAATCATTTAAAATAAAACAATTTAAATTAGGAATATTATACGAAATCCTTTGTGAAAATGTTAATTTCAAAAATCCGTCGTTTAAATAAAGTGCGGAAATTAATTTTGATTTATTGTGTGCATAAATCTTAATATTATTGGTCAACTGACTTTCTTTAACAGGTTTAGTAGTATCAACAGCAGATATTTTATAATTGTACAAATGATTATTCAATATATTTGTGTCGAAATAATTATTTATGGAAATGGAATCATACAGGACATAGTTTTGCAGAGAATCATTATCTGCCCTGTATATTTTATAATACTGGGCACCATTTACGTTATCAAAAGTCAGATTAATTTTATTTGAGTCCAAAGAAAAACCTTTTAAATTCAGTGGAGTTAAAGGACCGGAAAAAATAATATTTTTTTCATAAAATAACAAAGTGTCGTTAACAGTATTTAATCCAAATTCTTTAGTTCCGTTTTTATCAAAATCATAAATGATTTGATTGACCGAATTTATTCCATCGAGATAGAATACAGGTTTGAAATCACTCACGTTCAAATCATATTTTAAAATATAAAAACAGTTTCCGGCATTTACTAGAATTTCATCTTTGTTATCTGTATCTATATTCCCGGATTTTGTTGAAACCGATGCATCTGTTTTATTATTATAAATATCCACAACATTATTTATTATATAAGTTCCATTGCTATACTTAAAAACATAAACAGAATAATATTGAACCGGGTCATCATCTTTTGAAGTAAATCCAATAGCAAATTCTTTTTTCCCATCTCCAAAAAAATCACCTGAAACAATATTATCCCCTTTTATAAATTTATCAACAATTAATGAATAAATACGTGTAAAATTATTATTCCCGCTGTATTTAAATAAAGATACAGCGGTAGAGGGAATGGAGGAATTCTGATTCGGAAATACGAGATTTGTAAAGACTATTTCATTAAGTCCATCCCCGTCAAAATCACCAACAACAACGTTCTGAGAATTTGCTTCTGCACCATTCTGATTAATGAATGGCAGTTGAGAAAATTCAGAAAATAAAGTTCCGTTATATTTTAATATTCTCAACCCCGAATTTCCAAAACCAAGAATTTCTTTTGTATTATCATTATCAACATCTGCAAAACACGAAGACCAGAAATTATTATTAAGTGTATCCGACCACACAAGAACAGTAGGTAATTGTCCCTGTGCAGAATTCTGAAAAATATAGCCATTTCTGGATTTATTACAAAGAAGTAAAAATTTGTTGTTTGGAAATAATATAATATCCCTTGCAATAATAGAATTTCCCCAATTATTATTTGACATTTTCGTGAATGTTCCATTATTAAACTGGAATACGTTTAAAACAAGATTATTTTTTATTTCATTAATAAAAATATTATCTTTTGAATTTCCGAATAAATCGACAATGGAATTACGGGATTGTGAAAATGTCAATGAATAATTTTTCTTATTATACCCGTAAGTATTTAACTGCGTTAATGTGTTAAAAACAAATTCGGGTTTTGAAATTGTCATTGTTTTTCCATTAAGAGAAAGTGCTTCGATATAAAATTCATAAAGTGTTCCGGGAGACAGGTTTTTTGAGGATAGCAAACAGTAATGATAAGTTGAATAATACCCGATATTCGGGACAGCTCCGTCAGCATAAATAAACTGAAACGGTTCATTAATATTTTTTCTTTTATAATATATTTTCCCGATTGTCCTTACATCCGTTGTAAATTGAATAAGTACTGAATAATAATCTTTATTCAATATCCTCCCGAAATTGTAATCATTAATTACAGGTGCGTTTTTGTTTTTAAATATTATATTATGATGCTCAATTGTTCTATTGATATTTGTATTAATAACAAGTTTCATCGAAAATGATGTATCCTGTAAGCCAGCAACATTCCATTTCAAAACAGTATCATTAGAAACCTGATATAAGTTATTTTGAATAAGTGGAATCCAGTTATCCGGCATTTCACCAATACCATAAAATAAAGAATAGGTGTTGAAAAAAGGACTAAGCGCTGTGATACAGATAGGGATTGTATCGCCGAAGAATGTATAATCCTGAGAAGGAAAATTAATTTTTACTATTGAAGGATTATAACAATTCTGAACAGCATTTAATATATTAATTCTCCCTGATGAATTGACATTATCCCATCCGGACTGACCCTGCAGATACGAAGTCGTTGAAGTTAATATCCCCAGTATTTCATCATTTCTGAGAAATTTATTTTTAGATAATAATAAAGCAGAAGACGCGGAAATTATGGGCGCAGAAAAAGATGTACCATTCTGATAATCATAATTTGTTTCAAACTGGGCATTCCCTTTACCAACCCGTGTAGTAGTTAAAATCTGATACCCCGGAGCATAAATATCGACTGTTTGACCATATGAAGAAAAAGATGTTTTACTATCATTGATATCACTTGCGGCGACAGAAATTACTTCATCAAAAGCAGAGGGATAATGCAAGCGAAATGAACCGTCATTCCCGGCAGAACAAACAATTGTAATATTTTTAAAATAAGCAAATCTGATAATATCCTTTAAAAGATTACTATAGATATAATCGCCAAAACTGCAGTTAATAACTTTTGCTCCCATAATTACTGCATAAAGTATTGAACTGGCGACATTGCTTTCTTCACCATATCCGTCAGCATCAAACGCTTTTATTACAAGTACTTTCACATTAGGTGCAATTGATGAAATTCCTATATTATTATTTATTGATGCATTAATTATTCCAGTAACAGAAGTGCCATGCGAAAATTTATTGTCATCGGAAGGATTGTTATTTCCCCCCTGAATTGTACCGGATACACTAAAATTCCACCCTCTCCAGTCGTCAACAAATCCGTTATTGTCATCATCGATTCCATTAGATTCTTTGCCATTACCGGATTCTCCTCTATTAATAAAATAGCTTGTTTGTAAATCAGGATGTGTAAAATCCAATCCTGAATCAATCACTGCAATTATTACCGTAGAATCTCCCAATGTAATATCCCAAACAGTATTTGCACCAATAAGTGGTAAATAATATTGATTCTGATAATAAGTGTCATTTGGAATAAAATTTCCTGAAATATTTTCCAATTTAATAACATTATCAGATTCAACATATTCTACAAGTTCATTTTCTTTTAATAATGAATATGCTTTAGAAAACTCGTTTTCATTTACTTTCAGTAGAAATATTCTATCTAAGCCGCAATCTGTAAATAATTTTTCATAAATATTTTGGAACTTAATTTCAGAAAATAAAAATTTTGTTTGTAAAGATGATAATTTTCCTGAAATTTCTGAAATTTTATAGTTTCCTGATTTGGGATTATTATTTTTAAAATTATCTATTATTACAGTTGGCGTATTCTTTTTAAATTTCAGAATCAGGTTTTTATCTTTTGAATAGATTGTTCTGGTATTTATAAAAATTAATAATAATAATATATTTAAGTATATATATATATATTTATTTATCATATAATTCTTTATAATCTGTCTTCTTAATATTTTTTAATAGCCAGTTATATTTATCTATGATTACACTTTCGGGCTTTTCATTTAAAGGAATTTCGAATTGTTGCCGGTATCTGTTTAAAAAATATTTGTAAGTTTGTTCACCGCTCTTTGATTTTACAGTTATGTTTATTGGAATTTTATAAATGAATTCTTCCTGTTTCTGCTCGAAATGTATTCGTAATGTCCAATATCCGGAGTTTTCCTGTCCCATAAAATCATCAATTTTGTATGACCATTCAATTTCAGGTCTTTTCTTTCCATTATACACCCATTGGTCAAAGAAATATCCAAGGTCTTGTCCCGTTACTTTTTCACATTCATTTTTAAAATCTTCTGTTGAAGCATTACTGAATTTATATTTTTCATAATATGATTTTAAGACCGAAAAAAACAAACTATCCCCTACTAAATCCCTAAGCATATGAAGACACCACGCACCCTTTTTATAAACTGCAGAATTAAAAAGAAAACCCTGAGTATTATAAACCGTTTTGTCAAGGAAATCTACGTCTATAGAGGACATATACCCGGCAAGAGAATCCTTACCGAATTTATGTTCACACCAAAGAGCTTCAGAATAAGTGGCAAAGCCTTCATTGAGCCAGACATCTTTCCAGGATTTTAAAGTAACAGCATCCCCAAACCATTGATGTGCAAGTTCGTGTGCGAAAACATATTCAAAATTTCTTTTCCCGGTAATTAAATGGTACCCAACACTTGTAATAGTCTGATGTTCCATAGCTCCGGTTCTCCAGCCAAATAAAACCATTCCATACTTCTCAGTTAAAAATGGATATTCACCAAAATATTCAGAATATGTTTTTATCATTTCCTTTGTATTAATCCAATCTTCTTTTGCCAATGATGTAAGATACGGATAAGAAAAATATTGGATTGGCATTTTTATACTACCATCAAGCGATTGATATTCCTCCTGCCAGAACTCATATTTTGCTATTGCGATACTAACGAGATAGGATGAAATTAAATAATCAGAATGCCAATGAAAGACCTTAAGTCCGTCAATATTAAATGATGTATCTTTTAGAATTCCATTTGATACTACTTTATATTCCGGGGGTACAGTAACTTTGATATCAGAAATAAATTTATCATCGGGCAGGTCTTTACAAGGGAACCAGGTTGGTGCATAAGAAGGTTCGTTAAGCGTATAAACTAAATACGAACTATCGGGCAGATTTGAGAAAACAAATGAGTCAAATCCTGTACGTTCAGGTTTTCCCTGATAATTTATATCAAGAAACACAGTTTGTTCATTTTTAATTTTCTTGTATGTATTTATGATTATATAATTACCTTTTCTTGAATATCCTGCAAAATCATCATTCAGTTTTATATAGTTAATTTCAATGTTCTGAAAAAGATTTAAATAAATGCTATTCAAAGTGTCCGAAAGACTTTGTAAATAAATTCTTGAATTGCCAAAAATTTTTTTATTGCTAAAATCAAATTTTATTTCAAGGTTGCATTCTTTTACATCAAATAAATTCTGACAGGAAACAATTACAGAATCATCATTACGCAGTATTGATTTAAATTTAGAATCGAAAAACTGATTTTCCAGTTTATTAACAAAATTCTCAATATTTTTTCTGCTTAATGCAGCACTTATTTTTTTTGTAACAAATGTAAGTTCAAAAATGAATATTGCGGAAAGGAAAATAACGAATATAATAAAGGAAATTTTTCTCATTATTTTTTTGATTTCAGGACTTAAAGCCATTCCTTTTAATCTTATACAAAGATACAAAACACTAAGTAAAATTAATAATTAATAATTAGAGACTCCTGAATAACGATGATTTCATTAAAACGACAAATAAAAAACTGTGATTTTCTTCTGGATTCCCTGCCTGCGGCAGGCAGGCAGCTTTCGCTGGAATGGAAAGTTGTGGTTTTATTGTTTTTCAGATGTTTCTAATTAGTAATTAGAGACTTCTGAATAACTTTTATTTTATAAAAAGCGACAAACATAAAAATGTATTTTTTTTCTGGATTCCCTGCCTGCGGCAGGCAGGCAGCTTTCGCTGGAATGACAAGCTTTGGTTTTATTGTTTTTCAGACGTCACTAATTAATAATTGATGATAAGAAATTAGTAAACTCTTTTACCTTTGAAGTAAGTCATTTCGACTTTTAAATTCCTGATTTCATCGGGAGAGGATGTGAACAAATCGTTTTCAAGAACAATAAAATCCGCAAATTTCCCAATTTCTATGCTACCCTTTTCATTCTCCATAAAACAAGCATAAGCATTATTTATAGTGTATGCTGTTAAACAGTCTTCCAGATTAAAACAATATTCGGGATAAAAACTTTCACCCGAATCAGGAACTTTTCTTGTCATTGCATAATAAATAGTTTCGAAAGGACTAATATCAACTACCGGAAAATCCGTACCGAAACATAGGATAATACCTTTATCAATTAAAGGTTTATAACTGTGGGTGGATTCTGGATTGCACAGTTTTTCCTTTGCAATCTTTGCATCAAATTGCAGATGAGCCGGCTGAACTGAAAGAATCAGATTTTTAATTTTAAATAAATCATAATCAGATTTATCTAAATGCTGTACGTGTTCTATTCTGAAACGATTAATATCCGAGATTTGATTAGAATTAACCAAATCAGAAATAAATTCAATAAGTTCAAATACCGCTTTATCTCCTATCGCATGTACCGATGGTTGATAACCATCAAGTAGAATCTTCTTTGTTAATTTAAAAAATTCACCTGACTTTACCAAATCCGTTCTTGAACCGTTGTTGGTCTTATTTTGGTAATTATTTTTAAATAATGCACTTTCACTTGAAAGAGACCCGTCATAAAATGCTTTAAATGATTTAAAACTGAATTTTTTTTCATAATTTTTAAACTCATTTAAATATTTTTCTTTTTCATCGAATATTTCATAAGGTAATCTTGAATCCACATCTAAAATCAAAGAATCAACTTCGAGAAGATTCTTGTAGACTTCAAGATCTTCTATAAAGGTGATATCGGAAACAGCCGTAATTCCGAATGAATGAAGCCTTGATATTTCATTTTTAAGAATATCCGATTTTTCTTTTGCTGTTTTTTGAGGAACAGATTTTCTGATTAAGGTGAATGCATTTTCAAAAAACTCACCGGTTAAATTACCAAACTCATCCACATAAAATTCACCTTGTAAAAAATATTTTTTCATATTTTCTATATCAAGTACTTTTATTGCTAAAGAATTAAGCACACAGGAATGTAAATCGTTTCGTGAAATGAACATCGGTTTTGAACTGCATATACCATCAAGAAATTTTTTATCAACTTTAAAATGACTTCTGAAATTTGCATCGGAGAAATATCCCCCCACAATCCAATTATCATCAGACGTTTTACTGAATCTTATGAATTCATGCATAAAGTCTTCCGGCTTTGATGCGTACCTGAAATTTATTTGTGAATTGACCATTGCTCCCGCTACAAGATGGCAATGACCATCTATAAACGACGGAAGTATAAGTTTATTTTTCAAATCAATTACTTCATCATATTCGGAAATAACCTGTGATTTATTTTCGTTGTATCCCAAAAATAAAATTTTACCGGAAATATCATCAAACCCAATCACGTGATAAAATTTTTGAGATTTTAATCCAAAGGATTTTGACCATATTTTAGCATTATATATAAGAGTTTTCATTCTTAGATAAACAAAAAAAGCCACGTAAATACAATTACGCGGCTTTTAAAATAAAAGTTTTATAATTATTTATTTAATATCATTTTCTTCATTTCAATAAATTCTCCGGCTTTTATTTTATAGAAATAAACACCGCTTGAATATTTTGAAGCATCCCAGCTTGTTTCATAATTTCCCGGTGTTAAATTTTTATTTATTAAAGTTTCCATTTTTCTTCCAACTGCATCGAAGACTTCAATATTAACAAAAGTTTGTGCAGGAATTGAAAATCTTATTACTGTAAATGGATTAAACGGATTTGGGAAATTTTGTTCAAGTTTGAAATTTGAAGGAATGTTTTGATTCCAATTGATTACACCTGTTGGAGTTCCAAATACACATTTATATGCATTGATTCTTCCGGTCCCAAGTAATCCAATATAAGTAGGATTTAAATTATAAATACTGTCTACACCTAATTTAAGTTTATCAACAACCTGTTGTGGTGTAAAATAAGGAAATCTTGAACGAATAAGAGCAACAGTTCCGGCAGTTATCGGAGATGACATAGATGTCCCGTCCATATAAGTATAGGTATTATTCCAGACTGTACTTCTGATGCTTGTTCCGGGAGCACATACGTCAACAGTCGAATGATAATTTGAGAATGAAGCCTTTATATCACTTGATGTAGTTGCGGCAACAGATACTACATAATTATATGACGCAGGATAACGAGCGATATTTTGTCCTTCATTCCCTGCAGATGCACAGGTAACAACACCGTTTGACCAGGCGTTAGTAATAATCAATTGAGTCATTGCACTAAATTGAGAACTTCCATAACTACAATTCATTATCTTTGCACCATTCTGATATGCATAGTTCAAACCATTATTCGTATTATAGAGATAAGAATAACCACCGCCTGTATTATCGTTATCAGCACCGTGTTTGCAAATCAATAATTTACATTTAAAACCAATTCCGGCTCCGCCTGTTGAGTTGTTTGTTACTTCTGAAGCACATCCGGATGTATGTGAACCGTGTTCACAATAAACTGAATAAATATTAGGGTCATTATCTTCACTTAGCTGTAAATAATTTGCACCTGCAAAATCCCATCCTCTCCAATCATCTATATATCCATTATTATCGTCATCTATTCCGTTTGTTGGATTTTCAGCATAATTAATTTTTGTATTTGCAGCTAAATCAGGATGATCTAAATCACCTCCGGTATCAATCATTGCAATGACTACAGTTGTATCTCCCTGACATAAATCCCAGGCTGTATATGCGCTGATTTTTGTTAAAAACCACTGTGAACTTAACAATGGGTCATTCGGTGTAAAATCAGATACCATCACAAATTCTGGTTCAGCCCAATCAAGAATTGAACTGTTTTTATCCATAATTTCTTTAGATAAATCCGTAGGGTCAATGTTACCATCAAATCTGATGATATATATTTTTGCCAATTCCTCATCCCCAATTTTTCTTTTACTTACGTCAGGATTTAATTTGAACCACTGTGAAAGTTTATTTACATTATACTGATTTAATATCTTATCAATAGTTGTAATATTAAATGAATTCCCTTTTGAAAAATTAATATGATTTTTGAATTTAATATTTATAACACCTTTTTGATATAAAGCCCCATCTGATAATCTTTTAATAACAATTTCATTCATCATTTTATATTTTGGTCCGGTATTCTCGATAAAACTAAAAAACGATATTGAAATTAAGACAATTACGACAATAAAAATATTTTTGGTTTTCATAATATATGATTTATAATAAATCCCTTTACTGGTGAACAATAAAGGGATTTTAAAAAATTACTAAAAAAAAATTTATTTAATTAACATCATTTTTTTAACATCAACAAAACCATCACTTTCAAGTTTATAATAATAAACACCGGTTGATAAATTTTCACCATCAAATGCAACATTATAAGTACCGGCAATTTTAACTTCATTTACAAGTTTTTGAATTTCCCTTCCCAATAAGTCATAAACGGTTATTTTGACAAAACTCTGTTTTGGTATCGAATAACTTATTAATGTAACAGGGTTAAATGGATTTGGATAATTCTGATTCAGGGCATATTTGTTTGGAATGCCTGTATTATTATTTTCGACACCAGTAATAGTTGCATATGTAGTGAGTTTAATATCGTCAACATACCAACCGTCATACTGAAGCGAACCATCACTTGTCAATCTGAACCTGAATCTTAGATTTGCAGTTGCTGCAGCTTGAGAAGTAATATCAAGTGATACTTGTGTCCAGGTTGAAAGAGTTCCGTTATATGTTGCCACGTTCTGCCAGGTTGTTCCGTTATTACTTGAAACTTCGACATAGCAAAAATCATAGCCGGCTTCTGTAGTATATTTATGCCAGAAAGATAAAAATACTGCAGGATAGGCAGAGACATTAACAGGGGTTGCATTAGTCATTGAATTATTTGTATTTGCAACATAATTGCCTCCCGGACTATCTGTAAAACTGTTACTCGGAGAATGATATTGTGCATTTGTAATTGCCCAGGTATTTGTTGTTGTCCACTTTGAGAAACCATTTTCTGCACTATCTGCAAACGCAATGTTACCTGCACCAACCATAACATATACCGTTTTAGTATAAACAGTGTTTGTATCCTGTTTAATTTTCAGAATGGTCGGAATTGCAAAATTATTTGGTGCTCCTGCTGCAACGGTGAAATTAAAGGTAGCACTATCTGAAGTCCTTGAGTTAACTGTGGGTCTCGTAATAGTGGTAATTGGAATTGTAAGGTAACTTCCGATTTGAGTGAAAGATAAAGTGACATTTGTTGCATTTGATAATCCTTTATTGCGGAAAATAACTTTTATATTTCCGGTTTCATTCTGAGTATAATAAGATTTATTTAATGTATAACTTTTAACACTAACATATGGACCTGCAACTAAAGACATATAAATATTTTGCCATACACAATTTTGAGCCTCAGGAATAATATTTGCCGGATTTGAATAAAATCCTATAGCACCAACTTCAGGTGTCATACCAAATCTGTGTGTTGTATGTCCGGTTGAATCCGAACTATAAATCCAATCAAGGTCGCCACCACGTACATAATATCCGACAGTTTGGTACGGAGTACCAAAAGCATAATGATTTTCGGATGTTGCATCAGCACCGAATTCATTGAAAATTGCATCATCGGGAGTCGGAGTAGGATCACACCAAGCCCAGGGTTTAATTAGTAAATTTCCATAAGTATGATAATCGAGTTGGCATTTAAAATTTCTTGAATTCTCAAAAATTCTGAAAAGTGAATCTTCTTTTGCAGAGAAAGGATATGGTCCTCTGTATGTATCTGAAGAAGGAGATGTTGATGAACCATTATTTGTAGAATTCCAGAAATTATATGTTCCGAAATTTCTATTCAAATCAGTACCAGTTGAGCCGCCATATGGCTGTCTGTTTTTTCTCCACATTCCACCTCCATTTGGATTTGTAGTTTCATTATATACATATCCATCCGGATTAAGGATAGGTGTAAAATAAATTTCACGAGTATTTAGTATGTATGTTGCAATCGGGTCAATATTATAATTTTCAAATAACCAGTACAAATAATAAAATACATTCATCATTCCCATTGGTTCACGTGCATGGGTAACACCATTATACCATATTTCGGGTCTACCTGTAGGGGCATCAGGATTTTTTGTAACACGTACTGTCCACATAGACCTGTTTTCAAAGGAATTCCCGATTGAAAATTTTACCGATATAAGAGTAGGATATTGTAATCTCATCGAATCTAATTTGTTTGCTACCTGAGAGTAAGTGAGATGCCCCCCCATTGTACCATAAATTGAATGAGTAATTGTATAAGCATTTACCGACATTTTCATTTGTTCCTGAATTTGCTGAGGTGTCAAATTTGGAATGTTATTGTAGTAAGCCATCCAATCGTCAATTGTTACCTGATATGAAACACCTGAATTCTGAAGCATCCGCATTTCATCTTCGGAGAGAACTGTCTCAAAATATAGACCTTTTTTATAAATACCACCGTCAAGATTTAAACCAGAATTAGATAATTTTTCAAAATCATGCTGTGATGTAACCATAATTCTAACCTGAGAAAATTTTTGGTCATTATAATTTGTATGATTATATTGAGCAAAAACTGTACATGTAGAAACAAGAAAAAGAAGAATAAAAAGAAACCTGTGAAACATTTATATATAATTTAATTAATAAAACTAAGTAAAATAATTAAAAAAATGACATATAGCAATATTAATTAATTTTATTAGATATTAGTTAAAAACAAAATTATTTATTTTTTTTAAAAATATATTTGTGTATATTTAACGACTAAGTTTTAAAAGTTCTGAATTAATATTTAATATTTAATAATTAAATAACAAACCGTATGAAAAAACTAACATACACATTTTTAATGTTATTTGCTTTGTTAATTGCAAGTAACGTTTATGCGCAGTTACCAGCACCTACATTGATAGCTCCGCCTAATCATGCAACAAATGTTGATTTATATCCATTATTTGATTGGTATGATGTTCCAGGAGCAACGAGTTATCAAATTCAAGTGTTCCAGGGAGTAAATGTCATTTTAGACCAGTCCGGAATAACAATCTCTCAATATCAAGTAGTATCAAATGTATTACAAAATAATACTTATTATTACTGGAGAGTCCGGGCAATGAATTCGACTCAAACGAGTCCATGGTCATCACAGTGGGATTTTACCACAATAGTTGCGGGTTTACCTGCACCAACTCTTATTTCACCTGCAAACAACTCGATAAATATTAGTCTTACTACAATATTGGATTGGTCTGATGTTACAGGAGCAGTATCATACAGAGTTCAGGTTGCAACAGATTCGTTGTTCAATAGTCTTGTGTTAAATATACCGGGTTTAGGTGGTTCACAATATTCAGTACAGACAGGACAAATAAATCCGGGGACAAAATATTGGTGGAGAGCAAGAGCTTCAAATGGCACGGTCGAAGGTTCATATTCAGAAATATGGAATTTTACTACTGTCCCTCCAATTCCTTCCCCACCGGTTTTAATTTCGCCTGCAAACGGAGCAACAAATGTTACTGTACCGTTGACAATGACCTGGAATACATCTTCAGGGGCTACTAGTTATAATTTACAAGTTTCGACAAGTAGTATTTTCAGTTCTGTTGTAATTGATGAAAGCGGTTTAACTTCAACAAGTTACATAGCTACATCTGCTCAACTACTCGGAAATACACAATATTTCTGGAGAGTGAGTGCTACAAATGCAAGCGGGACAAGTGCATGGTCGACAGTATGGAACTACACAACAGGACTTGCAATTCCTATTGCTCCACTACTTATTGCTCCACTTAATAACTCAACAGGAGTTTCTTTATTTCCGTTATTGGACTGGAATAATGTAAACGGTGCAACATCGTATGCAGTACAAGTTTCTACGGATTCTAATTTTACTACTTTAATAATAAATCAATCCGGTTTCTCTGCATCTCAATATCAAGTATCTTCTGCAAATAATTTGCAATATAATACTTTATACTATTGGAGAGCCCGAGCCGGTAACTCTGCAGGATATGGACCATGGTCAACTAAATGGCACTTCACAACAACGGTTGCACCTCCTCCTGCACCTACCTTAATTGCACCTTCAAATGGAGCAACTAATGTTTCATTAACTCCTTATTTTGACTGGTCCGATGTATCATCTGCATTGTCATATAGAATACAGGTTGCAACAAGTAATACATTTAATACAACAGTTATAGACCTGCAAGTAAATCCGTCAAATTATACACCTCCTCCCGGAGTATTATCAGGATATACACAATATTACTGGCGAGTTGCTTCAATAAACAATGGAGGAACAGGACCCTGGTCTTCAGCATGGAATTTTACAACTATGCAGACAATGTATTTAAATCTGAAAGTGTTTCTTGAAGGATTTTATAATGCTGGGACACAAGTGCAAGATACAGTAACTGTATATCTTGCGCAATCAAACTCTCCATATACATTCAGGGATACTGCAAAAATTTATTTATCGAGCAGTGGAACAGGAAATATCAGCTTCGGCAGAGCAGCAAACGGAACATATTATATAGTCATTAGGCACAGAAATCATCTGGAAACATGGAGTAAATTACCATTACAATTTACAACAGGTCTTACTGTCAGCTATGACTTTACTACAGCGGCATCAAAAGCTTACGGTGATAATATGAAACAGGTTGGTTCTGTATGGGTATTCTGGGGCGGTGATATTAATCAGGATGGCGCAGTTAATGGATTTGATTATAATGCATATATACCTCAATTTGGTTTGAACGGATATTTTAATTCTGACCTTGATGGAAATAATTATGTTGAAGGTGCGGACTTATTGATACTATATCCGAATTTTGGAAAAAGTACATTGAGACCTAATTAAAAAACTAAGTTAAACTTAAACTACAAAATATATGAAAAAGAAAATTTTATTAATACTTGCAATGCTGATTGCATTGAACATCCAAACAAATGCACAGGTTAAAGTAAATTTTGTTTTGCAGAATCCGAGATATGTAACTTCAACTGAATTCTGGGTGGATATTATAGCAAATGTCCCATCGGGTCAGATATGGAGAGTAGGACCTACAAACATAAGAATGAATGTTGAAAGTGTCCCAACCGGCTCATTCAATCTTATCCCGGCAAATCCATTTAATAATGCCAATGTCAATATTTCCGGGAATAATAACTATGAAAATATGTCATCTACTTCCATATTATCTTCAAACGGATTAAGCGTGAATATACTATTGGCATACAATAAACCTGCTTACTATTTTACGACAGGTTCTTACACACTGGGAAGTTTGAAATTCGCTCAAACTCAAACAAATGCGTGCTTGAATTTATCGTTCATAAGTACATCTTCAATATTTGACAGTTTAACTCAACTCACTTCAAATCAATGGGGATTTACCAACCCGGCACCATGTATCAACGTTTCTGTAAACAGTATTGGAACAGAAGTACCAAAATCATTTAACCTTTATCAGAATTATCCGAATCCCTTTAATCCGGTAACAAACATCAAATTCTCACTTCCAAAGCAAAGCTATGTTACTATAAAAGTTTATGATAATCTTGGTAAAGAAGTTGCAAATCTTATTAATGATACTAAACCGGCTGGATTGTATCTTATTGATTTTGATGCGTCATATCTTCCAAGCGGAATATACTATTACAAAATGACCACGAATGAATTCACAGATGTAAAGAAAATGATATTAATAAAATAAAATAAATTTTAATATTTACAAAATCCGTTCCGATTATTTTCGGAACGGATTTTTTTATTTACACAATAGATTGGAATTAAAATACATAAAAGGAGTCGGTGAAAAAAGAGCTCTTGCTTTTAAAAAAATCGGGATAAATAATATAGAAGATTTCCTTCGAATTTATCCAAGAATATACATTGATAAAATCAGAACAAATGAAATCTGGAAATACAGGGATAAAAATGCAATAATTCAGGGAAAAGTAACTGATATTGAATACCCCCGCAGAAATAATCACCCGTTATTAATTTACATTTCAGACAATAAAGGTAATCTGGAAATACCTGTATTTGGAAACAGTGAATTCCGGTCAAAACAATTCTTATTAAATCAGGAATATATATTCTGGATAAAAATAACAGACTGGCAGAATATTAAAATAAAAACCGATTACAGGGACCACTTAAGAATTGATTCAAATGATATTTTTTTTCAGAATCTTTTACAAAGAAAAATTTTTCCGATATATGAAATACCGGGAGTTTTAAAAAAATCCTGGATAAAACCACTGCTGTTGACAAGAATTATTTATAATGCGATTTGTAATATAACAACTACGGATGATATAAGTAAGATGGATACAATACCTGATTATATATCGGAAAAGTACAATATAAGACCATTCGAATATGCAATCAAAAATATACATTTCCCTGAAAAAAAAGAGGATATTGAAAATTCAAGAAAGAGAATTGTATTTGAGGAATTATTATATCTTGAATTGTTATTTGCAATAAAGAAACATAATATTCAAAATGAAAAGAAAGGTATTTCTTTTAAAGGTGATATAAAAGAATTAACTTCAAACTTTAAAAAAACATTAAATTTTGAATTGACAGGAGCCCAGAAAAAAGTAATCAATGAAATTTACCTCGATATGAAATCCGATAAAGTAATGAACAGATTATTACAGGGCGATGTGGGAAGCGGTAAAACAATAGTTTCAATATTTGCAATGTTGGTATCGGAGATGAATTCATATCAAAGCGCATTGATGTGTCCTACGGAATTACTTGCAGAACAACACTATATTACGATTAAAAAATTTATAGAAAATTATAATATTAGTTCAGGAAAGAATTTAAAAATCTGCTTATTGATTGGAGGACAAAAAAAGAAATACAGAAGTGAAATTATAAATGGAATAAAGGCGGGGGAAATAAATATAATAATTGGAACTCATGCATTAATTCAGGAAAATGTTGAATTTCATAATCTGGGATTGGTTATAATCGATGAACAACACAAGTTCGGTGTAATGCAAAGGGCGAAATTAAAAGAAAAAGGGTTGAATCCGGATGTATTGGTAATGACTGCAACGCCAATACCAAGAACATTATATTTAAGTTATTACGGTGACCTTGATATATCTATTTTAGATGAATTACCAAGCGGTAGAATTAAGGTAAAAACAGTACTGCGAAATGAGGAGGATAAAGGTAAAATTTTTCAATTCGTAAAAAGTGAACTCAATAAAGGCAGACAGTGCTTTGTTGTATACCCGATAATTGATATTTCCGAGAAAACAGACCTTAAATCTGTTGAGGAAAATTATAATATTCTAAAAAATAAAGTTTTCAAAGAATATAACACCGGACTTGTTCACGGAAGAATGCAATGGGGGGAAAAAGAAGCCGTTATGCAGGAATTTAAAGAGGGGAAAATAAAAGTTTTGGTATCAACAACAGTAATAGAGGTAGGAATGGATATTCCAAATGCAACGATTATGATAATAGAAGATGCACAAAGATACGGTGTATCTCAATTACATCAGTTAAGAGGCAGAGTCGGAAGAGGAAGCGAACAAGCATATTGCATATTGATTGCAAAAAATACCGATGAAATATCAAAACAAAGATTAGAAACGATATGTAACACTACGGATGGTTTTAAGATTGCTGAATCAGACCTTGACATAAGAGGACCCGGAGAATTTTACGGTTTAAGACAATCAGGAATATACAGTTTTAGTCTCACGGATATTTCACAGGATAAAGAAATTTTTGAGGAGGCACGGAAAGTAGCATTTAAAATTATTGAGGATGACCCACAACTAAGGCAACCTTCAAATGCATCAATCCGTAATACAATAAAATTAAAATATCCCGATGCATTACAACTAATGTCTGTAGCCTAAATATGAAAATTATTTCAGTTTAGATTATTTTATAAATATTTTATTTTGCTAAAAAATTAAGTTTGAAAAAATCTTATAATTTCGAAATATTACTTCCTATATTAACAATAATTACCGATGCAATATCAATTACAATTGCATATTTTGTTTCGTATTGGATAAGATTTTTTTCTGATTTTCAAAAAATATTCAGGGTTGAAAAAGGTATTCCTGACATTTATGGATATATTTATTTCGGATTAGTAACAATTCCGATATGGATTTTAGTATTTCAATCATTCAAAATGTACCGATTGAACCGAAGTGTATTTATTTTTGATGAACTATTTATAATTATAAAATGCGTGACAATAAGTCTGATATTTTCAATTGGAATAATCTTTTTTTTCCGTGAATTCCCTTATTCAAGAATTGTATTTGTCCTTATCTGGATAAATTCCACTATTTTTTTAACAATCGGAAGATACCTGATACTCAAATTAGAAAAGACATTATATAATAATAATATAGGCGTTAAGAACGTTGCAGTTGTCGGGGATAACGAGATGGCAGATAAGATATATTATAAATTTGTGAAAGATAAATTTGCAGGGTTCAATGTACTTGGATATTTTACAAAGGAAGTACAGAATAATGAAGAAAAACAGACGAAAAATTTTTTAGGGACGTATGATGAAATTCCAGAAAAAATAAGTGAATTACAAATTGATAAAATCCTGATTTCATTACCCACTTCGGAAATTGAAGATATATATAATATTATATCCAAATGCGAGGGAATCAATGTTGAATTTTTGTCAACTCCGGATTTCATTGGCATATTGACAAGTAAATTAAAAATTGAAGAGGTAGACGGAGTTCCTTTTATGAAACTGAAATCACTTCCAATGAATATCTGGAACAGAATTCTGAAAAGAGTTTTTGATTTTATATTTTCATTTATTATACTTATTATTAACGCTCCGGTTTTTTTAATTGTCGCTATAATGATAAAATTAGATTCTAAAGGTCCGGTATTTTACAAACAAGAAAGGGTAGGGCTTGACGGAAAAAAATTTCTTTTATTAAAATTCAGGTCGATGTACCAGAATGCAGAAACAGAAGGACCACAGTTTGCAAAGAAGGATGACCAGAGAAGAACCTGGACGGGAAAATATCTGAGAAAATTCAGCATAGATGAACTTCCACAATTTATTAATGTTCTAAGAGGAGATATGAGCATAGTGGGTCCAAGACCGGAAAGAGAATATTTTATAAATAAAATGAAATTATCTGTAAAAAGATACCTTGAAAGGCACAGAGTGAAATGCGGGATTACAGGATGGGCACAGGTGAACGGTTTCAGGGGACCTAACACTTCGATACAGGCGAGAATAGAATACGATATATACTATATTGAAAACTGGACGTTAACATTTGATTTAAAAATTATTTTAAAAACGCTGAAAGAAATATTTTTTTCAAAAACAGCATTTTGATAAATTAAGATGATTGCAGTATTAATTTTTTTCATACATTTGATATTTATTGTATATGTATTTTGCAGGTCTTATCAAAGCGATGGAGTACTTCAGGCTTTTTTGAATATAGTATTTATTATAATATTATTTACAGTTGGATGGACTGTATCGGATTTATTTACGAGTATCTTTTTATCTGCAAACGGTTATATTACTACAAATTCTGCAAACTATATAATTCAGTTTGTGCTTAAAGTATCAGGTATATACAAACCACTTGGAAATAACAATATATTAATACAGCCAAAAGATGCCGTATCACTTATTCTTTTAATGATTGGAGAAATTTTATTTTACAGGTACTTATTACCAAAAACAAAGAAAAATAAATCATAAGCAATAATTGACAAAAATTTTATTTTACATATTAATATTGATTACAATAACCGTAATATTTTCATTTTCACCCGGGATGAAGACAAACGGAAACTATAATGTTCAGGTTTTATTTGAAACATATAACGGTTACGGAAATAATTTATATTTAGATAATATTTCGATAGGCAGACCATTAAATAATGATGCTTCCATAATTTCAATTTCGAATATTCCAAAAGACACAACATATACGGCAGGAATCAATAAAATTAAGATTACACCGGAGGTAGTTGTTATTAATTCCGGAATAAATATTTTAAATTCGGTTGATATGACTATGACCATTGAAGAACTTGGATATTCGAGCAGTTATGTATTAAGTTCACTAAATCCGCGTAAAATTGAAAAAGTAATATTTGATTCATTAGAAATTTTTACAGGAATACCATTTACCGTGAATGTATTTTTAAACTGTAATAGTGATTCAGTAAGCGTAAATGATACATTGATTCAAAATACTTTATTAATTCAAGGATATACAAGAAATATTTTGATTGAAGAATGGACAAGTGCCACTTCACTTTCATGTGCAATAAATAATCCGTTTCTCGACAGATTCATAGATTCAAATTTTCAGAAAATTGTTCCCGTTAAATATCATACGGGATTTCCACCTCCCGGAAATGATTCTATGTATCTTTCAAATCCGGTACAATCAGACCAGAGAAAAAACTATTATTATATAAGTTCTGTTCCGACTACAATAATTGATGGAATTGCCATATTCCCACCTCCATACGATTATGACACTACATTAAAAACAATTTATAGTGATAGGAGCATGATTGGTACTCCGTTATCAATTAATATTACAGATACATTGATTACTGCTGATACAATGTCTGTTAATATTGATATTACTATAAATAATAATCTTAAATACGGTAACTATAGTTTAAGGGTTTTTGCAATAGAACGGGACACGACTTACCAAAATCCCCCTGGAAACAATAGTGAAAAATATTTTCCAGATGTATTTTTACTCTCGGCAACTGACTCAGCGGGAATTAACATAAATACTGCATCAGGAACTTACCATTATAATGTAAAATATGCAGTCTCACAATACTGGAATACAAATAAATTGTATACTGCCTGTTTTGTACAAAATAATGATACTAGAGAAATTATTAATTCAAATAAAAGCAGAATAATTCCACATCAAAATTTTAATCGTGGTAATGGTTTTTATCCGAGAGCAAATTTTATTGATAAAACGGTTTCAAACTATAGAAATGCAATAAATAACAATATTAAAATTCAAACGGACAGTTCCGGTTCGACTGTTTTTCATTTTGAAATATTTGAAAGTAATTTTCCACCGGAAGGCTGGCAAATTGTAAACTATGATAAATTTTACACATTTGAGGAAATGAAGGACGTGAACGGACCGGATTTTGACGGTACAAAATGTACAAGAATACCGTTTTATTTTTATTCATTGATAGGGCAAAAAGATATATTAGCAAGTAAAGTATTCCAAAATGTTACTTCGAGTGATACACTTCAATTTGATTATGCATATGCACAATATTTATCTTCTTTTATTGACAGCCTGATTGTAAAAATATCAATTGATGGAGGAACTACATACAGCACTATTTTTTCAAAAGGAGGAATGGATTTAGCTACAGCACCATCCACCACCCTACCATTCACACCTTCAAATCCAGGTGAATGGAAAAAATACATATATCCCTTAAGTAATATATTACCGCCTCAAAAAAACATCCCTGAAGATTTCAAACTATATCAGAATTTTCCAAATCCTTTTAATGCTATAACGAAGATAAAATTTTCAATACGGCAGGACGCAGTTGGTAAGATGCAATATGTTCATTTAAAGATTTTTGATTTACTTGGAAGGGAAATCCAAACACTTATCAATGAGCAAATGTATCCTGGAACATACGAAGTTACATTTGACGGGACAAACTATGCCAGTGGTATATATTTCTATCGTCTCACCATAAACGAATTCATAACAACGAAAAAAATGGTATTGGTTAAATAATTTTTATTTAAATTGATTTAATTCCATTTTTTAATTATCCTTATTTTTTGAATGAAATGACATTTGTGAATGAAAATATTATTAGTAGCTAATCCTCAAAACTATTTCGGAATTGATTTATTTTTCAGAATCCCAAATCTTGGTTTATGTTCAATTGCAGGTAATTTAAACGGAGAATCAACTAACGTAAAAGTTCTTGACCTTATACTTGCAGGAAAAAATCCAAAAGCATATTTACTAAAAGTATTGAAGGATTTTGAACCTGATATAGTAGGGTTTTCAAGTATGACATTTCAGTATAAATATACACTTGAACTCGTAAAAGCAACCAGGAATTATTCAAAAAAAATAAAGACAGTTTTAGGCGGATATCATTCTACAGTAAATTATGAAACGATTTCTCAAAGCGATGATATGAAATATTTTGATTTTCTGATAAGAGGAGAAGGAGAATATTCATTCAGGGATTTGGTAAAAGCAATGAAAAATAAATTTGATTTTAAAAATGTTCCGGGAATAACATACATTATAGAAAATAATATAGTTCATAATCCATCCGGATGTTTAATCGATTTAAATGAATTAAACATTCCGGACAGAAATGCGAGAATTTTTAAGAGAGGATTTCATTGTATGGGTGATAAATCTGATGCAGTTGAAACTTCAAGAGGGTGTACTTTCGATTGTAACTTTTGCAGTATTTACAATATGTACGGTAAAAGCTACAGAAAATACAGCATAGAGAGGGTGTTAAACGATATCAGAGATGCGCAAAGTAAAGGTGCAAAATCAATTATGATGACAGATGACAACATCACACTTGATGGGAAAAGATATGTCGAAATTTGCAGGGCAATAATTGATGCAAAATTAAATAATATAAAATATTTATTACAGGCAGGGGTTAACGGAATAAAAAGAACCGACAGACTTGCCGAGTTTATGGGAAAATCAGGTGTAAAGTGGGTATTTCTCGGTATAGAAAATATAAACGATGATGCATTGAATTCGATGAGTAAAGATGACCAATTTGATAAAAATGATACTGCAGATGTAATAAAAGAGTTAAGAGGAAACGGAATATCCATTATAGGCGGATTTATTATAGGGCATCCGGATGATACAGAAGAAAGCATCAGAGCAAATTTTGAGTTTGCAAAAAAATCGAAAATAGATTTTCCATTATTTAATTCTATTACTCCTTATCCTAAAACTAAAATCCGGGAAGAACTTTTGAAGCAAGACCTGATTACAAATAAAGATGATTTAAGCAGGTATGACTGCTGGGAAATAAATGTAAGAACAAAACATCTTTCAACAGAAAAAATATATGAAATACGAAATGAAATCGAAGCAAGATATCCATTTGAGTCGGGTTCTTTTTTCTGGTTAGCAAAAAGATTTCCCGCTTATTTTATCAAACTCGTAATAATTGTTTTTTTCAGGAAACCATCGGATGTATTCAGATATCTGAGGTATGGATTTTTCTTTAAGAGAAAAAAGATTAAACAAAAGTAAATACGGTAATTTCTGGACGACAATTCAATCTTATGGGTAAACCTACAGTACCTAAACCTCTCGAAACATACATTTGCGAATTTCCATATATGTAATGCCCGCTTATATATTCATTTACGGCTGATGCAATTGAAATATTAATACCGCCGTAATTTAACAAAGCAATTTGTCCCCCGTGAGTGTGACCGCTAAGAACAAAATCAATTTCATATTCAGGTATTTTTTTAAAGAAATATGGTTTGTGGCATAATAGTATTTTGGGGATTTTTGAAAACTTATCTTTTGAAAAATCAGAATGTGCTTTATCAACAGTTTTTTTTAAATAATTTATTATAACATTTTCTTTCTGGGTACCGCTGTTTGCCGTATCCTCTAAGCCTAAAATTAATATTTCTTTATTATTAATTTTTAAAATATTTGAAGTGTTTCTATAGATATTGAAATCAGTATTTTTCTCAAGATAATCATATATAAATTCGTGGTCGCCAAAATAATCATGGTTACCAAGAGTAATATGAACCCCGTAATTTGATTTTAAATTTATAAATGCATTACAAAACGGTATTATTTCTTTGGGTTGAGTATTAGTTAAATCACCGGGAATAAATATTAAATCAGTCTTCAAATTATTAATAATATCACAATACCGGGACATTTCATTTTCAAACATAAATGGTCCGCTGTGTATATCACTGATTAAAACCGCTTTCAAACCTTTCAGTTCATCAGGCAAATTCTGAATAGAAATATCTTTAAATGTAATATCATAATTATCCTTTCGTACTACACCTATACCTGTACTTGCAAATACTAATCCTGAAATTGCCAAAGACGAAGTTGAAATAAATTTTCTTCTGCCAATATCAAATTCAATATATGATTTATTAGTTTTTAAATTAATATATTTATTTTTAAGATAAGCAAATTTTAGAAGAATATATTTTAAAATTTTAAAAGGTAATTTAATTAAGCGATAAATCAATATTGCTATTCCAATAAAAAATACAGATATCAAAAAAACAAAAGACGGGATTATATAAATATCATATACTAATGCTGGCATTTTAAAAATATCGGACCTGTAAAAGAAGAGGTACAGGTAGGATGCAGAAAATATGAAATACGGATAAATATTTATTCTTTTCCAAAATACAGATTCAAAATTTAACTGCTTAAATAACTTTTTAAAAAACCTATGAACAATAATTTGCAAAACTATTAAAACAGATAATACAACAATAAAAAATAATATACGAGACCAGAATCCCATTAATTTTAAAAATTACATTAAAAAAATATTCATTTATTTATTTAAAATTACAATAATAAATTATTATATTAAGGCATTAATTTTTTGCTTTAAACATAAAAAGATAATTAATTATATTTATTAAAAATTAAATTATGAAAATAATTGGAATTATTCCTGCACGTTATGCTTCAACCAGATTATCCGGAAAACCGTTGCTAAAACTTGGTGGAAAAACTATAATAGAACTTGTGTACTTGAATTCTTTAAAATCTAAGTATCTTGACAGCATATATGTTGCCACAGACGATGAAAGAATATTCAATGCAGTTGAGAAATTCGGTGGTAATGCAATTATGACTTCAATTCGTCATAAATCGGGCACGGAAAGAATTATTGAAGCATCAAAAAACATAAACTGTGAAATAATTGTAAATATACAGGGTGATGAACCTTTTATAAACCCAAAGACCATAGATAAAATAATCAATTGTTTAATACAGGAAAAAAAGATAAATATTGCAACTGCTGCAACACGGATAATATCAGATAAAGATATAAACGACCCGAATACAGTTAAAGTAGTGTTTGACAAAAATAATAATGCCCTCTATTTTTCAAGAGCACAAATTCCCTATTACAGAAATTCGTCTTCTAAAAAAATATATTATAAACACATTGGATTATATGGATACAGAAAATCATTTTTACTGAACTACAATAAGTTAGAAGAATCTAATTTAGAGAGAATGGAATCATTAGAGCAGTTAAAATTTTTAGAAAACGGAGAAAAAATAAAAGTGATAATCACAAAATCCGATTCACTTTCAATAGATACGATCGAAGACTACAAAAAAGCAAAAAGCATTATTAAAGGTTTGAAGAAATAATTTCTCTGATTTTCTGAGCAAATAATTTATCTTTGCTGTCAAAATCTACAGGATTTGAAAATTTAATATTCACAACTCCCCCGCTTATATTATAACTTTTTTTGGCAAGAATATTACGCGTACCTTTTATCGATACGGGAACAACTTTTTTCCCGGATTCCGAAGCAATCAGGAAAAAACCACGTTTAAATTCCGAGACATTTCCATCAATGCTTCTTGTTCCTTCGGGAAAAATATTTATTGAAAATTTATTTTTTAAAATTCGTGCTGCCTGCTTTAAAGATTTTATCGCAGATAAAGGGTTTTCCCTATTAACAGGTATAAAGCGATTTAAATACATAGACCATCCCCAGAACGGAACCCACGATAATGAACGTTTGTAAACAAATCTCATGTTATTTGGAACAGCTACCATTAACACGGGAATATCGAGATAACTCTGATGGTTTGAAACAAAGAGGTAACGTTCATTTTTATCGATGTTTTCTCTGCCTTCAATTTTTAATTTTGCACGTGAAACAAATAATATAACATAGGCAAATGCTTTATAAATGAAATAAACTAATTTGCCTTTATAATCAAACGGAGAAACTATAATTGCCATTATTGACAATATTAAACTACTCAATATTATCAATACTAACTTTAAAAAATTAAAAATTTTATTTAACAATTTTTGAAATTGCTTTAAATTGTTCAGTACCGGATACTTCTAATAATTCAAATAATATTGACTCATAGGTTGAAATAATAGCTCCCTCTTTTCTCATTCTTCTGACTGCAATATTCTTATCATTAATTCTCCTCGATGAAATACAATCTTCAATTACAACAGGTTGATAATCCATTTGAATTAAATCTAAAACCGTTTGTAAAACACATACGTGTGATTCAATACCTGCTATAATAATATTTTTTTTATTTTTCAGTTTTATTTCATTATTAAAATCATCGAATCCGCAACAACTGAAAGACATTTTTTCAAAGTATTTATATTCCTCAAGACTGCTTAAAATAGGTTCAATAGTATTTCCAAGACCTTTTGAATATTGTTCTGTAACGATAATATCTATTCCCAACACTTTAAGTCCATTAACTAATTTTACAATATTATCTGCTAATTTTTCATTTTCAAAAATAAATGGGAATAATCTGCTTTGTACATCAATGATTAATCCGACAGAATCTGAAGCTTTAATTCGCATTTTTATTTATCAAATTTTTTAATTTAAGTTTAACAATATAAAGATATTAAAAATTTCTTTAAATATCTAAAATATACTAAATTACTTTCTAATTTTATAGAATTAATTTATTTTATTTTTAAATAAAAACAACAGTGGCTTATAAGTGCATATATGACCCTCTCTCTGAATTAATGAATTATTTTTCGAAAAATAATGATATGTTAGTTGAGAAATCAGATACTAAAAAAGTTAAATTAAGTATTGAGGATAAACTGAAAAAACGTATTATTGATGGAGATAAGTCAGGAATAGATGAAGATTTAAATGAAGCTTTAAAAAAATACACAGCAATTGAAATAATTAATTCGCTTTTACTTGAAGGAATGAAGACAGTAGGTGAATTATTCGGTTCAGGACAAATGCAACTTCCTTTTGTTTTGAAATCTGCAGAATTTATGAAAGCATCGGTGAAATATCTTGAACCGTATATGGAAAAAAATGTGAATGTATCATCGAAAGGGACAATTATACTTGCAACAGTTAAAGGAGATGTTCATGATATTGGAAAAAATCTCGTAGATATTATATTAACAAATAATGGTTATAAAGTAATTAATCTCGGGATTAAATGTCCCATTGAATCAATGTTAAATTCTTATAATGAAAATAATGCTGATGCAATTGGAATGAGCGGATTACTGGTGAAATCAACCGTGATAATGAAAGAGAATCTTGAATTAATGAATGAACGTAATTTAAAAATTCCTGTAATATTAGGCGGTGCTGCTCTTACAAGAAGATACGTTGAAGGAGATTTAAGAAATTTGTATAACGGAGATGTTTATTATGCAAATGATGCATTTGACGGATTGAAACATATGGAAAACATTTCTGCTGACAATAAATCATCTTTAGAGGAAAAAAAAGTTCAAATAAATTTTACAAAATCACAGGATAAAATAACAAGTAAAGAATCAGTTCAGGTAAATGAAAGTGATACAAAGAATTTTATTAATCCAAATGTTTCAAAAGAAAATGATATTCCGGTTCCTCCGTTTTTAGGTTGCAGAACAGTAAATGATATTTCTCCGGATGAAATTTACAAATATATAAATGAAGTTGCTCTTTTCAGAGGAAGTTGGAATATTTATAAAGGAAATAAGACACAGGATGAATATGACAAACTTATTAAAAAAGAAATAAGACCTAAATTTAATGATATAAAAGAAAAAGCAAAAATTGATAAACTGATTAATCCCATTTTGATTTATGGTTACTTTCCAGCCGTTTCGGAAGGAAATAAACTTTTTATATTAAAACCAAAATTAAAAAATATTGAACTTCATAATATATGGGAAAACATAAATCCCATTGAGTTAAATACAAACCTGACATATAAAGACTTTGAAGAATATGTTACTTTCGATTTTCCAAGACAAAACAAAGGAAAATTTTTATGTATCAGTGATTATATAAAATCAAAAGAGTCAAAAATGCTTGATATAGTTCCCTTTATTATTGTAACTGTCGGAAAAAATGCAACTGAATATACAAAAAAATTATATGATAACAATGAATATCAGGACTATCTATATTTTCACGGATTTTCTGTAGAAGTAACGGAAGCACTTGCAGAATACTGGCATAAGGAAATAAGAAAGGAACTAAACATTCATCATAAAGATGCAAGTGACATAAAAAAACTTTTCCAGCAGGGATATCAGGGTTCAAGATATTCATTTGGTTATCCCGCATGCCCGAACCTTGAGGATAACAAACAATTATTTAAAATATTAAAACCTGAGAGAATAGGAATTACAATGACAGAAGAATGGCAAATGGTACCTGAACAAACGACAAATGCTATAATACTTCATCATCCTGAAGCTAAATACTTTTTTGTAAGATAATTATAAAACATTAAAATAAAATAATTTGAAACAAGTAAAATACATTTTTTTAACAGGCGGGGTAGTATCATCACTCGGAAAAGGGATTTCATCTGCATCACTCGGATTATTATTGAAATCAAGAGGACTGAAAGTTACCATTCAGAAGTTTGACCCATATATCAATGTTGACCCCGGGACTATGGCTCCGACTCAACATGGGGAAGTTTTTGTGACGGATGATGGTGCAGAAACCGACCTTGATTTAGGTCATTATGAAAGATTTCTTGATGAAAAAGTTTCCAGACTTAATAATACTACAACCGGGCAGGTTTACAATGAAGTAATTACAAAGGAACGTAGGGGAGATTATTTAGGTGCTACAATTCAGGTTATCCCCCATATTACTGATGAGATTAAAAAGAGGATGAGACTTCTTGCTGAGACAAAAAAGTATGATATTATTATTACAGAGATAGGAGGAACTGTCGGTGATATTGAATCCTTACCATTCCTGGAGGCAATGAGACAGCATATGTTAGAGGTAGGCAAATCTAATGCAATTTGCATCCATCTTACTTTAATTCCTTTTATCGGTTCTGCAGGGGAATTAAAGACAAAACCAACACAGCATTCCGTGAAAACATTACTTGAAATCGGAATTCAACCGGATATTTTGCTATGCCGCTGCGATAGAGCATTGAGCAGTGAAATAAAAGCTAAAATAGCGTTATTCTGTAATGTGCATAAAGAAAGCGTAATGGAGGCAAGGGATGCACGTTCAATATATGAAGTCCCAATAAATTTTCAAAAACAGAAATTCGATGAAATTGTAATTAAAAAACTGAATTTAAAAGTAAACAAACCAAATTTACTGAAATGGAATAAGGTAACCCAAAAAATACTAAAGCCAAAAGATGAAGTTACAATTGGACTTTGCGGAAAGTACAACTCGGTTCCAGATGCATATAAAAGTATTCTTGAATCATTTATTCATTCAGGAGGATACAATGAAGTTAAAGTGAATGTAAAATGGATAAATGCAGAAGAAATATTTAAAAACCCTAAAAAAACAAATGAAATATTAAAAGGAATACATGGACTACTTGTTTGTCCCGGATTCGGTGAAAGAGGAATTGAAGGAAAAATAAGAGCAATTAATTATGTCAGAGAAAAGAAAATTCCGTTTTTTGGAATCTGTCTCGGATTACAATGTGCAGTTATAGAATTCGCAAGAAATGTTTGCGGATTAAAAAATGCAAATTCTTCGGAATTCAAGCAATCCAAGTATAATATAATTGATATAATGGAATATCAGAAGACAATTAAGGTGAAAGGCGGTTCAATGAGATTAGGTGCATATCCCTGTATTATTGAGAAAAAAACACTTGCACACAAATGCTACAAAAAAGAATTTGTAAATGAAAGACACAGACACAGATACGAAGTAAATAACAATTACAGAAAAATATTACACGACAAAGGATTAATATTTTCAGGTTTATCACCGGATGGAACATTAGTCGAAATAATCGAATTAAATAAAAATATACATCCGTTTTTTATCGGGACGCAATTTCATCCTGAATTTACTTCAAGAGTAATAAATCCACAGCCAATTTTCAGAGAATTTATTGCAGAAGCAAAGAAGTATAAAACGAGATGGAAATAACCGGACTGACTCATCAAGAGGTAAAAGAAAGAACATTAAAAGGATTAATAAATAAATCCGCAAAGAAAAAAACAAAAACAATAAATCAGATATTTATTGAAAATGTTTTTTCTTTGTTCAACTTTATTATATTCGGGATAGTACTTGGTGTACTTTTTTTTTATATAAGAACTCAAAATACTGACCTTTTAAAAGATTCAATTGGAATATTTTTGGTTGCCTTTATCAATACTTTTATTGCAATTTATCAGGAGATAAAGGCGAAAAGGGCATTAGACAAAGTAAGTTTACTTTTAAAGAAAAAATCATCAGTAGTGAGAGACGGGCAACTGATTGAATTGGAGATAAACGAAATTGTAAAAGATGATATTATATTTTTAAAACGGGGAGACCAGATTGTAACAGATGGATGCATAATAAATTCAAATCATCTTGAAATTGACGAATCTCTGCTTACAGGAGAATCAGTACCTATTTATAAAATAGAAAATGATACTGTATTATCCGGAAGTTTTTGTGTTTCAGGTTCAGGATATTACAGGACGGATAAAATAGGAGATGAATCTTATGCAAATAAAGTTACCAATCTTGCAAAAAAATATAAAATTCTGCTTACACCTTTACAAAAAAAAATAAACTTAATAGTTAAATTATTATTTATTGCAGCAATTTTCTTATGCATTGCAGAAATTTTTATAAATAATTCATCCGATATTCAGAATACGGTATTTATCAGGAAAATTGCCACTATCCTGATTTCATTAGTACCACAAGGATTAGTTTTGATGTCTTCGGTTACTTTTGCATTAGGAGTTTACCGTATTAGCAAAATCGGGGCAATAATTCAGAAGTTAAATGCTGTTGAATCTTTTTCAAACATTAAAGTTGTATGTATGGATAAGACAGGAACACTTACTATGAATAAGCTTGTAGTCGAATATGTTAACTATATTGATAATATGGTAGATAATAATTCTTATATAAACTATTACATTAAATCTTTTTCTAATTCAATAACGGATTGTAATGCCACAATCAATGCTATCAAGGATAATATTAATAATATTGAAACATCTGAAAATTTTTCATTTGAAAAAATTGATGAAATTCCATTTAGTTCAGATTTGAAATACAGCATAATCAGAGCAAAAATTAATAATGAGGAAAAAATTTTTATTTTAGGGGGATATGATGTTATTTTAGAAAAAGTGGCAGATGGGAAGAAGGAAAATATACTTAATTTAATAAAATCAAAAGAACTCGCTTCTTATCGGAATCTTATTTTTGGAGAAGTAATAAGTGAAATGGCATTCAGTACAGAAAAAGAATATTTGTCATCAATAAAAATAATTCCTGAAGCATTATTTTCAATGTCTGATAAAATAAGAGAAGATGTATCTAATGCTATTACTTTGTTCAGAGAAAATAACATTCAATTAAAAATATTATCAGGTGATGCAGGAGAAGCAGTATTAAATATTACAAATAAAATCGGCTGGAAGACAAACAGTGATGATTTAATAACTGGAAAAGAATTGGAAGAAATCGATGATTTGCAATACAAGGAAATCATTAAGAAAAAATCCATTTTTGCCCGATTAAAACCGGAACAAAAGTTAAAAATAATAAAAACTTTAAGAAAAGAGAAAATATATACAGCAATGATTGGAGATGGAGTAAATGATTTACCGGCAATAAAAGAAGCTGATATGGGAATTGCGATGGAGGAAGGCAGTCAGATAACAAAAGAAATTTCCGATATAGTACTGCTTAAAAACAAATTTTCTCTGTTACCTGAGATTTTTAATGAAGGAAATAAAATAGTAAATACAGTAAGTTCAATTGCAAAATTATTTTTAACAAAAAATTTTCTTGTAATTTTTTCTACATTAATATCTTTGATTTTCACCTGGCAGTTTGTCCTGACTCCAAGAAGAGTTTCTTTGATAAATATTTTTATTATTGGATTACCTTCATTAATGGTAGCATTAAAAAACACCGATATTTCAAAAAACAAAGCATTTTTTATTGAATTATTTTCATTTGTTATAATATCATCACTTTTTATTATCTTCTCAAGTTATTTGACGGCTAATATAATTAAAAATGAAATCAATATAAGCGAACAACATTTAACAGGAATGATTATTTTAACATCATTCATCATTATTTCAATTTCCAATTTCTATTCTGTCACTTTAAAAAAATCAACCGCGAAAAAAGGACAATATGTATTATTTGGTTTATTATTGGCAGTACTCTATTGCAGTTTGGTGTATATAAAGACAGATTTTATTTTACATAAATTCATAAAAGATTTTTATGAAATAAATACGGTTGAATTATTTATTCTAAAGTATGTATTATTAATATCTGTTGCATTTTCAATTTTGCTTTATATTATTCAAACATTAAGAAGTAAAATCATTTCAAAATTAGCAAAATAAAAAAGGAAGGAATTACACAAATTCCTTCCTTCAAAATAATCTTAGACTGAATTTCTATCTTATAAAATCAGATATTTTTTCCACAACATATTTGATTTGGTTTTCAGATAATTCAGGATAAATTGGTAATGCGACAGATTTTTCTGCACTTAATTCTGAAACAGGAAAATCACCATACTTATATCCAAGAATATTGAAACATTCCTGAAGATGAAATGGGACAGGATAATAAACTTCTGTTCCAATTTCATTTTCTTTTAAATAATTTCTCAAATTATCTCTTTCTTTAACTTTTATTACATATTGGTTATAAATATGATAATTTTCAATTTTACCATTTGAATCTTTATAAACAGCTTTTGGAAGCAATACTTTATTTTTATCATTAAATTTATCAATTCCTGTTTGTTCAGCCAATCCGCTTTGAATAAATAAATCGGTATACAAATCTGCATTTTCCTGACGTTTTTTCGACCAATTGTTCAGGTGAGGAAGTTTGATATTGAGGACAGAAGCCTGAATTTCATCTAATCTGAAATTTCCTCCTATAATTTTATGATAATATTTCGGTTTGCTACCATGAACTCTTAATATACGGAATTTTTCTGCTAAACTATCATCATTTGTTGTTACTATTCCTCCGTCACCAAAACACCCTAAATTTTTGCTCGGGAAAAAAGAAAAACACCCTATATCCCCTATCGTTCCCACACATTTATTGTTTTTATAACTTGTTCCAATTGCCTGAGCGCAATCTTCGATAATTTTAAGATTATATTTTTCAGCAATTTTCAGAAGTTCATCCATTTCAGCAGATTGACCATATAAATGAACAGGAATGATTGCTTTTGTTTTTGGAGTAATTCTTTTCTCTACATCGAATGGATTCAAATTATATGTAATTTCGTCAATATCTGCAAAAACAGGTTTTGCATTAAGTCTGGAAACAACTCCTGCAGTCGCAAAAAAAGAATAATCAGGTAAAATGACTTCATCACCCGGACTAATTCCTATTGCCATAAGCGCAATCAGTAATGCATCTGTTCCGGAAGATACACCGATTGAATATTTAGCATTAATGTACTTAGAAATATTCTCTTCAAGCTTTTTGACTTCCGGACCAAGTATAAAATACTGGCTTTCTGCAACCTTTAATAAGGCTTCATTTATTTCATTTTTTATTGATTCATATTGTGCTTTCAAATCAAGAAGCGGTACTTTCATATTTTATTAATTAATTTCTGAAACTAAATTGTTAAATAATTTATATTTTTTCTTCGATTTTTCGCAAAAGGCAATTCCATCATTGTCAAAAATTAGTTTTTTACCTGCTTCCGAAAACCATCCTTTTATTCTTGCAGGATTACCAACAACTAATGCAAAATCAGGAACATCTTTTGTAACTACAGAACCTGCTCCTACGAATGCAAATCTTCCAATTGTGTTTCCACAAACAATAGTAGAGTTTGCTCCTAACGATGCACCTTCTTTTACTAAGGTTTTAATATAATATTCTGCACCAACCTGGGGATATTTACTTCGCGGGTCAATTATATTTGTAAAAACCATAGAAGGACCGCAAAATACATAATCTTCCAGTTCAACTCCTTCATAAACCGATACATTATTTTGTATTTTAACATAATTTCCGATAATGACGTTATTTCCGATATTTACATTTTGTCCTAATACACATTTCATTCCAATTTTAGAGCCGGACTGGACATGAGAAAAATGCCAAATTTTTGTTCCTTCTCCGATTAAAACATCATCATCGACAACAGCATATTCATTCACATAATATTTATTTTCCATTTTTATATTTATTAATTAAACAAGTGATTTCTGTGATAACTCAAGAATTTTCAGTACTTCTATTGCAGATTCTCCATTCGTAATTGGATTTTCATTATTCAAAATACAATTAAAAAAATGTTTCTGTTCTTCTTCAAGAGGAGGTTTTTCCGAATATTGAATAACCTCAAAGTTTTCATCAAATTTTTCAAGCACTCCATTTACGTTCTGAAAACCCTTTTTATGAAATTTTAATTTACCATCTTTTAAACTGTCTTCGAATACAAGCATACCTTTATCTCCAATAACAACAAGTCTTTGCTCCTTGAACGGATGGAGCCAACTCACAAATATATGAGCATGTATATTATCAGGGTACTTTAATATTGTAATTGTCGTATCTTCAATATTTTCCTGAAGAAATTTTGACCCGGTGGCATAAACATTTTCCGGAGGTTTTCCAATTAGATATTGTATAACTGAAATATCATGTGGTGCAAAACTCCAAAGGATATTTTCTTCCTGCCTTACAGTACCAAGATTTAAACGGTTACTATAAATATATTGAAGTTTTCCAATACAATTGTCATCAATCAATTCCTTCATTTTAATAACTGCAGGATGAAATAGCAATATATGACCAACCATAAGTTTTAAACCCTTATGTTGTGCAATTTCATTCAATATTTCCGATTCTTTAACTGTTAAAGTCATTGGTTTTTCAACAAGAACATTTTTATCTGACTCTAAAAACAATTTTGCCAATTCGAAATGTGTTTCAGCAGGTGTTGAAATAATAACAGCATTAATAGCTTTATCAATCAAACACTTTTCAATAACGGAAGTAAAATTAATCTTCGGGGATAAATTATTCACAAAATCAATAGTTTCATGATTAATATCAAATACTGTAAGTTTATCAGGTCCTAAAATTTTAAAAGCAGTTTTTATGTGGTTTTTACCCCACCTCCCTGAACCAGCTATACAAAGATTAATGTTATTATAATTCATATTATTGATATTTACAAAAAAAAATTATTTTTTGAAGTAATAAAAATATGGGATGGAAATTTCTATTTTAATAATTTAATTACTTTTGCCGGGACACCGGCAACTATTGAATCGGGAGGTACATCTTTTGTAACTACTGAACCAGCTCCAACAATTGAATTTTCGCCAATTGTAATTCCACATAAAATTGTTGAAGACGACCCTACTGAAGCTCCTTTTTTTACATAAGTTTCCACGACCTTCCAGTCACTTTCGGATTGCATTGAACCGTCCTGATTTGTAGCATGCGGATATTTATCATTAATAAAAGTAACATTATGCCCGATGAATACATTATCTTCTATATGTACTCCTTCACAAATAAATGTATGAGAAGAAATTTTGCAATTTTTCCCAATGAATGCATTTTTTTGAATTTCAACAAATGTACCAATTTTTGAGTTATCATCTATCACGCAACCATAAAGGTTGACAAAGTCAAAAATCTTTACATCTTTACCTAATTTGACATTATTAATATTCTTTTTCTCCATACCTGCTTATATTTCTATAAATTTTCCTTTTTGTTTTACAGATAAATCAGCGGCTTCTAAAATTTTTACAACATTTAATCCATCGTATGCATTTGTAAGTGGTTGTCTGTCAGTTAAAATAGAATTAATAAATTCATCGACACCTAATGCTAAAGCTTCTGTCTGATTTACTTTTGGTGAATACATATCGCCAATTCTATATTGTACCAAAGCATTATAAATTCCTTCTTTTTCTTTTATTTCAATCCCGCTGTCATACACTTTAATTTTTTCAAAATTTTCCATATCGTCAAAAACAAGCATTTTTTTACTTCCACCGACAATCATTTTTCTTATCTTTACCGGTGAAGTCCAATTCACATGAAAATGAGCAAAACAATTATCTTCAAAATAAACTGCGATATGGGCTACATTTTCATAATCATAATAATTTGCAATACCGTTTGCCGTTACAGCTACGGGTTTTTTATTTAAAATATAATTCATAATAGAAATATCGTGCGGAGCAAGATCCCATATCACATTTACGTCATTTTGAAATAATCCTAAATTAATACGAACAGAATCAAAATAAATAATTTCACCCAATTCATTGTTATCAACTAATTCTCTCATTTTCATTACAGAACCTGTATAAATAAAAGTATGGTCAACAAATATTTTTAAATTCCTTTTTTCTGCCAGTTCAATTAACTCTTCAGCTTGCTGGGATGTAGAAGTAAACGGCTTCTCAACCCAAATGTGTTTATCACTCAAAAGAGCTTTTTTAGCAAATTCAAAATGTTTATCGACAGGAGTTGCAATAACTAATGCATTAATATCCTTATCACGATACAATAATTCGCAATTATCCGTTAAGGTTATTTCCGGGAAACGTTTTTCTGCAAACTCTAATCTATTTCTATCCAAATCACAACCTATTACACGGGAAACATTTTTACTTGCAAGGAAATTTCTAATTAAATTTGGTCCCCAGTAACCAATTCCTAAAACTCCAATTTTCATATATTTTTTCTAATTTTTATGTTAATAATTTATTTACCTTTTGCTGAAATCATTACAGGAATAGTTTTTATCATCAGTTGAATATCGAGCCATGGCGAAACATTATTAATATAATACAAATCAAGTACCACGGAATCATCAAAAGATACTTCGCCTCTCCCCGCAACCTGCCATACACCTGTACAACCTGGCAAAACAGAATTACGTCTTTTATGCCATTCATCAAAATTTTCATATTCATATGGCAGACAAGGTCTTGGACCTACAAGACTCATTTCACCTTTAATTACATTAAAAAGCTGCGGTAACTCATCAAGTGAATACTTCCTTAAAAATTTTCCAATTTTAGTCAGTCGTTTTTCATTAATAATTTTTGCACTGTCGACAAATTGTTTTTTATTATTTTTAATAAAATCAATCATCATATTTTCTCTTTCAATATCATCCTTTTCAGAAATTGTCATAGAGCGAAACTTATAGAATTTAAATATTTTTCCATTTTTTCCTACGCGTTTTTGTGCAAATAAAATTGGTCCCTTTGATTCAATTTTTATTAAAACAGATATTAAAATCAAAAATGGGAGTAATATTAATAAACCAATAATTGTAAGAATAATATCGGTAATTTTTTTGAAAATATAAAATATCTTAATGTCAATTTTTGTAGAAATATCAATTACAGGAATTGATGAATATTCTTCAATGAAAAATTTCTGAGGAATAACATCAAATAATTCTGATGATACTTTTACATTTACTTTTTCTTTTAAGCAAATATCGGAAATCTCATATAATCTTTCATAGGAAATTTTATCAATTGCAATAATTACTTCATCAATAGTATATTCTTTAACCGCTTTGCTAAGATCTTTTGCACTGCCAAGTACTTTCAAATTCTGGAATACTTCTTCACCAATAATGACCGAATCATCAAGGAAACCAATTACTTCAATCCCATAAGAATCTTCAAAAAGTAGTTTTTGAGCCATTAGTTTTCCCGCTTTTCCCGCACCACATATAATGATTCTACGAACAAAAAGGTTTTTATTCAAAAACTTAGTATAGATAATTCTCACAATTAATACTCTTATAAGTATCGAAGCAATCAGATTCGTAATCATAAAAGTAAAAATAAAAAGTCTTGAATCAGAAATAATGGAATATTTAAATATAAATGAAAAGAAAATTAAAACAATTACTGTATAAAATAATGACTTAATTATTAAAGTGATCTGTAATGCTTTAGTAAGTATTACATTAATTTTATACAAATTATTATATTGAAAGATAAAGATACATATAGCGGATACTATAACATACGTTACGTATGAATAAATATTACTAATTTCATATCCTTTATGTGCAAATATTAATCCGAGTAATATTTCAGTAATGAATAATGAGCATACAACTGTCAAAAAATCAATAATAGCAAAGAAATATTTATAGCTCGGATATTTCAATTTAAAAAATTATTTAAAAAATAATTTAATTTTTTCACATATATAATAAACCTGTTCTTCAGTCAATTCCGGAAACATTGGAAGTGATAAACAATTATCTGCTAAATCTTCTGAAACCGGAAAATCACCTTTTTTATATCCAAGATATGAAAAGCATTTCTGTAAATGAAGAGGCACAGGGTAGTGTAAACCAGATGCTATTCCATTTTCATTAAGAAAAGTAGCGAGTTTTTCTCTTGTATCAGGTTTCGTTTTAATAATAAATAAATGATATACATGTTTGGAATAATTCATTTCTTTTGGAAGAATTATCATACTACAATCTGATAAAAATTTATTATACAAAGAAGCAACATTTCTTCTCATATTTGTCCATTTATCAAGATATTTTAATTTAATTCCAAGAACGGCACCTTGTATAGCTTCCATTCTATAATTATGTCCAAAAATTATATGTTCGTATTTTTGAGGAGACCCATGTTCTCTCATCATCCTAAATTTATTTGCTAATTCTTCATCATTTGTTATTACAGCTCCACCTTCTCCATAAGCTCCAAGATTTTTACCGGGGTAGAAACTGAAAGATGATGCATATGAAAGACCACCCACTTTTTTTCCATTATATTCTGCTAAATGAGCCTGAGCACAATCTTCTACTAATATTAATTTGTGTTTATCAGCTATTTCCTTCAATTTGTCCATATCGGCTGGCTGCCCATACAAATGCACAGCAACAATAGCTTTTGTTTTTTTAGTGATAGCTTTTTCAATTTTAGCAGGGTCAATATTGTAACTTTCAGGGTGACAATCAACGAATACTGGTTTTGCACCACACAGTGTTGCACCCCATACAGTAGCAATAAAAGTATTTGCCGGAATAAGAACTTCGTCGTTACTATTAATCCCTAAAGCCCATAAAACGAGGTGATTTCCATCTGTTCCTGAACTTACCCCATAACAATATTTTGAATTATGGGCGGAAGCAAATGCTTTTTCAAAATCTGAAACCGGTTTACCTAAGATATAAGCAGTATTATCAAGCACATTTTGAATAGCTGAATTTACTTCATTTTTAATAGAATTGTATTGTAATTTTAAATCTAAGAATGGTATTTTCAATGTTTCGCTCCTGTATTAATTAAATTAATAAATATGTCAATAATTTCTTGTATAAGTGAATTGTTTGTATGTATATATACTGATTTAGGTTTTCTTTTGACTTCTATATTGTAAATATCATTTGCTGAATTTATAAAATTAAGTTTTTTATTTTCAAAAAGAAATTCATCAATAAATGGTCTTTTTCCTGTAAAAAAGCTATATGTATCTGTCCCTAATAAAGCGGATTCACGGTTCATTGTTCCACCACCACTTAATGTGATATCCGAAGCAAATAATAGTTGTAAGCCATCGACTGTATTATTTAAAAATTTAATATTTTCTTTTTTTTCTGTATATTTCAAAATACTTGATTTATCAGCTTCAGTTCTAAATAAAAGTACAATTTTTACATCTTTAAAAGAACTTAAATGATTTATAGCTGTATATAATATTTTTTCACTTTTTTCGTGATGATAATTACTTAAAAACGCAGGTGGTCTTATTACTATTATTATATCTTTATCCGAAAATCCGTTATTACACCTAAAATTGCTATCAGGTTCAAAATATTTTAAATAAATTTCTTCTTTAAGTCCATTATATTTAATAATTTTTTTAATATTTATACCTGCATCTTTTAATCTGTTCTCAGTAAAAACAGCCGGCATTAATATATAATTACTCAAATAATTAAAGATTCTATTTTCTGTATATTCATAATCCATCATAACAACAGATTTAATTCCGGATATTCTCGAAGCTAATACCTGTGTTCGTGAGCCGTGACTTACAGCTAAATTTATTTTTTTCTTTCTAATAAAATTTCTTAAATTATTAGCTCTGCCAAATAAATTAATTATTTTATTAAATTTATTTTTACCTGCATGTTTTCCAATTAAGGTGTATTTAATATTCCACAACTCAAGTAAATCAATTGTTTGTGCGTATTCTCGGGCTGAAATAATTGATTCAATATTTCTATTTTTTAATTCATTAATTACCGGTTTAAAAAGAGGAACATGTGGTGAGTTATCTAAATCAAACCATATCATTCTGCATTCAAATATATTTAAAAATAATCAATTAAATTGTATTATAATAAAATAAATCCATTTTATATTTTTTTTAAAAAAGTTTTGTACCATATCTCAAAAGATAACAGTGAAAATATCTGTCTGTAGAAATTTGCCTTTTTGTTCTGATGATGGTTAATAATCTCATTAATATAGTCAATATTAAAAAATTCTCTGCATGCTGAATCTTCCGAATTGAGTAAAGTCTTCACTTCATTTGAAAATTCTTCCTGAAGCCACTCGTCCATAGGAGTTGAGAATCCTCTTTTTTTCCTTTGAATAATATTGTTTGGAAGCCATTTATTAATTGCTTTCTTATGAATATACTTATGATTAAAACCACGAAGCTTATAAGAACTTGGTATTGATTCCAAAAAATTTATTAAATCAAGGTCAAGATATGGGACTCTCATTTCCAAAGAATTCGCCATACTCATTTTATCACCAAATAAAAGTAAGTCATCTGATAAACTTAAACGTGTATCGATATATAATATCTTCGAAAATGATACATCATAATTTTCAGTCAATAAATATAAATTTCTTACAAGTCCAGTGTTATCTGTGTTTTCTCGAAAAATATTTTTATTCCATAATTTATTTTTCTGTTCCGGTGTAAAGATAGTATATATTGCGACAAATCTCTCAAGTTCATCAGCAAATCTACTTGCATATGAAATCCTGTTAACTCTCTCATTTCTTTTGAAAAACTTTTGCAATATTTTCATTGGTAATCTTTCAAATAAAGAGTAGTGATTTCCAAGAATTTTTTCTCCAAAGTATCTTTTATATCCTGCTAAAGGTTCATCAGCGCCCTGTCCTGTCAATACTACTTTTACATGTTCAGAAGCCAGTTTTGAGACACAGAACAAAGATGGAATGGTAGTTTCCGCAATTGGCTCCTCAGTATAATAAAATGAATTAAAAAAAGATTCCAAATAATCTTTCTTTTTTAGCAAAATATCATAATGCTCTGTACCAAATATATGTGACGTATTTTTAGCATCATCAAGTTCATTATAATCACCCTTTCCTTCAAACCCAATAGTAAAGGACTTTATTTTTTTATCTGAGTTTAATGACATTACCTTTGCAATTACAGCAGAATCAATTCCACCGCTTAATAACAGACCTAATGGAACATCGCTCATCATTTGCTTTATAATTGCATTTTCAAGTAATCTCTGATATTCTAACACAGCATCTTTAAAAGGTATATTGTAGTTAGTTTTTGGTTTACAGTCCCAGAATGAGTTTAGTTTGAATTGTCCATTACTTTCAAATTTTAAATAAAAACCGGGATTTAATTTTTTTACATCTTTAAATAAAGTTTGAGGTGATGGATTAAATCTAAAAGTTAAAAATGTATCCAATGATTTCAAATCCAGATTTTTCAATTCAGGTTTTGCAATTAATAATGATTTTATTTCCGAACCAAATAATAATTGTTTGCTATCAATTGAGTAATATAGAGGTTTAACACCAAAATGGTCTCTTGCCAGCAATAATGATTTATTTCTTTTATCGTATATAGCAAATGCAAAAATTCCCTTTAATCTAAAGAACCAATCTTCGCCATATTCCTCATAGAAATGAATTATAACTTCAGTATCACAATTAGTCTTAAAATTATGTCCTTTTCGAATTAATTCATCCTTTAATTCAAAGTAATTATATATTTCACCATTAAAAACTATCAAAATATCTCCATTTTGATTAGACATCGGCTGATTTCCACTTTTAAGGTCAATAATGCTTAACCGTCTATGCCCAAAACCAATTCCATTCAGTTCATCCAAATAAAATCCTTCATCATCCGGTCCCCTGTGAGCAATAATATCAGTCATCTTTTTCAAAACTGACATATCAACATTTCTTTTACTTGAAAAATCAAATATTCCTGTAATACCGCACATTAACCAAATAATTTTTTTAATAATTCTGTCAGTGCAAAAAATGTTTGCGACTGAGCCCATCTGAAATATGGAATTTTTAATTTTATTCCCGGAAATATTATTCGAGTAATAAAATATCCATTCGGGGTTTTATATTTGTCAAATAATCTTTCAGCCAATAAACATGATTTGTCAAAAGAATAATTTATTATATCACTTAAAAGTACTCCTAAAGATATTCCTTCTGCAAAATCATAAGATTCCATAATAAGTAAATTTAGTTTTTTGCTAATTGCAAATGGCTTTGGTTCTCCATTTTCTAAAAACAAATTATTATAATAATACTTATATCCTTTGATTATGGCATTCTTAATATTTTCTGAATTTAATATTTTATTTACTTTATACAAATTTTTTAAAATAAAACATGTATGGAAATTATCTATAAATCTTTCATGTGGGTTATCAATGGAATAATACCATGAACCATCTTTTTCCTGATTTTGAATAATAAAATTAACTATTAATTCGGCTTTTCTTTTAAAATCATTATTTCTAAACATTTTATATGATTCGGCAAATATCAGGGCGGAATATGCATTTGCGTTAAATACTTTTGTATAATCAATGGGAGAATAACTCAATGCAACCGAATTATCAGAGATACGGGTTTCATTTAAATCATTCACAAAAAAATCAGTTATAGATTTTAAAATATTTAAATAATTCTTGTCATTCGTGGTTTCATAAAGTGATTTAAATGCTTCATAACAATACGGTGTCACAGTAACAAAAGGAGTATTTTTAAACCACATTTCATTACTTGATAACCAATCAAATGGATATCCCCAACACATTCCAGAATATCCTTTACAGCTTTCAGAAATTAATTCATCCCCTAATCTCTCAGCAACTTTTAGATATTCACTTTTACCATACATATTGTATAAGTTAATATATCCTTTAATAAAATGTGCATCGGCTGTAGGATATCTATGTTTTAACATATTTCTTCTTGAAAAAAATGGGAACACAATATCTGACATTAAAATCGGTGAAACTAAAAATGAACCCAATATTTTACTTTTGAAGAATATCTTTCTGGCTGAAATCCCAAATTTAGTAGACATAAGGTCATATAAATCATATGATTCAAAATTTTCGTTTTCTACCCATGTTATGAACTGTTTAACAATGTTCTCGGTTCTGAGAAGTAATATTTTATAATCTATATTGTAATTATTGTTCAATTCAAAATAAAAACAAATTCTAAAATTTTATGCATGATTAATACATTCCATGAATTTATTAACCATATTATTCAAAGTGGCTTTTTCTTTTATTATTTTCAAACTTTCATTACCCATATTAATCAATGTATTTTTGTCAGCATTAATAAAATTACTCATTTTTTCTGCCAATTCTTCTACACTATAATTTACGGGAAGCATATAACCATTTTTACTTTCTTCAATCAAATCAAATGGTGTACCATCTGCAGGTGTTGAAATTACCGGTAAAGAATAAGCCATTGCTTCATTTAAAGCTAAACCACCATCACCAGGGAGAATAAAAACATTTGATGAAATAAAATAATGCGATAATTCATTTCCGTATTTTGCAGAATGAAAAGTTACATTATCAGTTAAAGATAATTCCTTTGACATATTAATTAATTCATCTTTTAATATTCCATCACCTACAATATTGAAAATAAAATTTTTATTATTTGATTTTAAAATATGACAAGCATTTAAAACTTTTTTTAAATTTTTCTGTCTGATTAAAGCACCAACAAATAAAAATTTAACAGGACTATATGTTCTTACATCTAACTTATTAAATGAATTATTAAAAATCCCTTCGACATTTAAAGTATTCTGTGCAACAAAAATTTTATTTTTATTGTATCCGTCACTAATAAGACTTTTTTTAAAATCACTTCCATAAGTGATATATGCAGCAGAATTTTTGACAAAAAATGATTTTATAAATGATTTTATTTTATGTTTTCCTTTGCTTAAATCATCCCGTACATGACCGCAGCCCCATAAAATATACTTTATTTTTCTATATCTAAGATATAATAATAACATATTGAAATTGATATTACCTGCATTATACAGCATAATCACTTTATCCGGACAGCACATTTTAACATTATAAATCAATGATTTCTGCCACTGCAGATTATAACCAAATATTTTATATCCGCTTGTCTTACATTTAATTAATTCAAATACAGCATCTTTAATTTCAATAATTTTTTTGTTACTTATATTGCTTCCCGATATAACTATAAGTTTATAATTTATTTTTTTTAATTTTTCATTCAATAAATTAAAAAAATCAATTCTATATGAAGGCAGAGTTGGTAGTATAATTAATATAACACCCATAAATTATTTATTATAAATAGATATAGAAGATTCTATATGTTTTGATGCTTCTGCTTCGAATTTACCTTTTATTGAGAAAGTTTTCTTTTGAATACCATAATTGGGATAATAATATGTTTCGTTTATAAATAAAGAATCGCATCCTTTTATGTTTAATAAAAATTTGTTGGACAAATTAGAAAGTAAAATATTTTCATTGTCCAAAGAATAAGGTTTTATCGATTCATCCAATAAAAAATTTATTTCCCCTTTTCTATTCCCGGAAAAATTTATTTTGTCAACTATCAAAACTTTAAGTTCTTTGTATTTAACAATTACTTCTCTTAAATGACTAATATCAGAATAAATACATTCACCCGAATAATTCAAAACATTATTATCAAGTGAAAAATCATAGTTACTTATTTTTGGATAATTTAAATATGACCATTTGTCCAACATTTCTGCTTGTTCAGTGTTCTCTAAATATATAGTATTATGATTTCGAGTAGACCTATCTTCATTTCGATATTTTATACCGCTGTTGTATAAATAGACACCCCTGTCAATGAAAATATTTGCTGATGAAATTGAAATAATAACTGCTAATTGGTCATTGTGAGAATGCACGTTTCTACCAGCTCTTCCATACGCATGCCTTCCATTACGTAAAAATAAATAAATATATTCATCATAATTTTTATATCGAAAAGAAAATTGTCCGCTGCTTTTGGAATCAAATATACGGGGAAACATATTATCCGGACAATTTTTTTTTTCTTTATTAAATAATTCTTTTTTTGCACACCATTTTAGCATTCCATCCAGGCTTGATTCATCAAAAGCAATGTTTTTGTAGTTAAAAACTTTATGTGTGTAATATAAAATTGAATTAATATTCAAATTATTTGAAGTACTGAAAAATGGAATGCCTTTAGAGCCATCACAATCACCAAAATTTGGCAGGGTTAAATTATTTTGAATATCATATAAATAACCCGACAATTTTTCCAGATACGAACTATAATATTTTACATATAAATCTTCATTACCAGTATTTCGAATTACAATATCTAATGTAATAAGTAATTCCGCAACAAATTTTGAATAATTAGCTGATTGCTCAAGATAAACCCCATCCTTATTAATTGAATCCTCCAGGGCTTTTTCAAGTAATGAAAAATATTTTAATAATCTGTGATTTGATAAATTTTTATCGTATAAAACACTACTTATAATTATACCGATTAATTCTCCAATTGTATGATTGCCTCCTGGTTGAGATTTAAACCATTTATAAGAAGGATATTTTCTGAGTTTTTTTAAATTTATTTTAATAAGACCACTTATTAACTGGTAAATATTTTCACAAAAATAAGAATTATTTATTAAGCATAGAGAGCAGAAAATGAGGTTAATATTTCTTAATGCTATATCAAGTTCAATTTTCCAAGTTACACCGAAATTAACAGGATTTTTATCTATCCATGTTCTGACAATATTTTCTACTTCCAAAATATATTTGGTATCCCGCGAAATAACGTATGCCTGACTTAAAATCACTAATGAATTCAATTTATTAATTTCAAGTACATATTTCAAATCACCTAATTCAGGATATTCCGTATTTATTTTATTGTAAAAAATATTTAATGGCCAATTATTTTTCGATATAGGGTCATATGCCCATTCATATTTTTTCCAAATATAAATAGAGTCCCACAGATAATATTTACCATCACATATATCATCAGCATTTTCAATTAATGCTTGATTATATTTTAAGTCAATTTCTTCAAACCGGTTTTTAAAATCTTCAATATTGCTATATAAATTTTTATGAAACTTTTTTAAGTTATTTTTGAAATGTGTTAATGATTTATTATTAGGTGGCAATACTTTACTCTTTATAAAATATGATTTGAATTCCTCAAATTTTATTAATAAAAAATATGATACCCTGTATAATAAAATATAAAATAATTCAATCAGGCTAAAATATCTGAAAGTGTTATAATTTATTGTTTTAATAATTATTTATTTTTTATTATTACATACAAAGAACAACTTAATAAGGCAGAAAGTAAATAGTTAAAATTATAATTTTATTATTTCCCCTGTAGAAATAGATTCTAATATTTTAAAAGATATTAATGTTGTTTCAAAAATTGAAATCGGAGAAATAGGACAATCATTTCCCAACTTAATTGCTTCTAAAAATTTATTTAATTCTTCGGTATGACCTTTTTCACTTTTCTTATATGAAAATGATTTTTTTGTTTTTCCAATAATATTGAGTATTTTAAAATCATTTATCTGGAAAATTAAACCCTCTGAAAAGATTTCAATTCTTTCCTTCGGAAAATTTTTATTTCCATTTGTAAAATAAGAAATATTGACAACGCTTCCATTATTATAAAATAAATTTATAATAACAGTATCTTTTGAAGATTTGTTTTCCATAGAAAATGCTGAAAGTTTTTCTACATTACTATTCGTTAAGAATGATGCTAAATCAATAAAATGGCAGACTTCTCCAATAATTCTTCCACCACCAATTTCAGGATCGTTAACCCAATTATCTGCCGCAATCATTCCCGCATTTATGTTAATATTAATTGAAACCGGAATTGCATTATTATTAATATATTTTTTTATTTTTTGCACAAGTGGTGAAAATCTTCTGTTAAATCCTACCATTAACAAAGGAGGATCATTTAAACTCATGTATAATTTTTTAACTTCCTCTAACTCTGGTTCTGTTATTACAAGAGGTTTTTCCACAAATACATTTTTACCCGCATTAATTGCTTTAATAACGTATTCACAATGCAAATTATGACGGGATGTAATGAAGATTGTATTAATATTTTTGTCATTAATTAATTTATCCACATCATCTGTACAATATTCAAATCCATAATTTTCCGATAAAAATTTTGAACTGTGTCCGCCAGCGTTAACAATACCAACAAAATTATTCTTTTTCAGTTTTGGCATTAAAACATTCTGTGCAAAAGAGCCAGCTCCAATAAAACCAAGAGAAGGTAAACCTGACTGTATTTTTCGCTTTTTTATTATTATTTCCTTTCGAATTTCCCTTGCAACATATTTAATCAATACTCCTGAAAAATGTTCTTTCTTATTCAGAATCATATCATATGCTTTAGGAGCATCATCAAAATCATAAATATGAGTAGTCAATTTATCCACATCAATTTTTTTACGTATCAATAAATCAACGAAACTTTCCATATTTCGATTTTCAGTCCATCTAACGTATCCAATAGGATAATCCAATCCTTTTGTTTCATAATTGGAATCATATCTACCTGGTCCATATGAAGATGACATTTTTAAATTTAATTCCTTTGAAAAATAATTCTGTCTGTCAAAACCTGTTGGTACATCTCCAACAATTACTATATTTGCTTTTTTTCTTGCAATTTTACCAGCAAAATTCACTGGGTCATGTGAAGCAGTAGCAGCAGTTATTATTACTGAATCAGTTCCAAAGCCAGAAGTTAAATTACTAATTACCTCTTCTATATTATCCAAATTCCGGTTGAATACATTTGAAAATCCTAAGGATTTTGTGAAATTAACCTGAGAATCATCAATATCTATTCCAATTCCATTTATACCAGCTGCTTCAAGTATTAACATTGTCAATTGTCCCAGTATCCCCAAACCAATAACAACCGTATTGCATCCAAATGAAATTTCCGCCTGACGAATTCCCTGAATTGCTATTGATGCAATTGTGGTGTAAGCTGCTAATTTAACATCTATCGTATCAGGAACCTTTACACATAAATTAGCAGGAACTGAAACAACTTCTGAGTGATTTGCACTTAACCCACCACAAGCAACAATATCTCCTATTTTAAAGTTTCGAATATCATTTGCAACAGAAATAATTTTTCCCACACAGCTATAACCCATTGCTGCAGGTTTATTTAATTTTTCAGTTACAACCCGGTACGCTTCTGATATACCATCTGTTTTTACTTTGTCAATTACTTTACGAATTTCATTTTTTTTACTTTTTAATCTATCGACAATGTTTGATCTGTCTTCTATTAAACTTTTACTTTCAGTTCCAACACTTACTGCAGAATAATAATTTTGTACCAGAATATTTCCTTTATTTAATAAAGGAGAAGGAATCTCAATAATTTCGACATTTCCATTTTTCAAATTTCTTGTTAATGATTTCATTAGACCATGTTTAAATAATAGTAAAAGTGTTTCTTATATTTAAAACCATAAATCGTACCACATACATAAGTTTGCCAAACTCCATAAATGGCTATGATAATTGACTTTATTGTATTTTGTCAGATTAAACATTTCATTAACAAAATCATAATTAATGACATCTTCATATTTGATTTTAGAATTAAAAATTGAATCCTTAAGATAATTATCAAATCCATCTTTAAAAAAATGTTTAATAGGAAATCCAAACCCAACTTTTCTTCTATAAATTAGTTCTTTCGGTAAATGCTTTTCTGCAATTTTTTTAATAATATATTTTGGTTCATTATTTTTCATTTTAATGGAATCCGGAATTGTTAATGCATATTCAACAAGTTTGTAATCAAGGAATGGAACTCTACACTCGACCGAAGCCGCCATAGACATTTTATCGACTCTCATCAATAATAATTCAGGTAACCTCAAATTTAATTCCTGAAATGCAAGTTTATTCAAAAAACTTTTATAATTTTTTTTCTTATAAAAACTTGCTATCTGTTTGATATATTCATATGGATTAATAAATTCATCATAAGTTAATATTTTTCTAATATCCGATGGATAATATTTATGAGCATTATTCCAGTATAATTCTTTATCTTCAGTCATAAAATCAAAATAATCAATATATTTTCTGAATTTAGTTTTTGATAATATTCCTTTTCCTGTTCGTGAAATAATTTTTTTAACAAATGAAGGATAACGATGTAAATGATTCCAGAAATATTTATTAATTTTATAATAAGTTCTAAAATTTCTATATCCTGCGAAAATTTCATCAGCACCTTCTCCAACCTGTATTACAGTAACTCCAGACTCTTTCGCCTTTTTGGATAAAAGCAATATCGGGATACAAACCGGGTCAGCAATGGGTTCATCCTGATAATAAACCATCTCTTCTATCAAATATTTAGAATCATCAATATCAATTATTAATTCCTTATGATTAGTATTGAATATTGTTGAAATTTGCTGTGCGAATCTAAATTCATTATCTTCTTTCAATCCTTTATAACCAATTGTAAAAGTATTAACAGGAGTGTCAGTCAATTTTGACATCATTGAGACAATAAGACTTGAATCAACTCCACCACTCAAAAATACACCATAAGGAACATCGCTCATCATCCTTCTTTCCACAGATTTTTCGAGCATTAAATTTGTTTCATTAATTATTTCAATATTATCAGGTTTTTCTTGTTCCTCAGTAAGTGCATACCAATATTTAACCTTTTGCGGTTCAGTAGAATTTGAATTAAAGACTATATAACTACCCGGTTGAATTTTGTATATATTTTCGAATGTAGTATAGGGTGCCGGAACTGATAAATATGAAAAATAATAAGATAATGCATTTTTATTTAATTTTCTTTTGTATGTATTTATCTGAAGAAGCGCCTTAATCTCAGATGAAAAATAAATATTTCCATTAATGTTGGAATAATATAATGGTTTAATTCCAACCCTGTCCCTGACAAGATACATTTTCCTTTCGATTACATCCCATAATGCAAATGCAAACATCCCGTTAAATTTATTTATACAATCAATTCCGTACTGAATATATGCATATATTATTACTTCCGTGTCAGTATTGCTTTTGAACCTGAATCCATAACTTTCAAGTTCATTTCTGATAATTCTATGATTATATATTTCACCATTATAAACAAGCTTAATTCTCTTTGAAATATCCATCATTGGCTGATGACCATGATATGATAAATCAATAATACTAAGTCTTCTGTGAGTGAATCCAATATTTAATCTATTTTCATTTTGAGTATTCTTACAGATAATATTATTTTCAGAATCAAATTCAATAATATCATTCGAATTATTATCAGAAAACAACATCGTACCTGAATCATCAGGTCCCCTATGTTCAATAGCTTTATTCATTTTCAATAAATCATCAAACTTAACCGGATTCCCATTGAAATTAAATATTCCAGCTATTCCACACATATATAAATCAGATTTAAAATAATATATTATTCATTATATTCAGATAGTGCATTCCTAAATTTTTCCCTCACATATTTCTGACCATGTTCACTCTTAGCAATATTATATGCTCCTGAACCATAATATTTCCGTAAATTTTCATCTTGATATAATTTCAATATTCCATCTTTAATTTTTTTTACACTTCTTTCCGAAATTACATAAGCCCAATCTTTAGATTTCGCATATTTATTTAATGCTGAATCATGAGAACAATAGACCAATACAGGAACTCCAGAAATCATATATTCAGGAGTTTTGGACGGCATAGAAAATCTTGTATAATTAACACATTTATTTGTAAAATCCAACGGTAAAAATAAAATATCAGCTCTTGACAATAATAAAGGCATTTCATTATGATTCACAGACGGAAATATTTTAACGCCTTTTAATTCTGAAATATTTTTTAATAATTTCTTATTATCCTGCGGTATGTAAATTTCAAAATCAACCATAATATTTTCAGAGTTCAAATTGTTTACAGCATGACACATATCATTTATTGAATTCTTATTATCATCATTTATTTTCCCGGCATAGATAATCTTTAAATTATTTTCTATTTTCCAATCTTTTTTTGAAAATCTTTCCCATTTTTCAAGTATAATCGGATTATGGAAAGCTTTAAACTGAAATCCATATCGATGATTATATTCTTCCCCCATGCTTTCACATATAGTAAAATAATAGGAAGTATTTTTCAATAGTTCAGACAATTCCTTGTAAATTTTCTTTTCCCAATAATTATTAAACAATCTTTTTCTCTTCGGCCAGTCATCCATAAAATGTACTGCTATTGGAATATTAACACATTTTTTAATGTCAGAAATAAATCTTATTGAATTTAATGTTCCAAGCAGAGTATAAATTACATCCGGATTGAATTCTTTTATCCATTTGATAAAATTTTCAGAAACACTCTCTTTTATCTTTATCTCATTAATCCCTGTATAGACAAGAATTGATTTAATGTATTTTGAATATACTTCTTTAAAATAATAAGTGTGTGAAGGGTCTGAATCTTGTATGAAAGAATTATTTGAAACTTTTTCTTTCTCAATATTCAATGTTTTTGATTCCTGAATTTTAGTAAAAAGATTCAAGGGCCAGATATATTTAACTTCCGCTTTACCTAATAAATAATATTTCCTGCAAATGGAAGTGTTTAAAGTTTCTACATTCGAAATAAACTCAGAAGCAACGGCAATATTATTTATATCCCAGCCACTAAATAAATTTGACAAAGTAATTCCTGTACCGGTTATAAAATCAAAATTATTACCAACAATAAGTACCCTTGGAAATTTTAAATTCTTTTCATCCAAATCAGATAGTGATGACTTTTTAATAACCCCTATAAATAAATATTATCCCAGATATTACTCAATTTTGCATTACCCAAAATCAATTTTAATACTCTCCAGGATGTATTGGAAACTTTATATTCGATAGGTATTTCATGTTCGATTCCTTCTGAAAATTCATCAATAACAGTATTTAATGAATCCATAACCGAATTTTTATCAAAACCAGATAGAATTATTGTACCGGAATCCTGTGCTTCGGGTCTTTCCATAGATTGTCTCAAAGTAATTGCAGGAAAATTAAGAATTGCAGACTCTTCACTTATTGTTCCTGAATCAGAAATTGTTACTAATGCATTTAGCTGTAAAAAAATATAATCGGTAAAACAAAATGGTTTTAAAAATCTTATATAATTATTAAATTTTAAAGATTTTAAATTATTTATATTTTTTCTTGTCCTTGGATGAGTTGTAACGATTACAGGAACTTTGAAATTTTTTGCAATTAAATTCAGTAAAGAAGTAATTTCACGTAATCTATAAATTTTATCGACATTTTCTTCCCTGTGGACAGAAATAACAATATATTTTTTATGAGTTAGTTTTAAATTATGTAATACCTTCGATTTGTATATTTTCGGAAGATAATAATTTAAAACTTCATGCATTGGACTACCTGTCAAATAGATTCTTCTATGTGGCAATCCTTCAGAAATTAAATGTCTTCTCGCATGTTCAGTATAAACAAGATTAAAATCGGCAATATGGTCAATAATTCTTCGATTTGTTTCTTCAGGAACATTAAAATCAAAACATCTGTTTCCTGCTTCCATATGAAAAATAGGTATCTTTAATCTTTTGGCAACGTATGCTGATAAACATGAATTTGTATCACCTAGTACAAGCAGAGCATCAGGTTTTTCTTTTATTAAAACTTCTTCGGATTTTGCTATTATATCCCCAATTGTTTTACCTATTGATGATTTTTTGGAATTCAAGAAATAATCAGGTTGATTCAAATCCATATCTTTAAAAAAGATACCATTAAGTTCATAATCATAGTTTTGTCCGGTATGTACTAAAATGTGCTTTACATACTTATCAAGTAATGCAATAACTCTTGATAACCTAATAATTTCCGGACGTGTTCCGACTATTGTCATAATTTTTGTATTGCACTTCATAATCTATTTATTCAGTTATAAAAAAATAATTTCGATAACACAATTTTAAACGGTTTCAAAATAAGTATCCGGGTCTTCATTATTAAATAATTCATTTGACCAAAATAATGTAAATAAATCCGAATTTCCAATGTTTGTAATATTGTGAGTATAGAATACCGGCATATCTACTACTGAAGGTTCGTCTCCACATACTTTATATTCTAAAATATCATTTGTTCCAATCTTCCTTAATTTAATTGAAGCTTGCCCCTTTACCACGCAAAATCTTTCGATTTTTCTTGTGTGGAAATGGTTTCCCCTTGTAATTCCGGGTTTAGTTTTAGAAAAATATGTTTGTCCCATATTTTTGCTTCTGATTATTTCGAAAAGATATCCTCTTTCATCATGATGCATTTGAAGCTTTGCTGGATAAAATGAATTTTCTATATATGCCCTAAATGTATTAAAAAGAAATAAATCATATCTATTTCTCAAATCAGGAATTAAGAGATTTTGCATATAATCATTTTTAAATTTAATCAACTTTTCAAGTATTTCAGAAACCTTCATACTACATTTAGGTTTTACAAAATATTCTCCACTGTTATATGACTTTTTAATAATGCGATATATTTCTTCCACTAAATCAAAAATATAAATTAAATTTAATTTAGCATCAATTTCAATTTTCGGTTCTAAATTATGCGTCAACAAATGTGAAAATGTTGATATAACTGAATTATAAAACGGAACGCCAAACGGGCCAAATACATTAGGAATAATTAACCCTGTAAAAGTAGCATTATTCCTTCTTGACCAATTTATAAAAAGCCTTCTACCTTCAAATTTAGATTTACCATAAGGATTTTCACGATTTTCCTGTGTAGATGAAGCAAAAATAATGTGTGGTTTTTTGTTCAATTTTTCAATGGATTCTATTAATTTCTGAACTAACCATACGTTTTTTTTATAAATTTGATTGGGATCATCATGTCTGTTCAGTGCGGCAAGATGAACAATTACGTCACATTCTGAAACAAAAAGATTAAATTGTTTATCGTTATAAAAAAAATCATCTTCAAACGATAACATTTCAAATTCACCTTTTTTAAGATTTAAGTAATTCCAAAGATGATATCCGATAAATCCTGATTGTCCGGTAATTCCTATTTTTTTCAAATATTTATTTCATAAGATTATCAATCTAACTGTACATCTTTACCTTTCATCACCATCTTTATTTCACGTAATGACAATATTAACTTTTTTGTTTGTGTAATATTTAATCTTTCTGTATTTTCTGAGGTGTATCCTTCTTTTGGAAAATCTTTGTGTTTTCCAAGAGAGAAAAACTTATCATAATCAATTTTTAAAAGGTTCTTTATTCTATAATATTTTTCATAATTATCAGCTTTAATAAGTTCTTCTCTTGTTACTAATGTTTCATGCATTTTCTCCCCTTCCCTGATTCCTATTTCTTTAATTCCCTTTCTGTGATGAAAAATATCAATTAATACTTCAGCAATAATTTTTACTGTAGAGGCAGGAGATTTTCTGACAAATATATCTCCGTTTTTACCATTTACAAGTGCAAAAAGAACCAAATCAATAGCAACAGGTAAAGGTAATAAATATCTTGTCATATTCGGATTAGTCACGGTAATTGGAATATTTTTTCTAATTTGTTCAATAAATAATGGAATTACGGAACCTCTTGAATACATAACATTACCATATCGGACACCGCAAAACGTTGTTGTTGACTTAGATATTCTGGCTTTTGCAAGGACTAGTTTTTCCAAAAGTGCTTTACTCATTCCCATTGCATTTATAGGATAGACAGCTTTATCAGTACTGAGCACAACTACTTTTTCAACCCCGCATTCTTCCGCAGAATCAAGGACATTTGAAGTTCCAATAATATTTGTTTTAACAGCTTCCATTGGAAAAAATTCACAAGTTGGTACCTGTTTTAATGCTGCAGCATGAAAAACGAAATTAACATCTTTCATAATATCCATAACAGATTTTTTATCTCTCACATCGCCAATATAAAATTTTAGATTATGAAAATTATGAAATTTATTTCGCATATCGAATTGTTTTTTTTCATCACGACTAAGTATAATTATTTCATCAGGATTCGTGTTATCCAGTAATTTCTCAACTACATGATTTCCAAAAGAACCAGTCCCTCCGGTTATTAATATCCTTTTTCCATTTAACTTTTTGTATGAATTTATCATTTGAAATATAAATTTATGTTTATTTACTTCATTAATTTTCTTGCCGGATTTCCAACAATAATTGAATTATCTTTAACATTTTTTGTAACAACTGCTCCAGCTCCAACTATTACATTATTACCAATTTTTATATGTGGTAAAATTGTAGAATTCGAACCGATATAACATTTTTGCCCTATTTTGACCCTTCCCAAAATAACTGCATTAGGAGCAATCGTAGTAAAATCCCCTATTATTGTGTCATGCATCACATTGGCATACGTATTTATTTTTATAAATGAACCTAAAATAGTATTTGAGGATACATTAACAAATGATTGAATTACAATTCCTTTACCTATTTTCACTGTTTTAGAAATAAAAGCTTTTTTAGAAATTAAATTAATAAAATTTAATTTATACTTATTGTATTTTTCAAATAGTTTAACTCTTAACTCAGGCATATCAGGTGTTATAATAAAATCATTGTTTTTAATTTTTTTTATCATTGAATGTGCATCGTTATCTGTACCAATTATTTTATAACCATAGTATTTATTTTTCAGTTTATTATCAATTATTCCAGAAATAGTAATTCCTGCCGATTCACAAAGTTCGATAATTTCTGAAAAACCTCCTATTAAAATTACTTTAGACATTATAAAGTATATTTTTAAATTTTTGAACTACAAATTTAATTTTATCTTTTGACAATGATGAATACATTGGGAATGAAATCAAATTGTCAGATACATAATCGGTATTTGGCAATTTTCTGTAAAATTTTTTATATATATTAAATCTGTGAACAGCGGGATAATGTACGCTTGTTTGTATTCCGGCTTTTAACAGTTCATTTCTAATATAATCTCTTTCTATTTTAATTTCCTTTTTTAAAACAACCGGAAAAATATAATTTGAAGTAAAATAATGATAATCTTTGAAGGGAATATCAACATCCTTAATACCGGATAAATATTTAATATAATTTTGTCTCACTTTTTCCCGTTTTTCAAGGTCTATCTTCAATTTATCCAATTGCACAATACCAATAGAAGCTCTTATATCGTCGATTCTATAATTATATCCTAATTCGATGACATCATATAAAGTAGAATGACCCTTTGAACGTTCATATGATAAAGAAGTCATCCCGTGTGAACGAAGCAATTTTGATTTTTTATAGAAGTTTTCATTATTTGTTACCAACATTCCTCCTTCACCTGTAGAAATATTTTTATTTGAGAAAAAACTAAAGCAACCTATATCGCCAATTGTACCAAGTTTTTTCCCATTATATTCCGACAAAGGACCATGACAAGCATCTTCTATAACCTTTAATTTATGAGCTTTTGCCACCCTCATTATTTCATCCAAATCACATGCAAATCCACCATAATGCATTAGCATTATAGCTTTAGTTTTAGGAGTAATTAATTTATCAATTTCATCAGGATTAATATTTAAATCACAAACATTTTTTATGTCACAAAATACAGGAACTGCATTTAAATATCTTATCGAATTGACAGTGGCAACAAAAGTCAGAGATGGACAGATAATTTCATCTCCTGGTTTTATTCCAATACTTAGAAGTGCGAGATGCAAAGCGGCAGTGCAACTTGAAGTAGCCAGTGAAAATCTAATTCCAAATAATTCACTAAATTTTTTTTCTAATAGTTCGGTATTCGGACCCATTGAAATCCATCTTGAACGTAAAGTTTTGATAACAGCATTTTCTTCTTTATTATTAAAATTTAAATCAAATAAGGGAATTTTAATTCTCATCGTTAAACATTATAGATTATTGATTTATATATCTGAATATTTGATTTTATAAAATTTATAGTATCGGTTAAACCTTTTTCAATTTTATATTTTGGTTTCCATCCTGTATTTTTAAATAATTTTGTAAAATTACATTTTAATCTATAGACTTCGCTATTTTCCGGTCTTATTCTTTTATTATCCTTTATAATTTCAGCATCAATTTTCATAATTTTTACAATTAGCTTAAACAATTCTTCAATAGATATTTCATTGCAAGAACCAATATTTGCAACATGCCCTATTAATTTTTCAGAATTAGATATTTCGATAAAACCTTCAATAGTATCTTTAACGTATGTTAAATCACGTTTTGGCTTCAAGTTACCTAATCTAATTTTTTTATTTCCTGATACTAACTGTGTAATAATTGTTGGAATTATTGCTCTTGCCGATTGCCGAGGGCCGTAAGTATTAAATGGTCTCGCAATTTTTACCGGTAACCCGAAGGATAAAAAATAGCTAAGGGCAATATTATCTGCTGAAATTTTTGAAGCAGAATAAGGTGATTGTCCTTGTGCAATATGCATTTCGTCTATCGGCACATATAATGCCGTACCGTATGTTTCACTTGTAGATGTAATTATAATATTGCTCAAATTATGATGTTTTGAAGCTTCAAGAATATTATATGTACCTTCAATATTCGTTTTGATATAAGCTAGTGGAGAAATGTACGAGTATGGAATTCCAATTAGTGCAGCAAGATGAAAAACCGAATCACATCCTTTCATTGCTTTACTGACAGAATCATAATCCCTGATGTCACCTGAAATAATTTCCATATCTTTTGCAAATTGAGAACTTTCAAGCCACCCCCAATCATTTTTTGAATTGTATCTTACAAAAGCTTTAACTTTATAGCCCAATTCCACACATCTTTCAGCTAAATGCGAACCTATAAAACCTCCTGCTCCTGTGATAAGTATTTTTTTCATACAATACTATTTAAAATGTTTTTCGTAAATTTCCTGTGCATTTTTATAATCATCAATTCTCCCTATATCAAGCCAGTACTCCTCTATTTCATATTTTGTCACCGGAATCTTTTCCATTAGAAGTTTTTTTATTAAGGAATCAACTCCAAAATATTCATTGTCAGGAATATAATTCATAATTTCAGGTTTTAAAATATATATTCCTGCAAGTGCATATGTAATTAAATCCGGTTTTTCTTCTATACCCGTAACAAATTCATTGTTGAAAAATATATTTCCAAATGCATATGGAGTAACAAATTTTTTAATTCCAAGAGTTATAATTGAGTCTGAGGATTTTGCAAAACGATAAAATTTTAATAAATCAGCATTAGTAAGAATATCACCATTCATTAATAGAAAAGTATCAGTTAATTCCTTATGTAATAATTTAACGGGACCAGCAGTTCCAAGAGGTTTTTTCTCTTTACTGATATTTAAATTAACTCCATATCTTGAACCATCTCCAAAAAATTTCTCTATATAATCAGATTTATAATTTGTCGCTAAATATATTTTATCGAAACCGTACTTTTTTAATAGTTCAATTTGTAGTTCAAGAATTGCTTTTTCACCAATCGGGAGTAAAGGTTTCGGAATAATTTCAGTAAAAGGTTTTAATCTTGTTCCGAGTCCACCCGCCAAAATTACAGCATTCATTAATTTAAATTGAAATTATGGAAATCATTAATAACACTTTTATAATAACAAAGAAGTTTATCGATAATATTTTCTGAATAAAAATTTTCTCTTGCAAATAAATATGCTTTATTAGAAATTACTTCTCTTTGCGAATTATCCTCAAGTAACGAAATTGCTGCTTCTGCCATATCATTAATATTACCTTTTTCAACAATTACACCACGTTCATTTTTTCCAATCATCCATGGCAATCCGCCTATATTATAAGAAATGACAGGTACTTTAAGAGCCATACTTTCGGCTACCACTCTTGGACCTGCGTCTATATACGTTGGAAGCATAAATAGTTTTGATTTTTTTAATTCTTTTAAAACGTTTTTATGTTCCGGTAAAAAACCAAAAAACTCAATATTTTTCGAAATATTATAAAAATTGATTTTACTTTTTAAAAAATTCATATAATCTTTACCAGAATGTCCTCCAATAACTTTAACCTTTAAATCCGGAAATTTCTTTACCATTATTTTCGTAACATCAATTAAATCTTCAATACCTTTTCTTTTAACAGTACTTCCCACATAACAGATATCAGCATCTTTTTTATTTTCATTCATTTCAAATGAAATATCGGCTACAGGATATGATAAGAAATAAAATTTTGCTTTCGGATTTATTTTATTAATCAGATTTTCAAAAATATTCGTGTTCAAAATGAAATTATTCTGCCTTTGAAATACCTTTTTTTCAATTTTTTTCTGAATTCGTATCCAAAGATTTTCATTTCCGAAAAACTCCATATAGGTTTGCATCCAAATAATTGATGGATAATTCATATCATTTAAAACAATACTGTAAACGTCTTCAGTACCATGCGAATTAATAACATCCGGATTTATTTGCAATATTTTTTTTTTCAGTTTTTTTCTAAGAAAAAAATATTTTGAAAATGAATCAACTCTAAAATAATCCGGGAATCCTTTATGTACGAAAGGAACCCCTCTTTTTAAAACATGATAAGTAATATTTTTCTCTGATATAATCAGTTCTTTTTTTATATATGGTGATGAAGTAATCACATGTAAATCTATTTCATTTCTTTTCTTTATTTCCTGTATCATATAGTCTATCCAGGTAGCAGCATGAAATTTAGAAATTTCAGCATGAATTTTCGTATACTTTCTCAAATTATTTAAAGAAAAACTACAAAGCCAAACTACTTTCATCACGTGAGTTTTTTTTATCTTCCTCCTGAGCTTCAATTGTTCGTACAGTTGCATTTGCTAATCCAAGCCATATCCAGAAAATCATAAAATAATGTGGATATGTAATTATAGTAGCTTTAAATTGATTTATTAGGAAAAAAACAAATGCAAAAATAAAAGAATATGACAAAATAGTTAAATAATTGCTTTCTTTATTTTTTCTCTTCAAGTTGACAATTATTATATTTTTTATTGTGTTTACGATTAATAAAATAAAAAATAGTGAACCTGTCCATCCAAATACAGGAATTATCGAATAGTATAAATTGTGAGGATCAATATAATCCCTAAAAACAGGACCAAACCATGCAGTTCTATTACCATTCAAATTTCCCCATCCAAAACCTAAAATCCACGGTCGTTCTGCAATTCTTGCTAAAGATATTAATGTAATCGTTCCTCTATTTATTCCTTTACCTGATGTGACTGATTCGTAATCTAAATTATCAATATTCACTTCACTTAATCTGCGTAAAAAATCCTCAGTCCTGAGTGTAGAACTTAAAAGCACAAAAAATAACAATAAAATAGACAAAGAACCATAAAATCGAGTGAGATTAAATTTTCCTTTTGATTTTCTTAAAATAACAAAAAAGAAAAATACAACGAGAAATACTATAGAAAGAAATAAATTTGACCTCATTTGTGTCAGTGCAATAAGTATGAAAATACTTAAAAATGCAATAATGAACCAATTACGGTTTAGATTTAACTCATTTTCAGTCAAGTTTGATACAAAGAAAGGAAATAATAGAATCAACATAACCATAGTATATTCCGCACTTGCAGAAAAATCAAGGACCGACCCTACTCTACTGGAACCTATAAATGAATCCATATTCCCAAATAAAGAAGACTTGGAATATATAAAAATAAATCTCATATTTAATGAGACAATTGCCATCCATACTAATAATAGAATACAAATAACTAAAAAAGCTTTTAGTCTTTTCCTTGTAATATATATCTTACTTGTAACATTAAAAACCAATAGATATCCCGGTAATGAAATCATACCCATAAGAATACCATTGAATCCTGTTTCTTCATTAAAAATCCATCCTAAAACATTAAATGTTAAAAATGCAAAAACAAAAAAATTATTTGTTCTATTGGCTGCCGGAAAATCACTTAACCTTCTAATTTTTGCTAAACCAGCTATAATAATAGCGAAAGATATGATATTAAATGCACCTGCCTGATTCCCTCCAAAATCAAAAATACTGAAAATATAAATTATCAATATAAAATTGAAAATATTATAATTGGTAATAGTTCCGTAATAAATTATAAAAAATACAGAGACAAGTCCAATTGCCTGCATTTCAATTTTGGGGAAAATACTCGGCATCATAAGATTGCTTAAAAACAAACAAGGAATAAGAACCATCAAAAACCTTCTATAATTTAATCCTTCATAATATTCTTCAATATTTTTTTCTTTGATATTCAATTTTCCGAGTACAAATTTAATAAAAAGTCAGAAAACAATTTAAATCTATTTTCGTAGTTATGTTCCCTCAATGTCCTTTTCTGTCCTGCTAAAGCAATTTTTTTTCTATAAGGTTCATTGTTTAATAAAAATTTAATTTTTTCTACACATTCAGCATTAGAGTTATAAGTGACAACTTCATTATCTATATCAAAAATTGTATTTAAATTTTCTTTCCAGTCTGTCACAAGGCAAGCGCCCATACCGGTTGCTTCATATAATCTTATATTAGCACTTTCATTTTTTGATTTTGTAATATGAGAATTCAGAGTTATTTTGGAATCTGATAAAACCTGAAACATTTCAATCCCATATACTTCACCTTTGTTTAATTTAATAATACTTTTCACATCCTGATATTCATCAAAATTCCCACTCAATAATCTTTGTAACTGATGTTTATAATAAATCCAGAAATATTTATAATTGAATGAGGGAGTCCACAGATTTAAATAAAAATTATTCTTAATATCATTCATAAGTTCAAATCTGGTTTTATGCTGTCCCTGGGGATATAGTGAACCTACAAAAGTTAAATCATAAACCTGTTTTCTTATATTAATTTTGTTTAATATTTCTGTTTCGAATCCAAATTGGAAATAATATGTTTTAAATCCAAATTTTTGATAAAATTCAGTACTTTCCTTAACACAAGATAAAATTAAATCATACCCTGTGAATAATGTAGGATTATGAGCGAGTATTCCATCCCATCCAAAAATTAATTTAATTGTTGGAATATCGTTCTTTATTTTGCTCAAAACCGGGGAAATATTTATAGCATCATGAGCAAAAAAAATATCCGGTTTATTATTATTTATTTGTGAAAATAAAATATCCTGAAGCCAATTTTTATTTGAATATCGAATATTATTTTCCTCAGCCCAACTTTTTTGCATTATCTCCGCATTTGTAAATACTGTTTCAACCTCAAATAATCCTGTTTTTTCGAGGTTTATTTTCCATACATTAATCCAGCCAAATCCAGCATTCATTAATATATTTTGCTGTTCAATATATGATAAATTACTTAAATCAGGATTTTTTCTATAAACAGAATCAATAAAACCAGAATAAATACTTAATGCATGGAAAATTCTGATTTTTGACATTAAAAGTTAAATTTGAGTATTATAGAGATGCGTAGGATAAAATTATTACAGAATTTTTTTAAAAATTTAAAAATCTTATCTCAATTTTCTTGCAGGATTTCCAATATAAATTCCGGTTTCAACAATGTCTTTTGTCACTACTGCTCCTGCCCCTATTGTTACATTATCACAAATTTTAACAGGGAGAATAGTGGCATTAGAACCAATCGAAACATTATTACCAATTTTAGTTTCTTTCCACAGATTTTTATCACCACCCGCAGGTTTTCCAGAAGAAAATTTATCATTAATAAACATTACTCCATGAGAAATAAAACAATGTTCCCCTATTTCAACCAACTCACAAATAAATGCATGAGATTGTACTTTAGTAAAATTTCCAATTTTTACTCCTTTTTGAACTTCTACAAAAGGACCGATAAAACAGTTATCTCCAATTTCACATTCATATATATTGACTGGTTCGACAACTTTTACATTAGTTCCAAATTTGACATTTTTTATCGAAATACTATTTCTAATAAACTGTTCAGGTGACATCATATTTATATATTTTTATACATCAATTCAATTGCTTTAACTGTTTTGATTCCTTCTGTTCCTTCAACGACCCCTTTCATATTCTGACTAAATTTAATAACTAAATCATGAATCAATTTATCATGATTTGAGCTTGTTCCCTGATATTTACCATAAACATTTGGTTTATCTTCAAATTCATATCCTTCAGGTAGAGGATAAGATTTTACATCCCAAAAATCAATTTTGTTTAGATATTTCCCGCCAATTTTTATTGTCCCTTTTTCCCCTATTATAGTAATACTTCCTTCAAAATTAGTATTATAAACGGTTGTTGTCCACATAATGCTTCCGATAACTCCTGATTCAAACTTAACATTGGAAATTCCACAATCTTCAATTTCAATATTGTGATGTCTTGTTTCAATATTTGTTTTTGCCTCGATTATTTCTCCAAACCACCATATTAATAAATCAATAAAATGGCACACCTGTGTATGCAATGCTCCACCTTCAAGTAATTTTTTTCCACGCCAATCAGATTCAATATAATATTCAACATTTCTATTCCATAATACATTACATTGCACCATATATATTTTTCCTAATTTATTTCCATCCAATGCTTCTTTTGTAATAGCAATTGGTTTGTTATATCTATTTTGTTTTACAACAAACAATTTAACATTATTTTCCTGAGCTGCCTTAATCATTTTATGGCAATCATCAACACTCAAAGCCATCGGTTTTTCAACTAAAATATTAATTTTCTTAAAAGCGGCATCAATACTCATCTGAGAATGTAAACCATGAGGAGTACATATACACACTATTTCAGGTTTTGCACTTTCTAATAAATCCAAATAATTTGTAAAATATGGAACTGAATACATCTCAGAATATTTTTTACAAATATTTTCATCAATGTCACATAAACTCACAAGTTCAGCATTTTTTTCATCATTTATCACTTGAAGATGTCTTTTCCCTATATTTCCACAACCAACAACTCCAAATTTTATTTTGCTATTCTTCATTAATTTTAAATTTTATTAAGTTTAAATTTTTTTTTATATTTAATGTTTATTAAACTTAGGTAATGTTTTACTTCTTCAAAAGAAATTATTTTCAAATAAATAAGTAGTAATAATAACGTCAATATAATTCCAAATTTAGCACATATTAATATTATTTTACTTGAAATTTCCAGATTAAAACCAGCATAAATCATAATAAATGTAAAAATGCAAGATAAAATTAAACGGCCAAATTTATGAGGTACAGTATAATATTTTTGTGAAAATAACATCATTAATGTAAAAACACACATTGAAGAAGTCATAGCTGAAATAGAGGTTCCTAAAATACCTATTACCGGTATCAAAAATAAATTAACACTTAGATTAATACCTGCACCAAAAGTAAAAATTATTGCACTATACTTTGTTTTCTTTGCAATATCAATTCCCGGTGCAAAAACGTACATACCTGATAAGAATGTAGAAATTAAAAGGAAAGGAATAATAATCGATGCAGGATAATACGCAGGGGTTGTTATTAATTTTAATATTTCTGCTGAAAATATTGAAATTGATAATAACATAATCAATGCACCAAAGACAAAATATCTGAAGATTCTTGCTATTTCTAATGGAGTAGAAGGTTCTTTATATCTTGTGAAAATTAATGGTGTTATTGCACCCTGAAATCCCATCATCAGCAATGTTACTATTGATGAGACCCTGTAACCGACACCATATAATCCAAGATCCTGTAGTGTCATCATTTTATTAATAGTAATTCTGTCAATATATGTCATTATAAAAATACTAATTCCCGAAGGGACTAAAGGAAGACAATAAGAAAGCATTTCTTTAAATTTCTTTAAATCAAATTTCCAATTATAACTTACCCTACTGTAATAATAACCGATTAGAAATCCAATTAATCCACCAATTACCTGAGCCCAAAACACACCATATACACCAATTTTAAATACTAGAACAAATATTATAGTAAAATTTATTGTGAACAACGAAGTGATAAATGAAGTAATTGCCTGTTTTTTTGGCATTAACATCCATCTTAATTGGTTTTGAACAAAATAAAAAAGTCCATTTGTAAAAATTCCTAAAGATGCAATTCTTAATATTTTAATCAAACTAACATCACCCAAAACATATTTCGCAATTATTTCAGAAAACGTAAAACTTATTAAAACAAAAATAGAATAAGAAATTATAGTAAAGATTAAAGCAGTTGATGAATAAGAAATAGCTACTTCTTTCTTTTTTGTATCAGGAAAAAATCTGCTTACTCCCTGTGAAATTTGTAAAGGAAACACCATGCTAACTATTGCACCAAGTATTGCTAATAAATCAATAATACCATAATCAGAAGGAGTAAAAACCCTAGTATAAAATGGAACAAGTAAAACTGATATTCCTCTTACAAGTAAATTACTAAAAGAATAAGTACTGCTATCCTTTATAAATTGTCTTAACAATTAAAAATAATAACTTGAATAATCAAAAAAATAAATTTTGTATTAGAAACATTCTCACAATATATCCAATTATTAGTATTATCTACGCATTTAAAACATTTTATGTAATTTTAAATTTACTAATATTATAGAAAAAACAAATAAATAAAAATTATATTTGATTACCTTTTTTTTTGTGAATTTCGTAAGCAAATTTTTGAAGTTCTACCATTTTTTCCCCTTTCAATTGTGGTAAGTTATGAGGATAAGTATAATAAAAATAATATCTATCCCAATTCTTCGAAATTAACCATCCATTTTTTTCACAAATATTATAGAAAACAGTTCCAGGAAATGGTATGGCAATAGTAAATTGTGAATGTGTAGCATCCAACTCAATAGATAAATTAATTGTTTCTTCAACAGTTTTTTCAGTCTCGAAAATATTACCAATCATATAAGAGTAAACTGTTAATAGGCCTGTTTTTATTATTATTTCATTTGCTTTTCTAATTTGATATAAATTTTGTTTTTTCCCTATTTTTTTGAGAATCAAGTCATTACCACTTTCTATTCCACATCCAATAATTTCTCCACCAGCCAATTTAAACCATTTAAGTGATTCTTCAGTTATGTTGTTTATATTAAATCCTCCTGAAAGAGAAATTTTAATTTCATTTTTTATAATAGCTTTGCAAATTTCAATAAGCCATTTATTACTAAAGTTAGTAGACGAAAAAGCAAATGAAACATGCTCAATACCTATTTTGCTGCAATATTTTAATTCCGAAATAATATTTTCAACTGAACGAATATTAAATCTGCTTTTTAATACTGTATTTTCACAAAAAATGCATTTTTGGGGACAGCTTCTAAGAAATTTAACTGTTGTGGTAGTGTATGTTTTTAATTTAGAATTTACTTTTTTAAAAGCTATTTTATAAACATTCTGATCATAGCCTTCTCGTAATGGGTATGGAAGTTTTTGATAAGGTACTTTTATTTTTGTATTCCCATTAATATAATTTAGAAATTCAACTTCGAAATCATAGCCAGTGATAATTTTATCAATATATTTATATTTTAAAGGTAAAGCGGAAACATGTTGACCAAAAACCATTGTATTAATATTTGGATTATTTAACTTTATCAACCTACATATTTTCAATGTATTATTAAATTGATATGATTTTGCATGTAACCCAACAAAATCAGGATTAATACTTAATACTTTAATTAATATTTCATCATCAGTTAAATTAATATTATCTGCATCAAGTATGAAAATATCATGCTTATTTTCTTTTAATAATGCTGCTACTGATGCCAATTGAAACGGGAATGTATTAAAATATGATTTATTATCGCTTAATTTTTTTAATATCCATTTCGGCCTAGAACTTTCAATTAATACTATTAATGCCATACTTGAAAATTATATTTTCCAACTTTCATATTAAGTTTATCTTTTTATTAAATTTTACAAGAATTGCATAAAAAGTCAGAATTCTTAATATTTCGTATTTTTTCTATTCTTCTTCCACAAGGGCATACGAAACCAATTAATTTTGCGGGATTACCAGCAACTAGCCCATAGTTTGGAACATTTTTTGTAACTACTGAACCAGCACCAATCATTGCATATTTCCCTATCGTATTTCCACAAATTATAGTTGAATTTGCTCCAATAGAACAACCAAATTTTAATTTAGTTTTTATTAATTTCCAATCACTATATCTTTTAATTGTACATTCTTGAGTGACTGCTCTTGGATATTTATCATTTATAAAACATACGTGTGGTCCAATAAATACTCCATCTTCTATTTCAACACCTTGAAATACTGAAACATTGTTCTCTATTTTAACATTATCACCAGTATTTACAAAAACATCAATATAAACACCACTCCCAATAATATTATTCTTACCAATAATGACATTATCTCTTATTTGTACATAATTCCAAATTTTTGTATTTTCTCCTATAATAATATTTTTTCCTAAAGAGACAGTATTATGTATATAAAATTTTTCCATAATAAATATGTTTTATTTAGTATTTATTCACAAATGAAATTTAAAAAAACTTCATTCGTAAGTATTGATTAAATAGATTTGAATCATAAAAATAATTAAAAAATTAGTCCATTTCTCTCCCCTTTTGGAATATACTTATGATACCATCGACATTTCATTACATAAGAAGTCCATTTATTGCAAATTTCATTTGCATTTGAAGGATCATATTCTGAATCAAATTTAGCATAATTACGAAAAAAAGTAGGTTGGATATCATATAAATGATTTTCTAAAGAAAGTAATATTTTATTATAAATTTCTTCATTATTACAATATTTCTCAACCCATTTTCTTCCCTTTATTACAATCTTTTCCCTCTCTGCAGGATTCTTTAAATAGTAATCAAGTTTTTCAATCATACTCCTAGAGTTAATATCAACAACAGGTGGATCCGGGGGATATTTTACATAATTTGCATTATGAGCGGTTAATAATAAAGTTCCACTTGCCAATGCTTCGTATCCAAATTTCCCTGCACTTAATCCATAAGGGCTATAAATAAAAATATCAGAAACAGATAAAATTTTTAAAACCTCTTCATGAGGTATATTTTCAATTACTATTAATTTAAATTTATTAAAAGTAGTTTCTTGAAAAGTTTTTATCATTTCCAATATTTGATATGAACCTTTGAATGTAGGTTCTGTTATACCTAAAGAAACAATAGGTATTTTGTTATTGGGAATATTAAACTTTATCTTGAGTAAATCAATTGGTAATCCAAGACATATATAAGGACGTAATGAAAGTTGAGATTGATCGGGAGTTGAAGATATTGAGTCTGCATATTTTTCGCAAATTCTAATTGTCCGTAAAGTACTATTTAAATCTACTTTACTTCCTACGAGTGTGGCGAGAAACTGTGGAGAATATTCAATATTGTTTAATTCAAAATCTTGTATCGCCAAAGGTTTCCATCTTACGTCACTTCCGACAAACATTACGAAGATTTTTTTATGAAATTTTTTTAATAACCATAATAGAAATTTCCATCTTGGATTTTTTAACCAAATAAATATATAAATATCACACACCAGTGTTGAATAAAAAAAAATAACAAAAAATAATGGATTAACAAAAAAGAATGTATAAAATTTTCTGATTAATAAATAAAATAAATTTTTACAATCAATTAAAAATTCCGGATATAAGTCATTTAAAACAAATGAATATTTATTTTCGGATAAATATTTCTCACCACGTTCAAAAACTAAAGTAAATGTTTTATATCCGAGTCTTTCAAAAGCGCGCTTAAAATCACCTACTTGTCCGCAAATATCAACAACCCCGATAAAAATTCTTTTCTTTTTGTTTGTATTCATTAGTTTAATGCTTTCTCAATTTCTTTTTTATCAGGGAAATTAACTAATACCCCCATTCCTTTTGCCTGAAAAACAACCATACTTCCTAAAGCAACCGCTGAAACATTTCCCTTTTTTACAACTTCTTCTATATGGAAATTATTTCCTGCACCTCCATTTGCTATTACAGGTATATGGACTGATGATGTAATTATTTTCATTAAATTTACGTCAAACCCATCCCAGGTACCATCTTTGTTTATTGAAGTTAATAGTATTTCACCTGCACCGAGTTTTTCCAATTCTTGTGCCCATTCCAGAGGTTCATAATTTGTCTTTATTTTACCGTTATACTTATAAACATGATATTTCCCCAAAACGTTTTTTCGAACATCAATAGATACAATAACCGATTGAGAACCTGTTTCCTCTGCTATTTTAGTAACGAGTTCCTGATTTTCAAAGAGAATATTATTTACAACAACTTTTTCAAACCCTATAGATAAAATTTCCTTAGCTGTTTTAACGTCTCTGATACCTCCACCGTAAGATAATGGCATAAAACATTCATCAGCAATTTCTCTTAATATTTTTAAATTCGGCTCTCTATTTTCAGAAGTTGCTCTTATATCCAGAAAAGTTAACTCATCAACTTCAAGCTCATTGAAAATTCTTACAGTGTTAATAGGGTCTCCGATATATTGAAAATTATCAAACTTTACTGTTTTTACAAGACTCTCATTTACTAACTGCAGGCATGGAATAATTCTTACTTTTAACATTATAATTATCTATAAACTGGCAAAATTTTCAAGAAATTTCATTCCAAACTTATGGCTCTTTTCGGGATGAAACTGTGCGCCAAAAATATTATCCTTTTGAATTGCAGAATCAAATGTCAATCCATAATTAGTTTTAAAGATAGAATTTTTTTCATCATTAACTTTTACATAATAGGAATGAACAAAATAAAACCTTGGAGCTTCAGGTAAATTTCTTGTAAGTTCACATTCATTAGATTTTATTACAGAATTCCATCCCATATGCGGGACTTTGAGCCCAGAATCATATTCGAAATTAAATTTTTTTGTTTCAGCATCAATCCATCCAAAGCCGGGAAGTTCCCCTTCCTCGCTGCAATTGGTCAATATTTGCATTCCAAGACAAATACCCAGAAAAGGGACTTTTTCAGTCAAAGCTTTATAAGTCAATACTTCTTTAATGTTCAATTCATTAATTTTTTTCATTGCATTGTCAAATGCTCCAACACCGGGTAATAATATTTTTGATGCCTTTTTGATTTCATTTATATCACCGGTAATTTTTGTTTCGACTTTTATTTTTTTAAACATATTAAAAATGGAACCAAGGTTACCAATTCCATAATCAATAATAACAATCAATTTTATATTTCCTTACTTGATGTAAATTTTATATAAAAAGACTTGGGAACTAAATTTAACTTATACATAATCCAGAAAAACGGTCTCATTCTTTCAAATGTTTTTTTGTAAGTCCTGAAATCTCTAAATGTTTTTGGTGGCAAATTCATAATTCTCTCAAATGTATCATCTGAAAAGCCCATACGTTTTTTGAAATATTCAAGTAATTCAGGTTCTAAATATGGAGGTTGCTCATACAGTTTAAGCCCTTCATCGCGAGATATTTTCCCTGACCTTACAGAAGCGGAAATACTGTTACATCGCTGATCAATTCCAAATTTTCTGGGTGTATAATAACTATGATGGAATGCAGTCATTCGATTTTCGAGATGATGACCTCCGTAATATTCCCATCCGAATTTATTCTTCAAAAACTCTTTAGCTTCCTCTTTAGAATATTTTAAATACCATAAAGGGCGAATTTTTTTTATTCTTTTAATAGTAATCCATTTTAAAAATGTCAGCAATTTCATATTCGGGAAAGTACTGCTTTTCATCTCACCATATTTTTTGTGAACATCATCGATATATTTTCCGTCTATATATGCCCACCCAAGAGGAGCAACTCCTTCTGCCCTGAATGAATGTCCTTCTAAAATATATTTGACTTTATATTTCGATGCCGCTCTGTATAACGTTTCTGCAAGACCGATATCAGTTGAAGCGTCTAATTCCGAAACACTGGCTTTGAAAAAAGATTTGAAAATATCATCAATTTCTTTATTATTTACAACAATAGTAAACAAATCAACTTTCAATTTTGATGTAACTTTCCTTATATTTTCAGTTGCAATTGCTGTATTCCATGTATTATCATAATGTGCCGCCAATGGTCTAAGACCAAGTTCTACAGCATTATATAGCATATAAGAGGAATCAGTACCACCGCTAACTCCTACAATACAATCATATTTCTTCCCTTTTCCATCTTTTTTTATTTTATCAACTATCTCTAAAAATTTTTTCTCCCCATCTTCAGTTCCTGTTCCATATTCTTTTTCAAGGTTTTCTATTAAACGACAATAATTGCATATCCCTTCTTTATCAAATACAATTTTGGGTATTGAATTATTATAAATGCATCTGCGACAAATTATTTTAGTTTCCATTAATTAATTTATGCTAAATTGAATATTTTTAAAACCAATAGTGAAATGTAATTTCTTCATAATAATTTCTGAAATCGGCAACTCTTATAGAAGATTGCGAAAATAAATTTTTTGTAGCTAATCCAGTATCAACTATTTCAACTCCAATATCATTTAAAATATTTATTCCACCTTTAATAATATTCTTTCCGAATCCAAGTCCACGATATTTTGGATCAAAAGCCATAGAACTTAATTGACCATATTTATACCCAAAGCATTTTTCTTTTTGTTTATCAATTCCTTTCATTACAAGATATCCGGATATATCACCTTTGTAATCAATGACAGCAATTGGTTCCCCTTTTTCCCAGTAAGATTGAATCCATTTTGAAAATAAAATATTAATTGCGGTTTTATCAATTTTATTGTCACAGTATAAATGACCTCTGGAATATTGAAAATTAAAAGCAATTTCTTTTACTCTTTCTAATTCTTCATTTTTCATTAGTCTGATATTATATTCCTGGCTGTCGATTGGTCTTTTTATACAATTTGTATAAGGCCAGATAATATTTTCATAATATTTAAATCCAATATCCTCGCATAAATGGATTACAGATAAATTATCACCATGAACTCTAAAATTTAATAACTTAATACCGTTTTTCTTTAAAAATTTTAATATGGTATAAAAAAACTTTTGAATAATTTTTAATGAATTACTTGTTTCGGGTAAAATACTAAAAAATGTATTAGCAATTTTATAGCCAAATATATCTTCATCCCATTTTGTAATTTTTAATGCAATAAGATAGATAAAATTCTCATATTCAGAGTAAAAAGTAAATGTTTCGTTATCAAGTATAGCAATATTTAATCTATCCTGCAGGTATAATTTCCAACCATCCTTATATTTAGAAGGAAAGTATCTAAACTGGTCATATTCATAGTTATTTAAATTATTTATTTTTAAAGAAATATCTTCATTAATTTGGTGTTCTATTTTAACATATTCGATCTTGTCTTCATTAATTTTATATAACATATAATATTTAATTTATAAAAATTTTACACCACCATTCGAAATTCAGAAGAGACCATATTAATAAACGCCGATTTTCTTTCCCTTCAAAATGTTCATTTAACTTACTCGATACAAAATCATGCTGAAAGTAATCATAAATTCTTGCCCTTTTATCCAATAATAAATTTTTGATATATTCTATACTTTCCCCTTTAAACCAGCTTGCGTCAGGTGCAGAAAATCCCTGTTTTTTTGCTTTGGTAAATACATCAGGAATATAATTTTTCAAAGCTGACCTTAGTATCATTTTACTTTCGTCACTTTGAACTGAAAATTTACCGGTATCGTCTTCATCAATTTGTTTTATATTTTTGAAATTCTTAAGCTTGAATTTCACAGGAACTTTCATTGCAAAATCAACCAAATCATTATCAAGTAAAGGAACCCTTGTTTCGAGACTGTGTGCCATACTTAATTTATCTTCAACTACTAATAATCCATGTAGGAAAGTTTTAATTTCAAAATATAATGAACGGTTAATATAATCTTCCAATGAATTTATTTCAGTTTTATTTGAATTCATTATAGATTTGAAAACATCCTTAGTCTGATAATTTAAAATTTCTGGATAAATAGAAGGTTGATAAAATTTTTGTTTTTCACTGTCAGAAATTAGTCTCTGCCAGTACCTGTAATATTTGTCAATGTAATGCTCATAATTATCGTTAACTAATGCAGTATAATATCTCCAGGGATAACCTGCAAAGAGTTCATCTCCACCTGCACCTGATAATACAACTTTTACAAATTTACTTGCAAGTCTTGCAACATAATAATTTGGATAAGACTGGCCGACTCTCAAATCTTCAAGATGCCAGACTAGTTCCTTCATTATTCTTTCCATATCCCCTGCTTTAAGTACTATTTCGTAGTGTTCGGTTTTATAAATATTAGAAAGAAATTCCGCTTTTTCTCTTTCATCAAATCCCAATTCTAACCCAGATGCAGAAGATAAATCAAAACCTGCCGTAAATGTCTTTAGATTCCTAAAATTTTTTGCCGCTATTGATGTTACAGAGCCGGAATCCATACCACCGCTTAAATATGAACCAATTTCCACATCACTTATTAACTGCCTATTCACTGCCTGTTCAAAAAGTTTTTCTAATTCACAAACCAATGCTTTTTCATCTCCCATTTCATCATCATAAAAATTAAAATCCCAATATTTCTCCTGCTTAAAAAAGTCTTTATTTTTCAGATTGATATTAATATAACTACCGGGAGGTAAAAGTTTTATATCTTTAAATAATGTCAAATCCGAAAAAATATTTTGAAAAGAAAAATATTCGTTCAAAGCATTTATTGAAACATCCGCAGTATATGAAGGATGCTGAAGGATAGATTTAATTTCCGATGCAAATAAAAATAAATCATTTTTAAAATAGTAATAAAGCGGTTTAATTCCATATCTATCCCTTGCAAGAAATAAATTATCTTTTTCTATATTCCATACTGCAAAGGCAAACATACCATTAAATTTGAAGACACAATCTTTTCCCCAGTGCATAAATGATTTTAATACAACTTCAGAATCTGTTCTTGAATAAAATTTATAACCAAGTGATTCAAGTTCAATCTTTATATTTTGAAAATTATATATTTCACCATTATAAGTGATTATAAAATTTCCGTCTTCACTTTGCATCGGTTGATTCCCCAATGGTGAGAGGTCAATTATTGAAAGTCTTCTATGACCAAATCCAATGTATTTATCTGTCCAAATTCCTTCACCGTCAGGTCCTCTATGTCTGATGATATCAGTCATTTTTTTAAGAGTACTGATAGAAACCGAATTTCTATTTAAATTCAATATCCCCGTGATTCCACACATTCAAATATTATTTATTGTTTCAATTAATATTTTGACAATATATTCCTGTTGCTCAAAAGATAATTCATGATATAGCGGTAAAGTCAAACAGTGTTCATATGCATATTTGCTATTATCAAAATTTCCTGCCAATTTTACTTTAGAATTTTTTCTAAAAGCATCATGCATATGAAGAGAATATGTACCTATTTGAACTTCAATTCCATTTGACCTCATTATTTTCATTATTTTATCTCGTTTTTCTACATATATGCAATATGACTGATATGAATGTTTTGCACCGGTTTCATAAGATGGTATTCTTATTTCAGAATGCTTTCCTAAATACTCATTATAATTCTCAGCAAGATTTATTCTTTTCATTAATAATTCATTTATGATATTTAATTGTCCCAATCCGATAGCTGAAAGAACATTACTTAATTTATAGTTTGTTCCAATTATTTCAAAAGTTATTCCCTCCCTTACATTTTCATTATTCATATTCATTCCAAAATGTTTATAAGATTGAATCCATTCAGCATAATTTTCATTATCAGTTGTTATTAATCCCCCTTCTCCCGTCGTTATGAATTTTCTCGGATGTAAACTAAATACGGAAATATCTGCTAATGTTCCAACTTTTTTATTAAAATACTCGGCACCAATAGAACATGCAGCATCTTCAATTATAATTAATCCATTATTATTTTTAATCTTATTTAATTTATTATAATCTAAAGGATTACCAAATATTGAAACAGGAATGATAGCTTTTGTTTTGGGAGTAATTGCTTTTTCAATATCATCATAACTGATAAGCATTGTTTCGCGTGAAACATCAACAATAACAGGTACTGCACCTACAATATTGACAACTGAAGCAGTGGCTGGATAAGTGAAATCGGGTACGATAACTTCATCTCCATTTCCAATTCCGGCTGCTCTCAATGCAATTTCCAATCCAGTTGTACAAGATGTAACTGCGATTGAATATTTTGTTCCAATATAATCTTTAAATTTATTTTCAAATTCCCTTGTAACATTTCCTTCTGTAAGAATACCGCTATCAAGAACTTCCAATACTTTTTCTTTAATAGAATTGTCAATATATGGTTTTATTAAAGGAATTTTCATTTATTTATATCCCGCCATTCAATCAATTTTAATAATCCATCAGTCAAATTATATTTAGGTTCAAAATTCAAATCTTTTTTTGCTTTATCATTAGAGCCTATCCGATTTTTTACAAGTCTTCTTGCATCATCTTCACTATATGGTTTATAAATTACCTGGAGGTTTGATTTTTTCAGTTTTAAAATCAAATCACATAATTCTTTTATTGTTGTTTGTACTTGTGTGCCAACATTATAAAATTCATCTGTAATATCAGATTTAAGAGCTAAAACATTAAACCTTGCGACATCTTCAACATATACAAAATCATAAGCCTGCGAACCATCCCCATTAATAACGGGAGATACATTTTCATCGATTTTATTCAGCATAATTGGAATTACGCCGGTATAGGCTGCATTCTGGTCCTGATTCGGACCATAAACATTCATATATCTCAAACCAATATAATTTAATCCGAATCTGTCATAAATTGCTCTGCACATTGCTTCACCGGAAATTTTTGTAGCTCCGTAAAAATTTCTATTATTGAAAGGATGACTTTCAGTCATCGGCACTTCAACTGCATCTCCATACACTGAAGCTGATGAAGAATAAATCAACTTTTTGACATTATTTTTGACACAAGCCTCAAGTACATTATATGTACCTTCTATATTTACATTAAATGCAGTTCTCGGAAAATCTTTGCAATGTAAAAGCCACATTGCAGCAAGATGAATAACGTAGTCAACATCTTTCATAGCATTATTCAAAATATCGATGTCTCTAATATCACCACCAAAAGAATATATATAACATCTTTTATCTTTCAAACTTTCTTCAATATTGCTAATTTTTCCTCTTGCAAAATTATCGTAAATAATAACTTCTCCAACATTTTCTTTTAGCAATTCTTTTACTATAAAACTGCCAATGAATCCTGCACCTCCAAGCACTAAAACTTTTTTTGATTTAAGAATATTCATCCGGTTACTTTTTTAATTAATAGAACTTATTGTTTTTACTAATCCCTCTTTTAAATCTATCTTTGGTTCGAAATCAATAACATTTTTGATTAATGAAATATCTGCATAAGAATGTTTAATATCTCCTTTTCGTTCATTCTCGAATTTAGGTTTAATGGTCTTACCTAAAATCTGATTAATATAATCAACCAGCATTATCAGGTTAGTTTGCTTATTACAAGCACAATTCATAACGAGCCCCGGTTCGAAATCTTTAAAGGCACACTTTGTAAGAGCATCAATTATATTTTCGATATAGATAAAATCTCTTGATTGTAATCCGTCACCATATATTACAGGTCTATTATCAGATTTCATCGCTTTTATGAATTTAGGAATAACAGCAGAATATTCTGATAACGGATTTTGTTTAGGACCAAAAACATTAAAATAACGTAGAGAAACTGTATTTAATCCATAAATTTTAGAAAAAACTTTACAATATTCCTCACCTGCTAATTTTGTAATTGCATACGGAGATAATGGTTTGAGAATATTATTCTCTGCAATTGGTAAATTATTCGAATTTCCATAAACAGCAGATGACGATGCAAAAATAAATTTTTTTACGTTTTCTTCAGCAGATGCTCTTAAGAGATTTAATGTTCCCGTAATATTTATTTCATTTGCAAGAATCGGATTACTGACCGATAATGGAACAGATGAGAGTGCGGCAAAATGAAATACATATTCAACATTCTTAATTACACTTTTAACAATTTCGAAATTCCTAATATCATTTTCAATAACTTCAATATTATCAACGACAGAAATCAAATTTTCTTTTTTTCCTGTTGAAAAATTATCGAGAACTTTTACATTAAAATTATTATTAACAAGATATTCAATAAGGTTTGAACCAATAAATCCTGCACCGCCAGTAACAAGTATTGTCAATTAAGAAAATAAAATTAATTAATGAACAAAATTTAAAATGGGTAAAAAAAATTCAGTTTTAAAACTGAATATAAAAATAATCTTTGAATACGATTCATACGATTTGTATTATTCAAAAACAATAAACCTAAAATATATTACACCGCAACAAATACAAAAAGCAGGAAACGTAAAATTCTACTAATATTAAATAAATTAATTCTAATAATTTTATGCCTTATATAATTTTCTGCTTTTAATATTTCCGAATTTATTTCTGGTATCAACAATTAATTTTGCATTTTTTAAAATGAAATCCGTATCGTAGTAATCATGGTCGGTAGATAAGAGAATTATATCATACCTTCTTAAATTTGCTGCCGTTAATTTGACAGATTTCTTTTTAAATGAATAGCGTCTTAATTTTGGGATTTCATGAGTGTAATCGTCATTATAATCTACATATGCACCTTTATCTTGTAAAATTTCAATCAACTTCAGTGAAGGAGATTCTCTTAAATCATCAATATTTCTTTTATATGATAACCCCAAAATAAGAATTTTTGCTTTTTTAATAGATTTTCCGTTTTCATTCAATATTTCTATTACCTTATTGACTACATAATATGGCATATAAGTATTTATTTCACCTGATAGTTCAATAAATTTTGTGGATATCTCAAATTCCCTTGCTTTCCAGGAAAGATAAAACGGATCAATAGGTATACAGTGTCCTCCAAGTCCAGGTCCCGGGTAAAAAGGAGTAAAGCCGAACGGTTTTGTGGAAGCAGCATAAATAACTTCCCAGACGTCAATTCCCATTCTTTCAAATACCATTTTTAATTCATTCACCAATGCAATATTAACTGAGCGATAAATGTTTTCGAGCAATTTAGTTGCTTCAGCAACTCTGGCATTGGAAACCGGTACTACGTTGTTTATTACCTTAGAATAAACCATAGTTGCAAGTTTTGTACAGGATTTTGTTACACCTCCGACAACTTTAGGAATGGTAGCAGTTTCAAAATCTGGATTATTTGGGTCTTCTCTTTCTGGTGAAAATGCGAGATGAAAATCTTTTCCTAAAGTCAAACCAGTTTCTTTTAAAATATTAAGAATTTCCTCATCTGTTGTACCGGGATATGTGGTACTCTCGAGTGAAATTAACTGACCTTTTCGTAAATAACGTGCAATAATCTTCGCAGAATTCAAGACATAAGATAAGTCGGGTTCCCTATTAATATTTAACGGAGTAGGAACACAAATAATAATTACATCAACAGTTTTCAATTTTGAAAAATCAGTAGTTGCTTTTAAAAAACCTGATTTAACTGCATCTAAGATTTTTTTTGATGGTATATGTTTAATAAAAGATAAACCTTTATTTATTGAATTAACTTTTTTAATATCAATGTCAAACCCAATAACGTTAATTTTCTTTTTCGCAAATTCCATACTTAACGGAAGTCCAACATATCCGAGTCCGATAATACCGACAATAAAATTACCACTTTTAATCTTATTTAATAACATTCGTAATATTTTTAATTAAAATAACTTTGTAAAAATTTTTCAACAACATATATTGAGAATAATGCACTAAGTGTATAAAGCAATATCAAAAAAATAAAATTTTTCGCAAAACGATATGGATAAATAATTCCTCTCCACCCGCATTTCTGACATGAATAAAACCTGAATTTAAAATATTTCACAAATTTTTCGAACAGATTTCTACTCCTGCTTCTTCTCAACGAAGCAATTTCATTACATACAGGACAACGGGCAAGACTTACATTTTTCTTGAGAAATAGTTTATAATTCATAAATATTATGTTTTTTCTTCCTTATCATTTTTATTATTCAATTCATTCGATATTGAATCCCTTAAACTTTTTAAAGGTTTCTTTTTTGTAGTTTCCGGACGTGAATAATAATAATAATAATTATAATAGTACCCGTAAGCACTCTTGAACATAAAGTTATTCAGTACTGCACCAAGTAATTTATGTTCATCAATATTAACTATCCTCTCATAAGTTCTAAAGAACGCCTCATTCGGTGTTTTGTTTGCCTGAACTATTAATATTGTTCCATCAGTTATACGACTTAGAATTTCAGAATCTGTAACAGAAATAAATGGAGGCGAATCAACCACAATGTTATCGTATTGTGCTTTAAGAAATTCAAGGAATTCCTTCATTTGTCTTGAACCTAATAATTCTGATGGATTCGGAGGTATTGTTCCGCTTGTAATAAAATCAAAATTGCTTAATTTAGATTTCCGGACAATATCTTTAAATTCAGAATTTGCAAATAGGTAATCGGTCATTCCCGGAAATCTCTCAGTCTCAAAAATTGCATGAACTCTTGGTTTCCTAAGGTCACAATCAAGCAATAAAGTTCTTTTATCTGCCTGTGCAAAACTGCCTGCAAGATTTAATGCAACAGTTGTCTTTCCTTCAGATGGAATAGAACTGGTAACAAGTATTGTTTTTAAGGGATCAGTTTCCAACCTTGAAAATTGGACTCTGGTTCTTAACGCTTTAAAAGATTCCGAAGCGGATGCATTAGGTTTATTAGCAATGATAAATTCAAGCTGAGAAGAACCAAGTTCTTTTAACTCTTCAATAGAAGGTATCCAAGCAAGTACGGATATACCTTTACTTTCTATATCTTCAGGAGATTTAATTGACCTATCGAGGTAATTTCTAAGAAAAGAGAATCCTATTCCAAGTGCCAAACCCATTAAACAACCAGCAATTATTATTAGTTTTCTATTTGGTTTAGTAGGTCCCCCCGGCATTAATGCAACATCAATAACCATAGCATTTCCAAGTTGTGAACGTTCATTCACAAGTGCTTCCTGATATTTTTCCTCAAGCAACGTGAATAATTTTTCAGACGATTTCCTTGCCCTGTCAAGTCGTGCATATTCCAGGCTTTGAGTTGGTAATTTAGCAAAATCACTTTCATATTTACCCAGCAATTTCGCAACTATATTTTGCCTGGCTTTTGCTGTTTGTAATGATAAATTTGTTTCAAATAGTTTCGTCAAAACGTTTTGCCTTTCGTTTGGAGTATAAGCGAAAAGACTATTTTTGAAAATAACCGTTTTTTCATCAAGAGACTTTTTCAAAGGTTCAATTTTTTTATTGTAATTATTAAGTACTTTGTCTCTTAATTTTCCATCCTGAGGAATAGTAGCTTCAACATCTCTTAAAACTTCCAATTCAGATATTTTCTTTTGCAATTCAGAAATAGATGGTTCATTCATTTTTCCATCAAAATAATCAAGTATACTTCTATCTACTTTCCCCATTTCATTTTTTAATTCAGTATATGCTTTTTGCTGTGAAAAAAATTCAATATCAGAATTACTTTTTTGTGCATCAAGTTCCGATATCCTGGATACAAGATTTTTTGCTTTATCGTCAAGAAATATTGCCCCTCCTCTTTGCTGGAAATCCTGAATTGCACTTTCTGAATTATTTAGATCAACTAATTTCTTTTCCTTCTCTTCTTCAAGAAATTTTCTGACAGCAGTTATTTCCCTTCTACTAAACTCAATACTTGCTTGTAAATAAATATTAGCATAAACATTTGCAATTAATTTTGCTTCGTATCTTGAAGGGCTTTCTGCTGAAATTTCTACTATATCTAATCCTCTCTTTTGTGACACAGAAACAATATTACCAATAGAACTTATAAGAGTTTGAAAAGGTGTAGTTTCTGCTTTAATCTCAGGATTTCTATTAATAATATAAAAGTATAACGATTTATTAGGGTTTGTTTGAAAAGAATCTAACAGAACTCCTGCAACTTTTTCCTTCATCGAATAACTTTTCAGAACTTCAACCTCATTTGATATCATTCTGTCCTGCATTCCCATATCCATCCATTCGGGAATTACAGTTGATGTCAATAAAATTCCCTGTTGTTTATTTATTTTAATTGTAGTAGTCGATTTATAAATATCAACCGCATTACTAACATAAATGATAGTAACAATCACACTCGCAAAGAAAATAAGTAATACAAACACCAAACTTTGCCTGATAATATTAATATATTCTTTTAAATTATCTGAAGGATGATGTATTGAAATATTTGGATTTTTTTTAATTTCGCTTTGCATTTTTTAATTTTGTTTTCTAAAAATTAATATTATCAATGTGGCAACTGAAACAATTGTAGCAGAAATAGAAGCTATTAATGAAATGTTATCTCTCCAAAAGTATCGAGGATGCCCTGGAAATACAACAATATCACCTGGTAATAAAACAGGATTATTCTTATTTATAGGATTAGCTTTTTCTTCCCAAAGTAAATCATTATAATTTATGTTGATGATAGTGTTTTCTTTAATTTTTAAGGAATCGTTTTTTAATCTTAATATCCTGATATCCTCTAGATTACTTTCAGTATATGGACCCCCGGCATATGAAACTAAGTCAATGAAGGTAGAACCTTTTGGAATTAAATATTTTCCGGGATTCTTAATATATCCCCATATATTTACTTCGATATTAACACCATTTTTATCAGAAAAATTATAGAACGCACCATTAACCGGGGTCACCTGATCTGACCCTACCTTTTCTTTATCAATTTGAGCATAAACTGTGTCAAAAATAAAACTAACAAAGACAATAAAAGTTAAAAAGTAAATTGATTTTCGTTTCATATTTAAAATGTTGTTATTTTTAGATATAGCTCCGCCATAAAAATCACATTATAAAATTTTTAGGCATTAATAAAGATAATTATTATTGATATAATATAATAGTAATTTATTTATAAATCTTATAAATTTAATTTGGCTATAATATTATTTAATAATTATTGCAAATAAGTTTTAAGGAACTATATGCAACAGTCTATTTTCAAACGAAAAAATATTTTTTTTAAGAAACAAGAAAGTTTATTTTTTTTTAAAAAACAAAATTTTTAAATATGAGTATTTAACTATCTTATCCAAAAGAAGAATATATAATAATTATTAACTTGTATAATTATAGGTTATCTATATTTATTATAAGTAGGTTAGCATAAATAATTTAAAGGTTTTAAATTAAACACTTGATTTTTGAAAATAAATAATATATTTTAAAGAAAAATTAAATTATTTCACTATGGAGAACAAAAATATTTTTACAACATTAGCAATAATAGTTTTAATCTTTGTAGGCGGAAATTTACATGCCCAGAAATGTACTGCTCCAGAATTTACTTTTGGTGCAAGTTTAAATGCTATATTTGCCACAAATGATGGATATGGACGCGTTCAGGAAGTAAATTCATATGGAATGAGAGGAGGGAGAGGTTTTGAAATTTACGGTAAAATGGGATTAGGTGATAAGAAAAGACATCGTATCACACTTGATTTAGGATATTCCAAAATGATAAATTATGATGAAAATACAAATTTTGCTGCAATGATTTTTTCTTCAAATCCTGATGATCAACTTCATACAAATTTTAATTTGCTTAGTGCTGCACTCGGTTATGAATATTTGTTTGGTGCCCCATGCCGAAACAAACAATACGTTGGAGCTTCTTTTTCGTTTAATAATATATCAACATCAAGTGATTTATTATTAGTTACTGGAAAATTAAAACCTGCATTCAGAGTAGGAATGCAATTAAAAGCCGGACTTGAGTTTGTCCTTGGTAAAGGTGGAAATTACGGAATAAATGTTGGTTTTAAATATAATCTTGTAAATCTTTTTAATCAAAGTAATCAGGAAGCATTACCCGGGACAACAGAGTTTGATTTAAATGATGGTCAGAATGCAGGTGGAAGAGGTTTTATCAGATATATAGGTGTTGCAACATTGAGTTTAGGATTTAATCTATATACAGGCGTCAAGGAAAGAAGATAAGATTTTACTATGTTATTTTCAAAAAAACGGGAAGATTATCTTTCCGTTTTTTTTATATTCAAATTAATTTCTTATTCCTTAATATTAAATCGATAAATTCCCTTACAGCGCCATCTCCTCCTTTATTCTTACATATATAGTGCACATTTTTCTTTACAGTATTAATAGCATTAGCCGGGCACCCTGAAAAACCAACAATTTTTAACAAAGGAATATCAAATTCATCATCACCTATATAAGCAAAATTTTCTTCTTTTAGTTTGTATTCATTCAATAATTTATTAAAAGGAATAATTTTATCATCAATATTTTCAAAAATATGATCTATTCTTAAAGCATTTACCCTCATCAAATTTACCTTTGATTTCCTACCACTTATAACTGCGAATTTTAAACCTAAATTTTTACCTCTTGTAATTCCATATCCATCATGAGTATGAAAAACTTTAATATCTTCCCCTGCACTTGTGTAAATAATATGCCCTGTAGATAAACAACCATCTAAATCCATTAAAATAAATTTGATTTTTTTCAAATCCGGTAATTTTTTTTTCACAATAACTCCTTTAATTTTGATATATTTTGAAAGAAGGGCATAAACCATTTAGGATGCATTCGCCACATTTTGGTGATTTTGCTTTACAAATTTGCCTACCGTGTTCACCTATTAACAAAGAAAATTTAAATTGTTCATCAGGATGAATTATTATTTTCAAATCCATTTCGATTTTTTGGGGGTCGTCATTTTCAGTTAAACCTAGTCTTGCAGTAACTCTTTTAAAATGTGTATCAACTATAATTACATCTTTTTTATTGAAGCAGTTTCCAAGAATTACATTTGCAGATTTTCTTCCGATGCCTTTTAATTCAGTTAAATCGTCAATTGAATCAGGAATTTTACCATTGTATTTTTTAATAATATCTTCACAAATTTTAAAAATAGCATTTGTTTTATTATTGAAAAAATTTATTGATTTTACATTATTCCGAAAATTTTCCTTACCGTCTTTCAGTATATCTTCGCAATTATGATATTTATTTTTATACAATGGTATCATCACCAAATTAATTCTATCATCTGTGCATTGAGCTGCTAAAATAGTCGAAATCATTAATTCAAACGGGGATTTAAAAACTAAATGACATCTGGCATCCGGATATTCGATTTTTAACCTTTTTATTATTTCAGAAATGCTTCTTTTCATAATTACAAAAAAATATTTAACATTTTATAAATCAACTTTGCTGTAAGAAAATCAGGGAAATAATTTCTTTTATTTGGAGACAACTCTACAAAATCCATTCCGATAATTTTTCTTGATTCAGAAAGCTTTTTCATAAAATCCAAAGTTTCTATCCAGTTGAATCCATCCGGTTCCGGTGTTCCAGTGGAAGGCATTATTGAAGGGTCAAGAAAATCAATATCAAATGTTATGTAGACATTTTCTTTTAAACTATCAATAACTTGCTTCTTCCAATCTGTACCATACAATTTATGTTTCATTCCATAGGAATAAAATATCCTTATTTTTTTATTTTTAATAAACTCGAATTCTTCTTTTGATTGAGCTCTAATTCCCATCTGGACTATATTGTCAGTAAATTCAGCTATTCTTGCCGCAACACAAGCATGAGAATATTTTGTCCCTTCATACGAATTTCTTAAATCAGAATGTGCATCAAGTTGCAAAATTGAAAAATTGTCGTTTTTATCAAAATGTGCCCTGACCAAAGGATTTGATATCGAATGCTCCCCTCCAAGAGAAACGACAAACTTATTTTCAGCAATCAAATTCCGTACATAATTATAAATTAAATTCATTGCCTTTTTTCCGGTATATTCTTTAAAGTTTATAGCTTTGAGAGTGCAAATCCCTTTTTCAAAACAAAGTTCCCTTTCCGTTTCTTCATCGAAAAATTCTACGTAATGTGATGCTTTAATAATTGCTTCCGGACCTTTTGAAGCACCTTTTCCGTATGACGTTGTAGCTTCATAAGGTATGGGCAGGATAACGATTTTAGAATTATTGAAACATGAAAATTTTTCCTCAATCCCAAGAAAATTCCTTCTTAATGGCTGATAGTTATATTTTAAATTTTTATTCATACTCTTCCAAATCAAAAAGTTTTTTCATTTTCTGAATAAGGTTTTCTTTATTTTGATTATTTAAATGGTTAAAAGTATTTTTTTTTGCAGGAGATATTTCTTTAATTGGTAATTTATTTTCAATACCGAATATTTTATCCGTATCTATTTTAAAGTTTTTTTTTTAATAGTGTTCAGATCAGAAATCAAATCAGACAAATCACTTATTTCGTTTTTTAATCTGCAAATTTCAATCAGCAATGTTTCAAAAAATATTTTTGCATTTATAGAATATTTTAGAATTACTTCCGAATCAAACAATAGTTTAATTATTCGTGAAAGTCCTTCCTCAGTAAATTCTTTTGATTTTTCACTGTATTTATTTTTTATATCATTTGTTTCCTCGAGTAAATTCACATTATTAGTTGTTTTCACTACAAGAAGATTTCTGAAATGCTCTATCATCCCATTAAACAGCATATTAATATCGGTACCGGTTTCAAGTAATTTATTGAAATAATCAATTAGTAATTCCGGAGAATTGCATGATATATATTCTGATATTTTAAAATAAATTTCTTTTTCAGGTATATTTAAAAATTCTTTTAATTCTTTTGTACTTATTGAATTTCCACAATAAGAAACAGACATATCAAATACACCAAGTGCGTCCCTTAAAGAACCATCTCCCATTTTTGCAATCAGGAACAGAGCATCATTTTCAATTTTATATTTTTCGTTTTTGGCAACTTCTTTCAACTTTTCAAATATGCATTCCACATTGAGTCTTTGCAAATGAAATCTCTGACATCTGCTTTTAATAGTTTGCGGTAATTTTTCCGGATTTGTAGTTGCCAGAATAAAAATCAAATACTCGGGAGGTTCTTCCAGAATTTTAAGCATTGCATTAAAAGCCTGAGTCGTAAGCATATGAACTTCATCGACAATGAAAAATTTATATTTTGCTTTGATTGGATAGAATTTTGCAGTATCCTGTATAGCTCTGACATCATCAATACCTCTATTTGATGCAGCATCCAGTTCAAAAATATCCGGGTGGATACCTTTTGTGATTTCTTCACAATTCTCACATTTATTACACGGTTCACCATCCTTTGAATTTATACAGTTAATTGCTTTTGCGAAGATTCTTGCAATGGTTGTTTTACCTACTCCCCTCGGTCCACTTAATAAATATGAATGAGCAATTTTATTACTCAACTTTGCATTCATAAGTGTTTGAGTAACAAACTCCTGAGAAGTCACCTCACTGAATTTCTGAGGTCTGTATTTTATTGCTGAAACTTTATATTCCATTTTCTAAACAAGAATATTATTTAATATTGCAATATATAAAAGTCAATTATATAATTTTTTGCTAAAAAAATGTTATTTTCTTTTCATTATATTTTCAATAAAATAAATGTTTTCCTTTCCGAAAATATATCTAAACGTATCCATAACATTTTTCACGTAAATTATCTGAATATTTTTTTTAATTTCCATTGGAACTTCTGTAATATCTTTTTGATTATCTTTCGGTATTAATACCGTTTTAATATTATTTCTCAAAGCAGCAAGTAATTTTTCAGTCAGACCACCAACTGCTAAAATATCACCTTTCAATGTAATTTCACCTGTCATTGCAATCTCCGCACTTGCAGGATTACCTGTAATAGCTGATAGCATTGCAGAAATCATAGTAATACCTGCAGAAGGTCCATCTTTAGGAATTGCGCCTTCAGGAAGGTGTATATGAATTTCTTTATCTTTAAAATAATCTTCAGGAATTTTAAATATATCAGAATTGGATTTTATATAGGAAAGTCCTGCCTGGGCTGATTCTTTCATAACTTCACCCAGTTTACCGGTCAATGTAAGTTTGTCAGAACCTTTTGAAACGGAAACATCAACAGTTAATATATCTCCACCCATTGAAGTCCATGCAAGACCATATACCGACCCTATTCTCTTGCCGTCATTTTTGAGATTTTTCTTTAAAGAAAATTTTGGAACTCCAAGAAATTTTTCAGTAAGATTTTTGTTTATTATGATTTTCTTAGATTTCAATGCATCTGAATTTTCAACTTTTTCTCTTGTAATTTTTCTGATAATCGATGTTAATTCCCTTTCAAGATTTCTGACGCCGGCTTCTTTTGTATATTCTTCTATTATTTTCAGTAAAATATTTTCTGAAAATAATATCTCTTTTGCTTCAGCCCCATGTTCAGCTAACTGTTTAGGTATAATATGTTTTAGTGCAATCTGAATTTTTTCAAAGTCAAGGTAACTCCTCATTTCGATTATTTCCATTCTATCCTGCAGGGGCAAAGGAATATTATATCTTACATTGGCAGTAGTAATGAATAAAACATTAGATAAATCATAATCTACATCAAGATAATGGTCATTAAATGCCATATTTTGCTCCGGGTCAAGCACTTCAAGCATTGCACTTGCCGGGTCTCCTCTGAAATCACTCCCCATTTTATCTATTTCATCAATCAGTATTACAGGATTAGAAGTACCTGTTTTTTTCATAACCTGAATAATTTTTCCGGGCATAGAACCTATGTATGTTCTCCTATGCCCACGTATTTCAGCTTCGTCCCTGACCCCACCTAAAGATATTCTAGCGAATTTTCTGTTCAAAGTTCTTGCTATTGATTTTCCGAGTGATGTTTTTCCGACTCCCGGAGGACCAACAAGACAAAGAATCTGACCTTTTGGAATTTTCTTAATGTTTTTTTTCTTTAATAATTTTAAAACAGCTATAAGTTCAAGAATTCTTTCTTTTGGTTTTTCCAAATCATAATGGTCCTCATCAAGAATATTTTTTGCTCTTTTCAAATCGTAATTATCCTCAGAAAATTTATTCCATGGAACACTTACCATCCAATCCAGATAATTCCTTATAACTCAATAATCAGGTGACATCTGAGGCAACTTTTTCAGTTTATTGAATTCATCGAGAGCTTTCTTTAAATTAATATCAGTCATACCTGAAGATTCAATTTGTTCCTTAATTTTAATTAAATCAAGATCTGTCACTTCATCATCACCCAGTTCATCCTGCAAAATCCTTATTTGTTCCTGAACAAAAAATCTTCTCTGATTCCTTTGCAGTGCTTTATGAATTTTATTTTCAATATCCTTTTCAATATTAATAATTTCTTTTTCAGAGGTTAGCAAATAAATTACCTCATAAAATTGTTTATGAAGTTCAAGAATTTCCAGAATTTTTTGTTTTTTAAAATATGGGACTAATAACGCAGAAGTTATAAAATACATTTTTTTATCCGGCTCTTTAATCTGTTCATATGAAATTAATGTCTCATCCGGAATATTAGGATTTGATTTCACATATTCTTCAAAATTTTTAGATGCCTGACGTGTGAGTGCATTGAGTTCATTATCTTCACTATATGCTTTCTTCAGTATTTTTGCTGACGCCGATATATAAAGTCCTTTACGAAATTCTTCAACATTAGCAGGCAGAAGACCTTCCACAAGTACTTTAATTAAACCGTTAGGCATTCTTAATATTTGAATAATTTTAGCAATAGTGCCTATATTATTTAAATTATCATATTCCGGTTCTTCATCGTTTGGATTTTTCTGTGTTAATAATAAAATGTATTTATCAGTTTCATCTGCTTTGTTAATGGCACAAATGGTTGACTCCCTGCCAGCCAGAACTGGAAAAATCATATATGGTAAAACTACTATATCTTTTAAAGGTAATACAGGAATCTCTGATAATTCATCACCTGTTATACTTTTTAAAAAATATAATTCGGTTATTTTTTCACTAAAATCTCTTTCTTCGTTCATTAATTAAATATTAATAATATGAACAATAATATAATTTTACTTCTATGAATTTTCAATTCTAATTACATAAACTTTATATTTTTTATGTTTTACATTTTACAATTTTAAAAGGATTGTTATTTTAAGAAAAATTACTTTTTGAAAAAAACATTTATTATAATATTAATTTCAATTTTATTTTATAGTTGTAATTATACGACTCATAAAATATTATCAGGAAATCAGCAAACAGATTCTGAAGACCCCGAACCTAATTATGAAATATCACTCGATAGAAATTATCAGGACTTTGTTTCATATATTTTTATGGGCAATCGTTCAGAAAATTTTAGCACATTTTTCAACAAATTCTATACTTCTCTAGAGGATTTTGATGATGCAATGAAAGAATACAGGGTTTCCAAAATATCACAATATAACAGTAATATTGACTCGGTTAACAGCATTCCAATATTTTCACAAACAGCAAAAGACAAATTAAATGGTATAATAGCAAAATGTTCTAAAATTTTACAGTATAATAAAAACTCTAGGTATCTTGATGATGCAGTACTTTTAATTGGGAAAGTATATTATTATTTGCAGGATTATTATCAGGCAGAAAGAAAATTCAATGAATTTTTTTCAAAATTGATATTCAGTGATTTAACTGATGAAGCAATATTATTTCTTGGGAGGACAAAAATTAAACTAAAAAAATATGATGAAGGATTAATATTGTTAAATAGGATACTTGATAATTCAAAAGATATTGTTCTTAGTTCCGATGCTGCACTTGAAATAGCATTTTATTACATTTCAAGAAAAGATTTTACAAATGCAACAAAATATCTTGAAAAATCAATTGATATTTCAAAAGAAAAAATAATACAATCTGAAAGGCGTTTTATACTCGGGAAAATATATATGAAAAGTGATATCCGAATGGCTAATGAAGAATTTCTTAAAGTAATAAAACTTACATCAGATTTTGAATTAACATTTTATTCCAAATTAAATTACGGCAAGACGTTAAATTTGCTTGGCGAATATACGAAGGCATATGAAATATTCGAAGATTTAAGCAGAAAATACAGGGATTATCCCGAATATAGGCAGTTTTCTGATCTTGAAATTGCAAATACATTATTTTTTCAGAAAAATTTTAAAAAAGGAATCAATAAATATTTTGAAGTTATTATTGTATTCAAGGGTACAATAAATGCCGCAGATGCATATTATTATCTAGCCAAATATTATGAAACAATTGAAAAAAATTATTTCAAAGCATTAACAAACTACAAAAGAGTAAATGAACAAAGTGGTTATTCAGAATTTTCATCTATAAGTTCAAATAGGACCACAACTTTAACAAAATATTTCAATTTAATTGCTACAATAAATGATACAACAGCCGGTGAAATTCCAAAAGAAAATCCTGACCTTGAAAAATACAGGATACAATATGAGATAGAGAAAGGTATTTACAAAGAACAGGAAGATAAAGGAAAATATGACAAAGGCAAACTCGGGGGAGTTAATTCATCCGCGGATGACAGCATAATTAACAGGAAAGAAGTAATTAAAAAAAAGGGTGAAGATTCATTATTAATAAAGAATAAGATTAAAAGTGGTGATTCGTTATTTCAGAAGAATAATGGAGATGATTCTTTAAATTTAATTAATAAGATAAATGAAGATTCCTTAAGGGAAGCAAATAAAAAAATCAAAGAAATTCAGAAATTCAATGCTTATTATGAACTTGCTGAAATATTTTTATACGGTCTAAACCGCCCGGATTCTGCAGAATATTATTTGAATGCAGCGTTAAATAAAACCAATGAAATTGAAAAGCAAAGCAAAGTGAAATACACGCTTGCAACACTATATAAAAATATTAACAGAGAGGAAGAAGCAAACATTTTATTTGGTGATATAATAAAATATAATCCGAATTCAATTTATGCAAACGAATCAAGGAAAATATTAGGTTTAAAAACCATAGAATTTGAAACTGATGAATGTGATAAGTTATATAAAGAAGCAGAAAAGCAGATGAACACATTAAACTATATATCTGCAATTGAAACATTGAAAAAAATATTTACAATATGCACGGATAATATTTTAGCTCCAAAATCTATATATACAATAAGCTGGATTTTTGGAAATATCTATTTAAAAAAAGACAGTACAATTTATTATTATGAAAAACTGGTTACATTATATCCTCAATCGATATATGCTTTAGCAATAAATGACCGGTATAACTATTTAAATTCACTTCAAGATACATCTAAGCATAAGCCAAATATTTTAAATGATACATCTAAAGTCATATTTACAGACACAACTTTTTTAAATAATCAGGATACATCTAAACTTTTAAAACATGAAGGGGAACAAGAAATAAAAAAAGATTCAACTAATGTAGAAGGAGAAAAAAATAATTAAAATAAAATCATTTCAAAACATTATTAAAAATATCCTCCGGATTTTTTTTTTAATAATATTATTATATTCAGGTTGTTCAAATAAGAGAGATGAAAACCGGAATGTAAAATTTCATAATGAACTATCGAATGTTTACAGGTATTATTTAGAAGACAGAAGCGGGTTCAAAATTTACATCGTCGACGGTGCAATAATCCGCAGAGAAATATTTCCAGAGTTTATTTACGGTGGGAATTCGGAAAGATACACTTTTAATCCCGAAGATGAAATCTGGGTGGATAATTCAGTTTCATCTGAAGAACTTGAAACAACTATTGAGCATGAGATTAACGAAAGGAATTTAATGAACAAATTCGGTATGACTTATTTTGATGCACACGATTCTTCTTTATCATTAGAAATAAATATGCGAAGGGATATTATACAAAGGGCAAAAGAACACGAAACATCACTTCCAATGGTATCACCAATTGACTTTGATTCAACACAAGAAATTACGGATATCCCTGATAAGATAAAACTAATCAACATATACCGGCAATTTTATAAAACAATAGACGGATATGATATCTGGATTGTGGATGGTGCAAACGTAAGGCGGGATATCTATCCCGATTTCGGTTTCAGCGGCAATTATCTCGCTTACAAATTCATACCGGAGAATGAAATTTGGATTGAAGCACAAATTTCCTGTGAGGAATTAATTTATTCAATCAAACTCGAGTTACTTGAAATAAATGAACTCAAAAAAGGGAAATATTATGATAATGCATACGAATTTGCATTAAACGAAATTACAAAATTGAGAAAATCAGACTTCGAAAAAATAAAAAATCACTCACCATTAGTTATTAAACCTCCTTTAATCAGAGATACCGGAACGGGAAAACAGTAATCAATCAATTAATTAAAATCCTGATAATTCAGTTTTTTCAATAGAAAGTGAAATGTAAATTTATTAATTTGCACCGCATCCGTAGCTCAGCTGGTAGAGCAGCTGACTCTTAATCAGCGGGTCAGGGGTTCGAGTCCCCTCGGGTGTACAACCACATTCAATTTTATGATTTCCAGTGTACAATTCTTTTGATTTTTTTTTGCAACATAAGGTTAAACAATCTTAAAACATCTATAAAAATTAACTTCAAGTTATATATTTATTTTTGAGGAAAAAGCAGTCCCGATAAATCGGGACGGGTCAGGGGTACGAGTCCCACAAAGTTCATTATACTCAATTCTCAATCTTCAAAATTCAATTTTCTAATTTTGATTTTTGAATGTTTTAATTTTGTGCGATATATATAATAATGTATCAAATATAAAATAATTCCTGGAATCAGAGTGAATTTAATAATATTTTTCCAAACGACCGGTGAATATTTTGTGATTTCGTAAAATGATGTTATTATAATAAAAAATATATTATTATGTTCAAATGCAACCAATAGAACATAGATAATGAAAAAAATAAAACAATAGAATATAAATCTCGCATTATTTTTTTTATTTTCAATATTAACCGCAGCACAAAAATTGGAAAGTGTTAGAAGTATAATTATTCCCACCAAAACATTGTTAATTTCATATCCTAAAAAATTTTGTTCAGATACTTGTATGTAACCAAGTAAAACTGAAAAAGAAATTATCAGCGAAGAAAAAAATGAAAACGCAAAAATATCTTTAAAGAATCCTGAGGATTTGGAAGTATTTGTATTATAAAGAGCAATTACATATGAAGGAAAACCAATACTAAATAAACTAACCAATGAACTTATTCTTGGTGTTAACGGAAAAATTGAAATACCTATAATCGAAAATATACTCAGTAATATAATTAAAAAATTTTTTGTCACCAATAAGCGTGAAACATAACGGATAGTATTAATGATTTTGTTTCCTTCACCGAATATTTTAGGAAGAATTGTAAATTCATCATTAAGTAATACTATATCAGAAATTTCTTTTGTGATACCACTTCCTGAACCCATTGCAATTCCCAAATCTGATTCTTTTATTGCAGGTAAATCATTAATACCGTCTCCAATAAAAGCAATTCTTTTTCCGTGATGTTTCAGTGCTTTTACAATCCTGAGTTTATGCTCCGGTTTTAACCTGACAAAAACAGATTTTTTAATAACACTGGAGGATAATATTTTATTATCCATTAAATCAATATCTTCCCCATCAATAATTTCTTCGCTTTCAATTTTCATTTCTAAATCTTTGAGAACAGTTCTAACAGAATTTTCGGAATCTCCGGAAAGAATATTTATTTTGACGTTATTGTTTTTAAAATGTTTTAAAGCATATTTTGCATCTTCACGTAATTCGTCTTTTAATGAAATTATACATAAAGGGTCAATAATAATTTTATCATAAATATCGGGACAGAATTTCCCCGGAGGCAAATACCTTAGCATACCGAACAAAAGGTTTCTGTATAAATGACAATTATTTTTTTCATATAAAGTTTTAATTAACCCTTTATAACTTTCAGGAACTTTGTTAAAAAGAGATTCATAAGAACCAAGAATCATAATAAAGTATTTTGAATTAAATTTTATTTTAAATAAACTCATCTTGGTTTCTGAACGAAATGGCAATTCATCAATAATCTCATAGTTATCCAATGGAGGATATTTATAAAGAGCCTGTGCTGAGGGGTTCTGTTCCGATGTAATCCTTGCAAATGTACCAATCAAACTTTCGATTTTAATTCCCGAATACAGTTTTGAATCTTTTATGTATGAAATATTATCTACCGATATTTTGTTTTTTGTAAGGGTACCTGTTTTATCCATGCAAACCACATCAATTGCCGTAAATGAATCTATTGCATTAATTCTTTGTACCAATGCACCTATTTTTGCTATTCTGTATATACCTACAGCAAATGTAAAAGTTGAAAAAAATATCAGACCTTCAGGGATAAGTGACAGACCTATAGCTGAAATACGTCGTACATCTTCTATATTAAATATGTTCGATTTAAGAACAAAAAAACTTTCTATTATTACCATCAGAATTGAGATAATAAAAAAACTGATAAAGAGTAAATTTATTTTTTTTAATAACGGAGACGAAAATATTTTATATCTTTTTGCTTCACTCAAAATTTTCATTGCATATAAGTTTTCACATGATTCTTCGGCGAGATAGAACCCGTTACCATAAACACAAAAACTTCCGGAGAGAATAAAATCTCCCTGCTTTTTATATTGTGCAATTGCTTCCCCCGTTAACAGTGATTCATCAATCTCAAGATGATTAGAGTGTAATACAGACCCGTCAACAGCCACCTGCTCCCCTTTTTCTATAAAAATAGTTTCATCTTTCACAATCTCCCACCTGTTAATTTCTACAATCCTTCCATTTCTCACCACTTTTACTTTTCTTTCCTTCAATAATTCAAGATTAGATAAAATTCTATTAGACTTAATTTCCTGATAAATTGCCATTATTGTATTAAAAAGCATAACACATGTAATACCTAAAGAATCAAGTATTAATCTACTATCATTTTTATAAAAATAAAAAAAGATAAGTATTGAGATGATAATAATATTAACGATATTAAAGACACTGACAGAATTCTCATATAATATTTCGGGAACTGTTTTTGCTTTTGTTGAAACGTACTTATATGTTAAGCCATCAATTTCCCTTTGGTGAACTTCACTATCTGAAAGACCGCTAAAATTTAATACCATTCAGAAATATTAAGCGGATTTTTTTATGGGATAATATTTTTTGTGATAATGCTGAAGTTCATTATCACGGTTTAGTTTGGCAAGAATATCTTCATATTTACATTTATTTCTGATAAGTTCATACGCCTTACATTTAATCCTGCTAATGTTATTTAATTTCACGTATGATAATTTTTTACGTGACAGCGAAATCAAAAAACATAATTCAAAATAATTAATACCGAAAAGCAGCATATCAACAATATTTAATTTCTGAACTTTAAACCCGAAATTTTCTATTGTTTTCGGTTTCATATAATATATTATACCCCTGAAAGTTGTATCTGGACTAATGTATCCGTTTTCCACATCTGTGCTGAGATTAGTTAAACCTTCAGCGAGATAAATAAGGAGTTTTTTAGGATTTACCTTTCGGATTTTAAAAAAATCCCAGCTTGTACCAAGGTGAATTTCCTTCAATTTATAAAATATCGAAACAGTGAAAAACATATTGGAATAGTAATTATAAATTCCAATTTTTTTAAAAAGAGGCGTCGTTAAATATCTCAGAACTCTGAAAGTAATAATAAATATTCCCGAATAGATTAAGATTTTAAATAAGATTTCCATTTCGCTTTTTGCTTTATGTTTTACTTACTTAATATACAATATTATGACATATTTATTAACTTTTCATTTTTTTATGAAGAAATTTTTGCAAAGTCAAATTCCAGTGTACTATATATACAAACAGTAGAGATTAAAATCTCTACTGTTCAAGTGATTACATTCTTGATTAAAAAGAACTAAATATTTTACTGAATTAACGATTTGTTAAAATAGTTTCTGTGAGGATTATACCTTTATCACCACATATGTATCCTTTTTTCTTATCGGTAATTACTATGGAATACAAATTATTTTTTCCTGCCAATACTTCTTTATTCCAATTTTTTCCATTATCATAGGTTTTCAGAATAATGCCATCGGAGCCAACAACAACTATTGACCCTATATCAACAAAACCTAAAGAGTAAAGATTACCACTCATCCCATCAAGGATTTTTACCCAATTTTTTCCACCATCATTTGTTCTCAATATTATACCATTATCCCCTACTGCCCAACCATCATTAAAACCTGCAAAATGTAAACTATTAATGAACCCATTATTATATATATACTTAACCGTCCAGGTTTTGCAGCCATCAGTTGTTTTCATTATAAATCCAACATAACTGTCATTTTCATATTTTCCTCCGGAAACAAATCCACTCATTTCATCCAGAAAATATACTGAAGTAATAAATTTATCTTTACCTGTATAATATTCCTGCCAGTCTCTTCCTCCATTTACAGTTTTCAATATTAGTCCATGGTCGCCGACAGCAAAACCAATTTCTTTTCCAATAAATTTAACATTATAAATATCATCTTTTATATTAGTATTCAATTCATTCCAATTCTTACCTCCATTAAAAGTTTTAAATATTTTTCCGTTTCTTCCCGATAAATAACCATTTTCAGTATCAATAAAATTAACCGAAAGTAATGTGATATTTAATTGATCTATGGATTGAGGATTCCAGCTTAGACCACCATCTTCTGTCTTCAATAAAGTGGAATTACTGCCGACTGCCCAACCTGTATTTTCATCGGTAAAATTCATTGATAGTAAATCACTTTTCTGCGGGTATGAAAATTGTAACATCCATTGAGATTTAAGTAAAGAAGGTGATAACAAAATAATCACTAATAAAATAATACTAAGAAAAATAGATTTGTTGTGTTTGTTTAAGTATTTCATTTTTTTATTTCCTTTCATTTTTATTTAATTATTTTTTTATTTTCTATTTTAAAAAACTCTTTAAACTTTCTGTTACAAAATTAAAGAGTTTATTTTGCAGGATAAATAAGCAGAAATACTAAAATTTAATACGTAACATTACGTATTAATAATAATTAATAGTAATTACTAATGAGAGACATCTGAATATCGATAGCATTATTAAAAAAACAAACAAAAAACTGTGTTTTTCTTCTGGATTCCAGCTTCCGCTGGAATGACAAGTTTTTTTTTATTGTTTTTCAGATGTCTCTAATGAATAATTTTGGAAGGAAAATGAATCAGATTAATGAATTTGTTCAAAAATTTTATATACTTGATTTGTTATCAATAGCAAATTTCATAAGGGCATTACTACCATGAATATTTAATTTATTGCTTATGTTCTCCCTGTGTTTATCAATAGTTCTGCTGCTAACAAACATTTCATCGGCTATTTCTTTGCTTGACTTCTGTTCTGAAATCATTTTCAATACCTTACGTTCGGCATCAGTTAATGAATTAATTCCAGTATTTTTTTCTTCAAATTCTCTTCTCTTTCTATTTCGATTTATTAGTAAATTTGCAACTGTAGGGCTGACATAATAATCTTCATTCATAACCGTATTAATACATTCAATTAAATCCTGAGATGCATTTTCTTTTAGAACATATCCATATGCTCCCATATCTAAAGCTTTATTAAATATTCTTTCATTTTCGTGTGCTGTTAAAAATATAACTTTTGTTTCGAGTTTTAATTTCCTGATTCCGTCAAATACACCAAGTCCATCTACCTGAGGCATATTAATATCGAGTATTGCAATATCAGGTTTATATTCTTTAATTTTTTCAATTGCTTCTTTTCCGTTTGAAGCTTCAGCAAGTATTTTTATACTTTCAGATTCAACAATTTGTCTTAAACCTGTTCTGAAAATAGGATGGTCATCTGCAATTATTACTTTAATTATTTTTTCCATTTTTTATATTTTTTTCTGAATTACCGGATTTGTAATTACAATTTCAGTTCCTTTTTCCTTTGATGAATTAATTTTTATTGTTCCATTCAGCATTTTTACCCGTTCAATCAAACCTGTTATTCCAAATGTACTTTTTGAAGAATCCATTTTTGTTTCGTCATAATTAAAACCAACTCCATTATCTTTAATTATAGTTATAATTCTGTCTTCAGTTGATTTAATCTGAATTGTTGCCCTTGTTGCTTTTGAATGTTTCATAATATTATTTAAACATTCCTGAATAATTCTGCAGTATCCAACTTCATTATTCTTTTCAAAAACATTATCAATAATATCTACATCGGATTCAAATACAATTTCGGATGCCGATGATACCTTATCTATTATAGATTTTATTGTTTCAGTTAATCCAAGTTTATCCAGTTCGGCAGGTCTCAGATTATGAGAAATAACCCGAACATTCTGAAGTGCAGAAGAAGATATCTCGGTAATTTGTTTAATAAATTTTGACGTATCGGAATTCGGATCTTGATTCTTCAAAGCCATATTTGCACTGTTCTTAATTATTACCAAATCCTGTCCCAGCGAGTCGTGAAGTTCAGCAGATAATTTTTTTCTTTCTTCTTCGTGAGAATTTATTAGTTTCTGAGTAAATTCCTGCTGTAATTCTTTTTCTTTCTTTATTATCCGAATTCTTTTATTAATTCCATAAAATATTAACCCGATAACAAGAATAGTAGCCAAACCCCTGAACCACCAATTTTTCCACCAGGGAGGTGTAATAGTGATTTTAACCGATTTACCTTCTTTATTCCAGACTCCATCGGAATTGGTATATTTCAGTCTGAATGTATAATTTCCCGAGCCAATGTTTGTGTAATGTGCTTCGCGTATATTGTTAACTTCATTCCATTTTTCATCAATTCCTTCGAGCATATAAGAATATTTTATTTTTGCGGGATTTGTATATTCAAGCACTGCATATTCGATAGTAAAGAAATTTTCCTTATGATTCAAAACTATTTCATCTGTTTCGTCAATCGAGACCGGAAGCTTTGCTTCCTTTCCGTAAATTTTAAAAGAAGTAAATACGGCAGGAGGAATTATTTTGCTTTCAGAAAAATCCATAGGATTGAAATAATTAAAGCCGTTGATTCCGCCGAAATAAAATTCACCCGTGCTCGATTCAAGAAATGAATTCTGATTGAATTCCTGTGCCTGTAAACCGTCTCCTGTATTATAATTTACAAATATATCCGTCTTTGGGTCGAATCTTGATAAACCCTGATTCGTGCTTAGCCAGAATCTTCCTGACTTATCGACAAGGATTCCGTAAATACTGTTATCGGATAGTCCATTTTCCACTGTATATCTTTTGAAAATATTATTCTTTCTGTCGAATCTGTTCAACCCTCCTCCATATGTTGCAATCCAATAAATACCTTCTTTATCCTGATGTGTATAAGATATAATATTGAGTGAAATACTGTTTGAATCTTTTGGGTTATTGCAATAATTTGTAAATTTTTGTGCTCTTGAGTCGAAAATATCAAAGCCGTTCGAGTATGAACCTATCATTATATTACCTTCATTGTCAATATTCAAATCCCAGATGCTATTTGAACTGATACTGTTTGCATCATTATCATTATGAGTGTAACAAGTAACTTTTGTTCTTTCTTTATTGAACATTTTAAGACCGTCGGCATATGTCCCCATCCAGAGCTGACCGTCTTTGTCTTCTATCATACAAATTATATTAACAAGCTTTTTTGACGTATCATCAGGATGAGAATAAAAATGTTCCCACTCAAGCGTTTTTAAATTAACTCTGTCTAATGCCCCTACCTGCGTGCTGATCCACATATATCCTTGTGAATCTTTGTAAGGGAAATTTACCGAATTATCGCTGATTGTATTTTTGTTATCGGGAGATGCAAAATAATTTTTGCATTGCCTCGTTTTTGGATTAAACACACTTAATCCGTTTTTACTTGCTACCCAAATATTTCCTGTATTGTCTTCTTCGAGTCTCCATAGTAAATTTTCAGTCAGCGAATTAGGGTCATTCGGACTGCTGTTAAAATGTTTGAATTTCCATTTCTTATTATCATAAACAAACACTCCTTTACCCTCTGTTGTTACCCATATTACCCCGGAACTGTCTTTATAAACTGAATAAACACTGTTGAAAAGGAGACTTGCATTCTCGCCCGGCTTTTTCTGATATTCGATAAATTGTTCAGTTACAGGATTATAAATATTCAGTCCATTAAGATATTCTCCAATCCAGAAATAACCGTTCTCATCTTCTGCTATTCCGAGAACAACGTTGTTTTGAATTTCAAGTTTTTTCCCGGGATTGGAAATTATTCTTTTAAATTTTCCCGTTTTTTTATTCAGTACACTTACCCCTTGACCATTAGTGCCTGCCCAGATATTACCTTCCCTGTCTTCATAGAGAGTTCTTATTTCATTGTGGCTTATACTTTGATTATCCGCGGGATTGTTAACATAATGTTCAAATGTATTAGTGGATTTGCTATATTTATCGAGTCCGTTCCCGTTTGTTCCAATCCAGATAAATCCTTCCCTGTCTCTCAGCATTGTCCAGATAAAATCATTGCTCAAACTGTGGGGATTGTTCGGATTGTGTCTTATCTTCGTAAATTTTTTTGTCTTTAAATCAAGAATGCTAATTCCGCCTTGCTGTGTACCAATCCAAAGTTTATTATCATCGTAAAATAAAGCACGAATATTATTACTGCTGATGCTATTTTCATCCTTTGAATCATAGAGAAATTTTTCAAAAGTGCCAGATTTTCTGTTATACCTGTTTAATCCATTACTCATTGTTCCTATCCATAAATTGCCTTCCGGATCTTCGCAAAGACACATTACATAATCATCACTAATGGAATTTGTATCTTTTATATCGTGATTAAACCATTTAAATCCAGTCCCGTCAAATCTGTTTAACCCGTTTTGCGACCCAATCCAGACATAACCTTTTGAATCCTTTAAAACGACTGTTGGTGCACTTGTTGACATTCCGCTTTCCTTTGTAATACGCTGGAAATTAAGTTGCAGTGGCTGTGAATGTACTATCTGAAATAAATTAAGTGATAAAATAATCACTAAAACCATTTTCAAAAAATAGTTATTCATCTTGAATTAATATTTAATTGTGAAAACACAATTTGATTTTTGGAAATAACTCCAATAAAGTACTCCAAAAATTTTAATATTTAAAAAAACAGTGCTATTTCATTTAAACTTCTTAAAAATTAACCGATATTATTTTAATTTTCAAGTATTTAAATGGAATCTATTAATATCTTTTAATTTGTAAATAATTAGAATAAATTTAAATATATTCACAAATCATTTTTTAAAAGTTTTTAAAAATATACAAAATATAAAAGTATATGAGTAAAGTAATAATAATAATGGGTTCAAAGGGGGACAAGGAGTGGTCGGAAAAGATTGCAGAGAATCTTGAAAAATTCGGGTTAAATTGCGTAATGAGAATTGCTTCTGCGCACAAGGTTCCTTTGAGATGTTATGACCTGATTAAAGAGTATGAAAAAGAGAATGTTGTATTCATTACTGTTGCAGGCAGAAGCAATGCATTGAGCGGATTCACAGATGCACAGACACATTGTCCTGTTATTGCCTGTCCTCCATACGGAGATAAATTCGGGGGTAATGATATTTATTCAAGTTTAAGAATGCCTTCAGGAGTTGCACCTATGGTTGTTCTTGAACCGGAAAATGCAGCACTTGCAGCTGCAAAAATTTTATCGTTCAAAGATGATATTATTAAAGAAAAAGTAAAAAAATATCAGGAATCGATGAGAGAAAAATTAGAAAAAGACGACAGGGAGATTTACAATGGGTAGTGTAAAAGATTTACAAGTTATCAAACAAGCCACTACTGAAGATTACGGTACGGGTAGATTTATTTATTCCGACAGATACTCGGTTTTTGATTGGGGAGAAATGCCTGACCGAATTCCGAATAAAGGGGCTTCCATTACAATACTCGGGGCATACTTTTTTGAGAAACTTGAAAGTATGGGAATTTCTACGCATTATATTGGACTTGTTGAAAATGATAATATTAAGAAATTAAATGAGATAGAAAGCCCATTAAATACTATGCAGATTAAATTACTGAGAGTGATAAAACCCAAACTTGATGGGAACGTTTATGATTATTCAGAATATAAAAATCAATTTGGAGGATTTTTAATCCCGCTTGAAGTAATTTACAGAAATTATTTACCTCCCGGGAGCAGTGTATTCAAGAGATTAAGAAACGGGGAAATAAAACCGCACGATTTGGGACTGGAAAAAATGCCCGAACCAAATCAAAAATTAATGCCACCAATTTTAGATGTTTCTACCAAACTTGAAATAACTGACAGATATATGAATTGGAAAGAAGCACAGGGAATAGCGGGAATGAGCGATGAAGAATTAGTTTCACTGAAAGAACTTATCAGTAATATAAATAAGATAATTACAGATGATTTCTCAAGTATTGGTTTAATAAATGAAGACGGTAAAATTGAAGCAGGATTTGATAAGGAAAGAAAGATTATGTTGGTGGATGTTTTTGGAACACTTGATGAATGCAGGTTCACGTATGATGGAATACCAGTTAGTAAAGAAATAGCAAGAATCTATTATAGAAATACAGATTGGAATGCTGCTGTAGAAAAAGCAAAGAAAAAAGATAGGCAACACTGGAAAGAAATTTGTGAATTAAAACCGGAACCATTATCTCCACGCTTGAGGAATTTAATTTCTCAGGTATATTCGGGAGTTACAAATGAAATTACAAAGAGAGAGTGGTTCAAGGATGTTCCCCCTCTTAAGGTTGTGTTGAAAGGAATAAAAGACGAATTGGGAATCTGATTTATATAATTTATAAAAAGAATAAATAGATCCTGAAACAAGTTCAGGATGACGGTTTCTGTTGTTCAGGATAACAATTTCTAAAGTTCAGGATGATAATTATGGTTTAAAGATTCTTATGTCCCATTCAATTTCACATCCGGCACGTTTTAGAGTTGCGGCAACTGCACAATATTTATCCTGAGACAAACCTATAATATGCCTGAATTCTTCTTCATTTGTATCCGGACTTACTAAATCAAATACAATATTAATCTTTTTAAATATCTTTGGATGCTCGGTTTCACGTTCTCCATCGAGATGGATTTCAAAAGAATTAATTGTTTTTTTTCTTTTCCTCAGCATTGAAAGTATATCCATTGCAGTACAGCCTCCAAGGGACTGTAATACTACTTCGAAAGGAGTTGCTGCAGAATCATCTCCTCCAAATTCTTTGTGGGTGTCAAAATATGTTGGTATTTGTTTTTCATTGAGACCTTTAAGTCTCATTCCGTTTTCAAGTTTTACAGTTGCTTTCATAAAATTATTTAAGTTTTCCGTGTACAGCAAGCCAGATACACGGTGGATTTTCAGTAGTAAATGTTACTTTATGCTTTGTTTCTGATGGAATAAAGACATAATCTCCGCCTTTCAAAGAACATTGAATATTATTTTCAAAAAGTATTTCCGACTCTCCCTGCAATAATACGACCCATTCGTCAGTACTTTCCGAAAGCCATTCATTTTCAGGGGTGCCCTGACCAAAGGACAAAATTCTTTCTATTTTAAAATATTTATTTTCTATTAATACTTCAAATATTTCTGATGATTTCTTGCAATCATCATTTATATTAAAAATATTTCCATATTTAATGCTATTATTTTCTTGCATAAATACCAATCCATTCAGCTTTTTCCAAAGTTTCTATAACAGACAAATTATTCGATCCCAGAAATTTCAAAAATTTTCCGGATTCCTCGGTTAAAATTCCGGATATAAATAATTTCCCCTGAGGTTTTAGTTTCCCTGTAATCAAATTTATTTTTTCCTCTATTACATTACTCACAATATTAACACAAATTATATCAAAATCATTTTCTTTAATATCATCAATATCGGATACCAGTAATTTTATTTTGCTTTCCAGATTATTAATTCTGATATTTTCTTCGGCGTTTTCAAATGCAACTTCATCAATATCAATTGCCACAGCTTTATGCATACCGAGTTTTACAGCGGCAATTGCAAGAATCCCCGTACCACATCCATAATCAAGCATATATTTATCCGAAGGGGCAATATGGCTGCAAAGCATTTCAAGTATCATCTGAGTTGTTTCATTATGTCCGGTTCCGAATGACATTTTCGGGTCAATTTGTATAAATAGTTTATCTTTATATTTCTGGACATCATTAAATTTCCAGGAAGGATATATAACAATTTTATCTTTTATTATTACAGGTTTAATGGATTTTTTCCATTTATAATCCCAGTTTGTTTTTGTAAACTCCGATTGTTTAATTTTATTTATACCTGAAAAATTATTCTCTTTCAGATATTTTTTTATTTCGTCAAGGACGCTCAATTTATCTTCTTCGAGATAAAAAACAAGTTCTTTTTCCTCTTCAAGAATATTTGATATATCATTTAAATACAAAGAATTATATACCAATACATTATTTTCTTCTTTAAAAGGAATTCTTATTTCGAATAATCTGGGCATTATAATATAGAAATTTAAATCATATTAATATTATTCAAGTTATAATAATAATTAAAACTTAAAATTTAAATCTAAAATTATTTATAAATATATCCCTTTGCTGATTCGAGTGTGTTTTTCATCAGCATTGCTATTGTCATAGGACCGACTCCTCCGGGAACCGGTGTTATTTTGGAGGCTTTGGAAAAGCAATCTTCATAATCTATGTCTCCGACAAGTCCGTAACCGGTTTTTTTTGTTGAATCTGGTACTCTGTTTATTCCAACATCTATTAAAACAACTCCTTCATTTATCATATCGGATTTGAGAAATTTTGCTTTTCCCATAGCTGCAATTATTATGTCAGCATTTTTTGTATAAAATGAAATATCTTTTGTAGCACTATGACATACCGAAACTGTACAATTTAATTCTTTATTTATAAACAAATTTGCGACGGGTTTTCCCACAATATTGCTTCTCCCGATTACGACAAGATTTTTTCCAGAAGTTATTACATTACTCCTTTTGAGCAATTCAACAATACCATAAGGAGTACAGGGAATAAAACATCTTATTCCGGATACAAGCCTTCCTATATTTTGCGGATGAAATCCATCAACATCTTTTTTATAATTAATTGATTCGAGTATATTTTTTTCATTGATGTGGGGAGGGAGCGGTAACTGTACAAGAATTCCATGAATTTTTTCGTCCTGATTATATCGCTGAATCAATGAAAGTACTTCATCTTCTGAAGTATTTTCCGGTAATTCTTCGGTTATTGAATAAAATCCAAGCTCGTTGCATGCTTTTCCCTTACTTCTAACATATGACTGAGATGCAGGATTGTCGCCAACAAGAATAAACGCAAGTCCCGGAGTAATTCCAGAAGATTCATTGAGATGAGAAGTTTCTTTTTTAATTTCATCTTTTATTTGCAATGAAATTAATTTTCCATCGATAATTTTAGAATTGAAATCTGAGTCCATATAAAATATTATTAATTAATTGGACCGATTTCATCCCTTATGATTGCGTCTAAATATCCATTGGATTTAACAAATTGCAGAACTTCTTCTGCTTTTTTAAGTTCTGAAAATTCATTTGTAATCACTCTGTACAGTCCATCCGAAAATACCTTTACGGATAATTTCATATTCAAAATCTTTTCAGCATTACCTGAAAATTTATCCGCATTCTGACTATTCAGGAAAGCTCCAATCTGAACGTTTAATATTGTACTTTTTTCAATTTTTATCTGCTTATGCATAGTATCTGCCCTAATTATCACTTCATTTTCATAACAATCCGGACAACCACAGGAATAAATAATTCCAGCAACTGTAATAACTACAACAAATAACAGAAATAATTTAATTTTTTTCATATTTATAAACTTTTTTTAATTCTAATAAATATCTTTAATATTTCTTACATAAGCGTCTTTAATACCTTTGGATTTTACCTCCTGAAGATAGGAATTTGCAGCATCGGGTTCAGTATATTTTCCAACAATCACAATGTACTTACCTCTAACGTTAATAATGTTAACTTCTTTTTCCAGTAATCCTTTAACCTTTTCCGCAAATAGCTCAGCATTGGATTTTACCTGATAAGACCCAAGTTGAATAGTAATATCGAACCTGACAGGTTTAGGCTGTCCTTCTCTTTTAACAAATACAGTATCATATTTGAATATTACCGTATCTTTTGATAAACCCGTCTCATTTTCTACTGTGTCAGATGAATCACAGGAAAAATATGAAAAAGAAAAAACTAAAAAAATTATTATTAAACTTATTCTATTTATTTTATTCATAGATATTATGATATTTGAATTTAGTAAAATCTATATATATATTTTTAAAAAATAAACATTTAAATATTTCCTATTTTTTCGGTGAACAATAATATTTATCCTTTCTTCAATATCGCTTTGACACTTTTTGCGAAACTTTTATAATTTGTATATCTCAAAGCATTCCATCCAAGACTTTTTGCCGACATTACATTATCTTTGAGGTCATCAATATAGAGAGTTTCTATTGGTTTAATATTATATTTTTTCATCATATATCTGTATATAGTCCTTGAGGGTTTAAGCATCCCAATCCTGAATGATAAAATTTTGTGTTTAATTAAATTTACCTGTGGAAAATTCCTGTTAATAAAATGCATTCGCATAGAATCTGTATTTGACAATATAAAAATCCTGTATTTCCCGGATTCATATAAAGATTCCATATAGTTAAGCGCAGGTCTGTTTTCCCAGAAAATATTGCAATAAAGTGAAATAAAATCCCTGAATCCTATTTTCAATTTGAATTTCCGTTTTAATATTTTAAAAAAACGATTATGATTTATTCTTGAAGTTTCAAGTTTAGCATAAAGTTTTCTTTTCGAAATGAATTTTTTAAGTTGAGCTATTTTTAATTTTTTTTCAAGTTTTGAAACACCCTCATAAAAATATTCATTATCAAAAAACAATAAAGTATTACCCAAATCAAAAATTATATTTTTTATTCTTGAGGGCTGCAAGATATTACAAATATTTACATTCGAGAATATTCAGTTCGTTATCAAGTTTGTAATACTTGGGTTCACCTGTTGGAATTTCAGTTGAGATAATTTCTTCTTTGGTCAATTTTTCAAGATACATTACAAGTGCTCGCAGGCTGTTCCCGTGGGCAGAGATCAGGATTGTTTTACCTGCTTTAAGGTCGGGGACAATCTTGCTGTTCCAGTATGGAAGAACCCTGTCTGCCGTATCTTTAAGACTTTCCCCGTTAGGCGGTTGAGTATCAAAACTTCTGCGCCAAAGTTTGACCTGTTCTTCTCCGTACTGCTTACGCATATCGTCTTTGTTCAGTCCCTGCAAATCCCCGTACATTCTTTCGTTCAATGCTTTGTCATATTCTATTGGAATATTTTTCTGGTCGATTATTTCAAGAATAATATCAAGTGTTTTCTGAGCCCGGATAAGAGCAGAAGTATATGCTTTATCGAATTTAAATTTATTTTCTTTAATTTTTTCTCCGGCAAATTTTGCTTCTTCGATACCTTTTGGTGAGAGGTCAATATCAATCCACCCGGTAAATCTGTTTTCAAGATTCCAGAGAGATTGTCCATGTCGTAAAATAACTAAATCGGGCATATAAATATATTTGATTTATAAAAAACTTTATTTCCATTTAATAGAACAGCCCATTGAAGGAAACTGGCTTTCAGACGGAAGTTTACCTTCAACCAATTGTTCTAAAGCTTCTTTAAGTTCTTCCCTGCTGACTTTATCTTCATTCTGCCAGTTATCATCAATCCTGCCGCGGTATCTCAGGATTCTTTCCTTGTCATAAACATAAATATCAGGAGTGCATACTGAATCGTATTTTTTTGCAACTTCCTGTGTTTCATCAATCAGGTATGGAAAATTCATTTTATTTTCTTTATGGAATATAATCATATTATCAAAAGAGTCTTCCGGATATGCTTCCACATCATTCGGATTAATTCCAACAAACTGAACAGATTTATTTTCAAAATATTTCTGTAATTTTACTAATCTCTTAATTACAGCTATTACATAGGGACAATGATTGCACATAAAAATAATTACAAGTATATCTTTAGATTTAAAACTGTCAACCGAATAATATTTCCCATCTACTGATTTCAATTTAAAATCAATGACAGGATGATTAAGATTATTTAGATTATTATATAAAAGCATAAAAATTATTTTTTAAAATTCTTCATTCTCTTCATCTTCTATATCTTTCTCCGGATGAAAATCTTCATAAATAAAATTAATGTGTAAATGAGTCTGGCGGAAATCCTCGACTTCCTGGTCGAGAATTTCATCTACAATGAATCTATATTTTTCACCAACAGGATATTCATTTTTAAAGTGGACAATTATTCCGTGGATATCAAGTAAATCGACAAGCGACCTGTACTCATCATTAATTAATTTATCGTCTTTTGTTTTTAATTTCTTAAAATTTATTTTCCCTATTAATTTCCTTACTTTTATTAATTTTGAATTTTTATGAGTCTCCTTAAAAATATTTAATTCATTTACAAAATTTTCATTATCTTCGATATCTTTTTCAACGAATTCAATATTTTCCGGATTAGAGTATTCATCATCCAATATTTGATTTTCAAATTCGGATGAAATATCATCTTCAAAATATTTTGAATCTTTAAAATTACTTCCCTGATTCTTTTTTTTCTTCAGATTTTTCTGCATCAGTTTTTATGATGAAAATAAATATTTATACAATGTTAAAAACTTATATGAAGATTTCAAGATAAATTAACTAAAATAATTTTCTTAAATAAAAAAGATAAAAATATATCAATGGAACAATAAATATTAAACTATCGAATCTATCGAGCATTCCTCCATGTCCGGGGAGAATTCCCGAAGATTCTTTTACGTTACACTGCCTTTTAATAAACGATTCGAACAAATCACCAATCTGTCCTAAAATACCGACTATAGTTCCAATTACAATGCAATCAAAAATATTACAATGCACAGGGCTAAAATAATAGTATATCAAGCATGCAACTACTGTAAATAATAGACCTCCAATTGAACCTTCGATTGTTTTTTTTGGGCTTACGGATGTCAGTTGATGCTTACCCAGATATTTTCCGGTAAAGTAAGCGGAAGTATCACAAGTCCAAATTAATATAAAAATAAATATGATGAAATTAAATCCCGGTAATGATGAGATTTCGATGAGCAGCAATAAAGGAATAACAATATATAATACAGAAAATGTTTCTACGAATACATTAAATATATTCTGTTTATTGCTATTACGAAAAATTTCAATCAGCATTGAAAAAAAAGCTATTGATGAAATAATAATTTTAACATCAATATAATTAATATAAAATAAAATAACAGATAAACAAGAAAGAATTGAAAATAATATCTTTAAAGGAAACAGATTTTTTTTCTCAAAAATCATTAAAAGTTCATAAACACAAATTATGGAAATAACTGAACTAATTACCATAAAAAAATATCCCTTAATGACAAAAGAAGCCAATAATAAAGGAATTCCAATAATGCTGACAACAACTCTCAACATCAGATTTTTCCTATCAATATTATTTTTACCCGTTTCCAACTGATATAATATTTTTCTGTTTATTTTTTTTGAATACTTTAACAATAAAATACAAAATCAAAACAAAAATTATTAATGAAATAATACCGGATATTATTAACTGATTGATTTCGTCCGGCTTCATATTTTCACTGCTTGTGATGTCATAACCGAAAATAAAGACAACATAAGCGGAAATAAAATTATTAATAAAATGGCAGACAACAGATGTAAAAATACTTTCGCTGTAATAGACCACAAATGTTAAATATACTCCAAGTAAAATCAACGGTAACAAATTAAACGGATGAAAATGAAATAATGCAAATATTAATCCCGTATAAAAAACAGATGCCTTCAGACTAAGTGATTTATTGAAATTTTTAAAAATCAATCCTCTGAACAGAAATTCCTCGCAAATTGCAGGTGTGAGAGCAATTGCAAGAATAACAACCAAGAATTCCGGTATTGAATATGAAGTTACGAGACTCAAAGTTGATTTTTCAAAAGTGTCAAATATTAATTTTATCTTTTCAAGGATTTCCTGTCCGAATGGTATGGAAAAAATCAAAAGGTTCTGCAGATACATAAAAAGTTGTAGAAAAGGCTGAATGACAACGATACCTGCAACTGCAAGAAAAAAAATCTTAACGTCCGGTTTTTTAATAAAAAATGTTTCACGGAAATCCCACCCCCTTAATGCATTTAAAAGAATCACTGGAAAGAAAATCAGTAAAAACTGTGAGAATGTGATAATGATTCTTACAAGCCCGACATTTGAAACGGAGATATCTGTACTATATCCAAGAAAGACAAGTAAAATAATAGAACCGATAATCTGATAAGTAAGAAAAACAATTAACAGAGAAATGAAAACAAAAGCAACAGGATTGATTTTTCCAAATGGAGCATAAGGATTCTCACCGTTCATCAATAAAATAAAATTTTCTGACAATATTATTAAAAAAGTATAAACTAAAAAGTCTAATTACCTATTATTTAGATGTAAATTAAATTATTTTTTATATATATGCCGGAAAACACAGATATCTTTGAGCAAAGAAAAAAATTTGATTATAAATTTTTTACAAACATCGGATTATTCATTCTGACTTTTTTTTCAACAACTATTGCGGGGGTAGGTTGGCTTAACCAAGACCCGTATCAACTGGAAAATTTCTTTCTTGGATTGAAATATTCTTTATTACTTCTTACAATGATTACCGCACACGAATTCGGACATTACTTTGCCGCAAGAATTCATAAAATAGACGTAACACTTCCCTATTACATCCCCTTTCCTTTGTTATTTCTAAATCCATTCGGAACAATGGGAGCAGTGATTAAAATAAAAGAAAGGGTACGTTCAAAGAAAGCATTATTTGATATAGGTGTAGCGGGTCCGATTGCAGGTTGGATTGTTTCGATAATTTGTTTATTAATAGGTTATCTGACTTTACCAAAAATTGATTATCTGTTCAAAATTCATCCTGAATATGAAACATCAGGAATTCCCGTGACAGGTCTGGCATTCGGATATAATGCGACAATTTATTTTTTGAATTTTATCTTCGGACATTTTACTAACTCTTTTATACCTCCGATGAATGAGATTTACCATTACCCATTTTTATGCGTGGGGTGGTTCGGTTTATTAATCACATCATTAAATATGATGCCTATTGGTCAGCTCGACGGCGGACATATTTCATATACAACGTTCGGTAAGAAACACAGACATCTTGCACATATAATTTTTATTTTACTTGTTTTTTTTGGTTTGATTGGACTGCTTCCTTATGCAGGAATTAATATAAATATAGGTTCCCCAAATTGGTTAGTGTGGGCGGTATTAATTTATTTTGTAATTAAAATAGAACATCCTCCTGTGATTGAAAATGAGATAGAAAATCTTGGTAAAGGAAGAATAATTCTCGGATGGTTTTCCTATTTTATATTTCTGACATCATTTTGTCCGATTCCTATTAGCGATGGTTTATAACGGAATATGAATTTAAGAAATAAATCATTTACAGTAATATTTCTGATAATATTTATTGACCTACTTGGTTTCGGGATAATTATTCCATTACTTCCGGAATTTTGTGAAAATATTTTATTTCTTAATAAAACCACGAGCGGATTATTATTAGGAATATATTCCTTAATGCAGTTTTTATTTACTCCTGTCTGGGGTTCGCTATCGGATGTATATGGAAGAAAACCGATACTTGTTATGTCACTTGCTGGAAATGTAATTGCATATTCATTAATGGCTTTGGTTTTTTCCGGTGCAGTGCTATCTGTTCCGCTGCTTTTTATTTCAAGAGCCTTTGCAGGATTTTTTTCAGCAAATCTCTCTGCGGCACAGGCAGTAATATCGGATATCACAAAACCCGAAGAGCGTTCAAAGGGAATGGGAATAATAGGTGCGGCATTCGGGCTGGGTTTTGTAATTGGTCCTGCACTTGGAGGACTTCTGTCAGATAAATTCGGGTACGGTTTACCGATAATTCTTTCGGCAATTTTTTCTTTAACTGCACTAATTTCGTGCATTACAGTTTTTAAAGAAACCCTGCCTGAAGATTTAAGAACTCATAATAAGAATAAATTCAGTTTTTCCAATGTCAAAATAGTAAATATCAAAGCAGTCCATGATGTAATCAGGAATAAAAATGTAGGAATTTATATCATAATATTTTTCTTTATTACATTTTCATTTGCAAACATATTCGGAAACTTTCAATATTTCGTCGAGCGTCCCGAAGGATTCAATATGAATAAATGGGAAATGGGGCTTTGCCTTTCATATCTTGGAATTGCGGCGGCAATAGTACAATCATTTCTCATAAAATTTTTTAAGAAATTTATTGGTGAATGGAAATCAGTTATATTCGGGAATATGCTTGTATTTGCAGGTATATTTATGATTCCGTTTTCTTTTAATTTAACATTTTTTTACTTTGTTCTGACAATACTTGGTTTCGGAAATGGTTTGAATAATACTATGACGATTGGTTTAATTTCTCAGAATGTAAGCAGGGACGAGCAGGGAGGAGTTTTGGGTATAAATCAATCATTGAGTTCACTTGCAAGATTTTTGGGACCGCTGTGGGGAGGATTTATATATGATAAATTCGGTTATCATTTCCCTTTTATTTCCGGTGCAATGTTTATGTTACTCATTACAGTAATAAGTCTGATTTTTGTAAAGAACGAAAAATAAATTAATAATCCTGATTTACTTTTCCTCTCAGGGATTTCCTTTCGGATATTATTTTTTTTATTTTCAGTCTTTTTTCTGAAGATGCTTCTGTCGGGGAAGTGTGAATCCGTTTTTTTCTGACTTTTAATGCTTCCCGGATAACGTTTTTCAGTTTTAAAATCGCTTTATTTTTATTTAATAATTGAGTTCTCTCCGATTGGGAAGTTATTTTCAGGATTCCGTTTTTATCCAGTTTACTTTTTAAATATTTAAGCAGTTTTTGTTTTTCGGAATCGCTGAAAATTTCAGATTCAGGAATATTAAAATAAATTTCGGCTTTAGTAGAGACTTTATTTACATTTTGTCCGCCTTTCCCGCTGCTTCGGACAGCTTTGAATATTATTTCAGATTCGATTTTATTTAAATTTGACATATTGTTTTTAAAAAGTTCTCAACAATAAAATCTTTCTGGATTCCAGCTTTCGCTGGAATGGAAAAAGAAGTTTTTAACTTTTGAGACATCTTTGAATATTATTTCAGATTCGATTTTGCTTAAAACAATCATAATAATAAAAAATTATAATTTAAAATAACGCAGACTAAAGTCTGCGGCTACAGTTATTACTAATACGAATTTAACTATCCCGATTCGCTTCGCTATCGGGATTTCTAATAAAATAGCTGTCGCTATTTTATTATCAACATCTTCTTTGCAAGATTGAAAGAAGGTGTTTTCAACCTGTAAAAATAAATTCCACTCGGTAAATCAGATGTAATTTTATATTTGTAACTGCCGGGAGAAAAGTTTTGGTTAAAAACTTTCATAACTAATCTTCCGATAACATCATATATGTTTAAACTCACTTTTCCATAAACGGGGATATCGAAAGCTATTGTAGTTCCCGCATTGAACGGGTTAGGATAATTCTGATATAAATTATAGCTGAGCGGTATTTCAGTTGCACCTGAAGACGTTATTACAAGTGCGTTTAAACTTTGAATGCCTGTATTTCCTATAGAAACCGCTGTTCCGTTAGATGTGTCATATTTTATCAAAGCAGAATATAAAATTCCGATGCCCGATAGACCGTACAGTTCTCCGTTTTGGGAAAATGCTATCGAGGGTGTAATAGTGAAACCGGGAATCCCGATTTGAATACTTTGACCTGATAACTTATCTATTTTATATATTTTATTATACAAGGATACTCCCCATAAATTTCCATTTTGAGGATTTATTGCAAGACCATATAAACTGTTTATTCCGGTAGAGCCTATAAAAGACGTGTCACCGGAAATTAGATTATATTTGAATAATAAACCATCACCAGATGCGCAATATAAATCATCATTCATATCAAATGCAATAGTACGGATATTAGGCAGAGGCATTTTCTTATATAGATAAGCATCACCCATTTGTGAATTTATTCTATATAATTTTGACATCACAGGGTCGGATATACATCCAAAAATAACATTATCGGAATACCGGATACTCAGACTTTTTATTTCAGTAAATCCAGAAGGACCGATAATGTTTCCAAGACCATTTGTTTTATTTATTGAAATAAATGAGCCGTTTGATTGGGGACCTGAAATAGCATACACAGAATCAAAAACAGCCGGAACAATTTTAAATGGTTTATACACAACAGAAATTTTTGTTTTTGTATTAGTTAAATCATTAGAAACGATGTTTATAGAATCTGTACTTATTAAAGTGTTTACCGGCGAAAATAAAAAACCAAATGTTCTTGTCTGATTGAATCCAAGTTTTACAGGAAATGAATTATTTCCCGTAAGATGAAATTCAGGATTAGAAAACTGTATTTGCGATATAAGTAAAGTATCGTTACCGAGATTGGATATATCCAGATATACAGTATCGCTGTTATGATTGATTTCAACCGTGCCAAAATTCAATGTATCTTTACTTGTTCTTACTCGGGGTCCATTGAAAGGAATCAATCTGAAATTACTTATTATTCCTGCCCAGGTATTAACTGGAGCTTCTGCATATTCGGTCAAAGCCCAGAAATTATTTGCATCTGCAGGGTCAATCCATATTCCATTATAATCACCCCACCTGTTTCTTCCGCTTCCAAAATCTTTTACATAATTTGCTTTTCCGTTTTGTATTAAGTGACTTCCGCTCAATGTGTTAAGCGGGTCGGAATTTAATCTTGAAGTAAAGAATGCTCCGATATATTCTGTCAATCCTGAACGGGAATATGTAATAGCTATATTGCTGTCCTTATCTATTCCAATTGAACAATAAAAATGCCAGAATCCATCCGCACCCATTGCAACATCTTCTAATGTATTATTGGTATATGGATTTAATCTGAAATAGCTCACTGCTGAATATGATGTTCCGAACTTTACCGAATGTACTCCGTATATTTGTCCGTTTTTAAAAATCGGTTCATTTCTTAAATCACTTCCACCTGCTTCAATGCCAATTGAGCTTCCTCCAAGCTGATTTGCGTTGGGCGCATCGTAAAAAGTAGTAACAGGAATATTCACACCTGTCATCACAGGATTATTGAGAGGATTATCAATTTTATAAACGATAATATTTGTTTTCGATGGATAATAAGGAGTCATGCATACCAGAAAATACTGTGAATTTACGGGGGAATGGCAAATAGTCGGACGGACTCCAAACGTTTTCATATTAGTATTCGAAGGTTCTCTTATATCCCACAAATCTGTCCAGCCGAGCGGACCGGCAGTGTTGGAATAAAGTTGAGATTTAGGAATTATCCTTATTCTTGAACCCTGAAAATAACCTGCAAAAGCGAACTGATTTGCAGTAATATACAATGTATTTTCATCAAATCCGACACCCTGATAGTCTCCCCATCCACCCGAATTAACAGAGCCATTTACATTTGACGGAATTGCCCAATTATACCATGTTCCCAAAGGAATAGAATCTTTTGATACTGATATTAAAAAATATCCACGCTGTGGAGAATCTTTCTGGTCAAGCCATACCATAATCCATCTTTTAGATAGATTATCATAAAGAACTTTAGGGTCGAACGGATTTGCACCGACTAATGCAGTTGAAAACCACGCTTCAGGCATTATCGTTTTCACAAGTCTTCCATTTTTTTCCCAAATTCTAAATCTGCCATTATCCACACCCATAATGTGAGTTGGTCCTACGGCAAGATAAAAATCCGGAGGAATATACCCACCCGGGTCAAGAAATCCGAGAAAAGACCTGATAATAACAGGGTCAGTTGATGTATTATTTTTATTTATTATTTTTGGCTCAATATAATTATTTGAGCCATATGGGGCAGAAGATTTAATAATATTATTTATATCGGGATATGGTTTAAATGGAATTTTATTCCTTACAGGTTTTTTCAGATAATCGGGAAATTTATCACCAAATACCGAAGTCAGAAAATTATCCGTAGAAACAATTGCACCATTATTTACCGAGCCGAATGCAGGTCCCTGATATAACTGGGAATATGAAACTGATGAAAAAAAAGAGAAGAAAATAAATAAATAAAAATATTTCATTAGGATTATATTAAAATTAAATTGGAACAAATATTTTTTAACATAGTATTATTAATTAACTTTAAATATAATTAAATGTTAACTATTATCGCAAAATAATTAAAAAATTTTTAGGATAAATGACAAAAATTTTAATAAAAGCATTATTAATATTATTATTCAGTACGATTGTTTACGGGCAAAAAAAAGAGAGAATAGCATTTTCATCAAATAATTCGCCTAACAGTTTTTTACAGATATTCATAATGGATGCTGACGGTTCAAATAAAAAACAGGTTACAAATATGAATGTTAACTGCCTGCTACCAAAATGGTCTCCCGACGGAAAGAGTATTGTTTTCCAGACTGACGGAGAACAAATGTATGTTATAAAGAATATTGATTCCACAGAAGGAGAGCCGTATTATTTATTTGCAGGTTCAAATCCCGAATACAGCAACGACGGACAATTTATTATTTTCAATTCAGATTATCAGGGGTATCTTACAATTTATTTTATGGAACTAACTGATATAGAGCCACAGTCATTTGAACTGAACGGATATGCAAACCAGCAGGTATTATCAAAAGATGATACAAAACTTGTATTTTCGATGTTTGCAAGCGGGAGTAAATCGATTTTTATGATGGACCTTGACCCTGAGAATGAAGATGATGATAATATTTTTCAGATAAGTGTAAATGATAATTCGAACCTCGAACCGGATATATCAATTGACGGTGAGATGTTTGTGTATGCAAGTTTCAACCAGGAATTAAAGGGAACAATTTGCATTTATAAAGATGACAAAGAAACAGCATTAACTAAAGGTTCAAGCTGGACAAAACCAAAATTTTCACCCGACAATACAAAAATTGCCTGTTTGAATATTACGGACGAAGATAATGTGAAACTTTATGTTATGGATTTGACCGGTTCAAATAAAAAAGAACTGAAAGTGACAGGCGGTGCAGTGGGAACATATCATTGGGTTGACGATGAAAATATAATATACGATGCGGAAACGGGTTCGCAATCTACAGTTGGCATTGTAAATATAAATTCAGGGAAGGTTACTGTATTGACAAATAAAGGGATAAACATACATCCTTCATATTACAATCCGAAAAATTATATTGAAACCGAAACCAAATAAATACAGATGAAAGTAATCGAGCATATATCTAAGGCAAATAATCCATTAATAAGTTTTGAAATAATTCCACCTCTGCGGGGCGGGGATATAAAGCAATTGATGGATGTAGTGGAAACAATGCTGAAATACAATCCTCCTTTCATCGATGTAACATCACACGCGGCGGAAGTACAATATGATGAAACACCTGACGGAATAAGAAAAAAAATCAAAAGAAAAAGACCCGGAACAATCGGAATCAGCGTAGCAATAAAAAATAAATATAATATAGATACTGTTCCTCATTTACTATGCGGCGGTTTTTCGAAGGAAGAGACAGAAGATGCATTGATAGAGTTAAATTATCTTGGAATAGAAAATGTTCTTGCAATAAAAGGAGACGATAACGGATTTAAAAAACCGATACCTGCAGGCAAGACAACGAATGTTTATGCAAGCGATTTAGTAGAGCAGATTTCAAAAATGAATACAGGAAAATATCTGGAAGAATTGCTTGACGCAACTCCAACCGATTTCTGTATAGGTGTAGCCGGTTATCCCGAAAAACATTACGAAGCACCGAATTTAAAAACGGATATAGGATTTACGAAATTAAAAATAGACAACGGAGCGCATTATATAGTAACACAGATGTTTTTCGAAAACAAGCATTTCTTTGAATACCTTAAAATATGCAAAGAGCAGAATATTAATGTCCCGATAATACCGGGGTTAAAAATTATATCCAAAAAGAGTCATCTAACATCACTTCCAAAAGATTTCAACATAGAAATTCCTGAAGACTTAACACAGGAAATTCTGGAAGCAAAGGAAGAGTATATACCAGATATAGGAGTAGAATGGACATACAGACAATGCGAAGAATTATTGAACTCAGGTGTCCCTGCTCTTCACTTTTACATACTCCAGTCTCCAAAAGCGACTGATAAATTAATGAAGAAATTGAAAATATGATTTAATTTTTAATAATTGAAATAATATTTGAAAATTGTTAAATTATCATGATAAATTAAAAATATTGCATTTGGAGAGATATCGTAAAAGAGAGTTAATAATAAAAATCGATTAATATTAAAAAGTGTATCCCAAAAGATACACTTTTTTTTTATATACAGGATGGATAAGACAGAAAATAAAATTTACAAATATTTTAAAAAGAACGAATTATCGGAATGCAAATCTGTTTATTACAGGTTTATTTCCAGATGTAAACTTGTTACATACATACCATACAAACACCTCGATAAACTTACTTTCGATTTAAGCAATTGCGGTGCAGGAAAAATAGGAAATTATGATTTATGTTCATTTCGATTCAAAGGAATAGGCACTTACAGACCGGTAAAAGGTGCAAATCCATATCAGGGAAAACTTAATGAATTTACGATGGAAGAGGAAGCAAGACTTGAAATGGAATTCGACGGGAAAGATAAAAATAAAATAGTCGATACACTTCTTGCAAACCATCCTTATGATGAAGTGGCGTATGAGATTTATGAGTTTGTAAAACGGGAAAAAGAGCCATCGGGATTTTTAATCAGATTTAAATCAAAAAAAACTTACAAGGAAATCTTTACAAAATTTAATAAAAAAATAGAAACCGGATTTGTAATTTCAAGAAGACTTATTAAAAAAATTATTTATGCTACGGGCAAAATAACTAAAGAAGAAATTACAGAATTTAAAAAAAAGTATAAGCCGGATATAATTACAGTTGAACTGGAAAACAAAATACAAATAATAAATAAATAAAATGGATGAAATAAGACAAGAAGAAGAGCATAATCAGGAAAGCGAAGAAGATATTAATAAGGAACATATACTTGACAGCAGTGAAAATATAAATGAAGAAGAACAATCAAGCATAATTGAATATACATCTGATGAAGTAAAAGTTAAAAGGCATGATTACACAGAAACAATACGGATACTCAATAAATTAACGAAGGTTGATTCCGAACTTGCCGAGATAGAAGAAGAAAAAGGAGATTTACCATCTACAATTTCAAAACTGAGACAGGAAATACTCGATTTAGAATTTGTAATCGGAGGAGATGATGCCGTTATTAATAATTTAAATACGGAAGAAAAAGAATTAACAGAACAGAACTCTGACGGCGAAGCGAGAATAGAAAAATATGATAATGAAAAATACAGTGTAAAAAGTAATAAAGAGTACGATAAGATTATGTTGACAATAGATGCAATGTATGAACAAATTGAGAAAAACGAGGAAAGATTGAAAGCGATTAAAACAGAACGGGAGGAAATTCAGAAAAGAGTGGATGAAAATAACTTGAAGCTCGGTGAATTACAAAAAGATTTAGGGGAATATGAAAAACAACTTGAAGAATTAAACAAAGAGCACGAAGAAGAAGAAAGAGATTTGATGCTCCAGAGAAATGAAAATCTGAGTAAACTTGACGATGAAACGAAGAATTTATATGAAAAGATAAACGGTACATTTGCAGGTGAAGCGACTGCGATTGTAAGAAAAGGAAACTGCAGCGGGTGTTTCAATGTAATTCCACCGCAAAGAGTTATTGAAATAAGGCAGGCGGAAGATATATACACCTGCCAGTCCTGCGGAAGAATATTGATAGATGAATCGATTGTAAACAGTTAATAGTTTATAATTAGTAGTTAGTATTAAAAATTTTTAGAAAAAAAGTTCTTTAACAATTTTATCCTCAATCCTCTAATCGGTAATCGCGCTGTCCGTTAGTAAACTAACGGATGTGAGGAAAGTCCGGACTCCATAAAGGCAGGGATGCCCGGAGAAATTCCGGGGTTTGCGGTACGCAAAGAGAAAGTGTCACAGAAAAGAAGACTTTCCCGTCTGAAAAACGGGATAAAGGTGAAACGGCAAGGGTAAGAGCCTACCATTCAGAGAGCAATTTCTGAGATTGACAAACCTCATCCGGAGCAAGACCAAGTAAAGGAAGCATAAGGCACTGCCTGCCTTGACGCTTCCAGGGTAGGTCGCAAGAATTCATCCGGCAACGGCTGAATAAGATAAATGATTACCCCTCCGGCTTTCAACCGGAGGACAGAATCCGGCTTATATTAGAGGTTGAGGATATTTTTTTTACATCAAGGCAATTAAAAGATTTCTGAATTAATTTAAAATTTAACATTTTAAATTTAAAATATTAGTAAAAATAGGACACGGATTACAAGGAAATTACATATTCACGGATTTCTGAAGAATTAATAAAAAAAGGCTAATTTACATTACTACGCTGGAGCGTAGTAACGAGAGGAAGTTCAGGAAGATAATTTTTATTACTTACTCATTTCGAGCATTCGCTGTATTGGCTTCAGAGCTTGCAGTCTGATATCTTCGGGCAGGGTTATTTCGGGAGATTTGTTTTTCATACACAAATATAGTTTTTCCATTGTATTCAGTTTCATATACGGACATTCATTGCAGGAACATCCTGATTCCGGTGGTGCATTAATAAATATTTTTTCGGGACAGGTTTTTTTCATTTGCACAAGAATACCGGGCTCCGTAGCAACGATAAATTCTTTTGAGGAATCATTTTTCACATAATTCAGCAAAGCACTTGTAGAACCGATAAAATCTGCTTTATCCAGTACTGCCTCCTCGCATTCCGGATGGGCAATAAGTTTAGCTTTTGGATTATTCATTTGCAGGCTAATAATTTTTCTTTCGCTGAATGTCTCATGAACTATGCAGGCACCTGTCCAGAGAACCATTTGCCTGCCTGTTTTTTTCATAATATATTTTCCGAGATTTTTATCCGGTGCGAAAATAATTTTTTGTTTAATTGGAAGCTGATTTATAATTTTTTCTGCATTCGATGAAGTACAGATAATATCCGATATTGCTTTAACTTCTGCCGAACAATTTATATAAGAAACGAGAAGATGGTCCGGATATTTTTCTTTAAATTTTTTAAGTAAATCAGCGGGACACCCTTCTGCGAGTGAACATCCTGCATTCATATCCGGCAGAATAACAAGTTTTCCGGGATTTAAAATTTTTGCGGTCTCCGCCATAAAATGCACCCCGGCAAAAACAATTACGTCAGCATCTGTTTTTGCCGCTTGCTGTGAAAGCTGAAGACTATCGCCAATAAAATCCGCAATATCCTGTATTTCCGATTCCTGATAATAGTGTGCAAGAATCACCGCATTTAACTCTTTTTTCAGTTTTTTGATTTCTTCGTCGTAATATATATCTTTTTTTACTTTAAGCAACATAAACTCATTAATTCGAGGGTATAAAATATGCTATTTAATTAATTTATTAAATACTACAATTTTTATGATAAAAACAAAATTAAAGACAAAAAAGTTATGAAAGGAATGATTCTTGCGGCTGGTTACGGGACAAGGTTAAAACCATTGACGGATAATTTACCAAAAGCCCTTGTAAACTACAAAGGAAGACCGATGATTGAAGAGCAGATTGAAAAATTAAAAGTCTCCGGAATAAATTCTATTTGTATAAACGCTTTTCATCACAAAGAAAAAATTCAGGAATATTTTGAAATGAGACAAAACGACGGGACTGAAATAACAATAATAACTGAAAACATTTTACTTGGGACAGGCGGAGGTATTTTAAATGCTAAAAAATTTTTCAAAGAAGAAGAATATTTTTTTACAGTAAATGTTGATGTCGATACTGATTTTGACTACAGGGATATTATTGAATACCATAAGAAAACAAAAAATTTTGCGACACTTCTTATTCAAAAAAGAGAAACATCACGTTATTTATTATTTGATGAAAATCTTAAATTTACCAGAAGGGCTGAAAATTCAGACAATAATAAAAATTGTTATGCATTTAACGGTATACATATTATATCATCAGAAATTTTCAATATGGAATTTGAAACTGAACATTGTGATATATTTGATATTTATACGAATTGTGTTCAGAAAGGAAAAAAAATAATTGGATATATTTGTTCCGGAAGTAAATTCAAAGATATTGGAAAAATAGAGAACCTTATTTAGTTTACCGATTCTACTCTTTTAATTTCAGGGATATTACTGATTAATAACCGTTCAATTCCCGCTCTTAAAGTCATCAAACTCATAGGGCATCCGTTACATGCACCAAGCAATCTTACTTTAACAATATTATCTTCCGTAATTTCTATCAGTTCTACGTCTCCGCCGTCATTCTGAAGATACGGTCTGATTTCGGTCAAAATATTTTCGACCATTTCATTTGTTATTTTACTCATTCCTGTGTTTCGTTATCTGTTTTTATGCTTCCCTGGATTGAAGCAATGTAATCAAATTTCCAGGCATCATCCGATTTCACCGTATATAGTTCAACTACTTTTTCATCTTTTGTTTTAATAATTACAATTGCATCATCTCCGTTTTGTTTCTGGTCAACAATTACAAAATCCTGATTTAGCAAACCGAGAGAATTTGGATTCAAAAGACTTTTTTCAAAATATTCACGACCTGAAATATTTCTCACTTTGGCACTATTATCATAATATCTTGCGGATTTTTCATTCAGCAAACTCCAGGCTTTATTAAAATTTCTTTCCTTCACAGCAGAAATAAAATCCTTAACAGCATTAGCAGGAGAATCTGCCCCTGTTTTACCTCCGCATCCCGCAAAAATAAAAAGCAGAATTGAAAACGAAATTAACCGGTATGTTATTTTTTTTGCTGTCATAATTTAAAGTGAAATTTCGAGACCTGAACTGTTCAAATCATTAACATTTTTCAGATTCACTTCTTTAATCAAAGTCTTTGCAATATTATTATACAATAAAGATTCTTCCGAATCAGGATATGCAAAGACTATCGGGTTTCCGTTATCTCCGCATTCACGGATTAAAGTATTAATAGGAATTTCTCCTATCAATTTAAGTCTGTATTCGGAACATAATTTCTCACCGCCTCCTTTTCCGAAAATATATTCCTTTTGTCCGTCCGGATTTTTATAATAACTCATATTTTCAATAACTCCAAGAGTTTGAACATTCACTTTATCAAACATCAGGTGTCCTTTTTTTGCATCTGTCAAAGAAATTTCCTGGGGAGTTGTTATGATTAAAGCACCTGTCAGGGGAATCGTCTGTGATAATGTCAATTGAATATCACCCGTACCCGGCGGAAGGTCAAACAAAAGAAAATCCAGGTCATCCCAAACAACATCACTCATAAATTGCTTAATTGCACTTGAAGCCATTGGACCCCGCCATACGACAGCACTTTCATTATCAATCAGGAAACCAATTGACATCAGTTTAATCCCATACTGAATAACGGGTTTCATTTTATTTTTTCCGTTTACATTTACAACTTCAGGTCTTGAATTTACATTGAGCATTGTTGGAATGGAAGGTCCGTAAATATCAGCATCTATCAATCCGACTTTTGCACCGAGTTTTGAAAGTGATGCCGCAAGATTAACTGCAACAGTTGACTTCCCTACTCCTCCTTTCCCGGATGCAACTGCAATTGTATTTTTCACTCCCGGCATAACATTTTGTTTCTGCGAATCATTGTGGTTCAAAATCCCGGTATCAAATTTAATTTCGACATTTTTAATCTGAGGAAATTTTTGCTTAACTGCACTTGAAATTGATTCCTTTAGAACATTAAGTCCCGAATATTCGATATCTGTAATTCCCAAAATAATTGAAACTGAAGTATCGGTTTCGTTTATTCTTTTAATAAATCCGAGAGTTAAAAAATCCCTGTTTAATACAGGTTCATTTATTGTTGATAATATATTATTTATTTCTTTTTCCAAATCAACGATTAATTTACAAATTCTAATATTTAACAAATATGTAAAATTCTTTAATTAAAAACAGTTTCTAAATTGATTTTATTTACTAATATCAATAATTTAGATTTTGAAAAAATAATTTAAATTTGATAAGTAAAACAACAAGATTCTGGCTGGCATTACTTATAATATCTGCAATTTTCTGGCTTGGCGGAATTAACGTGAGGGCTTTAATTGGAAACGACCTGCTAAATTACGATGAATTCAGTTTCCGTACTTCAATACCTCCCGACGAAGAGAATGCAATTTTCAAAATGATTGCAAACAGTTCGATTCTTATTATGATTTCGTATTTCTTTACTCTTGTATCGGCAATATGTTTTATGATTTCTTTTAAGGCAAAATTAAAATTAAATACATGGCTTCTGATGTGTTCAATATTATTTTTTGCATTTGTACCGGTGGAAGTTTATACTTCAATAATAGATTATAAATTTATAATTCTTTTTTATCAGAACCCTCCGAATCACGACAGGTTATTAAAATTATTTGGAGAAAGGATTGGTTTCTTTAAGGGTGTGCCGTGGATTGCACTGCTTTGCTACTATACAATAATTGTAGTTGCTGTATTCAAACCACTGAAACTTACTGCGAGGGAATTTATTGAAAATAAAAAAATGAAGGAAAGCGATTCATACGTATATCATATGCACGAGGAAGACGATTTAAATGTGCATTAAGGAAAGGCAAATATGTCAAGAGTTATAAAAAAACACACAAAAACATTTGATGAAGCAAAAGAACAGTTAATCAGGGAACTGATTGAAACGTTCGATACCTGCGGATATAAAGTCAGAATGGACAAAGGAAATTTCAAAGGAGGATTCTGCCTTTTAAGAGAGCAGAAATTATTATTGTTAAACAGAGGACTCGAACAGGAGAAAAAATTAAATTTCTTAATACAGAATTTGTCGGAGATAGAAACGGAAAATATTTATATTAAACCGAATATCAGAGAATTAATTGATAAGGAAAAAGATATTTATGGGAATAAATAAAGATTGTGGTTAGTACTTTATGAAAATAATTTTATTGGGTACAGGCACTTCGCAGGGGATTCCGATTATCGGCTGTAAATGCAAAGTCTGCAAATCAAAAAATTCAAAGGATAAGAGATTACGAACTTCTGCATATATAGAAACAGACGGATTAAAAATTCTGATAGATACATCAATTGATTTCAGACAGCAAATGCTGAAATACAACGTTACTGATATTGACGCAGTATTATATACTCATCATCATGTCGACCATATACTGGGAATGGATGATTTAAGACAGATTAACCAGAGATTGAACAAATTTATCGATATTTACGGAAATGAAACTACAATAAGGGAAATAAAAACAACATTCAGATATGCACTGAACAAGCAACTGATAAGATATATGGCAGTTCCTCTTGTAAATTTCCACATAAGAATAAATAAATCTTTTAAAATCCGAAATACAAAGATAATACCTGTTGAAGTATTTCACGGAAGAGTAAAAATTTATGGATTCCGAATTGGAAATTTTGCATACATCACCGACTGCAGCGGGATTGAAGAAAAGGAGATGAAAAAACTTTACGGACTGGAAGTACTTGTGATAAATGCATTAAGGCGAAGACCGCACCCGACACATTTCAATCTTGAACAAGCAATAGAAATCGCAAAGATATTAAAACCGGAGAAAACATATTTCACACACATTACACACGACCTGATGCATAATGAAACAAATGCAGAACTGCCGAAAAATATAAAACTGGCGTATGATGGTCAAAAATTTGAAATTTAAAATTTTAAAAACACAAGCAAAAATAAACAAGATGTCATTTCGAGTTCGTCTTTGACGAATGAAGCAATCTTTTAATTATAATTATAAATTTTTAATTTTGAAAATAGAATCAGGATAATATGAAAAATATTTTATTGAAGGCGGCGGAGGAGGGAGGAAAAATAATTAAAAATTATTTTGAAAAAGATTTCAAAATAAGCAGTAAGGATATTGTTTCGAATCTAGTCACGCAGGTGGATAAGGAATCTGAAGCAAAGATAATTGAAATAATAAAGAATGAATTTCCTGAACATAGTATTTTATCGGAAGAGATTGGAAGTATTGAATCAAGCTCAAATGTAAAATGGATTATCGACCCGATTGACGGAACAATTAATTTTGCTCATTCAATTCCACTCTGCTGTGTTTCAATAGGTGTTGAAAAAGACAATGAAATAGTAATGGGAGTAGTCTATAATCCCCTATCCGGAGAATTATTTTTTTCAGAGAAAGGAAATGGAGCTTTTTTAAATGACAGACCGATACAGGTTTCGAATGAAAAAAATATTTTAAAATCACTGCTTGTAACTGGTTTTCCATACAATACAAGTAAAAATCCAAATAAACCTGTTGAAGTATTTGCAGAATTTGTTTTAATGGATATTCCTGTCAGGAGACTTGGTTCGGCGGCGCTGGATATATGCTGGACTGCATGCGGAAGATTCGATGCATTCTGGGAATATAATCTTAATCCGTGGGATGTTGCGGCAGGTTATCTGATTTTAAAAGAAGCAGGGGGGATTGTTACAGATTTTGATGGGAATGAATTTTCAGTATATCAGAAAGAAATACTCGCCTCAAACGGAAAAATTCATTCTGCAATGCTGGAAATAATTCAGGATGTTAAAAAGAAATGATTAATGATTAATTACATCATAAAATAATTAGATATTCAGAACTTTTCTCATCATATATTCTTAAGAGTATCAATCACATTAAAAAGAGATAAAGCTGATTCGTAGCCTTTGTTAAATTTATTTTTTCCGCTTCTTTTCAATGCCTGTTTTTCATTGTAACAGGTAAGAACTCCAAAACCGATAGGGACTCCATACTGATGAGAAAGACTATTCAGACTATAAGAAACGGAACCTGAAATGTATTCAAAGTGTGCGGTCTCACCTTTTATGACACAACCGAGAGTAAGAATACCATCACAAACCTTATTTTCAATTATTTTTTTAACTGCGACGGGAATTTCGAATGCTCCGGGGACAAAAATTATTTTATAATTCTTAACAGGAATTTTCATTTCTTTTAATGCAAGTTCCGCGCCCCATTGTAGACCTTTAGTAATTTTTTCGTTAAATCTGCTGACAACAATATAAATTTTTGTGTTTTTATCAGATACACGTTTAATTGAATTAAATGATTTTTTAAGCATAGGTAAAACTTCCTTTTAATTTAGATTTCATTTTTGATATATATGAAACATCGATATAATATTTCCCGAAATTTTTTATTTCGGATTTTGTAAGACCATGAAAATCCGAACCGCCGCTCATCAGAAGATTATTTTCTTCTGCTAACTGAACATAATTTTTTGCATCCTGTATTCTGTGTGAAGGATGATGAACTTCGATACCGTCGATACCCGATTTAATAATATTCTTCAGCATTTCCTTATTATAATATTTTCCCGGATGGGCAAGAAAAGAAAGTCCGTTGATAGATTTTATAATTTCAATAATCTCCTTTAAATCCGGATTTTCTTTTTTCACAAAAGCAATTTTATTATCACCGAGATATTTGAAAAAAGCATTCCTGTAGGTTTTTACATATCCTGCTTCTATTAATGCTTTTGCAATATGCGGTCTTCCGATTGAGATATCTTTTTTTTCCCCATTAAGAACATTATCGAGTGATATTTTGATATTTACTTTTTTCAATCTATCAATAATTTTTTCAACTCTTTCAATTCGTTTTATGCTGATTGATTTCAGGAAATCGATAATAATATTGCTATTATAATCGATAAAATACCCGAGCATGTGGACTTCACGACCTTTGAAAGCAGTACTGAATTCAATTCCGGGAATAAATTCAATTTCAAATTTTTTAGATAGTTTTTTTGAAATTTTTAATGCATTTACGCAATCATGGTCTGTGATACTGATTGCTTCTAATCCCGAATTTGCAGCGAGGCGAAAAATTTCTTCAGGAGAAAAAAGTCCGTCGGAGTAATTCGAATGTATATGTAAATCTGCTTTAAACATTGAATTAAAATACAAATAAGATAAGAATGAAACAAATAAGAAAAATTCAGAAATGTTTAAAAACAAAATCTTCAAAAGTTTTTTATCAGGAATTATTGATTTCTGTTATTCAAGAAAACTTTTGAAGATGATTTGGGACTTTTATCAGTAAGAAGCGGATTTGGTATGATTAAATTGTTTATTTTTTTAGTATTTAGAAATGATTATTTTAAGTGATTTTAAAATAAAATTTCTAATATATTGAGAATTGCATTAATGACAGGCGGGGTATCTTCCGAAAGGGAGGTTTCATTATCTTCGGGAAGAAGTATATTAACAGCATTAAGAGATAAAGGGCACTTTGTAAAAGTAATTGACCCATTGTATGGAGGAATTGATGTAAATGAGAATTTGATATTCAGAGAAAATATCAAAAAGGAATATCCGACAAGCGAAAAATTAAAAAGACTGACAAAAGATTCTCAGAGGGGTTTAATATCCTGTATTAATTCTGCATTATTTGATGATATAGAGTTAGTATTTCTTGCACTACACGGGAAATTCGGAGAAGACGGGAAAATACAGACTTTACTCGAGTTGAGAGGAATAAAATATACAGGTTCCGGTGTTATTTCATCAGCAGTTGCAATGGATAAAGATGTTTCAAAATCATTATTCAGATACAGCGGTATCGAGACACCTGACTGGATTACTTTGGAAAAAAAGAATTATACAGACCTCGAAGATACTTATGATAAAATTATTAATTTGATTGGATACCCGTTTGTAATAAAACCAAACGATGAAGGCAGTACGGTTGGATTGACTATTTTAAAAAATAAAGGAAATATCAGAGAGTTAAATACAGCATTGAAATCAGGATTTGAATATTCCGATAAACTTATTATTGAAAAATACATAAAAGGAAGAGAACTGACAGTTCCGATTATCGGAGAAGAAGCATTTCCTTTGCTTGAAATTATTCCAAAAGATGGATTTTATGATTATGAGCATAAATATCAGAATTGTATGTCGGATTATGAATGTCCTGCAGGTGTAAGCAAAGGTATTAAAATGGAAGCAGAGAGGCTTGCATTAAAAGCACATAATTCACTTGGATGTTCGGTATATTCAAGAGTGGATTTTATTTTGAGCGAAGATGAAAAACTATATTGTCTTGAAGTCAACACATTACCCGGTATGACTTCATTATCTCTTGTACCAAAATCGGCAAAATCAAGAGGGATTGAGTTTCCGGAATTGATTGAATTAATAATAGACTTATCATTGAAAGAGAGAACGTGAAAAAAAATTGCACACAGATAAAATAAAATAATTTAAAAGAAAAAACCAAAAGACTGTAAATCATAGCACACAGATAACACAGATGAAACAGACAAACACAGATAAAATAAAAATTCATAGATATTAGAGTGTACGAGAGCAGAAGGCGAAATATGGAAAACCCATTCAGAACAATTGCAAGATTTATAAAATACCATATTTTGCTTTCAATATTTTTTCTGATTTTGATATTTATTATTTATTATTCAATATTCGGAAGTACAGGATATATGAAAAGAATGAAACTGGAGAGTGAAAAAACTGAACTTGAAAATCAACTTAAAGCAGAGATGAAAAAACAAGACAGTTTAAAAAACCTGATTGAGGAACTAAAGAATTCCGATAAAAAGATTGAGGAGATTGCAAGGGAAAAGCATAAAATGACAAAGGAAGGCGAAAAAATTTATAATATAATAGTAGACAGTACAAAATAGAAATTTTGTGGGAAAATATATTATTTGAATTAAAGTAATTATTTAACAATATTATATGTTTAATAAATCCGTATTCTTTGGATATAAAAAGTAAAAAAGTAATATTATCGGGAATGAGACCGACAGGTAAACTTCATATCGGTCATTATACAGGTGCGCTTGAAAACTGGGTCAATCTGCAAAATGAATATCAGAATTATCATTTAATTGCCGATTATCATAATTTAACTACATCACTAAACACAGAAAATATATATAATGATACTATCGATATGGTATTTGACTGGATATCGAGCGGAATAAATCCTGAGAAATCCCCTATTTTCAGGCAATCACAGATAAAAGAGCATACAGAACTATTTCTGATTTTTTCAATGCTGATTACAAAAGCAAGACTGGAAAAAAATCCGACGTTAAAAGAACAGATTAAGGATTTAAATTTACACACTATTTCCTACGGACATCTCGGTTATCCAGTATTACAGGCGGCGGATATTTTACTTTATAAGGGTGATCTAGTCCCTGTTGGAGAAGACCAGGTCCCTCATATAGAAATTACAAGACAGATAGCAGGAATATTTAATGAACATTATCCGGGAAAAGACAGTAAGAAAATTTTCCCGATACCCGAGCCAAAGATAACAAGTTTTGCAAGACTTCCCGGACTTGACGGGAAAGCAAAAATGAGCAAATCGCTTGGAAATACAATATTAATTTCGGACGACGAGGAAACAATTACATCAAAAATAAAAAAAGCATTTACTGACCCGAATAAATTAAGGAAGGGAGATAAAGGTAATCCGGATATTTGTTTAGTATACACATATCAGCAAAAATTTAATCCGTCAGAAATAAACGAAATCAGGAATGGCTGTAAGAACGGAACTTTAGGATGTTTTGATTGTAAAATGAAAGTAAAAGGAAAGATTTCTGACTACTTTGCTCCGATTAGAGAAAAAAGAAATACATTGGAAAAGGACAGGGATTATATTTTACAGGTTTTAAATAACGGAGAAACAAAAGCGAAGGATATTGCAAAAAAAACGATGGAAGAAGTAAGAGAAGCAATGAAAATAGGATAAAAATGGACAAGCAGGACATAAAAGACAAAAGAATTCAGGATAAACTAAAACAGTCGGGTGAAATACCGCATCACATTGCAATAATAATGGATGGAAACGGAAGGTGGGCAAAGTCACACGGCAGAAACAGAATATTCGGTCATAGAGAAGGAGTCAATTCAGTCCGTGATATTGTAGAGTCCTGCGGACAAATAGGGGTTAAATTTCTGACACTATATACTTTTTCTACGGAGAACTGGAAGCGTCCGAAAACGGAAGTTACAATATTAATGAAACTGCTAATAAAATCATTAAGAGATGAGACAGACAGACTTCATAAAAACGATATAAGATTAATTGCAACAGGAGATTTAAGCAAATTACCGTCAAATGTATATAATGAACTTTACGAATCTATTGAAAAGACAAAAAATAACAGCAGGATGACATTGAATCTTGCGTTAAGTTACAGCGGAAGGTGGGATATAATTAATGCGGTCAAAAAAATTGCATCCGATTCAATAGATTCCAAAATAAAAATAATTGAAATTAACGACAGGTTATTTTCAGAATACCTTACTACAAAAAGTATACCCGACCCGGACCTGCTAATAAGAACGGGCGGAGAATTCAGGATAAGCAACTTTCTGTTGTGGCAACTGGCATATACGGAAATTTTTATAGAAAAAAAGTTCTGGCCTGAATTCAGAAGAGACGATTTATACGAAGCTATACGCGAGTATCAGAACAGGGAGAGAAGATTCGGACTGGTAAGTGAACAATTAAAAAAGAAATAAAATAATTCGGAAATTAAAAAAAAAGTTTTGAAAAAATTATCAATAATAATCACAGCATTTCTGATTTTGGCAAGCGGAAAAATATTTTCACAAAATGAACCGGCACTTTATAAAATAATAAGTATCGGAGTTACGGGAAATAAAACCTATGATTCAAAAACCATTATAGGATATTCGGGACTTCAGAATAATATTGAAATCGGTATTCCATCGGATGAGACGCAGAAAGCCATTAAACGGTTATGGCATCTGGGGTTGTTTTCCGATATCAAAATTTATGTAGACAAAAAATTCGGAAATGATGTATATTTAATGATAGAGGTAACCGAACTACCAAGAGTCGAATCAATTGAAATAGAAGGCAACAATAAAATGTCGAAAAGCGACATAATGGCAAAAGTAAGCCTTGTTCCCGGTGAGGTTGTGAATGAACAGAAGATTAAGGACGTGGAATATTATATTACAAAATACTACATCGAGGAAGGTTATTCCCTTGCGGAAGTAAACGTTTCAAAATTTCTTAATGCAAATAATGAAGCGAGAATAAGGATTTTAATAAAAGAAGGGAAAAAGCTGACTGTAAGAAATATCACATTCGAAGGAAATAATAAAATAAGGTCTAAAGATTTGAAAAAATCAATGGACAATACATCCGAAAAAATATGGTGGAAATTCTGGGATGGAGCGACATTTGACAAGAAGAAATTTGATGAAGATAAAGCATTAATAGTAGCATACTGCAAAGAAAAAGGATTCAAGGATGCAGAAATAAAAGATGTCGATTTAAAAATTTCACAGGATAAAGAAGACATTAATATCAACATCAAAATTGATGAGGGCGTGCAGTACTTTATTAACAACATAAAATTTACCGGCAATTCACTTTATCCCGATTCAATATTGGCACAAAGACTCGGATTCAAGAAGGGTGATGTATATAATATGAAAAAGTTTTCGCAGAACTTATACGGGAATGAAACCGAGAATGATATCAGTGCACTTTATTATGATAACGGATATCTTACATTCGGTGCGGATGTCAATGAAAAAGTTATAGAAAATAATAAAATTGATATTACAATAAAGATTACCGAGAACAGGCAATACAGAATAGGATTAATATCCTTTGACGGGAATGATAAAACACAGGACAAGGTTTTACGACGTGAACTTTATACAATACCGGGTGATTTTTTCAACAGGAGCAATCTTAAAAGAAGTATGCAGCAACTGAATGCATTGAATTATTTCAACCCTGAAAAACTCAATCAGGACATTGGACTTAAAAACGATTCCATCGTAAATATAAAATACATAGTACAGGAAAGGTCTTCAGACCAGTTCAATGCATCAGTAGGATACAGCGGAACATTTGGAATGACAGGTGCATTCGGTCTTACATTTAATAATTTCGATATTACACGTCCTCTAACAGGTGGTGCAGGACAGTTATTAAATTTCACCTGGCAATTCGGTGAAGGAGGTAATTACAGAACTTTCTCACTTGGATTTACCGAACCCTGGCTTTTCAATACACCGACATTAATGGGATTTACATTATTTGACACAAGGTCAAGATATTACTATGACGTAAGAGAAACCGGTGGGATGTTAAATCTCGGCAGAAGATTCAAATGGCCTGATGACTATTTCAGAGGTGACTGGACAATCAAATATCAAAAAACCGATGTAGTAAATGGTGATAATTATTATCAGACAGGATTAAGAGACCAGTTCAGCATAAAGCAGACAATTTCGAGAATATCAGTATTTGACCCTGTATTTCCACTTAACGGAACAAAATACTCATATTCGATTGAGCTTTCAGGCGGTCCATTTTTACCGGGGACCATTGAGTTCATAAAAAACATTTTTAGTGCAGAAGCTTATACACAATTATCAAAAAGTGTCAAACTGGTATTATATTCAAATGTGACACTTTCATTCATAAACAGCATAGGACAGGATAAATATCTGCCTCCAACAGAATATTTCTTTATGGGAGGAAGCGGACTTGCATATAATACAATTGCATTAAGAGGATACGATGACAGAAACGTAGGACCAAAAAACATTAACTTCATACCATTAGGTGGAAAGATAGCAATAAAGTATACAACTGAATTAAGATACCCGTTATCATTAGACCCATTCCCGATATTTGTGCTTATGTTTGCAGAAGCAGGAAACGTATGGTCTGACATTTCAAAAACCGACCCGTTTAATTTAATGAGATCTATAGGTTTCGGTACCAGATTACTGCTTCCTGCAGTAGGACTGGTAGGATTCGATTTTGGATATGGATTCGACCGCAAAATTGTGGACAGAGATGACCCTAAATGGATTTTCCATTTTCAATTCGGAAGACAATTTTAAAATAAAGATTAATTATAAATATAACAACAAAGGAGAAATATTTTTTGAAAAATTCAATTTTTAAAATCGCAGTAGTACTTGCATTAAGTTTAATAACAGTTCTATACGGTAAAGTCAACGCACAACAATCATTAGCAATAGGATATGTTGACAGTGAAGTAATTTTAAAACAACTTCCCGAGACCAAGAAAGCTATGAGTGATATAGAAGCACTTCAAAAGCTTTATCTCGATACAGTGCAGACAAAAGAAAAAGCCATTAAAGACAAAATAGAATTATACAAGACAAAATTCGAGGAGGGACAAAAAGCCATCGATGCAGGAAAACTCAACGAAGCCGAAATTAAAAAGTTAAATGAAGAGCTAAATACTCTTAAAATTGAACTTCAGGGTATGGATGAAGATCTAAGCGTATATAAACAAAAAGTACAAAATCTTTTAATTCAGAAGCAAAACGAATTATTTAAACCGATTGTTGAGAAGATGACCAAAGCAATTGAAGATATTGCAAAACAAATGAAAATAGATTTTGTATTTGATAAAGCAAAAGACGGACTACTTTACGGTGATAAAAAATTCGACGTTACATTTGATGTTTTAAAGAAACTAAACTTACAAAATTAAAAAATAAAATTTTGTTGAAAAAGAAAATTAAAATAAATTCACTGATTCTTTTTGCATTATTAATATTTCTTTTTGCTTTCAATAATTCATATTCACAAAAAATCGGATATATTGATTCGAAAAAGTTGCTTGATAATATGCAGGAAGCAAAAGATGCAAAAATGAAACTGGACAATATTGTACAGGAATGGCAGAAAGAACTGACAGTTCTTCAGGACAGCCTGAAAAAGATGAAAGATGATTTTGAGAAAAAGAAACTGATTCTGACTGATGAATTGAAACAGGCAAAAGAGAAGGAAATCAGCGATATGGAGCAATTTATTAATCAATATAATATTAAGAAATTCGGAGAGAACGGTGAATACACTCAGAAACAGATAGAATTAATGAAACCCGTGCAAAACAGAATTTTCAAAGCAATAGAGACAGTTGCAAAAAAAGAGGATTTTGATTATGTTTTTGACAGGAGCAGTGAGATATTATTTTTGTATGTAAATGAAAAATACGATATAACAGCCAAAGTCCAGAAAGCAATCGAAGGAAAATACTAAGGAAAATACTAAAGAAATGAAAGTCAGGGATATTGCAGAACATATCAGTGGTATTATCGAGGGAAATGCTGAACTTGATATATCCAATATTGCCAAAATTGAAACTGCAAATCCGGATGAAATATCATTTATTTCAAATCCGGCATATAATAAATTTTACAATACTACAAATGCAGGAGCGATTATTATTTCAAATGATTTCTCTGTTGCCGCCGTCAGGAATGATATAACACTAATAAAAGTAAAAGACCCGTATTTATCTTTTCTTGATGTGATAGAACTTTTTGAAAAAGATGAGATAAATAATTTTACAGGTATTTCCGACAATTGCGTTATTGGTGATGATACCGAAATGCCCGAAGATATATATATAGGAAATTTTGTGAGTATTGGAAAAAATTGTAAATTCGGAGAGAATACTAAAATTTTTTCAAACTGTACAATTGAAAATGGTGTTTCGATTGGTAATAACTGTATAATATACCCGAATGTTGTTATTTATCAGAATTGTAAAATTGGAAATAATGTAATCATACATTCAGGGACAGTGATAGGCAGTGACGGATTCGGGTTTGCTCCGCAGGAAAAAGGGGAATACAAAAAAATTCCACATAAAGGTATAGTTGTAATTGAAGATGATGTTGAAATCGGAAGTAATTGCTGTATTGACCGTGCAACTATTGGTGAAACAAAAATTTGTAAAGGAGTTAAACTTGACAACCAAATTCAGATTGCGCATAATGTAACTATTGAGCAGGATACAGTAATTGCGGCTCAATCAGGAATTGCAGGTTCCACTAAAATAGGGAAAAGGGTAAAGATGGGAGGAAATTCAGGAATAGTAGGTCATTTAACTATTTGCGACGATGTAACCATAGGGGCTATGGTAGGTGTTTCAAAATCAATTACAAGCGGAGGAATTTACACGGGTTACAGAGCCAAGCCGATTAAAGATGATTTGAAAAGAGAAGCAAGAATAAACAAACTTGAAATACTTGAGGAAAGGATTAAAAAGCTGGAAGGTTTAATTGAAGAAATAAGCAAACATAAATCGAAATAAGTTATGTTAGAAAAACAAAGAACTATAAAATCGCCTGTAAAGTTATCAGGTACAGGACTTCACAAAGGGAATAAATCCAATATGACATTTAAGCCTGCACCTGAAGATTACGGAATAAGATTTAAAAGAATAGATTTGGAGGAATCTCCAGAAATTCTTGCGGATATCGACCATGTAACCGACATTTCCAGAGGAACGAACTTAGGACATAATGGAATTGAAATACATACTGTTGAACACGTACTCGCTGCAATTACGGGAAGTGAAATCGATAATATCATAATAGAGCTTGATACCGATGAACCACCTGTGATGGATGGAAGTGCAAAAGCTTATGTGGAAGCACTTATGGAAGCCGGGATTGAAGAACAGGAAGCTTTGAGGGATTACTTAATAATAGAGGATACAGTGCATTATCACAACGACGAGAACAATGTAGACATTGTAGCACTGCCGTTAAAAGATGAATTCAGAATTTCTCTAATGATTGATTTTAATAATCCTGCGCTTGGAGTACAGCATACAGGTTTATTCAATTTGCAGGAAGAGTTTGCCAAAGATTTTGCACCTTCGAGGACATTTTGTTTTATGAAAGAAGTTGAAATGCTGTATGATGAGGGATTAATAAAAGGTGGAAATATAGATAATGCAATAGTGATAGTTGACCACGATTATACCAATGAAGAATTTATAGAATTAAAAAAGAAATTAAAATTAGATAAATCATTAGAACTCGGAAAAAGCGGAATACTCGGGGACAAAGAGTTAAGATATAAGAATGAACCTGCAAGACATAAATTACTTGATTTAATCGGGGATTTAGGATTGATTGGTGCACCAATAAAAGGCCAGATACTTGCGGCGAGACCGGGGCACAAATCGAATGTAGAATTCACGAAAATGCTCAGAAAATTATATTTACAGAAAAAAATCGAAAAAAAATTCCAGGTATCGAAAACTGGAAAAGTTGTATTTGACATAGAAGCTATTCAAAAAATCCTTCCGCACAGATATCCATTTCTGCTTGTGGATAAGATATTAGATATCGAAATAAATAAAAGCATAGTAGGTTTAAAAAATGTAACTTATAATGAGCCATTTTTCCAGGGGCATTTTCCCGGAAGAAAAGTTATGCCGGGAGTTTTGATTATTGAAGCGATGGTACAATGCGGATGTATTCTACTATTAAATACAGTAGAAAATCCTGCAGATACAATTGCATATTTTGCTGCGATAGATAAAGTACGATTTAAATCCCCTGTTTGTCCGGGCGACCAGTTAATATTCGATATGAAACTTGTCTGGTTCAAAAAAGGCGTTTGCAAATTGGCAGGGAAAGCATATAAAAGTTACATTGGAGGTGAATTAGCCTGCGAAGGCGAGTTTATGGCTGCACTTGTAGATTAAGTTTTCAATTTACAAAACTCTCAATAAATCGTATGGATAAATTCCGGTATTATGTCCGTCTTTCCAGAAAATCTGGATAGCATAGTTCCCAACCGGTTCAATTTTTTCAATTTCATAAAATCCGGCATGTTTAAAAGGGGCTTTGATAGGGATATAATTTTCGAAAATTACCGATTCTCCTTTACAGTTCACGCAGGGGCATTCATCTCTTAATTTTGAAATTTTTATAAACGATTCTTTATCGTCATCCCATTTTATTTTTATTGAATCGTTCTCTTTTTGTATTTTAGTGGGTTTTGAATTATCCATATTATAGATTTTATTTAAAATAATATTAATATTGAAATTAATAAATATTATTTTGAAAAATTTTTATATGGTAAAATTATATAAATTATGATAAGTTAAAGTTTATTAAGATTATGATATTTTTTTATAAATGCAGGAGATTTTTAACCAACTAAGAGAACTATCCTATAATTTATACTGGGCTTCCAACAACGATTTTCATTCATTACTCGAAGAAATAAATTATGATTTCTGGAAATGGAGTAATCAGAACCCTGTAAAATTCCTAAATACTATCGATAAAAACTATCTTCTTGAAATTATCGACAAAAAAAATTTAAAAGAAAAATTACATACGGTCTACAGAGACTTCCGTAAATATATGAACCAAAGTAAATGGTTCGAGGAGAAATATTATAAACCAAAATCGGCTGAAATCTGTTATCTGTCGACTGAATACGGGATAGCAAAATGTTTAAAATTTTATTCCGGCGGACTCGGAACTTTATCCGGTGACCATTTGAAATCCTGTTCAGATCTTGGAGTCCCATTGGTGGCAATTGGTCTTGCATATAAATACGGATATTTCAGACAATATATAAATGAACAGGATAAGCAAGCCGAATTATATGAATCTAATGAATTTGAACAACTTCCGATGAACCTTGTACTCGATGAAGACTTCAGACCAGTAAAAATTTCCATTGATTTACCCGGAAGGAAAGTTTATGCCCAGATATGGCTTATTAATGTCGGAACCATAAAATTATATCTGCTTGATACATTTCTGGATGAAAATACAGTCGAGGACAAGAGAATTACCGATATATTATATGGGGGAGAAGCAGAGAAAAGAATTTTACAGGAAATACTATTAGGTATAGGCGGAATGAGAGTTCTTGAGGTACTTCAATATAATGTAAAATCTTTTCATATTAATGAAGGTCATTCTGCATTTCTTTGTTTTGAAAGAATTAAGAACTGCATGAAAGAGAATAATATCAATTACAAAGAGGCGAAGACAATATGTTATAATTCAAATATTTTTACAACACATACACCTGTCCCCGCAGGGATTGATATTTTTCCAAGATGGATGATGGATAAATATTTCAGACAATACGCAGAACAAAACCTGAAGATTAGTTTTGAAGAATTATTTGATGAGGGAGACCTTACTAAAGGCCAGGCAGGAAATGACCATTTTAATATGGCATATCTTGCTATAAATAATTCACTTTTTGTTAACGGTGTAAGCAAGGCTCATGGTGAAATCGCAAGGAAGATGTGGACATTACCAAACACAAGACTTCCAATCACGCATATTACAAATGGAGTTCATATAAAGACATATCTCAGTTACGATTCTGAAAAATTATACAGAAAATATTTTGGTAAGGATTGGATAAATGTAGAAAATATCTGGACAAAAATAAGTGTTCTTCCCGACAACGAAATCTGGGAAATGCGAAACAAAAACAGAAAGAATTTGATAGAATATACACGAGAAAAGGTGACTGATAAATTAATAATGAGCAGACAATCAGATGATAAACTTGAAAACATAAAATACCTTCTCGATGAAAACATACTTACAATTGGATTTGCGAGAAGGTTTGCAACATATAAGAGAGGAACACTATTATTCACTGACCTTGAAAGACTCAAAAAATTAATAAGCAACAGAAAACAGAAGGTACAATTTATTTTTTCAGGAAAAGCCCATCCAAAAGATGATGGCGGCAAAAGCTTAATATACGAGATAATCAAATATTCGGAGGATATTGAATTCAGAAATAGACTTATTTTTCTTGAAAATTATGATATTTCTATTGCAAAACATCTGGTTCAGGGATGCGACATATGGCTGAATAATCCTATAAAACCTCTTGAAGCATCCGGGACAAGCGGTATGAAAATTCTGGCAAACGGAGGATTAAATCTGAGTATCCCTGACGGATGGTGGGAGGAAGGATATACTGAAGAAAACGGATGGAAAATTGAAATAACTGATATCAAATCAAAAACTCAGGAAGAAATAAATAAACTTGAAGCAAATGCATTATACGATTTATTAGAAAAAGAAATTATTCCATTATTTTATAAAAGGGATGCAAATAAAATACCCATCGAGTGGGTACAAAAAATTAAATCATCGATTAAAAACCTCACACCTTATTTCAATACTGAAAGAATGGTGAAGGAATATACAGATAAGTTTTATATAAAAACTAAACAATAATGTTAACTTTATGCAAAAATTATTTCTTAATTTACTTTTAGTACTATTTTTTTTCAACAGTGCATATCCACAAAATAATATTGTCGATTACAATAAACTGAAATCAATTGTTTTTCCTCCATCAGGAATGATATTCAGTCCTTTAGGAACAAACAGCACAGTTTATACTTCGGCGGAAGGATTCGATAATTTTTATCTTGGAGTTGATTTCGGAGAGCCATACATTGCTACAAATCCAACCGACCCAAAAAACAGCATCACTGCCTATAACATTAATAATATTTATTGTACGATTGATGGAATAAACTGGACAAAGATAAATGCTTCATTTCCCGGATATAATGTTATTGGAGATCCTGTGGTTGCATTTGATGCTACAGGAAACGCATATTATGTTCAATTATATCAAAATACAAATTATGGAATAGCAATTATGAAATCCACAAATAAAGGATTAAACTGGACATCTACCTATAATGTAGTAACTGCAACAGTAGGATTAGCGGATAAAGAATGGTTAACAGCAGACAGAACAAACGGACCTTACAGCAACAATTTATATGTAGTATGGAGGCAATTCGGTGCTTCAGGAATGAGATATTCACGAAGTACTGATTTCGGACAGACCTGGTCAACACCAATGTTTTATGGCGGCAGTCAGGGAGCATACGTATCAGTTGGAGCAAATGGAAGTGTTTCAGGGGGAAATGTATATATAGCTTCATCATTGGGAAATTATATAGCAGTTTATAGGTCATCTGACGGAGGAGCAAATTTCGGGACACAGATTATTGCTGCAGGTCCATTTACCGGTCCGGGAGTAATATGTTACGGTAGATATACAGTCAAGGGATGTATTAGAACTGACAATTTCCCAAGAATGGCTGCAGATAACAGTACTACTTCAACGAGAGGAAATGTTTATATTGCTTATGCTGCAAATCCCGGGACATCCGACCATGCAAATATTTATGTGGTGCGTTCGACTGATTATGGCTCAAACTGGTCATCCCCTGTAAAAGTGAATGATGATAATACAACCACTGACCAATGGATGCCTGCAATTTCAGTTGATAACAACGGAAGGGTTTTTGTAAGTTGGTATGATTCCCGAGTGGACGTGACAAATAATTTACTTACTAAATTATACGGTTCAATTTCGACAAACGGGGGCGTATCTTTCGGGACAAACTATCCGATTTCAGATGTTGCATTTAATCCCGATAATATGAAAGTAGGGCAGGGTTCCGGAGAAGCAAATTATATTGGAGATTACATAGGGAATTCAACTACAGGCAGTTCTTCATTATCGAGCTGGATGGATGCGAGATTTAATAACTTAGCAAGTTTTGTAGGATATTTCCCGGATTTTGCAATGACAGTAAGTAACAACAATGTAAATTTAAATAACGGAGATAGTGTCTCAATAATTGTAAAAATACCGCAAGTAAAAGGGACATTTACAGAAAGAGTAAAATTAACAACATCAATTGATACTTTACCTGCATCCGGAACAATAAGCGCATATTTCGTTAACGGAAAAGATTCAATAACGACAATTCCGGATTCAACAATTCTTCGTATAAAAGCGACTGGAAGCGTCACACCTAAAATATACAGGTTGTTTCTAACAGGAAGAGGTATTAACGGCACACCAGCACATCAAAGAATTATAACTTTAGCATTAAATTCTTCATATGTTACGGTAGGAACAAACAGAAATCAAACAGTAAGTTTCATTGTAAATGGTAATTCATATACAACAACCACACAGTTTGCATTTACAAACGGTTCGACTGTTAATATTCAGGCACCTTCACCTCAAACGTTTAACTCAACTCAATATGTCTGGCAATCCTGGTCAAACGGAGGCACTCAAAATCAAAATATTACAGTGAACGGAAATATTAACCTGACTGCATATTATAGAGCCCAATTCAAATTGATAATGATTTCTTCGCAGGGAAATACATTCGGAGGAAATGTATTTTATGATTCAGGGGTTACAATGCAGTTTGGTGTAACAACACGAAAAGTCATAAACGGCGGGACTACTTATTATTTCAGGGGCTGGACAGGAGCTGCACCAAATTCATATACAAGTACGGATAGCACCGGTCTGGATTCTGCAGTTACATTTTCATTACAAAATCCAATTGTCGAGACAGCCAGATGGACCACATGGCCAAATTCAGTTAATCAAATTGGAAATGAAATTCCTGAGAAATATGATTTGTACCAAAATTTTCCAAATCCATTTAATCCAAACACTACAATAAAATATGATATAATAAAAAAGGGAATCGTAAGAATTATGATTTATGATATATTGGGGAAAGAAGTTGAGGTACTTGTTAATGAACTGCACGATGCCGGCAGATACCAGGTATATTTTAATGCGTCAAAATATTCAAGTGGAATATATTATTATAAAATTCAGGCAGATGATTTCACGTCAGTGAAGAAAATGATATTAATAAAATAGTTATTAACAGAATAATTTTAACAGGGAAAAAATTTTATGGAAAATATATTAGTTATTGGTGCAGCAGGTCAAATAGGTTCAGAACTGGTAATTGAACTGAGAAAACAATACGGGGAAGGAAATGTATATGCAACTGACATTAAACAACCGCCAAAGGATGTGACAACAAGCGGACCGTTTCAAATATTAGATGTTATCGATTATAAAACTCTGATTCATTTTGTAATAAGGTACAAGATAACACAGATATACCATCTTGCCGCAGTATTATCAGGGAATGCAGAGAAACTTCCTCTTCAGGCATGGGACATTAATATGAAAAGTCTTATGAACGTATTTGACCTTGCAAAAGAAGTGAATATAAAGAAAGTATTCTGGCCAAGTTCGATTGCAGTTTTTGGTCCGACTACACCAAATGAAAATACACCGCAATTGACTGTGATGGAACCGAGTACAGTATACGGCATAAGTAAGCTTGCTGGAGAAAGGTGGTGTGAATATTATTTCAGAAAATATAATCTCGACATAAGAAGCATCAGATATCCGGGACTTATAAGTTACAAGACAGAACCGGGAGGCGGAACAACGGATTACGCTGTTGAAATATTTTATGAAGCTATCAGAAATAATTCATATGACTGTTTTTTAAAAGAAGATACAAAACTACCAATGATGTTTATGCCTGATGCAATAAGAGGAACAATAGAACTTATGGAAGCAGAATCTTCAAAATTAACAATAAGGTCAAGTTATAATTTAGCCGGAATTTCTTTTTCTCCGAAGGAAATTTCAAAAGAAATTATGAAGTTGAGACATGATTTTAAAATCAGTTATAATCCGGACTTCAGACAAGGCATTGCAGATTCATGGCCAAAAAGTATAGAAGACATTGTTGCAAAAAAAGACTGGAACTGGAAGCATCAATATGGTCTGCCTGAAATGACGGAAATAATGCTTAAAGAAATTGCAAAAAAATTAGTTTTATAAAGTATAAAGCAATATCCTAAAAAGAATATCAAATAAAATCCCGGAACACAGGAAGGGACTTATTCTAATTTCAATAACTGCATTGATTTGGAGTTCGGGAGGAATATTCATCAAACTTCTCACCTTCAATAATCTTTCCCCGTTTCAGATTTCATTCTGGCGTTCTCTGATAGCCGGACTGACAATTCTCTCAATAAGTCTGATTCGCAAACAGAAGATTAAATTTGAATTTGACATTATTTCCATTTTATGTTCAATATCATTTGCGGGCATACTATTTTTCTTTGTACTGGGAACAACATATACAACAGTAGCAAATATTATTTTCCTACAGTTTACTGCACCGCTTTATTTAATATTCCTCGAACCATTTTTTTTGAAGGTAAAATTCAAAATAAAAAATCTGATTACAATTATTATATGCATTTCCGGAATGGCACTTTTTTTTGCCGGTAAATTTGACCTGACGAATACAACCGGAAATATTATAGGAATCTTATCCGGAATAAGTTTTGCATTTTTTTCACTATTTATCAAATGGAAGAAGAAGCTACATTTGTCGGTAAATACAGTTTTCAATATTATGGCCGGAAATTTTATTCTGAGTGCTATTTGTCTGCCTTTTGCAATTGGAAATTTAATTCTAAACCCGATACAACTGTTAATGTTATTGTATCTCGGGATTTTCCAAATTGGAATAAGTTATATGATTTTTAATGAAGGTATAAAATATGTCTCTGCTACCGAATCATTAATTTTTGCGATGCTTGAAACAGTGTTTAATCCATTTTGGGTTTTTCTTGGTATTGGAGAAGTTCCATCACAATATGCGTTAGCAGGAGGAGTAATAATTATTACTGCAATTTTAATGCATAATTTTATTTTACAGGAAAAAACAAATTAGATTTATTTATCTAAGAATAAAAGATATGCCACTCCTGTGAGAGCAAGTTCCATAGCACATAAAGATAACACTGAATAAATATCATATTTTTTTGATTTATCCAAATCATTTCTGTCATACGTAATCTGGTAACTTTCATATGCATCATTTCCTTTTTGTTTAAAATTATATGACAGAAATCCGGAAATGACAGATACCGTACTTAATGATAATATAGCAAATAAATTTCTTTTAGATTTAAAAAACGTTTGAGAATTCTTGTACACTTCTTTATATTCAAGTGTGTCTGTTAATAAAAGACTATTATTTCTTGATTTCATTTCTGAAATATGAGATAAATTGTAGCCCGGTTTTTCCGTATTAACATACTTTAGATGGTCTGTTAACGAATCTAACATTAATGCATTATATTTGTACTCAATTTTATCTTTTAATACTGAGCTATCCTGTGCAAAAATACAGAATTCTGATGTTTTGAAAATAAAAAAGAAAATTATTAAAAATATTCTAAATAAATATTTATTATATTGTATCAAAGAATTGTTATAAATTTTTAAAGCAATAAATATTTTCATCATCGGATGCAATCAAAATAAATTCCTCCCATATTACGGCATTTGTTCTAATTCTTCCTCCTGTTGCATATTTCCATAATTCTTTGCCGTTACTTCTGTCAATACAATAGAAATTCATATCAAATGAGCCGATAAATAATAAATCGTTATGTAATAACGGACTTGTAACAAAAGAAGCTTTTGAAGTAAATTCCCATATAATAGAACCGTCAGATTCTTTTAAAGCAATTAATTTTCCATCCAAACAGGATACATATATTACACTGTCACAGGCGGCTAAAGAAGATACGATTTTAGAACTCATTTTTTTTTCCCATACAATTTGGTTATCGGATTTTAGACAATGTAAAATAAAATTATCAGTTGTAAAATAAATACAATTCTTCCATACAGCTAAATCCGATATAATTGGACTATGAACATTATACTTCCAATTTAACCTGCCATCTATAGCATTAAACGAGACTAAATCCCCATTATTATTTCCTGCATATAAATCTGAACCTGCAATAACAGGAGAAAAATAACAATTAGTATTATTAAATTTTTCAAATGTGTCATATTTCCAGAGTAAATTATTATCGGAAGAATTCATACAAATAATTGCTCCATCCACAGTAGTCATATAAATTCTATTATTGCTCAAAACTGGAGCGGAAAATGTTTTTCCCAATGATTTTTTCCAGACCATTTCATTTCTTGCAAAATCATATTTGAATAGCGAATATTGATTATTCCCATTACTTGAAATTAAAATAAATGTATCGCTTAGTGACAAAGAATTGATTTCAGAATTATCAGGCAAAGAGATATTTCCCAGTCTGTTTCCTTTCGTAATATCAAATGTATTTAATTCACCTTTCAGATTACCGCAAAAAACAACAGCGTCAGAAACATTAAAAGCATTTCGCGGATATCCCGCATCGGTATTGTACTTCCAATTCAATACAAAGGGGGGTTTTAAAATTTTATCCGAATGCGACCGGTTAATATTTTCAGGACCACCTCCTCTAATAATCCAATCTTTTTCATTATTAACAGAATATTTGAAATCTTTAATTGAAATACCAGAGCAAGAGAAAAAAAACAACGGAATAATTATAAAAAAAAGAAATCGCATAAGTCGTTAAAATTAAATTCGGGAAATTTTAAAAACAACGTAATTAATTAATATATTATTCCAAAGGACTTATACAAAAATTTTTCTCTCATATAATATTACTTGACTTCTGCGTTTCAAATTTCTAAATTATTTTTGAAAATTAAATATGAAAAATACCTAATGAATGATATTTTTGACAATAGTGAAGATACAGAACTGACGGATGATAATAATCAGTGCAGCAGCAATGACGATTATAACAATCTGAAGCATAACCAGCAAGATGAAAGCATATTAAACTCAGAATCACTGGAACTATTGATTGACGGGCTAATTGAGAAGAAGAATTTTTCCAAAGCATTGGAGTTATCGGAAAAATTAATAAAGCATTATCCCTTTTCATCCGAAGCATTAAGTAAAAAAGCGATAATACTCGACCATTTAGGAAGATTTTCCGATGCTTTGAACTATTTTGACAAAGCTTTACTATATAATCCTTACGATACAGAAATATTAATAAACAAAGGAATGACTCTCGATAATTCCGGGAATTACGATGCCTCAATCGAAACATACATTAAAGTATTGCATTTAGAGCCTGAACATATCGAAGCAATGTTTAACTTAGGATTAATTTACGAACGAACAGAAGATTTTGAACAAGCAATAAAATATTTTAAAAAAGTTCTTGAGATAAAATCAAATTATACCGATGCATATTATGAATTAGGATATTGTTATGATTTCCTCGACGAGCTTGATAAGTCAATTAATTATTACGATAAACACATTGAATTATCGCCAACAAACCATAATGCTTGGTATAACAGAGGAATAGTTTTGAATAGACAGGGGAAATTATTAAAGGCGATTGAAAGTTATGAAATATGTCTTGCATTAAAAAATAATTTTGCTCCTGCATATTTTAATTGCGGTAATGCATATGCAACACTAGGAAGACTTTACAAAGCAATCGAATATTACGGTAATGCTTTGAAACTGAGAGACAGGGATTCATTTACGCATTACAATATCGGAAATGCATATGAGGAACTTGGAGAACATAATATTGCAATTGAGCATTATTCAAGGGCTATTGAATATGACTCAAAAAATTTTGAATTATTTTTAACAAGGGGAAAATGTTATCACAATAAAGGTGAATACGAATCGGCACTGAAAGATTTTGATTCTGCTTTAATATTGCAGAAAGATTATTTTGAAATATGGTATTCAAAAGCCGAAACTGAATTAGCAACCGGAAAAATAAATGATGCACTTGACAGTTTTGAGATGGTTCTCCAGCTTGATGAAAATAATTATGATGCATGGTTTGATTACGGATGTACTTTGATGGATTATAAAAAATATAAAAGGGCATTGGAAGCATTTGATAAGGCAATTAAACACAATCCAAACTGGGCAGAACCTTATTATGAGAAAGCTAAAATTTATTTTTTAACTTCAGAAATTGAAAACGGTCTTGAAATGATTGAAATTGCCTTTACACTAAATCCTAAAGATAGATTTGATTTTAATTTTGAAACTGACTGGAAAAAAGTAACAAATTTCTTATTAACGAGAGAAATTAAGTCATAAAAATATTATTAAAAAATAAAAACAAATTCAAGTTTTTATTCTGACATCATACAATTTATTATCTTTAATCTGCAAAATTCTTTTGCTCTGATATTTCCTTACAATTTCAAAGTTATGCGTAGCGACAATACAGGTAGTTCCTTTCATATTAATCTCATTAATTAATTTAAATATTTCTGAAGATACAAAAGGGTCAAGATTTCCTGTCGGTTCATCAGCTATAAATATTTTTGGTTCAATAATCATAGCTCTTGCAATACAGACTCTCTGTTGTTCCCCTCCCGAAATATCATACGGCATCAATTTAAGACTGTCAAAAATTCCGAAAGCAGAAGCGGTATTATATACTTTTTTTCTGACTGACTCACCTTTCTCACCTGAAATATATAATGGCATTGCAATATTTTCATAAACATTTCTGTCATTCAAAAGCTTGAAATCCTGAAATACAACGCCAATCTGCCGTCTTAATAACGGTATTTCGGAATAATCAATTAAATCGGAATTATATTGAAGAGTTTTGATAATTCCTCTTTGTGGTTTCAAATCAAAATATATGAGTTTAAGAAGAGTTGTTTTGCCAATTCCGCTTTCACCGACGATAAAAACAAACTCTCCTTCGTTAATATTTACATATGTGCTGTAAAATATTTTTTTACTGTTATACGCAAAAGTAATGTTATTTAAATTAACCATTTTTTTGATATTTATATATTTTTTTTGCTAACTTTATTGCTTCCACTGTACTATCAGTATCGGCAAATCCTTTTCCTGCAATATCGAATGCAGTACCATGCGAAGGTGATGTACGGATAATTTTTAAACCTGCAGAATAATTAACACCCTTTCCACGACTGATTAATTTAAATGGAATTAATCCCTGGTCATGATAAACTGAAATTATTAAGTCATAATTTTTATAGTTTCCACCTGCAAAGAAAGCGTCAGCCGAAAAGGGACCGTCAATAAATATATTTTTCTGTTTCAATTTTTTTAAAACCGGAAGAAAAACTTTTTGCTCTTCCCCACCTATAACTCCCCCATCACCCGAATGGGGATTGAATCCAAGAATTGCAATAGCAGGATTCTTTATCCGCATATTTTCCACAATGTTTTTATGAATGGAAGTTATTTTCCTAAAAACAAAATCATAGTTCAGAAATTTATTTATTTCTCTCACAGGAATATGCATGGTCAACAAAGCAACAGAAATATAGGAAGATACCATAAACATACTTACACTTTTTGATTTCGTAATTTCAGATAATAAATTCGTTTGCCCGGGATATTTGTAATCTGCTTTATAAAACGATTCCTTCGACACAGGCATAGTAACCAAAGCATCAAAATTACCCAACATACATAATCCTGCGGCACGGATAACAGATTTTGCTGAAATTTTCCCGGAAATTCTTTCTATTTTTCCCGGATTTGGAATAAAATTATTATATTCTTCAAGATTAAATATTTCATTATCATTCAAAAACGGAAGTCTTAAAGATTTTGAATAGAAATCGAATACTTTTTTATTTCCAATTACTTTCAGAGTACAATCAGAAGGATATAGTTTTTTTTTAAATATTTTAATAATAATTTCAGGTCCGATACCATTTGGGTCACCCTGAGTTAATAATATTTTTATCCCTTTATCAACAGACATAAATAAACAAATTATTTATCAATTACTTTAGAAATTTTTGCATCACCCCAGAGAGTTTCAAGTTTGTAAAAATTTCTCGCTTCATTTCTGAAAATATGCACGACAACATCAACAAAATCAATAAGAACCCAATTAAGATTTTTATACCCTTCATTATGCCAGGCTTTTTCATCTTTTTTCTTTGATTCTTCCAATATGTAATCTGAAATAGCTCTTATATGGAGTTCAGATGAGCCGGTGCAAATTACAAAAAAATCAGTAACAGGAGTCAGTTTTCTTAAATCAAGAATTACAATTTCTTCGCCTTTTTTTTCCAGCATTAATTTTGCTAAAAATTCCGATAGTTTCTTTGATGTCATTTTTTATTTTTTCTTTTCTTTATAAGGCTTTAACAGAGTATAATCTTTTCCAACCATAAGAGTAGCATCCAGAAAAAGGTTCTTATTAATCTGCTGAACAATATTTTTTTCATTAATACCCAATACTGAAGCAATATTTTTTGCGGAATTTAAATTTCCTTTACGGTCAATTACAATAGTCCTCATTATATCATTTGTTTTATAATTACCCATTTCAACAATATCTATTCCATTTTTCTTCAGGTAAGTTCTTAAATCAGCGGCAACGCCGTTTTCCCCGGTTCCATTCTGAATATCCATTTGTATGTTAAGGTTCGGCTGGTTAGTAATGTTAGTCTTATTTGTATCCAACTGTATATTTGTTTGAACCAATTCTTTTCTGCCAAAAATCAGCAAGGAGGCAAAAATAATGTTAGAAATCAGCAATAAAAGAATTATCACATTAATAAAATGTGATTTTGAAAAAGGTTTTTTTTCTTCTGACATTTAATTGGAAATAAAAAACCGAAAGTAAAATTATTACTTCCGGTAGTTAATATTTAAATAAAAATTTACTATTTTTTATCATCAAATAATCCGCCAAATCTACTATAGGGATTATTGTAATAATCATAAAACAGGTAATCGTCAAATTTTCTATACTGAAAAGATATTGAAGCTGCATCTGAAATCTTATAATCAAATGAAAATCTCGACAAAGAAATTCCATTCAAATCATTTTGCAGTCTTTTTGAGAAATCATTTCCAAGATTTGAATTTGCATAAGGAGAATACTGAAGTCTCACATCTGCACTTACTGAAATCCTGTCTGAAAATTTATAAGTCATAGTGTTTAAATAAGAAGTAAGAGACATATTCCCGTATCTCGAGGAAATCATAGAAACCTGGAAAGAATGGTTCAAAGTAAAATTTTTTGGATTAAAAATCCCAAGAATTAAATTATTTGTTGTTCTGTTAAGATTATATTCCTTATCAGAAATGTCTTTATATTGAGCCAGCAATGGAAAATTTATTATTAATAATAATATTATAATATATTTATTCGAAAATGTCATTTTACTTTCCTTTCAAATTATTATTAAAGATATATAATTTATTTAAAAACAACAATGATAGATTAAAATAAATTTTTGATGAAAATTTTTTATAACCAAAAAACTATATTGATAAGTTAAATATTATTTATTAAAATTGTTGAAATGTTTATTAATTTAATTAAGAAGGAGAATAAAATGAAGAAAAAACATTTATACATTATTTCATCAGTTTTAGTATTATTTCTTTTTGCATTTGGAATTATAGGTGACCCGAATGCAGATATGTCTCCAAATATAAAAGAGACAATCAATACTCAAATGGATACGATTCCTCCAGCGGGATTTCCTTATCCAACACAGTTTAATTTCAATTATGCATCAATTCCTGGTATGAACGCCGGTACAGTAGGTGCCATGTTCTTTAACGGTAAATACTATTTCAACAGATGGAATGGTACCTGGGTTTACCGATATAACAATAATGGTCCAGGCGGTGGTCCGGGAACACTAGCCGATTCATTGCCGTATGTCGGTTCATTAAGAGATTTAACAACTGACGGAACGTTCATTTATGGTGGAAATTCCACAACAACAGTTCACAGACTTGATCCCAATACGATGACTTCTCTAAAAACCTTTACACTTACAGGCGGACAGGCAAGAGCTCTTGCATGGGATCCAAACAGAAAGGGTTTCTGGAACTCGGGTTTCAGCGGTAACATCTTATTCCATGACACAAATGGAGTATTAGTAACCCAAATTACATCTACCTTAACAGGGAAATATGGTTTAGGATTTGATTCAACAAGCACACCGGGACAAGCTTTCTTATGGGTTTGGAATCAAGGAAACCCTGCTACAACTAATAGTTTAGTTAAGTACAATATCGCAACAGGGGCATTAGTTTCTACATACACGTTCAACTTAACGGGTACTTCTATCGGTATTGCGGGTGGTATGGAAGTAATAAGTAATGCAATCCCAGGTACATTATCAATAATGTGTAACTGGCAAAATTTTGCGCTTACATCATATAAATTAGCAGATCTTGGTCCTCCTGTACCATCAGGAACATGGACAGAGCAGACATCAGGTTTAACTACTGCATTGTATTCAGTTTCAGCAGTTGATGATAATGTCGCCTGGGCAAGTGGTGCATCAGGAAAGGTTTTAAGAACAACCAACAAAGGTGCATCCTGGACAAGCGTTGGCGGTAACATTCCTACAACTGCAGCATTATATAACATTTTCGGATGGGATGCTAACACTGCATTAACGATTACATCACCTTCTGCCGGCGGTAGTGTAACAATTTATAAGACTTCTAATGGTGGAACGAACTGGACATCAGTTTATACACTGACTGCTGCTGGTGCATTCGGAGATGCTGTATGGATGACGTCAGCATCAAATGCATTTTATTATGGGGACCCGGTAAGCGGCAACTGGCATTTATTGAAAAGTACAGATGGTGGAAATACATGGTCAACCTGGGCAACCGTTGCAACAGGTGCGGCAGGATGGAATAACGGAATGTTTATTAACGGAAACAATGTTTATTTAGGCGGCAACTCCAGCTATATGATGTATTCATCGAATCTTGGAGTAAACTGGTCACAGCAAACAACACCAACTGCAAATTCATATACAATGTGGTTTAATGATGCCAATAACGGTATATCCGGAGATGCAGGATTATTCAAGACTACAAACGGTGGTACAAACTGGGCAACATTACCATCTACCTTAGCTGCAAACTTATCAGGTGTTTGCGGAGCCGCAAATTCATGGTGGGTAACCGGTCAGAATACTAACGTTCTGTATTCATCTAACGGTGGAACAAACTGGGCTACTCAGTATACTGCAACTACAGGAAATTTCTATCACCTCACAAAATCCAGAGCAGGAGCAACTATCTGGGGTGTAAGAAGCAATGGTGGAATATCAAGGTATGGACAACCAATTATTGGAATTACACCGGGCGGAATTACTATTCCTAACAATTATGAACTATCACAGAATTATCCAAATCCGTTCAATCCTGTAACAAAAATCAACTTTGCAATTCCGAAAGCAGGACTTGTAACTCTGAAAGTTTATGATGTTGTTGGAAGAGAAATTACAACTCTCGTGAATGAATTCAAAAATGCCGGGACATATATAGTAGATTTTGATGCTTCAAAACTTGCAAGCGGTGTTTATTTCTATAAAATAGAAATAAATGGTTTCAAGGATTTGAAGAAAATGATGGTCATTAAATAACATTCATTTTCTAAAAACAATAAATTTACTGAAAGCCCTTTAGCTGAAAAGCTAAAGGGTTTTTTTATTGAAAATAATATTTTTAGTAAACTTATTTTTATTTATTTTTATTTATTATAAATCTTTAAATAAGTAAGTATGGCAAAGTTATCAATAGAAAAATTAATAAAACAAAATATAATTAAAGGAAAAAGGATATTGGTTCGGGTTGATTTCAATGTCCCGCTTGATGAAGGTAGAAACATATCCGATACAAAAAGGATTGACGAATCCCTGCCAACAATAAAGGCAATTATGGAAAACGGAGGAAGGTGTATTCTTATGAGTCATTTAGGAAGACCAAAAGGGGAAAAAAACATGAAATATTCATTAAACACAGTATGCGTTTATTTATCAAAAGTATTAAATAAAAATGTATGGTTTGCAGAGGATTGCATAGGAGAAGAAAATCTTTCCAAAATAAACTCCATGAATGAAGGTGATGTCATGTTACTGGAGAATTTAAGATTCTATAAAGAAGAAGAAAAAAATAATCCGGAATTTGCAAAAAAATTATCAGAATATGGAGATATATACGTCAATGATGCATTTGGTTCGGCTCACAGAGCACATGCTTCAACCGAAGGTGTAACACACTTTATTGATATCTGTGCTGCAGGATATTTAATGGAAAAGGAATTGAAATACTTATCATCCGCAATTGAAAATCCCAAAAGACCATTATGTGCAATTCTCGGAGGCTCAAAAATTTCGGGAAAGATTGATGTACTGGAAAATTTACTAAATATTGCTGATACAATATTGATAGGAGGTGGAATGATGTTTACTTTTTATAAAGCAATGGGATTGAACATAGGAAAATCAATATTGGAAGAGGATAAAATTGAACTTGCAAAAAGTATATATGAAAAAGCTAAAAATTCAGGAAAGAACTTTATGCTTCCAGTTGATTTTATTATAGCTGATAAATTTGAAAACTCAGCATCATTCAAAATAGTAAAATTTGACGAAATGATACCCGATTTAAATGAATGGATGGGAATGGATATAGGACCTGAAACAATTGAAAATTACAAGCAGGAAATAATAAAATCAAAAACAATAGTCTGGAACGGACCGATGGGTGTTTTTGAGATGGATAATTTTGCAAAAGGTACATTTGCAATTGCAGAAGCTCTGGCTGAAGCGACGAAATCAGAAGCAATTACAATAATTGGTGGAGGTGATTCTGCGAGTGCAATTGCAAAAGCAGGATTAGAAAATGAAGTTTCACATGTATCAACAGGAGGAGGAGCATCACTTGAATTTCTTGAAGGGAAGAAATTACCGGGAGTAGAGGCACTATCTGAAGAATAAATGATTAAGAATTGTATTAAATATAAAAGGGATTCAGTTTCTGAATCCCTTTTTCTATAAATAAATTTTACTCAATACCTATACGCATCGGTATTGGAATTTATGACGAATAATTTCCGTTATTTTATCAGCAACATTTTCTTAACATCAAAAAAATTATTTGTCTGAATACGGTAGAAATAAATTCCGCTTGAATAAGATGCAGCATTAAATTCAATTTCATAATATCCTGCAGATAACTTTTCATTAATTAATGTAGAAATTTCCCTACCCAAGACATCGTATATATTCAGTTTTACAAAATCATTTTTCGGAATTGCAAATTTAATTTTTGTCATCGGGTTGAATGGGTTAGGATAATTTTGTGATAACTGATATTTCAAAGGTAATTCGTTTCCAATCGGTAATATTCCGATGGTTGCAGCATACTTATTCCTTGCACTGATGGTATTATTCTTTAATTCATTAAGATCATTTCCGGTAACAACTGCAAATCCAATTTTTTTATAAGTGTTAGGCTGAATTGTAAATGGTCCACCTGATACAACAACTGCATTACCCCCGGGTCCGATTATTGGTGTTGATATTCCACTACTGAGGGCATCCCATTTTTCCTGTACAGTGAAGCCATTAAACATATCAATAGCATTAATTGCTTTGAAATTCAAATTGTCGCCCGTCATCATTGCAAGACCTAAATAAGGAACAGGGTTACTTTGATTGTATGTATAACCAAGTTTATTCACAGTATCAAGTGCAGAAATATTTCCGTTTATTGTGCTGTTTGGAGAAAAATAAATACAAACTCCAATAAAAATATTATTTAAAACAGTGGAATTTGTATTTTTCACATTATATTTCAGCAAAATATAATTTTGGTCGTTTGGTGACGTGAATGCAAAACTTTGCTGTTCGACTAAAACACCAATTTTATTAACACCGGCACCGTCATCATTATATTTTCCATAACCATCCTGAGCAGAAATTGAACCGGGTGTGGTTAATGTATATATCTGTTGACTTACAAAATCTGTATCGGAAACATTATAAGGAGGATTTTCCCCTTTTCTACATACATCAGAAACCTTAGTATTACTTGCTCCGATCATTAATCCACCTTCAAAAATATTGTTAACAGTTCCGTTTCCAATAAATAATCCATTGCCATAATTTTCAGCTTTTTTTCCAACCGCCCCATCTCTTGTAAGAGATAATTTCAAATTATTTACAGTATGTGTTGCAAATCCCTGTCTGAATGTTAAATTAAATGAACTGGATGCATCATTTGCATATGCAGTTACTGAAGAAGTTAATTTAAAAGTTACAATTTTATCATATGGACAATTTGATTTTGCTTTAACTTTAAAACCATTTGCATATCCAATTGTTGATGTGCCATATTGAGCAATATTTCCAATGTATACTGAATCATTAACAATCTGCACATTTGTATCTGCAGTAGAAAGTCTTATTGAGACATTATTTCCGGAAAGCCAGACATTCTTCACACTTATGGATATTGCAATTAATTCATTTGCATCAAATACTTTGTCATTATTTCCATACAAAGAGTCAGTCGCATTAAAAGATGTAAGACTAAGAATTGGTTTATCAGCACAAGCTTTAAATGCATTTATTCTTCCTGCCCCAAGTAAGCCAATATAGGACGGATTCAAATTGTAAATACTGTCACAACTCAATAACAATCTATCTAATACATCCTGAGGCTGCCAGGACGGATGCGAACATCTTATTAGTGCCACAGTTCCAGCAGTAATCGGAGAGGACATAGAAGTACCATCCCAGGATTCATAAGAATTATTATACACAGTGCTTAAAATTCCCTGTCCCGGTGATGAAACATCAACAGTCGTATGATAATTGGAAAATGAAGCTTTAACATCATTTGAATTTGTTGCAGCAGAACTTACTACATAATCATAAGATGCAGGATAACGCGGTGTATTCAATCCATTATTTCCAGCCGAACCACAAATCATAGAACCGGAGCCCCATGCGTTACTGCAAACTAATTGAGTATAAGAACTATAGTAACTACTTCCAAAACTGCAATTAATAACTTTTGCACCATTCTGATAGCAATAAACTATACCGGCATCAGTATAATATAATAACGAATTTGGGTCAGTGTCATTTGTATGCTTAGAAATCATTAATTTACATTTGAAGCCAATACCTGCACCATGAATACCATTATCCGTTACCTGAGATGCACATCCGGACACATGAGAACCATGTGTATTCCCGTTTGGAGCAATCTGGGGATCATTATCATTTCCATAGAAGTCCCATCCTTTAAAGTCATCTATATAACCATTATTATCATCGTCAATTCCATTTACTGGATCTGCATAATTGTAATGCATATTAGCAGCTAAGTCCGGATGGATAAAATCACTTCCTGAATCTACAATACCAATTACCATATTAGTATCTCCCCTGGTAACATCCCAGGCTTGTAAGGATGAAATTTTAGAAATATGCCATTGATTATTCCAAAGAGGATCATTAGGTATATAATCCGATTTATAAACAATAGAAGGTTCAGCCCAGTCTAAAACATCTTTATTTTCAGAAATTATTATTTCAGAAAGATTTACAGGATTAATATTAGATTCATATTCTATTCTAAAAATCATTGATAATAATTCATCACCATACACTCGCTTTTTCACATCTGATTTCAAAGGGTGAGGCTGAATGACTGCTTTTATTTTATATTTTTCCAGAACTTTGTCAATTTTTTCAATACCTAAAGATTTTTTATTAAAGTTAGAATTTTGAGTTTTTAATTTCAAATTAATTACACCTTTTTCAAACATTGCACCGTCACTCTGTCTGATAATGACATTTCCATTTAATAATTTATAATCACTATTATCTTTAAAACTCAAAACTGTAAATACCAGCAATGCTAATAAGACAATGTAATTACCTTTTAAAAATATTTTTTTCATAGATTTTTAATTATTTTATAATTTGGCTAATTAGTTAAATTAATATAAATATTGAATTATATCAATAATAATAAAAATTATTTCTTTTTATCATCATCGAACCCGAATTTTAGTTTAATTTTACTAAATACTGGTTTTATAATTGATGCTGCAGTTTTTTCTTTTTTAAACTCAGTTTTTCCGGAATCTGAAGGGTCTGAAATATTTTGTTCCGTTTTAGTATCATCAAATGAAATTTTATTATTTAAATTTATAGTAATTTTTTTAAGGTCAGTTGATATGGAAACAGGCTCTTTTTTAAGATTTTCTTCAAATATATTGAGGCCTTCCCTGAAATCAGATATTTCGATAACATTATCATCATCTTTTTCCAGTTCATTTATTGTCTGGGAATTACTTAAATTTTCATATTGTTTTATCCCTACTACTTTAAACTCGCTATCTTGTATAGCTGAAGAATCCATATCATAAATAAAATCCTCTTCAAAAGATTCAAAAATTCTTACTTTCTCTTCCTGTTTATTCGATATATCTTTAATCCTTTTCGTCATTAATAATTTCTCTTTAAGCTCAAAGAATTTTCCGATTTCATAATATTTTTTGATCAATTGAGAACTCATTTTTGAAATTTCTGTTTCATTTATTAATATACAGGACTTATTTTTAACAACATATTCACCTTGAAAAATAACATCAATTATATCATTAATATCCAAATTTTCCAATATGTACTCAGATAAATTATCCCCATCCAATTCCGGAAAATCAAATGATTTTTCTAAACCGTTAATATCAAAAACTACAAAATTTGCTTCATTTTTTTTAATAATTCCACCAATATTTTTTTTAATCTCAAAAGTACGAAATGGATTATCTGTAATAAACCTAAGTAGCTTATTGCAATCTATAATACCTTTATAATAAAGAGAGTTAAGTGCTTTTACTTCAGAAAATACATTAGTACCTAAATAGCCTGTCCCTACTGAAATATTAAAACCATAACTGACTAATTCACTCAAATCAAATTTCTTTGCTGATAATTTAAAAATATCTGTGGGACAAATAACAATATTAATCTTTTTCTTTAGTGCCAGATTGAAATCTTCTTTATTCAGATATAGTGGATTGGACAGAATTATATTTGAAGACAATATGTCACATTCATCCAAAACTTTTATTAATGATTTTCCAAAACTATTCCTAATATTATCTGCATTTTTTTGATTATTCAGTACATCAAGAAATATTTTAACATTACCTTTCTGCAATAATCTCCTGAAGTGAGTTAATGAATAATTATTTATCTCCTCATCATCCGCCAGTGTTATACAACAAAATTTTTTATTATTATCAAAATAATTCAAAATAGAATTATCAGAACTTGTGTAAATAACCTCCTGATTTAAAGGATTGCTGATTTTTGGATTTACAGACAAGAAATCTTTATTGATACAATTAACTGAATCATTAATAAATATTTCTCCCCCCGAAAGAGTTTTTACCCGGGAACATAAAATCATTTCTTCCAGTTCTGTTTTATTTTTAGCCAGTGAAAAATATTTATGTATAAGATTTAAAGAAATATCAGAGGTTATTTTTTCAAAAGATAAATTTTTAAGAAAATATTTCCCGAAAATGTACTCAGAATTAAGCCAGGAATTAAAAAAAGAAGGAAGAATCAGTTTACCTTTCATATCTATAACTTCAGCCCCGGGGAATGATTCGGATATAGCGGAATCAGTATTTAATCTGTTGTCATAATCAACTTCAAACACTGATTTATCTTTAAGAACTAAATTAAAAAACCCGGTTCTGTTATTTTCGTCAAGTGTTAAGACCAAAGCATTTTTAAATATTCTATATTGACTCATTATTTTTAAATTTTACAAATCATCAATCAGATAAGTTTCATCAATCAAATAATTGCTATCACACAAGAAATTTCCTTTATTATTCTGAACCGCATATTGAAAACCTTTTCTTACACTGTATGAACCAAATTCACCATTTTTATTAACAGCACAAAAACCGACCTGAAACAAATGGTCACGATTTTTATGGGACAAGAGATTAAGCTGATGGACTCTTTTACAGGCCTGTCTGCATGCATCTTCCGGCGTCAAACCCATACGCATCAGTTCAACAATCAAAAAACTCCCGCATGCTCTAATACATTCTTCCCCCCTGCCGGTTGCGATAGCTGCCCCGATACTTCCATCCACATACAGACCCGCTCCAATCATTGGCGAGTCACCTACTCTACCCCTGAGTTTCCATGCTACTCCGCTTGTAGTGCAAGCTGCAGAAAGATTTCCATCCATATCAATTGCTGCCATACCAATTGTATCATGAAATCCGTCTTTATTAATATCATCTATCAATTTGAAATATTTTGTATGAATTTCTTCAGATTTCATTCCACCTTCATTCAGCCATTCATGATATCTTTTAAGAGAATACTCGGTCAATAAATTTTCAGATTTAAATCCGTTCTGCACGGCAAAATAAAAAGCACCATCCCCTGCCAGAACAGTATGCTCGGTATTTTCAAGAATCAACCTTGCTACCCGAACCGGATTTTTGATATTTTCAAGAAATATTACAGAACCGATCCTTGCTTTCCAATCCATAATTGCAGCATCGAGAGTTACCTTACCTTCATTATCGGGCAACCCACCATAACCAACACTCAAGACTTCAGGGTCATTTTCAGCAACAACAACCCCTTCCTCAACTGCGTCAAGAGAATTTCCATTATTTTTCAAAATTTTATAAGCAGCTTCATTTGATGCTAACCCGTGGTGCCAAGTTGAAATTACAAGCGGTTCCATTCAATCAATAATAAATAATATTATAATTTTTTCAATTATATAACAATGACTTAAAATTTATTTTTTTTAAATCATTTCTTAAAGTAATTTTGACATTTGTTGTCTCCCCGTTAATTACCTTTATTTTGTAACCTGCATTCTGGACAACTGTACTTTCATCGGTTCCGATAAATTTTTCTTTTCTTGCCTTTTCAAAAGATTTTTTTAAAATATCATATCTGAATATCTGCGGAGTCTGAATAATTCTGATATTTTTTCTATCCAATGATTTTTTAATGAAATCAGTAGTACTTATTTCCTTAATCGTTTCACTTACGTTTATTCCCGGAACTACTAAATTATATTTTTTTGCATATTTGATAAGTTCTAAAATATTTTTTTTACTTACAAAAGGTCTGACAGCATCGTGAACCATAACTAAATCGGATTCCCTGCATACCAAATTTTTCAAACCATTAAAAACAGAATCCTGTCTTGTTTTACCGCCTATTACAACTGAAATTGTTTTTCGAAAATTATTTTTTTTTATAATCGAATTAATAGTTTCAAAATATTCTTTTCTGGCAGTAATAATAATTGAGTCGACCTGTTTTAAATCTTCAAATTTTTTCAGAGTATAATATAAAATTTCTTTCCTAAAAATTTTGTTAAACTGTTTCGGTTTATTGCTACCAAATCTATACCCAATTCCGGAAGCCGGTATTATAACATATATTTTCAATGCTTCGGTCTATTTTTCATTAAATAATGTAACTTCTCAGCTTGCATCATAAAGACTTCAATCTTTGATTGTGTAATCTGAGGGAATAAATTACCGTCAGATTCAACAAATAAGAAAGGTAAATTTTCCAGTTCTTTGGGATAACCATTCCTTTTAATACGTCCGAATTTATATTTATTCTCAAGAGTCATTTCCTTGTTCAAAATGGACTCCGATAATCTGCTTGGCATACAATTAAACGGACCAATTGAAATCACTCCGCAGGAATCTTCAAGAATTTCCCTCAGAGCAAGTCCAGTAGTTAAAATACTCTCTCCGAGGAGGTTTTCAGAAATCAGTTCCTTGGCATACGACATAGTTTTTTCAATATTAATCATTTCAAATTTTACAAGCCCGGATTTCGATAAAATCTTTTTAATTTTTCTTTCTATTAATCTCTGATATTTATCTTTGATTATAAATTTCAATTTTTCTTTATAAGTTAATCCATTCACAATTCCCATTCTTATTAAATAATTACTGTAATAAATATATTCAGATATCGGAGCTGTTTTTATTACAAATCCTTTTTTAACTATATTTTCAATTAAATCCATCCTTGAAAATTCTTCTTTACGTACGTATATTTCACCTATCAATGATACAATCATTGCATCATTCAATGAATGAATTAATTTGATAGTCGAAAATTTCTTTGTAGATTCTTCAAGTTGAGAAAATAAGATTTTTTGCTTTCCGGATTCAAGAGCTTTGATTATTTTCTTCCATTCCCTGTTTAATATATCATTAGCATTAGTTTTATCTACAGCAAGTGATTGTATTGTTGATTCAATATCATGAATTACATCACCAACCATAATTGCTATCCATCCACGAAGGAAAAAGTCATCACCTAAATCGGAAAATGCGACCTCATCATTTAACGTTAAGACACCAACATTTTCAAGTTTAAGATTAC